>Ga0302202_10000049_pt1 | contig 119811 bp, 110 predicted proteins | sample II_Bog_N3_3_FD_194579 | JGI IMG/M metagenome (GOLD analysis project Ga0302202, IMG submission 194579) | Peat permafrost microbial communities from Stordalen Mire near Abisko, Sweden - II_Bog_N3_3 | ecosystem: Environmental > Terrestrial > Soil > Wetlands > Peat | place: Sweden: Abisko... | reverse complement strand
GCGCACGACGCCGGAGAGGAAGTCCTCAGCGAACCCGGGCAGCTCGCCGGTGAACAGCGCGCCGAACCACCCGACGATGGCCACGAAGAACGCAGCGATGTAGACGAAGTACAGCACGATCGCCTGGGGGATGACCCAGATGAGGCGCAGCGCCGCCGTCAGGCGGTTGCGCTCAGCCGGCTGCTGCGCCGACAGGTACAACGGGAGGGGTTGCCCGCCCAGCGAAGGGGGGATGCTTGCCATGGTTGTGCCGCCTCTCTAGGGATCCGGGCCCGATGCTAACCACGCACCTGGTGTCCTGCGTGGTTCTTCCAGTTCACGGGCCCATCCGGCTGGGTGCGTCAGCCGGACAGTCCGACGCTGAAGGAGGTCATCGAGATGCCACCGAGCTCACAGCCCTCGGCCAGCACGGCACAGGGCTCACCTGCAACCTCGGCGAGCCCGGCCAGGTAGGCGGCGGGCAGGTAGTGGTCGGGCGTGGGCACGGCGAGCGCATAGTCGGGGTGGCCGGCGAGCGAGGCGAGCGACGAAGGGTCCGAGGTCATGGCGGCGGTGACCGCCGCGTCGAACCGCTCGGCCCAGTCGTAGCCGCGGCCTTCGAGCGAGAAGTCCATCCGCCGCAGGTTGTGAACCACATTGCCGCTCGCCACGATGAAGATGCCCTGCTCTCGGAGGGGAGCGAGCTTGCGCCCGAGCCCGACGTGGTACTCGAGGGGTTGGGCGGCGTTGACGGAGAGCTGCACCACCGGAACGTTCGCGTCGGGGAACATGTGGGTCAGCACCGACCACGTCCCGTGGTCGAGGCCCCAGCTGTCGTGGTCCGCGCCGACCCAGTCGGGTGCTGCGGCCGTCGCCACCTCCTCGGCGAGTGCGGGGAGCCCGGGGGCCGGGTACTCGAACTCGAAGAGCGCCTGGGGGAAGCCGAAGAAGTCGTGGATGGTGCGCGGCCGCGCCATGGCGGTGACCGCGGTGGCGGCGATGTACCAGTGGGCGGAGATGGCCAGCACGGCGCGCGGTGTGCCCATGGCGCGGCCGAGGGCCGCCCAGGCATCGGTGAAGCGGTTCGTCTCGAGGGCGTTCATGGGATTGCCGTGTCCGATGAAGGCCGCTGGCAGGGTGCTCATGCTCCGAGGCTACGTGGCGCGAGTAGCTGCAGGCATCGTCGGCCTCTCAGCGGATGAGGGACTCCTGGACGAAGGTGGCGACGAGCCGACCGTCCTCTCGGAACACCCGCCCTTCGCCGAGGGCGCGGGCGCCGCCGGCGAAGGGGCTCGCCTGCGCCAGCAGCAGCCACTCCCCCGAGGGGACCGGGTCGTGGAAGTACACGGCGTGCGACAGCACCCCGGTGGCGACGCGTGCATGTGCCAGGTGCTGGCCGACACCTTCGTGGGGACGCATGGCGGTGCCGATGAGGAACCCGTCGGTGGCAAAAGCCAGCATGGCCTGGTTGAGCGCCAGGGGGGCACGGTTCGGGGGCCAGCGCAACCAGACGGAGAGCTCCGGCGGGCCTGTCTCGTCACCCTCTCCCCACAGGTCAATCCCCCCGACCACCCGGTACTCCGCGCCGGGGGCCACCAAACCGGGGGGGCCGAGGCGGACCGCCCGTTCGGGCCCTTCGATGTCGGGCATCGGTGGCACGTGGCGGATGCCGTCGTCTTCTGGGGCGTGCAGCAACACGAGGGCCGTGGCGCACAGGCGCTCGGACTGCCGGACCGCAACGTTCACGCTGGCGAAGCTGCGGCCGTTGTGCAGCGGTTCGAGCTCGATGTCGACCGCCTCGCTGACGTCGCCCCCGCGCACGAACAGCGCCTGGATGGATTTGAGCGCCTTGGCCGGCACGGATGCCGCCGAGGCGAGCAGCATCTGGGCGAGGAGCTGGCCACCGAAGATGACGTAGCCCGGGTCTGCGCCGGCCACCGCATCGAAGCGGTAGCGGTGCTCCCCCACCCGCTCGAAGACGAAGCTCTCGGGGACAACGAAGTCAGCAGCCATCTCGCTCCTCGCAGACGTGGGGTGTCGGTGCCCGGTGCGAAAGCACAGCGCCGGGTCAGCTTGGCACCCGCAACGGCGCCTCCGTTGACACCCCGGGACTGCGCCGGTACCGTCAGGCGCCCGGCATGGACCTCAACCCCTCGTTCGAACAGCGCCAGCTCGTCGAGGCGTTCAGCACCCTCTACCGTGGCGAGTCCACCACCGAGCGGGTGCGCGCCGCGGAGGCCACCGGTTTCGACCCAGGGCTCTGGGAGGCGCTGGCTGGCGCGGGCGGCGTCGAGATGGCACTACCGCTTCGGGCGGGCGGCTCGGGTGCGAGCCTCCTCGACCTCGCGCTCGTCGCCGAGGTACACGGACGCCATCTCGGCTCCGCGCCACTCGTCGAGGCGCAGGTGTCGGCACGTCTTCTCGAGCGGCTGGGCGGGGCCGCCCCCGTGGTCGCCGACGTGGCCGCCGGCCGTCAGATCCTGACCGTTGCCCTCGCTCCCCCAGGCTCGGGCACCGCGCGTGGTGTGCCGGCCGCCATGGTCGCCGATGCTGTGCTCGTGCTCGACGACAGGTGCGTGGCGCTGGTCGGCTTGGCCGACGCGCGCACGCCGGTGCACAACCTCGCCGCCCTCCCGCTCGCCGATGTCCGCCTCGACGCCGACCCGCTCGCCACCTTCGGCGGGGAGGAGGCCCGGCGCTCGTTCGCGACGGCGCTCGACGAGTGGATGGCCCTGACCGCCAGCGCCCTGGTCGGGCTCGGTCGCCGCGCCCTCGAGCTGGCGGTCGACTATGCAACGACGCGCCAGGCCTTCGGCGCGCCCATCGGCTCCTTCCAGGCGGTGGCGCACCGCCTGGCCGATGCGGCCACCGCCCTCGACGGTGCCACCCTGCTCAGCCGCGAGGCCGCCTGGGCGTCCGAGGGCGATCCGGCCCGGGCGAGCGACCTCGCAGCGATGGCGTTTGCCTTCGCCGCGGAGGCTGCCCAGGTGGCGGGCGAATGGAGCCTGCACGTCCACGGGGGCTATGGCTTCATGCTCGAGTACGACGTGCAGCTCTACTTCCGGCGGGCAAAGGGGTGGGCCGCCGTCTACTCGGACCCCGGCCGCGTGTACGCCGGTCTCGGTGCCCGGGCGCTCGCCAGGCGGGCCTGACGTGGAGTTCGGCCTCGGGGGCGGGCATGACGCGCTGGTCGACGACGTCCGCCGGTTCTTGGGCGAGCACCTGACCCCTGAGCTGCTCGCCCGGGTGCGGCGGGGCGGCACCTACCACGACTGGGACTTCCACCGGGCGCTCGTCGCCAAGGGGTGGATGGCACCTGGCTGGCCGGTCGAGCTCGGCGGCCAGGGCCGTCCCCCCCTCGAGGTGCTCGCCATCGCCGAGGAGCTCCAGCGCGCCGGTGCCCCCATGCTGGGCCTCGGCACCACCATGCTGGTGGCGAGCGTGCTCCGCCACCTCGGCACCGCGGCACAGAAGGAGGCGGTTGTGCGCCCCGCGCTCGCCGGCGAGATCCTCATCGCCCTCGGGTTCTCCGAGCCCGAATCGGGCTCCGACGTCGCCGCCGCCCAGACGCGCGCCGTGCGAGACGGCGACGAGTGGGTCGTGAACGGCCAGAAGATGTTCACCACCAACGCCCACGAGGCGGACTACGCCTTCCTGCTGGCCCGGACCGACCCCACGCTGCCCAAGCACCGCGGGCTCACCACGTTCCTGGTCCCCCTTCGCCAGGAGGGTGTCGAGATCCGGCCCATCACCACGCTGTCGGGCGAGAGGACCAACATCACCTTCTACGCCGACGCCCGGGTCCCCGACGCGCTGCGCATCGGGGAGGTCAACGGTGGCTGGGAGGTGATGACCGTCGGGCTCACGTACGAGCGGACCTCCGCGGCCGGTGGCGACTCGATCCGCTTGCTCGAGGCCATGGAGGATTGGGCCGTGGGGGGGACGCCACACGGGCGATCCGCCGACCACGACGAGCGGGTGCACGAGGCGTTCGGGCGCGCGGCGACCGAGAACGAGGTGTCGGTCCTCCTGAGCCGCCGTTCGGCATGGCTCGACTCGATCGGGGAGCTGCCGGGCGTCGAGGGCTCCATGGCCAAGCTCTTCTCATCCGAGGCGATCACGCGCCAGTCCGCCCAGTTCATCGACCTGCTCGGGCCGGAGGGGATCCGCACCGAGGAGGACCGGGGTGCACCCGCCCGGGGCGAGGTCGAGTGGGCATACCGCTTCGCCCAGGGCACCACTATCTACGGCGGCACCAGCGAGATCCAACGGACGATCATCGCCCAGCGCGGGCTCGGCCTGCCGCGCGGCTGACCCCGGCTCAGGCGGGGGCGAGCCGCTCGCGCGCGGTGCGCACGAGGTGCTGGAAGGCGGCCACGCCATCTTCATGGCGCGGGCTCAGCACGCCGGACCGGTAGGTACCAGCTGCCAGGTTGCGCTGGACGGCGGCGCAGATGCGGGCGTCTTCTTCGAGCACCGTGCTCGAGATGCGCACGACCTCGTCGTCGGAGCTGCCGTCCCTTGTGAAGTAGCGGTAGGAGATGCGGACACGGCCAGGCCCAGTTGGCAAGAAGCGCTCCAAGTTCATCGAGTCCGGGTACAGGTTGAGGGCCACGTTGGGCCAGCGCCAGAGCCAGCGGCCGGCGTTGACCGCGCCGCTCCTCGTCGGCGCCTCGTGCCGGCACCAGCGGTCACCGACGTGGACCTCGTAGCGGGCGGCGTCGATCTCGCGGTTGAGCTCACGGTGGACGAGGGGGATGTGGTAGCCCTCGAGGTAGTTCTCCGCGTACACCTTCCAGTCGGCGACGATCTCGTGGGAAAGTTCGTGGGCGGGGACGAGCTCTTCCATGGGGAACCCGGCCGTGGCCTCGGCGAAGCCCCCGAGGGACTCGCTGAGCGCGGGCGCCGCCGGGTCGAGGTTGGCCCAGACAAGGCCCCGCCAGACGTCGACCGTGGCACCGAACAGGCCGCAGGCACCGCGGTCGAGGGGCGGGTCGTCGCCGAAGTCGCGCGGTGAGCGCAACCGTCCATCGAGCTCATAGACCCAGCCGTGGTAGCGACAGACGAACGACGACACATGTCCGGTGCCGTCCCACACGAGGGGCCCGGCCCGGTGTCGGCACACGTTGTGGAAGGCGCTGAGTGCGCCGTCGGCACCGCGCACGATCACCACGGGGCTCCCGGCGATGTCAGTCGCCAGGTACGAGCCCGCAGCCCGCAGGTCCGAGACATGGCCCACGACGGCCCACTCGCGGGAGAACACGGCCCGGCGGTCGAGCTCCCATTGGGACTCGCCGTGGTACCACTCCGACGGGAGGGTGGAGGTGATCGAGGGCGCACGTGGGGCCGTGACGGCCACGCCGGTCTCAGTCATCGACCGAAGCTATCCGACGCGGTGCGCGGTGAGCGACGCCTCGGCGACGCTCGGGGGCGGGTGGTCGTCCGGGCACCAACCGGGTGGCGAGGTGTAGACGGCGTCTTCGGACCATTCGCCCGCCTGCCATGCGTTCGAGCCGACCGGCAGGCCGAAGATGAGCTGTGTGTCGGCGAGCACGGCCGCGGCGTAACGGGCGGCGCCGGCCGCGCACGGGTGGATGTTGTCAACGGCCCGGACGCGCAGCCACCGGTCGGGCGGTGCACTCGGGTCGCCGATCGGCGGCAGCCACGCGCTGAATCGACCGTGCAAGAGGATCGAGGTGGCGGCGGGCAGGTACATGACGCGCCCGGGGAAGATGGTCGTCATCGACCGTGCGATCGACGCCCACGCCAGGAAGGCCGAGTCGTTCTGTCCGCGCTCGGCCGCCAGCTGCGTCGGGCTGAGCAGGTTCGGCGTCAGGAGGCCGAGCGGGGGCCCGATCTTCGGGAACTGCAAGAAGAGCACGCCGGCCACGCCGTCGCCGGGAGCGAGGAGCTCGCGCACCGCCTGCTCGAGCAGGGCCGTATAACCAGCTGGGTCGTCGAGCGCCGCCTGGTCGTCCCAGGACCACTCGGCCATCACGATGTCGGGGTGCTCGCTCGCCACCAGCTGGGACAGGCCGCCGGAGAGTACCCAGGCCGACGTGGTGAGGCCCCAGCCGCCAGCGGATTCGTCGAGCAGCACGGCCTCGCCGGTCGAGGCCAGGGCGGCGCCCAATGCGGGCGCGGTCCGCTGGGCCACGCTGTCGCCGAGCAACAGGATGCGCAGCGGGTCGGCGGCGCTCACGACGCGCCCGGATGGCAGGGCGATCATCTGCTGGTCGGCGAAGCCCCCCGCGCCGGCGACCGCCGCGGGTGCTGCGACCTTGGCGGCGGCGAGGTGGACGGGGGCCACCGGCCTCGTGGCCACCGCCGGCAGCGTGCCCACGACGAGGCACGCGGCCACGAGGCCTGCGGCCACCGGGACGGTCGCGACCTGCCGCCACGCGGGCGCACGCCAGGCGCGCACCGGCCGCTCGACGACGTAGAAGCTCGCCGTAGCCGCGGCGAAGGTGACCGCCAGGCGGGCGGCGTCGAGGGGCGCCCCGGACAGACCGGTGCGCGGGGCGCTCATGAACACCTCGACCGGCCAGTGCCAGAGATAGAGGCCGTAGGAGATCATGCCGACCCAGCGGATCGGCGGGAGCGACAGCGCGCGGCCGAGGCCTCCGGATTGCACCTGGCGCACATCGGCCACGATGACCGCCGCCAGGACCGCACAGGCGAGAAAGCCTCCTCGGAACATCCATCCGGGCGGGAGCCCGTCGCCGCTTCCGGCCCACATCCAGCAGCAGCCGAGCAGGACCGCTGACAGCAGCCCGGCAACGTGGAGCACCCGGCGCGCCGCCGGCCCCGGCATGGGGCGCGCAACGCAGAGCATGGCGACGGTCGCGCCGGCCAGCATGTCGAACGCCCGTGTGCCGGTGCCGAAATAGACCATGGTCGGGTCCGTGCCGGGACGGTACAGCAAGGCCATGGCGAGCGCCGATGCGAGGGCGCCGGTGACGCTGAACACGATCCCGGCGCGGCGCCAGTGGCGTCGGGTGACGCTCACCAGGGCAAGAATGACCAGTGGCCAGACAAGGTAGAACTGCTCCTCGATGGCGAGCGACCAGGTGTGCTCGAGGGGCGAGGGCGCCGAGAACTGTGCGAAGTAGGACTGGTGGGCGAAGATCGAGTGCCAGTTGGCGACGTAGAACAACGTGGCAAGGCCGTCGCCCCGCAGGCCGCTGAGATCGACGAGCGATGACGCAGGTGGGCCGAAGCGGCCGTCGAGCGCGACGTAAAGAGCGACCGCGGCCAGCATCACGAGGAGGGCCGGCAGGAGCCGGCGCGCTCGGCGCGCCCAGAAGGCGCCCAATTTGATGGTCGCGCTCGAGTGCCACTCCTCGAGCAGCAACGTGGTGATGAGGAAGCCCGAAAGGACGAAGAAGAGGTCGACGCCGAGATAGCCGCCCGACGCCCAGTGCGCCCCGAAGTGATAAGCGATCACCGCAGCGACGGCCATCGCGCGGACGCCGTCGAGCGCGGGGACGTACCGGCCGCTGAGCGCGCCGCTCACCTCGTCGGTCTCACCGTCCCCCTCGCGTGCGCCGCCCCCGGCGGTCAGCGAAACCGCCGCTGCCACCCCCATCTTCTAGCAAAGCCAAGGACTCCGGCGCCGAGAGCCACCAGCTTCGCGTTGTCGGGCCATGTGCCACCTCGCGGGAATCGCGACCCCCGACGTTGCGCACCCCGGGTTTCGCACTACCGTGTCGCCGCTGAACCTCGGCGTATCCTGAGAAAACGGTCGTTGACTCTTGAGCCGAGATCAGTTAGTCATGTGTCCAAGTTGGTGTCACTTGCAGAGCGCGCAGGCTGCAACAAGTGTCCCTGCTTTTGGCGGGAAGGGGCGGAATTGAGCACGCTAACGACGTACGACGGCTTGAGCCTGTCGTACACGGAGTCGGGTGAGGACACTCGACGGCCGCCGGTCGTGCTACTGCACGGCTACGCGGCGGACTCGTACATGAACTGGGTCGCACCAGGCATCGCCGGCGCGCTCGTGCTGGGCGGCCACCGGGTCATCGCCCTCGACGCCCGGGGCCACGGCCAATCGGACGCGCCGCACGAGGCCTCGTTCTACGGCGAGGCGACGATGGCCCAGGACGTCTCGCTGCTGGCCGACCTGCTCGGTACCGAGCAGTTCGATCTCGTCGGCTACGCCTGGGGTGCGGTGATCGCGCTCCTCGTTGCCGGACACGACCCGCGTGTCCGTCGCCTGGTAGTCGGTGGCATCGGCACCGAGGTGGCCGATGCCAGCGCAGTGGGGCGGCGCAAGCTGCGGGACCGGCAGTTGGCCGAAGCACTGCGCCTGGACGACGAGGGGGCCATCGCCGACGTCGGGTTGCGATCGGTCCGACGGTTCGCCGAGCAGGCGAAGGCGGACCGCCTCGCACTGGCCGCCCATGCCGAAGGCGAGCACGCACCGCCCATCTCGCTCGACGGTATCGGGGTCGAGACGCTCGTGGTCGCCGGCGAGGACGACGAGTACGTCGGCTCTCCGGCCGGTCTCGCCGCGGTGATCGGCGCGTCGGTGGCCCTCGTGCCCGGCGACCACCTCGGCGCCGTCTTCTCCAAGGAATTCAAGTCTGCGGTCGTCAAGTTCTTGGAGTGAGGGCACCGTGCACCCACTGAGCTGGAGGTTTGCTCCTCCCTCCTTGGTGGAAGGCGACCACTGCCATAAGGCCCTAGTAACCCTGCGCAGCGTCAGGTAATTTTCAGTATCGCATCCGGCTGAACCAACCGGAAGGCGACGAAGCATCTGAGGTTCGCTCACACAGCGTCGTGGTAGACGGACCCAGGGTCGGCCCGGAACTTCCGGGGAGGGGCAGGGCCATGGGCAGGTTGATGACATATGACGGGGTGGACCTGTCCTATGGGGAGTGGGGCGAAGACGACCTTCGGCCGCCCGTGATCCTCCAGCACGGATTCGCCGCCGACTCCCAGATGAACTGGGTGACGCCCGGGATCGTCGGCGCACTCGTCCTCGCCGGCCACAAGGTGTTCGCACTCGACGCGCGGGGCCACGGCCTCTCCGATGCGCCGCATCACTCCTCCTACTACGGCGAGTCGAAGATGGCAGAGGACCTTGAGCTGCTGTTGACTCTCACCGGCGCCACGTCGTTCGACCTCGTCGGCTATTCGCTCGGCGCCATCGTGGCAATGCTCGTTGCCAGCCGGGACATCCGGGTCCGCCGGCTCGTCGTCGGAGGCGTCGGCCACGACGTGACCAACACAACCGCCATCGGCAGGCGGGTGTCACGCGACCAGCGCCTCGCTGCGGCCCTTCGCACCGATGACATCGCGTCGATCGGCGACGACTCGTTGCGCTCGTTCTGCCGCTTCGCCGACCAGACCCATGCAGACCGACTCGCCATGGCCGCGCAAGCGGAGGCACCGCATGCGCCCGCGATCGACTTGAGCCGCATCCAGGCCGAGACGCTGGTCATCGCCGGCGAAGACGACCAGAATGCCGGGTCCCCGGCCGCCCTCGCCGCCGGCATCCGAGGGGCCGCGGTGTGCATCGTGCCCGGTGATCACGTGAGCGCGGTGTTCGGCGAGATGTTCCGCTCCACCATCGTCGAATTCCTCGAATAGGCCACGGCTGGGTCGCGACGACGCGGCCGGCGAGCGGACTGCCTATCGTGGCCCCATGTGCCGCAACATCACCACCCTGCGAGGGCTTGAGCCGAGAGCCACCGCCGAGGAGATCGAGGCCGCCGCCCTTCAGTACGTGCGCAAGGTCGCCGGCATCACGTCTCGCTCGGCAAAGACCGACGCCGCGGTCGAAGGCGCGGTCCGGGCCGTCGCCGACGCCACGGCCGCGCTGCTCGACGAGCTGCCACCGCGACGTCAGGCGCCACCGACGGAGCCGCCACTTCGCCGACTGGCACGCCAGACCTCGCTCTGACGATGCACCTGATGCGGCGCGGGCTGGTCCATGACCCCGGGGCCATGGACCAGCACTAACACCCAGCCCTGGTTCAGAACCCAGGTGCTGAAACCAGCGTATGCTCATCCCACTTCCTGAGTTGGCCCATTCTCCTTCGACCCGGTGGGACGCAAATGGTCGCTCACCGAGTCAGGAGCGACGGTGGCCGAGGATCCGCGGGCCGCGGGCGTGCACGCACTTTCGCGTTTTTTCGTGAACGACGGGACGCTCGGCGATACTTTACTGAAAGTCTCCCAGCTGGCCTGCGACGTTGCACCCGCCGACATGGCCGGCATCACCATGCTGGTCGGGGGCAAGGCCCGCACCGGCGTCTTCACCGATCCCGAGGCACCAGAGATCGACGAGGCCCAGTACAAATCGGGCAAGGGACCCTGCCTCGACGCCTTCCGCCACCAGGAGACGTACCGCATCGACTCGACGGCGGCCGAGCAGCGTTGGCCCGAGCTCGCCGCCATGGCCGCCGCCCACGGGATCATCGCCACCCTCTCCTTGCCGCTCGTCGCCCGGGACGTCAGCTTGGGCGCGCTGAACCTCTACTCACGGAACAGGATCTTCGACGACCAGGCCAGCGATCGGGCCAGCGTCTTCGCCGAGCAGGCCGCCATCGTCCTCGCCAACACGCAGGTCTACTGGGACGCACAACAGCTGAGCGAGAACCTCACACAGGCCATGGACTCGCGTTCCACCATCGACTACGCCATCGGCATACTGCTGGCCAACGGCGCCACCACGCCCGATGACGCGTTCCAGATCCTCGTCCGCGCCTCCCAACGCGAGAACCGCAAGCTGCGCGACATCGCCCGCGAGATGGTCGAGCACGCCGCCGAGCGCCAGCCCAGTGGCGACGAGGTCCCGAGCGACTAATGGGTGAGAGCCCGGCCATCACCTGAGAGGCTGGGTTCCGAGGAGCTGTCGGGTGAGCAAGGTTCTCGACCGTGTCGTCGAACACTGTGCTCAGAGCATGCCCCCGTCGGTCCGCGAGGACTGCTGTGGGCCGGTCATCGGCTCGTCACCCGTGCCCGGTCCCCGGGTCCTTCTCGGCCGCGGGAGCAGTCCCAGTGCTCATGGCACTGCCGCACCCGCCGGCGCGCAGGCCAGGACCTCGGTTCGTGGGCGGACGCCCGCCGGAGTTCAGCTGTTGGAGGCGATGAAGTCCGCAACGACGCCCGCCAGCTCGGGGCCCCGGTCCTCTTGGAGGAAGTGGCCGCCGCCGACGATCGTCGTATGGGGCTGGCCGGTCGCGCCGGGAACCTCATGGCGGAAGACGGCGTCGCCCCCTCTAGTGATGGGGTCCGAGTCGCTGAACGCGCAGAGGAACGGCTTCTCGAGCGTGCGCAGCACCGCCCACGCAGCCTCGTTGTCGTCGTGGGCCGGGTCATCGGGCGTGGTCGGCACCAGGGTCGGGAAGATCCGTGCGCCCGCCTTGAAGGCGTCGTCGGGGAAGGGCGCGTCATACGCGGCGACCACCTCGTCGTCCAGCGTGCTCGTGCACCCGCCGTCGATGATGCGCCCGATGGGGAACGTGGGCGACTCCTTCGAGAACTGCTGCCAGGCCAAGAAGGCGTCGCTCATGGGGGCGTCGCCCGTCGGGAGGCCGGTATTGGCGATCACTGCGCCGGCGAAGCGCTCCGGGCGTCCCGCCAGCAACCGCAGCCCGATGAGGCCTCCCCAATCCTGGCCCACCAGCGTGGCGCCGCGCAGGTCGAGCGTGCCGAAGAGGAGCTCGGACATCCAATCCACGTGCGCGGTGTAGGTGTAGTCCGACGTGGCGGCCGGCTTGTCGCTCCGGCCGAAGCCGACCAGGTCCGGCGCGATGCAGCGGTGGCCCCGTGCGACGAGGACCGGGATCATGTGCCGGTAGAGGTACGACCACGAGGGCTCGCCGTGCAGCAACAGCACCACAGGGCCGGCAGGCGGACCCTCGTCCAAGTAATGGACCCGCAGCTGCCCACCGTCGCCGTCGTCGATCTCGGCGTAGTGGGGGGCGAAGTCGAAGTCGGCCAGCCCGGCGAAGCGTTCGTCGGGAGTGCGCAGGGTCTCCATGATGGCGTTCCTTTCGGTTGTTCGCGTTGGTCGTTGGTCGTTGCTCGTCGGCCGTCGGGACCGTCGGTGCCTACGAGGTCATGCCGCCGAGGCCGACCAGGCCCCGGGCAAGCTCGATCTCGCCCATGTGGCGCAGGCCGTGCTGGTAGATCCAGCACTCGGCGGCGTCGAGCAGGGTGATGCCCTGTGGGCCTGCCACACGGGCGCTGTACGTGCTGGCGATCTGCTCGGGGAGCGGCCGCCCGATGACCACCCGGTTGAGCTCGCTCGCGTCGAGTGCAGCCAGCCATGCTTCTGTGCGGTCGAAGACCGCCCGCATGTAGTCGCCGAACGCCTCGTAGCCGCCGATGCGCTGGTGCACCATCTCGGCCACGCTGCGGTGCTTGCCGTGGTCGGCGATGGCCGGGAGGACCGTTGCCTCCCACTCGTCGTCCCAGATGGGTGGGGTACCGGTCATGAGGAAGAACGAGGCGTCCATCATGTTCACGATGTGAAAGATGCTGAAGGCTATGGGCACGACGCCCTCGCGCTCGAAGTGGTTCACCTGGTCGATGTCCATGGTGGCGAGCGCGTCGTCATAGAGCGAGTGCAGGGCTCGCATTCGCCGTTGCAGGGAATCGAGGACCAACGCCGGGCCCGTCATTCGCGCGCCATCTCGGTGGCCGCTTGGGCCGCCACGTCGGCCGGCCCGGGCTGGCTCCGCACCTCGACGGTCACCTGTTCGACGGTGCCGGTGAACGGGTTGGGACCCTCGTAGTCGTCGACCACCGTGGAGAGGGCATCGCGCCCGATGTCCATGCCGGTCGATCCGAGCATCCGGATGATCCGAGGGATGGCCACGCTCGCCAGGTCGGCGCCGTCGGCGGCGATGGTGAGCATGCCACCGGAGCCGTCACGATCAAAGCGAGCCACCAGCGAGTGGCGGCCCGGGCCGAGGTCCACCGGTGCGCTGGCCCGGTGGTGGGTGCCGAGCGCGTTGTAGTCGAACACCAGCGCGCCGTCGCCCAAGAAGAAGGTGTGTCCCACATTGTGGCTTCCCCGTGCGTAGAGCACGCCGTGGGGTTGGCCCTCCACGTCGACGTCGACGTCGGCGGTGATGGTCCAGGCACGACCGCCGAGGGTCGGCGACGCGTCGGCAGGGATGTGCGAGATCGGTGCGAGGTAGCGGTACGTGCTGCGCGCGTGCGGGCTTCCTGGCCGCGCGTCGCCACCAAAGAGCTCGATGGTGCGGTCGTCGAGCGGCAGTACGCCCATCTCGCCCGCCTCGGACCACCACAAGTCGATCAGCTTGCGGAGCCGTTCGGGCTCAGCCGCTGCCAGGTTGTGGCACTCGGAAAAATCATTGTCGAGGCAGAACAACTCCCACTCGTCCTCGCCGTAGCCCGAACCCTGCTCGTGGTAGGTGGTCGCCTTCCATCCGTCGGCGACGATGCCGCGGTGGCCCATCTGCTCGAAGTACTGCACGGTGCGCGGGGATGGCGCCCCGGCGTCGTTGAAGGTCGGCACGATGGAGCGGCCGTGGAGCGGGATCTGCGCCACGCCCCCGAACTGCTCGGGCAGGGGCGCTGCGGTGGCGTCGAGGATGGTGGCGGCGATGTCGATGGCATGGCAGAACTGGGTCCGGAGCTCCCCGGTCTGCTCCACCCTCTCGGGCCAGTGCACGACGAGCGGGTCACGGACCCCTCCCCCGTAGGTGTTCTGCTTGTACCAGCGCAGTGGCGAGTTGCCCGCCTGGGCCCATCCCCACGGGTAGTTGCTGTGCGAGTGCGGCCCCCCGATGTCGTCCAGGCGTTCGGCCACCAGCCGGTCGACGTCTTCGGCCTGGCCGTTGAAGAAGCTGAACTCGTCCATCACCCCGAACGGGCCGCCCTCACGGCTCGCACCGTTGTCCGAGACCACCATGAGCAACGTGTTGTCGAGCCGCCCCTCTTCCGCCAGGAACTCGACAAGGCGGCCGATCTGCGCGTCGGTGTGCTCGAGCATCGCCGCGAAGGCCTCTTGGAGGCGGGACGAGAACGCCTTTTGGGCGTCGGTCAAGTCGTCCCAGGGCGGCACGCCGGGGTTGCGCGGGGCAAGGGTGGTGCCCTTTGGGATGATCCCGAGCTCGAGCTGTCGCTCGTAGAAGCGCTGGCGCGCCACGTCGTAGCCCTCGTCGAACTTGCCTCGCCAACGCGCCCGGTACGACTCGGGTGACTGATGGGGCGCATGAGTGGCGCCGAAGGCCAGGTACAAGAAGAACGGACGGTCGGGTCGGACCGAGACGAGGTCGCGGACCCAGCCGATCGAGTGCTCGACGATGTCCTCGCTCACGTGGTAGCCGTCCTCGAGCCGCCCGGGCGGGTCGATGTGGTGGTTGTCGTGGGTCAGCTCCGGGAAGAACTGGTCCGTCTCGCCCTGGAGGAAGCCGTAGAAGCGGTCGAAGCCCTTCTGCAGCGGCCAGTTGGTGTGCGGGCCCGCCGCGGAGGTCTCCGCCATCGGGGCCAGGTGCCACTTCCCCGCCGCATAGGTCGCGTACCCGTGGGCACGGAGCAGCTCGGCCACCGTCGCGGCCCTCGGCGTGATGCCACCGCGCATGTGCGGGAAGCCGGTGTTCCAGTTCGACACCGCCCGCATCCCGACGCTGTGGTGGTTGCGCCCGGTCAGCAGGCACGCCCGCGACGGGGAGCACAACGCGGTCGTGTGGAAGCCCGTGTAGCGGAGCCCCCCCGCCGCCAGGCGGTCGATGTTCGGTGTGGCGAGCGTCGAGCCGTAGCAGCCGAAGTGCGAGAAGCCGGTGTCATCGAGGACGATCATCACGACATCGGGCCCACCGAGGCCGGCCGGGAGGTCGGGCCAGGCCGGCACGGAGTCCTGGTACGTGCGGCCGATCCGCCCGGCGAAGCCGGGTTCGGTGGTCACGACCGTCCCCCGAAGCCCCGCGCGCCGGTCTGCCGGAGCTTTCCGTGACTGCCGTTCACTCCCGTACCCCTTCCTTCGCTGGACCCTCCCCGCCGAGGCTAAACAGTTGTCATTACGACTGTCAACTGTTACCTTAACGACATGGACTTCGGCGCCATCGACACCACCTACGGCGCGCACCTGGCGACCATCGACCCGGCGCTCGATGGGCCCATCTGGATGGTCAATTTCATGAAGTACAAAGAGCGCGCCGACTACGGCGGGGACGGCCCCGAGATCTCCGGGCGCGCAGCGGACGACCGGTACGCACCCGTCGAGGTGCTGGCCGCGATCGGTGCCGAGGTCGCCTACTTCGGCGACGTCATCGACGGCGACGGCACCTGGGACCGTATGGGCATCGTCGTCTACCCGACGCGCCGTTCCTTCATCGAGATGCAGTCCCGGCGAGACTTCAAGGACAAGCTCGTCCACAAGGAGGCCGGCATGGCCTTCACGGTCATCATGTGCGCCCTGCCTGCCGGCCCGGTGCGCGGGGAGGGCGACGACTCGGGGATCGTGCGCTTCATCGCCGAGCCGTCGGGCTCGACACCGGAGCCGACCGTGGAGGGCGCCCTGTTCGAGGTCGAAGGAACCATCATCGGCGACGACCGCCGTTGGGGCTCGCTGCGGATCTCGTGGACCGACGGTGCCGGCGAGACCGAGGGCGCCGACACCATGGTCGTGCGCTCCCGGGCCCTCATCGATCAGATCCGCAACCTGGTCGGCGAGGCGTCGGGGGACTGAGGCAAGACGATGAGCCAGCGCCCCGACACCGTCGATTTCCACTTCGACGTGATGTGCCCGTACGCGTACCAGACCTCGCTGTGGATCCGCTCGGTGCGCGAGCGGACCGGACTCGTCATCAACTGGCGGTTCTTCAGCCTCGAGGAGGTCAACCGCGTCGAGGGCAAGAAGCACCCCTGGGAGCGGGACTGGTCCTACGGCTGGTCCATGATGCGCGTGGGCGCGCTGCTCCGGCGGCGCGACATGGCCGAGCTCGACGCCTGGTACGCCCGCGCCGGGCGGGCCCTCCACGTGGAGGGCCACAAGCCCCACGTACCGGACGTGGCGAGGGCGCTCCTCGAAGAGCTCGGGCTCGACCCGGGCTTGGTCGACGAGGCCATCGCCGACCCGAGCACAAGCGAGGAGGTACTCGCCGAACACCAACGAGTCATCGATGCAGGCGGCTTCGGTGTCCCCACGCTCTTCTTCGCCGACGGGCAGTGCCTCTTCGGCCCCGTGCTGATCGACCCGCCTTCGGGCGATGCCGCCGTTCGCCTGTGGGACGCCGTGCTGGCGTGGCGAGAGTTCCCCGACCTCTTCGAGTTGCAGCGACCGAAGACCCCCGCCGATGAGCGTCGCATCGTCGAGACCTTCCGCCCGTACCTCGAGGCGCGCGACTGGGTCAGCATCAACCGGGGAAAGGTCATCAACTTCGCCTCCCGAGTGGATGGGGAGGGGGGCCAGCATGCAGATTGAGGTCGACCGCTCGGACCTGCGCACCGTGCGGGTGCTCGAGGAGCCGACGCCGCCGCTGCACCATGGTGCGGCGCGTCTCCACGTGGAATCGTTCGCCCTCACGTCGAACAACATCACGTACGCGGTCTTCGGCGAGGCCATGTCCTACTGGCAGTTCTTCCCCGCTGCCGACGGCGACGGGGTGTTCTGGGGCCGCGTCCCGGTCTGGGGCTTCGCCACGGTCGCGGAGTCCGAGGCCCCCGACCTCGCCATCGGGACCCGGGTCTTTGGCTACTTCCCCATGGGCGACGAGCTCGTCGTCGAGGCCGGCCGCCTCGACGAGAGCGGCTTCAGCGACGTCGCCGCCCACCGCCAGCCGCTCCCCAGCGTCTACAACCGCTACTCCTACGTGGCTGCCGACCCCATCTACGACGCAGCCCATGAGGCCGAGCAGATGCTGCTGTGGCCCCTGTTCGTCACCTCCTTCGTCGTCGACGACTTCCTCGGCGACCACGGGCTCTACGGCGCCAGCACCGCCGTGATCTCGTCTGCGTCGGCGAAGACCGCCATCGGTGCGGCCTTCCTCTTGGCCGGGCGCGAGGGGATCGAGGTGGTGGGCCTCACATCGGAGTCCAACGCAGAGTTCGTCCGGTCCCTCGGCTGCTACGAAAAGGTCGTCACCTACGAGAACATCGATGAGCTGCCGACCGGCACCGCCGTGTACATCGACGTCGCCGGCCGTCGCGACGTGACCGCCTCCGTGCACGCCCATTTCGGTGCCGATCTGGCCTACTCGATGGTCGTCGGCGACACGCACTGGGAGAATGAGGAGGTCGGCGACATCGCCCTCGAGGGCCCGCGACCCACGCTGCTCTTCGCGCCGGACCAGATCGCCAAGCGGCGCCGCGAGTGGGGCCGGGACGGCTTCGAGGCGTCGGTCCGTGAGGCATGGGAGCGCTTCATCCCCTGGGTCGACGGGTGGCTCGATGTCCGCCACGTGGACGGCGCCGCGTCGGTCGAGTCGACCTACCGGGAGCTGCTCGACGGCCACATCGACCCTCGCGTCGGCCATGTCTGCACCCTGGGCGGTGCCCGTGAGTGATCCGGGCGCGGGGAGCGGACCCGAGGACGAAGGGAACAGTCTCGACGGGCGCCACATACGCCGTGACCGCAACCGCCAGGCGGTGGTCGACGCGCTGCTCGACCTCTACGGCGAGGGGAACCTGCGACCGAGCTCCTCAGAGGTGGCCGAGCGCGCCGGGCTCTCGCCACGTTCGGTCTTCCGCTACTTCGAAGACGTCGACGACCTCAGCCGATCGGCCCTCGGGCGCCAGCTGGAGCGGGCCCTTCCGCTCGTCCCGATCGCGGCCGTGCCCGGTGCGCCGCTGCCCGAGCGCATCGCCGCCCTCGTCGCCCAGCGGCTCCGCCTCTTCGAGGCCATCGCGCCGGCGGCGACCGTGTCACGCCTTCGCTCGCCGTTCCAGCCGGTGCTGGCCACCCAGCTGCGCAACACCCGCTCGTACCTCCGCCACCAGATCGCGAAGCTCTTCGCCGGGGAGCTCGGGGCCATGGGCCAGGACCGGGCGGCGTCGGTGCTCGCCGCTGCCGACGTGCTGTGCTCGTTCGAGTCCTACCAGCTGCTCATCGGTGACCAGGACCTCGGCGCCGAGGCGATGACCGCTGTGCTCGTCGCGTCGCTCACCGCCCTGCTCGACGGCGAGCAGTCGCCGGTGTGAACGGGAGGCGCGGGTCGGTCCGCTACGAGAAGCGGATCGACGCTCCCGCCGACGACGTCTGGGAGCTGGTGGGCGACCCGGCGCGCCTGTGCGAGTGGTTCCCCGGCATCGTGTCGTCGGCGGTGGACGGCGACGAGCGGGTCGTCACGACCGCCACCGGCCTGCCGATACCCGAGCGCCTCCTCACCGTCGACCCGCTCCTGCGCCGCTTCCAGTACCGCATCGATGCCCCGATGTTCCACGAGCACCTCGGGACCATCGATGTCTTCGACCTCGGGGACGGCACCAGCCTCGTCGCTTACAGCACCGACGCCGACCCTGCCACCTTGGCACTCCTCATTGGCGGCGGAACAGCCGGCGCCCTCGACGAGCTCCGCACCATCATGGAATCGAGGAACTGATGGGTCGCAAGATCCTCTTCGTCACGACCGACCAGCAGCGCTACGACACGCTCGGGTGCAACGGTGGCTCGCTGTCGCGAACCCCGGCGGTCGACGCGCTGGCACGGGCGGGCATCCGCTACGAGCGAGCCAGCCCCCAATCGGTGGTGTGCATGCCGTCGCGCTCGACCATCCTCACGGGCCAACACCCGAGCACGCACGGCGTCTGGATGAACGGGGTGCCGCTCCCCCACGATGCACCGTCGGTGGCAGCGGTCCTTCGTGACGCCGGTTATCGGACGGCCATCGTCGGCAAGGCGCACTTCGAGCCCTTCCTCGACGTCTTCGGCCGCTTCGAGGAGAACACCCTCGCCGCGCATGGCACCGAGCCCGAGAGCGGCGCCCATCGGGGCTTCGAGCACCTCGAGTTCGCCACCCACGGGGCCATGGGCCCGCTGCACTATGCACGTTGGCTTGCCGCCGAGCACCCCGAGGAACTGGCCGGCTTCTACCCGGTGCTCGACGCCGACTTCCAGGTGAGCGCTGACGGTGGCGGCGAGACAGGTGCACCCCAGGTGAAGGTGAACCCGATCAGGAGGGCCGATTACCACACGGACTGGGTGGCGGACCGCACCATCGCGTGGCTCGACTCACTCGATGCCGGTGACGACTGGTTCTGCTGGATGAGCTTCCCCGACCCCCACCACCCCTGGGATCCGCCCGAGGACGAGATGGCCCGCATCGACTGGCATGACGTGCCACTACCCGAGGGCTACCCGACGAGCACGGCCGAGCGCGAGCGCATCCTGGACGGCAAGCCGCGCCATTGGCGGCTCTGGTACGACGGCACGCTGGTGTCGAACTACGAGGCGCCGAGCAAGTGGGTTCCCGCCACCCTCACCCCCGACCAGCTGCGAGAGGTCACGGCACGAAACGCGGTCGAGTGCGAGCTGCTCGACGAGGCGCTCGGCCGAGTGCTCGCGCACATCGAGCGCCTCGGGTGGGGCGACGACGTCGACGTGGTCTTCACCACCGATCACGGCGAGCTCGGCGGTGACTTCGGCCTCATGTTCAAAGGGCCGTACCACGTCGACGCCCTGATGCGGCTGCCGCTCGTATGGCGCCCCGCCCCCTCGAGCGGGCCGGCTCCGGCCGTCGTGCACAAGCCGGTCGGTCTCATCGACCTCGCACCGACGTTCTGCGCCATCGCCGGCGTCGAGGTCCCCGCGTGGATGCAGGGCCGGCCGCTGCCGGTCGACGACACCGATGCCGACGCACGAGGGTTCGAGCGAGTGCTCACCGAGTGGGACAGTGAGCTCTTCGGCGTCGACGTCCACCTCCGCACCGTCACCCGGGACGGGCTGGTCTGCACGGCCTACCTGCCCGGCACCTGCCACGACGGCTCCGAGGGCGAGCTCTATGACCTGGACGAGGACCCGCGCCAGCAGCGCAACCTCTGGGACGACCCGGCCCACAGGGCTGAGCGCGACGACCTCGTGGCTGACCTGTGGGACAACCAGCCGCCGACCCGATCGCCGCGGCTGCGCCTCGAGGCGCCGGTGTGAGCGCCTACTGGCCTGGTCCGTGGTCCTGCGAGGACGGCGGCCCCCGCCGTCAGGCGGTGCCCGGCGCTGGCGCCGCGCTTGGCATCTCGCCCGGCGAGACGGTGGCGGCACTGTCTCGGCTCGCCCCCGCGGCGACCATGGTGGTCACCCGTGATCCCGGCGAGGTCTTCTTGCTGCGCCACACCGCGGGCGATGATGCCATCTCGTTCGTCGAGCGCATCGATCCCATCACCCTCGAACCACTGGCGCGTTCAGCCGACCTCCAGGGCGGCCCGACGTGGCCGGGCAGCCTGGCCGCCCACGCCAATGGATCGCTCTACGTCGTGTTCGGCAACCACGCCCACCGGCTCGATGCCGAGCTCTCGCTCCTCGCCACCACCGAGCTCCCCCGCCGGCGCCCCTACAACGGCTTCGTGGTCCTCGCCGACGGCTCGCTCGTGACCAAGGCCTTCGCCGGCTCACGCCCGGGTCACGCGGTCGCCCCCGCTGCGCGCGAGCGCTGCGAGCTCGTGGTGCTCGAGCCCGAGCGCCTCGGGATCATCGGGCGCACGATCCTCGCCGAGCCCTCGGTCGCCCGGTTGTCGGCTAACGACGACACGGTCTACGTCGTCGGCGACACGACCCTGTTGCGGGCGCACTGGGACGGCGCGAACCTCGTCGAGGAGGAAGGCTTCGCCCGCCCCTACCGCACCATGGAGGGGCAGACCTACGGCTGGGACTGCGTGCTGGCGGCGGGCGCCGCCTGGTTCCTCGACGACGGCGAGGGCTCGGAGCACTACTCGGGGACCCTTCGGGGCCACGGGGTCTCGTCAGCCCCGCTCCACCTCGTGCGCACGGATCTCACCACCGGGGCGGTCACCACCGCCGAGATCTGCGGCCTGGTCGGTGGCCTCATCGCCAACCCGCCGGTCATCGACGAGGGCGGCTCGATCGCCGTCGGCTTCGACACCGGCAACGGGGTGATGGCGGCCTTTTCGATCGGCGAGGGCGGCTCCCTCACGCCACGGTGGTCCCGCCAGCAGGACCACGGTGCGCACATGGTGCTCTTCGCCGACTCCGGCGAGCTGGTCACCGGTGACTACGACACGGCGCGCGGCATCGAACAGGCGGTGGTCCTCGACGTCCGAACGGGCGCCGAGCTGGCTCGCGTCGACACCGAGAGCCCGCTCCAGTCCGTGCTCTTCCCTGCCGCGGGCTTCGAGCGCGATGTCTACCTGACCACCTTCTCCCACGTCACACGGCTCTTCGTGGTGGGCCCAGGCTCGGCCTAGCGGAAGTCGATCACCAGGCGGGCATCCACGTCCCCCTTTTCGATCTGCTCGAACGACTCGTTCACATCCTCCAGGCGCCGGGACTCGCGCACGACCTGCGTGCGGCCCTCCATGTGCAGCTGGAACGTCTCGGCCAGGTCGACGCGTGTACCAACGATCGAGCCGGTCACGGTGATGCCGCCGAGGACGGTCTCGAAGATCGGCAGGGCCATGACGTTGTCCGCCGGCAGCCCGACCAGGACGAGCGTCCCACCCCGCTTCAGGCTGCGGTAGGCCTGCTCGCAGGCGGTGGGCGACACGGCGAGCACGATCGCCTGGTCGGCGCCGCCAAGCTCCACGATGCCCTCGACCGGGTCCTCGGTGGCGGCGTTGAAGACGTATTCGGCGCCGAGGGCGGTGGCGAGCTCCAGCTTCGAATCGATGAGGTCGACGGCGGCGACCGAGGCACCGGCGATCCTCGCGTACTGCACGGCCAGATGCCCGAGGCCGCCGATGCCGTAGACGGCGACGAGGTCCGTCGAACGCGCACCCGACACTTTGACCGCCTTGTAGGTGGTCACCCCCGCGCACGTGAGCGGGGCGGCGTCGAGCGGGTCCATGCCCTCGGGCACCGCTCCCACGAAGGACGCGTCGGCCAACGCGTACTCGGCGTACGCACCGTTGACCGAGTAGCCCGAGTTCTCTTGCTTGGCGCAGAGGGTCTCTCGTCCCGAGGCGCAGTACTCGCAGGCGCCGCAGGCGTAGCCCAGCCAGGGAATGGCGACGCGGTCGCCTTCGGCGTAAGTGGTGACCCCCTCACCGACCCGGTCGATGATGCCCACGCCCTCGTGGCCCGGGATGAACGGCGGCGCGGGTTTTACCGGCCAGTCGCCGTGGGCGGCGTGGATGTCCGTGTGACAAATCCCACAGGTCTCCATCCTCACCACCACTTGGCCGTGGGCCGGCTCGGGGACCGGGACCTCCTCGATGCGCAGAGGTTGGTCGAACGCATGGACGACGGCAGCTCTCATGGGGTGCTCCTTTGTTTCTCGTCGTGAAGGTGTGCAGGAGCCACGTCCTCACCGGGCCCGAAGACCCTCGAGCGGAGGATGAAATGCCCGTCGCCGGCGGGGAGGGAGAAGCCCTCCGGCTCACCCTCGCCCACGTCGACGATGAGCTGGGTGTGGGCCCAGCGCTCGAACTGGCGGCCGTCGATGTAGAAGGGCGCCCCGGCCACGTCACCGAGGTGGACGTCCCGGCCGCCGAGCCGGAACTCGCCCTCGGCGAAGCACATGGGGAGGCTCCCGTCGCAACACCCACCCGACTGGAAGAACATGACCGGGCCCCGCTCGGCGACGAGTGCCGCAACCGCCCGCTGGGCGGCCGCGGTGGCGACCACCCGAGGTTCCGCACGGAGCCCGGTCATGCCCGGTCTCAGAAGAACCCGAGCGGTGACGTGCTGTAGCTCACCAGGACGTTCTTCGTCTGCGAGTAGTGCTCGAGCATCATGGCGTGGTTCTCCCGCCCGACACCGGAGATCTTGTAGCCGCCGAAGGCGGCACCGGCCGGGTACAGGTGGTAGCAGTTGGTCCACACGCGCCCTGCCTTGATGGCCCGGCCCATCCGGTACGCACGGTTGCCGTTGCGCGTCCACACACCTGCACCGAGCCCGTAGAGCGTGTCGTTGGCGATCTCGACCGCCTCCGCCTCGTCCTTGAAGGTGGTGACGGCAAGTACGGGACCGAAGATCTCCTCTTGGAAGACCCGCATGTCGTTGTGGCCCTTCAGCACCGTCGGCTCGAAGTAGTAGCCGTCTTCGAACTCACCACCCAGATGGGCGCGCTCGCCACCGATCAGAACCTCAGCGCCCTCCTGGCGGCCGATGTCGACATAGGAGGCGATCTTTTCGATCTGCTGTCGCGAGACCTGCGGGCCGATCATGGTGGCCAGGTCGAGCGGGTCACCTTGGCGGATCGCCCTGATGCGCTCGAGCGCCCGCTCCATGAAGCGGTCGTAGATCGACTCCTCGATGAGGGCGCGCGACGGGCACGTGCAGACCTCGCCCTTGTTGAAGGCGTAGAGCACGAGGCCCTCGACCGCCTTGTCCAGGTACTCGTCGTCCTCTTCCATCACGTCGGCGAAGAAGATGTTCGGCGACTTCCCACCGAGCTCGACGGTGGACGGGATGATGTTCTCGGCTGCGTACTGCATGATCAGCCGCCCCGTTGTGGTCTCGCCCGTGAAGCCGATCTTGGCGATGCGCGGACTCGTGGCCAGGGCCTTGCCGATCTCAGCACCGGGGCCGGTCACGACGTTGAGCACGCCGGGAGGCACCACGTCGCCGATGACCTCGGCAAGCTTGAGGATCGACCACGGCGTGGGCGACGCCGGCTTGACGACGGTGCAGTTGCCCGCAGCGAGCGCGGGCGCGATCTTCCAGGCGGCCATCAGCAGCGGGAAGTTGAACGGGATGATCTGGCCCACCACGCCCAGCGGCTCGTGGAAGTGGTAGGCGACGGTGTCCTTGTCGATCTCCGTGGTGCGCCCCTCGAGTGAGCGGGTCGCGCCGGCGAAGTAGCGGAAGTGGTCGACGGCGAGCGGGATGTCGGCAGCCAGCGTCTCGCGGACGGGCTTGCCGTTCTCCCACGTCTCGGCCACCGCCAGCATCTCGAGGTTCTCCTCGATGCGGTCGGCGATGGCGTTGAGCACCGCGGCGCGCTCGGTGAGGGAGGACTCGCCCCATGCGTCCTTCGCGGCGTGCGCGGCGTCCAGGGCGAGTTCGACGTCCTCGGCGGTGGAGCGCGCCACCTCGCAGATTGGCTGACCGTTGACCGGGCTCAGGTCGGTCATGTACTGGCCCTTCACCGGGGGGACCCAGGCGCCGCCGATGAAGTTCTCGTAGCGGGCCTTCACTTGCACCACGCTTCCGGCCCGTCCCGGCGCGACGAACGTCGCATCCTTGGTCGTTGCGGCCTCGGTCGTCACGGGATCTGTCGTGAGGGCCATGATTGCCTCCCTGCTCAAGGTCGTAAGAGATGCTCGGATCGGTGCTCCGACCCGGAACGGCGACGACCTCGCCGTCCACCAACCACGTTAAGCAGCGGGGCCCCCGTCGCCTAGGGCCGAAGGTCAAGAGACGACGTGGTCGCCACCACGCTGGCGGTGCGTCCCGATCAGTCCCGCTCGCCGAGCACCGGAGCGACTGCGGCCCCGAGCAGGGCCAAGGCGGCGGCCAGCACGTCGTCGGTGGTCAGCATCCCCGCAAGCTGGTCATCTTCGAGGACCGGCACGCGACGGAAGCCCCCCTCTGCCAGCACAGCGAGGGCCTCGTCGACCTCAGCACCACCCTGGACGGTGGATGGCTCGAGGGTCATGACCGAACCGACCTCCTCTCCCGCCGCCTGGCCCGAGGCGAGCGCCCGTACCACCAGGTCGCGGTCGGTGACGATCCCTACCAGCGAGTCACCTTCGACGACCAGCACGGCGCCGACGTTGTACTCAGCCATAACGGTCGCGGTCTCGGCGAGGCTCGCCCGGGGCGAGACGGTCACTGGGGCCTTATGGAGCGCATCTCTCACCTTCACGGCGTTCCTCCTTGTTCGCTCACCTGGCGCGCATCCGCAACGCTGCCGGGCGCCCCGAGCGCCAGCTCGTGGCCAGTCTCTGCGTCCCCGCTGCTCAGATCCAGGGCCGAACGGCCCGACGAAGGGGACGGGTCCGGATCGCTCGCAAGGCGGCCTTGGGGGCGCCGCCGGGCCGGCAGTGCCACCAGCACCAGCACCGCGCTCGCCGCGACGACAACTGCGCCGACCAGGAGGGCAGCGTCCATGCCGGTGACGAAGGCGGCGCGCGCGGCATCGGCCAGTTCGGCGCCGAGTTCGCCGCCGGCGATGCGGGCGACGGCCAGCGCGCCACCGATGCCGCTCGAGATGGCGTGCGCGGCCACCGCTGGCACGGCGTGGGCGGACAGCACCGGCGCCATCTTCGACTGGTAGCGCGAGGAGAGGACCGAGCCCAAGACGGCTACGCCGAGCGCGCCGCCCACCTGGAGGGCTGTGCCGTTCATCGCCGCGCCCGCCCCGGCCCGGTCGCGCGGCAGCGAGCCCATCACCGACGCCGTCCCCGGGGCGATGATGAGCCCGGCGCCCAGGCCGAGGAGCACCATGCCGATCAGTGCGTGACCGAAGCCCTCGGCCGTCGTGGTGGTGGTGAGCTGCGCGAGGCCGCAGGCGACCAGCACGAGGCCGGTGCCGATGACCACCTTGGTCCCGAGCCAACGGTCGAGGTAGGAGGATGCGGGAGCTGCCACCGCCAGCACTACGGCGATGGGAAGGATGCGCAACCCGGCACCGAACGCCGAGAAGCCGAGAGAGAACTGCAGGTACTGCGTCAGCACGAACAGCGAGCCCATGAGGGCGAACACCGCCAGGGCAACGGCCGGCATCGCCACCGAGAACCTCCGGTCGCCGAAGGGCTCGAGCAGCAGCATCGGTGTCGGGGTGTGGCGCTCCCACAGGACGAACGCGATCAGGAGCACCAGCGCCACACCGCCGGCGAGGAGCACCGGGCCGGCATGCCAGCCGGCCGTGGGCATGTCGATGATCGACCAGAGGAGGAGGGCCAGGCCGCCGGTACAGAGCAGTGCCCCGGGCGCGTCGACCGGTCGTGGCACCGCGCTCTTTGACTCGGGCACCAGCCACAGAGCGGCCACGAGCCCGAGAAGCGCCACCGGCACATTGATGAGGAACACCGAGCCCCACCAGTAGTGGGCGAGCAGCCAGCCCCCGGCGATGGGGCCGATGGCGATGCCGAGGCCGGTGGTGCCCGACCAGAACCCGATCGCCCGGGTCTGCTGCTCGGGGTCACGGAAGACAGTGATGAGGATGGACAAGGTGGCCGGCATGATGCAGGCCGCACCGAATCCCATGACGGCCCGCGCGGCGATCAGCTGGTTCACCGTCGCCGAGAAGGCGGAGGCGGCCGACCCGGCTGCGAAGATGACAAGTCCGGTGCAGAACACCCGCTTGCGGCCCACACGGTCGCCCACGCTGCCCATCACCAGGAGGAAGCCCCCGAAGACGCACGAGTAGATGTCGGCGATCCATTGAAGGTTCGACTCTGAGGCGTGGAGGTCGCGCACCAACGTCGGCAGCGCGATGTTGAGGATCGTGTTGTCGAGCGAGACGATCAGCAGTGAGACGCACAGGACGGCGAGGACGACCCAGCGTCGCGGCGCGACTGGGCTACTGCCTGCCACCTCTGTAGTGCCCACCCCTCCAGGCGAACACGGTTGGCGGCGCGGGGCCAGGGCCGAACGGCCCGAGCTCAGGCGCCCGTCTCGGCACCGAGTCGCGGCGCGGACGGGCGCACTGGCTCCGTCCGGCGGACGCGCACTGCGGCGACTCGTCGGGCCGAGGCCGCCAGCACCGTTGCCACCACCGCGAGCGGCGCCCATGGCGAGAGCACCCAGGCGAAGACCGCGGCAGCGGCGACCACGACGAGGACGGTACCGAGCTGGGCGGCCGGCTCGAGGGCATCGAAGCGGCGGTGGAACGCCTGCAGGTCGGTGGTGCTGGCGATGCGACGGCCGAGTAGGACGCCGAGGCCGCGGACCAGGCCGAAGAGCGCACCGAGGAGCACCGCCAGCACCGGCTCGGCGGTCAGTGCGCCGAGCACGATGCCGAGATAGACCGCGGCCGTCATGATGTAGGTCGACAGCCCGTTGCCGATCTGCCACCCGAAGCCCGCGCCGTAGGCCCAGGGCCGGAACTGGTCGAGCCAGCGCTCGTTGACCTGGCGGTGGTGGACCGGCAACGAGAATCCCGCGAGTCGCTCATCGGATGCTGCCGCCGCCACGCACGCACCGATGGCGACCGCGGCCACCACCGTCGGACCGAGCGACACCGCGGCGACGCCGGCGGCCAGCACGGCCATGGCGGCACCGAGTGTGGCACCCCCGAGCGTGGCGCCCACCACGAACCATGCGGCGGTGATCCCGTAGCGATGCCCGCGGCCCCGCTCGGCCAACGGCGTGATGCTGGCGAGCATCGAGCGACCGCACGGTGACCAGGTTGAGCGCACGGCGGCGGTGACCACCACGGCGGTGACGGCGATGAGTTCGATGGTGTGCATGGACCCTCCTAGGCGGGTGAACCGAGGAACGAGACGTCGAAGGAAAAGATGCCGCCGTCGGCGGCGACCAGCCAGTAGCCGGCCGGCGAGCGCGGCGCGGCCATCCCGACCACCGGCTTGTTGAGCTGCTGGCCCCCCATGGAACCGTCGAACGGCGCGTCGCCGAAGGCGAAGATGCCCCCGTCGGCCGCCACGAACCAGTAGCCATTGCCACTCGGGGTCGCCGCCATGCCGACCACCGGCTTGTTGAGCGGTTGGCCGCCCATCGAGCCGTGGAAGGGGGCGTCGCCGAAAGCGAAGATCCCGCCGTCGGACGCGACGCACCAGTAGCCGTTGCCACTCGGTGTCGCGGCCATGCCCACGATGGGCTGATTGAGGTGACTGCCGCCCATCGAGCCGTGGAACTGCGCGTCCCCGAAGGTGAAGATCCCACCGTCGGCCGCCACCGTCCAGTAGCCGTTGCCCGTCGGCGTGCACGCCATGCCCACCATCGGGGCATTGAGGGTTCGCCCCCCCATCGAACCGAGAAACGGCGCCCCGTAGGAGAAGATGCCGCCGTCGGCGGCGACGAAGTAGTAGCCGCCGCCCGGCCGGGCGCTGATGCCGACCATTGGGCGGTTCAGCGCCACGCCTGACTCGTCACCGAGGTCGGCGAAGTCGCCGTAGGGGAACAGCTTGCCGAACGAGGTGAGGATGGCGTAGCCGCCGCCGTCGGTGCTCGCCCCGACTCCCACGACCTTGCACTGGGTGGCCGGCGAGTTGCACGGCGGCGGTGGGGGCGACGGTGGCGCTGCGGTCCAGCAGGCCACGTTCTGCTCGGCGGTGCTGTCGTCGACGGCGTTGGCCGTCGTGCAGCTCGGGTCGACCTCCCACGGCGGGATGCAGGCGACCACCCGGCACACGATGCGACCCATGCAGGCGACGTCCTGGTTGCACTGCCCGTAGCGGAACTGGAGGCAGCCGGTCAGGAACGAATTGCATCCCTCTGGGCCGCAGCCGCAGTTCGTCCCGTCGCAGCTCGTGTCGCAGAAATTGAAGCCGCCCCCGCAACCGTCGAGGCACTGACAGGTCGCGTTGCAGTCCATGTAGTAGCGGGGGCCGCCGCAGTAGGTGGAGTTGTCCGCCTTCCACCAGCCACCCATGATCGTGTTCGAGGGGCAGTAGTTGTAGCCGCCGTTGACCGAGCAGCAGAAGTCACTGAAGCCCGAACAGCACGTCGATCCGCAGTCGCACTCCGCATTCCCGCACGAGCAGATGGCCCCGTAGGCCGTCCCCGGCTTGAGGGCGAGGTCCATGCCGGCCCCGATGGCGACCGCGCTCCCGGCCATGGCGGAGCGGTTGATGAAGCTGCGCCGGCTGAAGCGCGACTCCAAGAAGCTCGACGTGCGCTCGACCAGGGCTCCAGAGACACTCACCGGTGCCGCACCCCGACCAGTCGACGCGCCGACTCGAGCGAGCCCATGACGGTGAACGCCAGGTAGGCGAGCCACGTGCCCACGCCGACGACGACCAGCAGGGCCACGCCGCCGAGGGGCTGGTGTGCCAGCACGTCGCGGATCGAACCGGTGTGCGGGGCACCGGAGGCGACGACGAGCGCGGCGGCCCCGAGCAGCACGTCGAGGGCCACGTGCAGGAGCGTGGCCGGCGAGTCCGGGGTCGCGAAGCAGCCACAGGTGGCGAGCGGCGAGCCGGTCGCCCGGGCGTAGGTGACCACCCCGGCGAAGGCGACATAGGAGGCGCCCACCAGTGTCGCGGTGAGCGGCCTGGGCAGGGCGATGGCGACGATGCCGAGCACCGCCTCAGCAAGGGCGCCGAGGCGCACCGCGGTGCGCAGCACACCAGGCCGAGCGCCGCGGATCGAGCGTGCCTCGAGCATGGCGGCCAGCGCCCGGGCCGTGTCGCCGGGGCGCAAGGCCTTGGCGACGCCGGCGGTGACCAGCAGCACGCAGGCGACCAGATAGGTGCCGATCAGTTCCACGGCGCCGTCCCCCCGGCGGTCGACGGCGTGGGCGGGCTGACGCTGATCCCGGCGAGCAGCGCGTTCACCTTGGGTACGAGCACCGAACGGCGGGCGTGGCTCCCGAGGACGGCGTAGAAGGTGAAGGGGCGCCCCGCCTCGGTGAAGAACCACTGCGTTCCGGACTGGCCGGTGAGGCCGCGCCGCAAGAGGATCGGGCTGAAGTCAGCCTGGCTGAGCGACAGCGGCATGCCCTGGCGGGCGAACAGTGCCGTGCCCACGCTCTCGGGCCCGTACTGGAACAAGACGGCAAAGACGTCGCTCGGCCCCATCATCGTGACCGCCCCTGACCCGAAGTCGCCGACTGTCGCGGGCAGCGGGAAGGAGGCGAAGTGTGCGACCGGGTAGGAGACTTCGCCGCCCACTTCGGGTCGGACGAAGATCCGGCCTTCGAACCCGTTCGGCAGTCCCGCCGAGATCCCGTGCGCGCTGAGGGTGGCCATCTAGGGAACCCTCCGCACCGCACCCTCCCCGCCAGGTGGTGCATCGGCCGCGAACACGTCGGCCAGGGACGCGGGGTAGAGGCTCGGGTGGCCGGGCTGGATACCGGCGGCCAGGAGGGCATCGTCGTTGGCGCGCTCTCGGGCGGGACCGTCGAGACCTTCGGCGAAGGCCCGGCTGCGGCTTCCGACGTCGAAGGGCCGCACGTCGCCCTGCGCCCGGCGCACGAGCTCAGCCACCTGCGAGAACTGGTTTGCGACTCCTTCACCGACTCGACGGCCGGTCCGGCCATCGACCAGCACGAAGAACGGTGAGCCGGGCACCTCGTAGTCGCTCCATGCTTCGGTCGACATGACGACGGTGAGCGAGCGGTGAGCGCGCGCGCCCACCTCGGCGGGGATCTCGAACTCGGGCCCCTTGGTCACCGCCACCAGGCGGACCCCCTCGGGCAGATCGAGGGAGCCGGGATGGCTGAAGGACTCCCAGAATCCCGCACAGGTGGCACAGCCCGAGGAGAGGAAGGCGAGCAGCGTGAGCCGTTCACCGAGGACGTCCACGGCGATCGCATCCCCGCCTGGCGTCACTCCCGTGAGAGCCGCCGCGGAGGTGGCGTCACGCTCGCTCGGCAAGGGCGGCCCGAGCGTGAGGGCAACGGGCGTCTCGCCGGCTTGCTGTCCATGGCGGTGCGGGGCCTCGCCCATCGGGTCGCCGACCCCGGCCCCCAGGTCGTGGAGCGCTCGCAGGATGTCGGCGTGGCTGCGCAGCAGACCGGCGACGAGCACACCGAGGACAAGGACGACAAAGGCCAGAGCCAGAACGAGTGCCACCACGGTCAATACCCCCGAACTCAGCCGATGCCGATTGCCATTCCCTCTCCGGCCCGATCTCACACACGCCGAAGCGGTCGCGCAGCTCAGCCGACACCCCGAGTCGACGCCCGTCAAGCTGTGGGCAATGGCAGGAGGGCCAAGATGGTTCCGTCCGCAAGGCCCGCGACCCGACGCAACCGCGCACTCGGAAGAGCATGCCCTCGGGGAGGACTAGCTTTCGGACGTGTGCTTCTCACCCCAGGCCGACCTGGTCGGCGGGACGGTGATCGCCGCCATCGGCATCGACGCGGTGCGACACGTCGGCAAGCGACGTGACCACCTTCTCCTCGCCGCCCTGCCCCTCCTGCTCGGCTTCCACCAGATCGTCGAGGCCTTCGTGTGGTGGGGCCAGCAGGGCCACGTACCGCCGGGGCTGGCCGAGGTGGCCCTGTGGGTCTACCTCCTGATCGCCTTCGTGGTGCTGCCGATCTACGTGCCCCTGGCCGTGCTCGCCCTCGAGCCGACGGGGCGGCACCGCCGGCTCATGATCCCCTTCGTCGTTCTCGGGGCAGCGGTTGGCATCACACTGCTGGCCGCCATGGTGCGCGGGCCCATCGGCGTGAAGGCCCGGCCGTACCACCTCGCCTACAGCCTGCACACCGGCGACACGTTGCTGCTGATCTCGCTCTACGTGGTGGCCGTCTGCGGTGCCCTGCTGCTCTCGGGTTATCGCGACGTGGCCATCTTCGGGGCCGTCAACCTCTTCGCTATCATCGTCATCGCCGCGCTCACCGTCGACGGCTTCGCGTCGGTGTGGTGTGGATGGGCGGCGATCACGAGCGGAGCGATCGCGCTGCACATGCGCTTCAGCAAGCCCCACGCGGGCGCGCCGTTCGCCTTCGGCTAGGAAGCCACCGGGAGCCGCCGCATCAGATCGAGCCGACCGGTACCGGAACCATCAGCGCGGCGATCGAGGCGCTGGTCGGCCAGCGCACCTTGGTCGCCCAGCCGACCCGCTCGAAGACCCGGATGACTTCGGCGGACAGGTCGAACTGGTGGGCCAGCACCCCGTGACGGGCTGAGGCCGGTGCCGCGTGGTGGAAGTTGTGCCAGCTCTCGCCGAAGGACACCAGGGCGAGTGGGGCGACGTTCGTGCTCTGGTCGCCGGTGACGAACGGGCGCCGCCCCCAGATGTGGCAGATCGAGTTGATGCTCCATGTCACGTGGTGGAGGAGGGCCATGCGGATGAGGCCGGCCCAGAGGAAGAAGACGAAGGCGCCTGCCAGGGTGCCGGTGATGGCATAGCCGATGCCGAAGGGGGCAGCGAGCGAGACCACGGCGAGGACCGGGAACAGCCGGTCGACGACAACGAGGTCCCGGTCGCGGCGCAACTCCGGAGCGAAGCGCTTGGCGTCGGTCGGGGCACCGGCGAACAGCCACCCGACGTGGGCCCAGAGGAAGCCTCGCGCCGTCCCCCATGCGCCGTCCCCGCGGCCCCATGGAGAGTGCGGGTCGCCCGGTTGGTCGCTGAAGACGTGATGGCGTCGGTGGACCGCCACCCAGCCGATGACCGAGCCCTCCATTGCCATCGACCCGGTCACGGCCAGGATGACCTTGAGCGCCCGGTTCGCTCGGAAGCTGTGGTGGGCGAACAGGCGGTGGAAACCGACGGTCACGCCGAGGCCGGTGAGGAGGTAGAAACCGAGAGCGAGGACGGCCGCCCAGACGGTGACCGGTCCTCCCCAGCCAAAGACGATGAAGAGGATGAGCCCGACAAGCGGGCCGCCGACCAGCAGGGCGGTCACCACCCTCCCGACGTTCAGGCCCTTCTCCGAGCGGGGGCGCGCCTCGACTTCGACTTGGACATCGCCGACCGGTGTCTCCAGCAGACTTGCGGGCATAGCTTCCTCTCTCCACGCTCCCGGCGTGCCTGGAAGGCGATGCCGGTGGAGCGGTCAAGGTCACCGAAGTCCGGGGCGACGATCTACCTCTTGGCAAGGGCCACGAGAGCCGGTGCCAGTGGGCTACTTGCCCAGTCCGATTGTGGCACGGAATCGCCCCGGACCCCGGGTCGGCTCTGGGCGAACGCTTCTCGAGTGGTGGCCCTGCGGCGTTGGCCAGCGGGGCGAGCCGTGGGGGTGGACAATGTGGGCGGCTGAACAACATGCCATGGAGGGCCGATGCCAGAAAGTCGAGAGCAGTGGTTGGCCGAGACCTTCGTCGAATTGTCGGACACCCTTGTGGCCGACTTCGACCTGATCGACTTCCTTCATGTCCTGGTCGAGCGCTGCTCACAGCTCCTCTCGGTGGAGGTCGGCCTCGTGCTCGCCGACGAACAGGGCACGCTCCAGAACCTGGCCTCGTCGACGGAGCGGATGCACGTCGTGGAGCTCTTCGAGATCCAGAGCGAGGACGGGCCGTGCCTCGAGTGCTACGGGAGCGGCCAGCAGATCCTGAACGAGCGTCTGAACGCCGGAGCAGCGCGTTGGCCGCGGTTCACGCCCAGTGCGCTCGAAGCAGGCTTCACCATCGTGCACGCGCTTCCCCTGCACCTTCGCAACGAGCGGATCGGTGCGATGAACCTCTTCGGCGCACAAACCGTCCCACTCGAGCCCCATGAGGTACACCTGGCGCAGGCGCTCGCCGATGTTGCCACCATTGGCATCCTCCAGGAGCGCAGCGTGCGGCACCTGAGCGACCTCTCGACCCAGCTGCAGGCGGCACTGCAGAGCCGCATCGCCATCGAGCAGGCGAAGGGTGTCCTGGCCGAGCGCCAGCGGGCGAGCATGGACGAGGCGTTCGCGCTCCTGCGGGGCTATGCCCGGAGCCATAACCTCCGCCTGGCTCACGTCGCCGCCTCGGTCATCGACGGCACGGTGTCAGCGAAGCAACTGCGTGAGGCGCGTCCGGCTGCCGCCCAAGGGGCGCGCCGTTCGCCGTGAAGAGGACTGGGGCAGGGAACTGACCCTGCGCATCTTGCCGGCGGGCGGTCTAGGCAGTCCCGCTACGGAGCGGTGGCCAGCTGTGAGCGGATCTCAATGAGCCGGCCACGGCGCCGCTCGAGCGTGGCACGGAAGTGCGCATTGTCGGTTCCGGCGATCTCGGTGCTCAGATCGCCCAGGACTTCGTCCAGGGTGTCGCTGAGTTCCTCGGCGAGTGCGTCGGTCAGTGTGACATCCATAAAGGGCTCGCTTTCCTTGTTGCAAAGGTCATTCTCGGTGGCACTGGTGTCCGGAGCAAGGGCCGAAAGTCCGCACTGTCGCGGAGGCGGCGGTGGACCACCTGCGCAGGACGGCAAATCAAACCCACATCGACGCGCTGACAGACGAAGGGCCTCTCGCGAGCCATCAAGCCGGCGTGAAAGATGCCTTGGGGCCTTGAAAGGGGCGCAGCGTCGTGATTGTGAAGTGCGTGGGCGGCGGTTGGCCCACGCCAGCCTCTGTGGAACCGGGCCCATTGTCTGGGCTCACGATTGGTGGGCACCCCGTCATCCTCGAGAACAATGAAGGAGATGACTCGCGTCGAGTGGCGGCCGTTCATCCGAGGACGTCGGTACGCCACCGCTCGGGCGTCAATTTCACCATCACCTCGCGGTCGCCATGCCCGTCGTGGAGGTCATCGCGTCGAAGTCGTTCCATGAACTGCTCTGTGTAACGCAAGCCGCCGCGCTCGCCGAGGTAACGCGTCGACATGGCAAGAATCTCGCGTTCGGTGTCCTCGCCCAGTGCCACGAGCTCGACCGGACCCTCGGCGGTCACGTAGCGGTAAGGCCCTGGGCGCCCCGGGTCGAGGACCGAGAGGGTGGCGCGGCCCTCCGCCCGCAGCCGCGTGGCCTTCGCCGAAGCCTCGCCGATGCACATCTCGAAGATCCGCGACTCGGAGAAGCGATACCAGACGGGTGCGAGCACCGGGCCTTTCCCTACTCGGCCGATGCCGAGGGTACAGAGCCTCGACTCACGGAGAAACTCGTCGCGCTCTTGGTCCGTCATGGTGGCCACATTCGCACTGTAATCAGCAACGAGGCCGTCGACTCGGACCCGCCCGAGAGTCGCCGGGTACGCTCCGGTAGTGGCACGCAATCCCGCAGGCCCGACAGCGAAGGGGCAGACTGGCTCGCCTCTGGCGCTGGTGGAACCGACTGGACGAGTACAGCTGAGCGACGCTCCCACGCCGAAGGGCCGGCGGCGTCAATCCGACCTCCTAGACGCCGCTCGGAGCACATTCGCCGACCAGGGCTACTTCGAGACTCGGGTCGAGGACATCGCCCAGCGGGCACACGTCTCGCGAGCGACCTTTTATACCTATTTCGACTCGAAGGACGACATCTTGGCGGTGCTCGTTGAGCAGCTCGTCGACGACCTCTACGAGGCGTCGGCCGCCCCCCAAGGGCGAGGAACCTCCCCGTACCTGATGCTCGAATCGACCGTGCGCCAGTTCATGCATGCCTACCGGGACCGTGCACCGATGATCCGGGTTTTCGAGCAGGCAGTGTCGCTGAATCCCTCCTTCCTCGCACTGAGGATCGAGGTACGCGCCCGCTTCGGTTTGCGCCTCACTGCAGCCATTCGCCAACGCCTCCTCGCCACCGGCGATGTGGCGCTCGACGCCGAGCTCGCCGGCTATGCCCTCGGAGGGATGGTCGATGACTTCGCACGTGGCTGTTACATCTTGAACCAGCTCGTCGACGAGGGTGCGGCCATCGACACGCTTACGCGGATCTGGGCGAGGGCGATCGGCCTGCCCGAACCAGCCGAATGAGCGGCCGCTCAGCAGGGTAGACGGTACATTCTTGACATCATGTCAGGAATATCGTTAGCTGGCAGCGTGGACTCAAGGGGGCAGCTGTGACAACAACCGAGACCTCTGTTGGCCTGCGTGCGCTTCGCGTCGACGCAATCGGTGGCCGAGTGCCAACGGAGCGCTACATCTCCGAGGAACTCTGGCGGCTCGAACAGAATCAGGTCTGGAAGAGGGTTTGGCAGTGGGCCTGTCTGGAAGAGGACCTCCCAAACCCGGGAAGTTACGTGGAGTATCAGGTCGGCGACCAGTCCGTGTTGGTGCTCCGCGGCGACGACGGGGTAGTGCGGGCCTTCCACAACGTGTGCCAGCACCGTGGGAACCGGCTCCGTTCGGGAACCGGCACCGCCCGAGAGGACATCGCCTGCCCGTATCACCGCTGGACCTGGGACCTGCGGGGCGACCTCAAGCACGTCCCCGACCGCGACGGGTTCCCCGACTTCGACGATGCCTGCTTCTCACTCAACTCGGTCCGCTGCGAGATTTGGGAGGGTTTCGTCTTCGTCAATCTCGACAGTAAGGCCGAGTCGCTCTTGGACTATCTCTCGCCCCTCACCGAACGGCTCGCCCCCTACCACTTCGGGGAGCACACCCGCACTCGCAGCGTCACGATGCCGCTGGCGGCCAACTGGAAGACCATCGTCGACGGGTTCCTCGACGTGTACCACCTCCAGGGTGTCCACCCCCAACTCCTCAAGGTTCTCGATGACGTCAACACCACCTACGAGCTGCTCGGTCGGCACAGCGCCATGTACATGCCCATGGGTGTCGCCAGTCCCCGCTTGCGCGACCACAGCGAGCAGGTGGTCATCGACGAACTGGCGCGCGCCGGCTCGGGTTTCCACGGCAAGCTGCTCCGCCAGTCGGAGTACTTCATGGAGGAGGGCGGCAAGGCCTCGCTCCGTGACGGCGTCCCGGTCCGCCAGGCCCTGCTCGAAGTCGGCCGCATCGAGGGGGAGGCTCAGGGCCGGGACTACTCAGGGCTGAGCGACGAGCAGATGGTGGACGACCACCACTACTTCTTGTTCCCGAACACCGTGTGCAACGTCTACGCCGGCCACTTCATCACCGCTCGGATCCGACCCGACGCCACCGATGCCGAGCGGTGCTACTTCGACATGTTCATCTTCAACTGGTTGAGCGACGAGGAGCGCTCCGAGCGGCGGGCAGCCCGGCACGCGGCCGTCGACGAGGGAACCGAGGTCGGCCGCGTCCCGGACCAGGATTTCAGCGCCCTTCCCAACGTGCAGCTCGGGATGCATTCGGACGGGCTCGAGAGCATCCTGCTCTCCGAGCAGGAGATCCGCGTCCTGCACTTCCACCAGGTCCTCGACCAGTTGCTGTTCGGCGAGTGAGTTCGGAGGGGAAGGACAAAGGGGCCCAGGCCACGACACTGGCGGCCGAACACCTCTTCAGGCTGCGGCTCGAGCTGTCCCGCCGCACGGTGCTCCACGACGGACCCGAGGGGACACGAGTGCTCTGCCGGATCATGGGAGGGACCGCCGAGGGGGCTCGCCTCACCGCAACCGTGCTACCGGGCGGGTCCGATTGGGTGACGGTCCGTGCCACCGGCGTCTCCCACCTCGATGTTCGCATGATGCTCGACGCAGGCGATGGCGCCCTCATCCTCATGGAGTACCAGGGGATCTATGAGGGGCCCTCCGGGAGAGGGCCACGCGTCGCCCCGACCTTCCAGTCCTCGGAAGTGAGATACACCTGGCTGAACAACATCCAAGCAGTCGGCCTCGGTACGCCGGCGGTCGACGGGGTGACCTACGAGATCTATGGGCTGTGTTGAATGACGAGCCGTCGATCCCACTCACATCCTCGAGACCGCGACAGTGGCGCCCCGGGTCGCCGCCATCGCTCCGTGACCAGGACGGGGAAACCGTGAGCGTCCATCGTTCCTTTGTGATCGCCGATCTCGCCTTCTCAGGGGCACCCGGAACACTCGCGGTGCGCGACGGCTCCCGGAAGGCCACCTACGCGCAGCTCGAACGAGCCTCCAACCGGGTCGCCAACGGTCTCACCTCCTTTGGCCTCGAACGCCAGGACCACGTCGCCTTCATCGGCAAGAACAGCGTGTTTTGCGTCGAGCTGTTGATCGGCGCGGCCAAAGCCGGCATGGTGCTGACCATCGCCAACTGGCGGCTGCACCCGAGCGAGCTCGACTATGTGCTGCGCGACAGCGAGGCGAAGATCGTCTTCGTCGCCGAGGACCTGCGTGACACGCTGCCCTCACCCCTTCCCAAATCGGTGCGAGAGGTCGTGGTGGTGGGCGACGGCGAGGCGTCTTGGACCTCGTGGCCGGACGCACAGGTCAACGCGCCCGGTGCCACGCCTCCTGCTCCCGGCGACGTCGCGTTGCAGCTCTACACCTCGGGAACGACCGGTCGGCCCAAGGGGGCGATGCTGACCAATGCCGCCATCGCCGCAACCATTCCCGACACGGCTGACGTCTGGCAGCTCGACGAGACCTCAGTCGTCCTGTGCGTTCTCCCGATGTTCCACATCGCCGGGGTCGGAACGGCCCTCGGCGCACTGTGGCGGGGAGGGTGCCTGATCATCGAGAACGACGCCAGTCCCGCAGCCACCCTGGCGGACGTGGTGCGCTTTGGCGTTACCAACCTGATACTCGCCTCCGTGATGCTGCAGGGCCTCGTGGAGGCCACTCCGTGGCCCGAGACCGACCTCTCGACGTTGCGAACTGTCTCTTATGGCGCCGCTCCGATCACCGAACACATCCTCAAAGCCGCCATCGAGCGATTCGACTGCCGACTTCTCCAGGTCTACGGCCTCACAGAGACCACTGGCGTCCTCGCTCTTCTCGACGATGACGACCACGCAGGCGCACTCCGAGATACAACGAAGCTCGCACGCCTCCGGTCGTGCGGGCGGGCCCGTCCGGGCGTGGTGCTCAAGGTTGTCGACACCGAGACCGGGCTCGAGGTAGCCCCGGGCGAGGTGGGAGAGCTCTGGGCACAGACCGAGCGACTGATGGAGGGGTATTGGAATGCACCTGAGGCGACAGCCGACGTTTTGCGGTCCAACGGCTGGTTCCGCACCGGAGACCTCGGCCACATCGACGACGAGGGCTACATCTTCCTACACGACCGACTGAAGGACATGATCGTCTCGGGCGGGGAGAACATCTATCCCGCCGAGGTGGAGGCGGTGCTCCAGGATCACCCCTCGGTTGCAGAGGTGGCGGTCATCAGCGTCCCCGACGACCGATGGGGCGAGACGCCCATTGCCTTCGTCGTACCTGCCCCCGGACACGCGGTCGATGAAGGTGCCCTCATCGAGTTCAGCCGGTCGAAGCTGGCGCATTACAAGTGCCCCCGGAGCGTGGTGGGGGTGGACGCACTGCCGCGCAATGCCTCGGGGAAGGTGCTGCGCCGCACACTCCGGGACCCCTACTGGGCCGGCAGCGACCGTCGGATCAACTAGCCGTCACATCAACGATCCGTCGCACCAGCCAACCGCCGCAACATCAGGAGGCGCTACCATGGATGACCTTTTTTCGCTCGAAGGGAAAACGGCCTTGGTCACCGGCGGCGGCCGCGGCATCGGGCGCATGATCGCCGACGGCTTCATGCGTGCGGGAGCCACGACGATCATCTCGTCGCGCAACGCAGAGGTCTGTGACGAGGCGGCCGCCGAGCTCTCCAAGTTCGGCCGATGCATCGCCATTCCCGCCGACCTCGCCCGCCATGACGAATGTGTGCGCCTCGCTGGAGCAGCGCATGCGGCGGTCGGACCGCTCGACATCCTCGTGAATAACGCCGGCACCACGTGGGGGGCACCGGTCGACGACTTCCCATCCACCGCGTGGGACAAGGTGCTCGACGTCAACCTAAAGGGCGTCTTCTACCTGACCCAGGCCCTCCTCGGACCACTGCGGGAAGGCGCCACGAGCGATGCGCCGGCGCGCATCATCAATATCGGCTCGGTGGACGGAATCCACGCGCCGGGCGGGGAGCCGTGGGCCGAGGAGACCTACTCGTATTCGGCGAGCAAGGCGGCGTTGCACCATCTGACCCGAGTGCTCGCCGGAAGACTGGGCCCCGACCACATCACCGTGAATGCCATCGCACCGGGACCCTTCGAGACCAAGATGATGGCGCACACGCTCGCCGACCACGCCCCGGAGCTGGCACGCGCTTCGCCGCTCGGGCGCCTCGGCCGGCCGCAGGACATTGCCGGGGCCGCCATCTACCTCGCTTCGGCTGCCGGGGCATGGATCACCGGCGTGGTGCTGCCCGTCGATGGGGGCATCGTCACCACGTTGTAGGTGCCGCCCGGCACGGCACGGATGCGGCCAAGAGAGTAGAACTGCCCTTGTTGAGCGCAGGAGAAGAGGGGGAAGCGATGGAGTCCGATGCCGAGAAGCTTGCGACGGCCAGAGAAATGGTCGACGCGTGGAACGCGATGGACTGGGAGGGGGTGCTCGAGTTGTTCGCCCCCAATGGCTCCCTCCACTCAATGATGGAGGCGGAGGCAACCGTCGGGCGCGAGTCGCTCCGCACAAGATTTGCAGCACTCTCCGAAGGTGCAACCGAGATCCGCATCGAGCTGCACAACGCCGGGGTGATCGACGGAACAGTGTTCTTGGAGCGCACCGACAACTTCGTGGTGCATGGCAGAACAGGCTCGATGCCTGTCGTCGGGGTCCTCGAGATTGAAGACGGGATGGTCACCGAGTGGCGCGAGTACTACGACCGGGCGTTCCTGCTGCGCGAACTGGGCGCCGAGCGGGACTTCGCCGACGATCTCTGATCGTTCAGGCTCGGCCGACGAGCGGCTTCCACTGTTCGCGTAATCGTGCCTTCTGCAGCTTGCCACTCGCCGTTCGGGGGAGCTGGTCGACGACGCTGACGCCGACCGGACACTTGTAGTGGGCGAGCCGCTCGCGAGACCACTCGATGAGGCCCTGCTCGTCCAGCACCGCACCAGGGCGCACGACGACCACCGCCCAGGGGGACTCTCCCCACTCCTCTGATGGCACGCCGATGACCGCGACCTCGGCCACGTCGGGGTGCCCGGTCAGGGTGCTCTCCACCTCGGCGGGATACACGTTCTCGGCCCCCGACACGATCATGTCCTTCAGGCGGTCGTGGAGGTACAAGAAGCCGTCCTCGTCAAAGGATCCGCCGTCACCAGTTCGCAGCCAGCCGCCATCCACGATCACCGCGGCAGTCTGCTCCGGCTTGCGCCAGTAGCCCTTCATGATCCGCGCCCCTCGAACCAGCACCTCCCCGCGCGTCCCCGTCGGCACGTCCTCCAAGGTGCTGGGATCGACCACCCGCACCTGTGCGTCCGGCATGGCCCGACCTGCCGATGTGAGTCGTCGGGCGAAGGCCTCATCGGCAACGTGGTCCTCGGGGCCGAGGAGCGTGAAGCCACCCGTCGACTCGGTCAGACCGTAGGACTGGAGGAACTTGCAGCCGATGACCTCGGTGGCCTGCTTCAACACGGGCAGGGGTATGGGGGAGGCCCCGTAGACGATGTAGAGGAGAGCTGCGAAGTCCTCATGGGCCGTCTCATCCAAGGCGAGTAGTCGTTGCAGGACCGTCGGCACCACGGCGGCGTGCGAGACCCGGCGGTCGACGAGGAGGCGCAGGACCCCCCGGGGGTCCGTCGCGGTCTCGAGCAGCAGACGGCCGCCGTTCAGGTTGGCAGCGAGTGCCAGTCCCAATCCAGCGACGTGGAAGAACGGGATGGGCGCGGCGCACACCGAGGTCTCGTCGAGCTCAATGTCCTGATTGAGCGAATAGAGGGCGCAGCCAAAGTTGCGTCCCGTTAGCATGATGCCCTTCGGCAGACCGGTGGTCCCCGAGGTGTAGAGGATGAGAGCGGTGTCGTCGGGTTCGACGGGCACCGCGGGGTCGACAGCACTCTGGCTGTCGCGCCACGAGGCATAGTCCCTTGGACCTTCGTTGTCGACTACGAGCAATCGCCGCAGTGACGGCAGAGCCTTGGCGGCCTCCACAAGGGCTAGCGCCTCACGATCGACCACAACGACTGCCGGCTCGGCGTCGGCGAGAATCGCCTCCACCTCACGCCGGGAAAGCCGGTTGTTGATCGACGTTGCAATGGCGCCGGCTTTGGCTGCGCCATAGAACACCTCGAGGAAGGCCGGCGAATTCGCCCCGATGAACGCCACCCTGTCCCCCGCAACAACCCCGTCGGCCACCAGCCCAGATCCGACGCGGCTCGACCGGGCGTCGAGCTCGGCGAAGGTCGTCACCCGTCCTGGCTCTTGGATGGCGACGAGCTCTGGCGTCGCGACAGCACGGCGGCGGATGATGTCCCCGACGCGCAGCACGGTCGAGCCGTCTGCGTGCACCGCCCAGAATTCCCCCGGAGGTAGTTCGGTCATTGCGCACCCCCGTCAGCCAGACCGCTTCGACGCCGAAATACTACAGTAAACAGAGAGTCCCGAACCCAGGAGTGACCATGGGCACCAACACCATCGGTGAGCTGCTATCCCGCGCGTGCCGGCGCTTCTCTTCGCGGGTGGCGGTCGTCGCCCACGGCCGGTCACTCACCTATGGTGCGCTCCTCGAGCGTGCGAGTCGTCTCTCGAACGCGCTCTCGGGAGCGGGACTGCGCCCTGGGGACCGGATCGCCGCGATGCTGGAGGACCGGACCGAGTCGCTCGAGGTCTACCTCGCGTCGGCGATCGGTGGATTCCCCATCGTCCACGTGAACGATCGGCTTGCGGCTCCCGAGGTCGCGCACATCGTGCGTGACGCCGGGGTCGCCGCATTCATCCACACGGATGGGCGCAGTGCAGCCGTGAGCGGCGTGGATGGCCTCTCGGGCTTGCAGTTGTTCTCTTGCATCGGCACCGATCGCCCAAGCGGGGCGGTTGGTTACGAGGAGCTCCTCGGCGCTGCTCGGCCACAGGCCGCCCTGGCACCGAGAGCGGCCGAGGACCTCGCCATCGTTGGGTACAGCAGCGGCACCACCGGTTTCCCGAAGGGGGCGATGATCAGCCAGTCGGCGCTGACCAGCTGCGTCAAGCTGCTGCCCGCCATGTACCGCATCAGCCCTTACGGTCGCTGTGCGTTCACCGGCACCCTCTCGTTCGTGGCCGGCATCTGGGGCGTGATCTATCCGCATCTTTACATGGGCGGGACCATCACCTTCTTGCACCCTTACACGCCTGATTCCTGGGTCGCCCACCTCGAGCAGGACCGTTCCACGTTCACCTATGCCCCATCGCCGCTCGTGCCGGCCTTCATCGAGGCGGTCGACCGGCGCCCGGGTGCGCTCAATTCGCTCGAGTCGGTGCTCCATTCGGCATCTCCCCTCCCGCGCGAACATGCCGAGGAGCTGGTCGGGCGCATCGGTGACCGCTACGTGGAGGTCTGGGGGATGACCGAGGGCGTCGCCCCGTTCTCGGCGACCACGAGGGAGGACTGGCGCGGGACGTCGGGGGCGAGGGACATCTTCACTTCGGCCGGGCGTCCGTTCCCGATCACGACCGTCCGGAGCCTCGGGCCCGACGGGCAGGTGCTCGCTGCGGGCGAGCAGGGGGAGCTCGTCGTCGACTCGGAGATCCTGTTCTCGGGCTATCTCGGTGACACGGAGCTCACCGCTGCATCCTTTTCACCACTCGGCTTCCACACCGGCGACGTCGGCGCGCTCGACGAGCAGGGCTACGTCTACGTGACCGGCCGGAAGAAGGACATGATCATCTCGGGCGGCATGAACGTCTACCCGGCTGAAGTCGAAGCGGCGCTGACCTCGCTCTACGGCGTTGCCGAGTGCTGTGCCTTCGGGATGCCCGACCAGCGTTGGGGTGAGGCGGTCGCAGTGGCGGTGGTTGCCGCACCAGGCGCCACGCTCGCCGCACGCGACGTGATCGACCATGTTCAGCGCCGGTTGGCGAGCTACAAGAAGCCTTCGCTCGTCTACTTCGTGGACGCGCTTCCCCGCAACGCCAGTCTCAAGGTTCGAAAGGACGAGCTCCGCTCGCTGGTGGCCGAAGGGTCCCTTGACGGCGCAGCGACCGGAGGCTACAACTAACGGAGTAAGTAGGCGACCCGGGGGGTGTCATGGCAGACGCGTACGTCCTAGAAACCCTGCGGACGCCTCGTACGAAGGCGTCGCCGCGAGGAGGCTTCGCCGAGATCTCACCAGTTGACCTGGTGGTGACGCTCCAACAAGAACTCGTAAAGCGGACCGGGCTCGAGCCCGAGTCGGTCGACGACGTGATGCTCGGGATCGCGTCGCAGAATGCCGAGCAAGGAGCCAACCTGGCCCGCACCGCGACGATCCTGGCCGGATGGGGCGATGTGCCAGGTATGACGCTCAACCGGTTCTGCGCCTCGGGCATAGACAGCGTGGCGCAAGCTGCGGGCCGTATACGCGGCGGCGACGTCTCGCTGATCGTGGCCGGCGGCGTCGAGAGCGTGTCGCGCGTGCCGATGTTCTCCGATGACGGGCCCCTATGGATCGACCCGCCCACAATCGAGCGGGTGGGTTCGGTGTTCATGGGAATCGCCGCCGACCTCGTCTCGACCATGGAGGGGTTCAAGCGCGAGCAACTCGACGCGTACGGGCTCGAGACGCAGCAGAAGGCAGCTCGGGCATGGGACGAAGGCTTCTTCAACCGGTCACTCGTGCCGATCACCCGCCCCGACGGACGGGTCGTGGACCGCGACGAGCATCTGCGGCCGGCTACGACACTTGAATCGCTTGCTGCCCTCGAGCCGGCATTTGCCGCACAGGGAGCAGCGGGCCAGGATGCCATCGCCCTGGCGGCACATCCCGAGGTGGGCACCATCCGACACGACCATACGGTCGGCACTTCCCCCGCCCTGGCCGATGCCGCAGCGCTGGTGCTCGTCGGCACTGAGGAAGCGTCCTCGGCCATGGGCCTTGCCCCGAGAGCACGGATCGTCGGTTCGGCGACTGCCAGCTGCGACCCGGTGATCATGCTGACCGCCGGACAGAGCGCGGTCGAGCAGGTCATCGCCCGGGCCGGGCTCAAATCGTCGGACATCGACGTGTTTGAGTTCGCCGAGGCATTTGCTGCTCTTTGCCTGCGCTTCCGGCGCGACATGGACGCCGGTCCCGAGCGCATGAACCCAAACGGCGGGACCATCGCCATGGGCCACGCCTTCGGGGCGACCGGCGCCATCCTCCTCGCCTGCTGTGTCGACGAACTGGAGCGCCGGCAGGGCCGCTACGGGGTCGCCGCCGTCAGCGGGGCAGCGGGCCTCGGTGTGGCGGTCCTGGTAGAGCGGGTCACCCCGTGATGACCAGTGCCACGGGCTTCGCCAGGGTGTGTCGCAGCCGGACATGAGCGGCCTCAGCCTCGACAGCAGGGTCGCCGTCATCTCGGGCGCAGGGAAGGGACTGGGCCGGAGCTTCGCGCTCCAACTTGCGCGCCTCGGCGCCAAGGTCGTCGTGAACAACCGCAACCGCATCGTTGACGACTCTGGGCGCGGCCCTGCGGACCACGTGGTCGCCGAGATCGTGGCCGGAGGGGGTGAGGCCGTCGCCGATCATCACGATGCCGCCGACACCCGCAGCGGCGAGGCCATGGTCCAACTCGCCCTGGAGCGTTGGGGGCGGCTCGATATCTGCGTGGCCAACGCCGGGGTCGGGCACGGTGGGATCTTCCACAAGGAGAGCGACGCAGAGTTCGAATCCGTCCTCGCCATCAACCTCTTCGGCGCGGCACGGTTGACCCGGGCGGCTACCCGTGTCATGCGCGAAGCAGGCTATGGCCGCATCGTCCTCGTGTCCTCGACAGGGGGACTCCACGGCGACGTCGGGCTGTCCGCCTACGCCGCCAGCAAGGGCGCCATGCTGGCACTTGGCCGATCGCTGGCCGCCGAAGGAGAACGACGAGGGGTGCTGACGAACCTGCTGCTCCCCTACGCCGCCACACAGATGACTGAATCGGACATGGCCGAGGAGTACGTACGCGCGACCCCGCCTGACGCTGTCACCCCCGTCCTCACCGCCCTCGTGGACGAGCACTGCACGTTGAACGGTGAGCTGATCGTGACCGGTGGCGGCCTGCTACGCAGCGCATCGATGGTCGAATGGGGCACGGTCCGGCTCCCGTCGGGCGACCAGTTGTCCCCCGACGAGTTGGCGACACTGCTCGCCCAGTCGAAGAAGGGGCAGCCGAAGGAGTTCGCTGTGTCAATCGACTCGTTCTTCGACCTCATGGAGAGCGGCGCCGAATGAGCTGGGGGCCCCTGCTCATCAATCTGGCGGTCACGGTCGGGGTAGTGGCCGTGCTCATGCTCGCCACGTTCACCTATGCGATGCGCACAGGCGTCCACGCGATCATGGACACGGTCTGGGCACTCGGCTTCGTGCTCATCGCCGGGTGCACCTATCTCTTGTCCTCAGGACACGGCGATCCCACTCGCCGCCTGGTGGTGCTGGTGCTCACCGCGGTCTGGGGACTGCGGCTCGGCAGCTACATCTTCACCAGGAACCACGGCAAGGGCGAGGACCCCCGTTACGCGGCGCTCCTGCGTCACAACAAGGGGAGCTTGGCGAAGTTCGTGCTCCGCAACATCTACTGGGCGCAGGGCCGGATCATGTGGCTGGTGTCGCTGCCGGTCCAGGTGGCCATGTACGAACATGCGGGGCCTGGCGTTCTCTTGTGGCTCGGGACCGCGGTCTGGGCGATCGGCTTCGGCTTCGAGTCCATCGGCGACTGGCAGCTCCGGCGGTTCAAGGCCGAAGCGGCGAACGCCGGCAAGATCATGGACCGCGGGCTCTGGCGCTACACCCGACACCCCAACTACTTCGGCGACTCCGCCGTCTGGCTCGGGCTCTTCCTGATCGCCTGCTCCTACTGGGTCGGGATCGTGACCGTCGTCTCGCCCATCGTCATGACTCACCTCCTCGTGAACCGGACGGGCAAGGCGCTACTGGAAAAGACGATGGGGCGCACGAAGGGGCCAGAGTATGCCGAGTACGTGGCGCGCACGAGCGGCTTCGTGCCGCGCCCGCCCAAGCGCCTGGCCCCAGGCCCGAGCTAGCTCCCGACCCAAAGGGGGTGACCCATGAGCGCCCGACTGCGTCATGTGGTGCTCGCCACCGGCGACCTTCACGACACACTGTCGCGGCTGCGCGACGAGTTCGATGTGGCGCCCGGCATCGCCGACAAAGAGGCGATGGCCGAATTTGGCCTGGCCCATGAGGTACTGCGGCTCGGCGAGACCTACCTCGAGGTGCTGAGCCCCCTCCAGGGCGAGGCGGAGAGTACCGCCGCCCGATTCTTGCGTCGCAACGGCGGGGATGGCGGCTACATGGTCGATCTACAGGTCCCCGAACTCGATTCCACGCTCGGCCGGATGGCCGCCTTCGGCATCAGCCCGGTGCTGCGCGACACCTACGAGGGGAGCGCCATCTCCCAGTACCACCCGCGCGACTTCTCCACCCTCCTCGAAGTCGACCAGGTTGATGCCCCGAAGGACTGGCACTGGGACGGTCACTTCGCCGACAGCATCAGTGACGGCGAGGTGCTCGGAGTCGTGGCTGTCGAGATCGTCACAACCGACGCGGAGGCGATGGCGCGGCGATGGTCGGAGGTCTTCGAGCTCGAGCTCGACGGCACCGTGGTCACGACGGACAACGCCCTCGTGCGCTTCGTTGCAGGTGCATCGGTGGGCCTGGCGAGCATCGACGTCGCGGTGCGTTCCCCGGCGAACGTCGGAAAGGAGGTATCGGTGGCAGGGGTCCGGATGCGGACCGTCGACCAGCGGGGGCCGAGAGAGGGCCCGGGATGAGGCGCCGGCCTGGAGCGCCCGATGAGAGGAGTCGCGATGAATGACGATGTGGTGCTACGGCGAGACGAGGGGCCAGTCGCCGTGCTCACCTTGAACCGACCGGAACGACGCAACGGCTGGACCGTCGGGCTCCAGCGCCGCTACCTCTCGCTGCTCACCGACTGCAGCGCCGATCCGGACGTGCGCGCCATCGTCGTCACCGGTGCGGGGACGACCTTCTGTCCCGGAGCGGACACCGACGAGCTGCAGGTCTACACGGACACCCATGAGTTCAACCCCGAGATGCACGCCATCGAGCAACCCGACTACTACCCGTTGCTCGTCGACAAGCCGATGATCGCGGCGATCAACGGTGCGTGCGCCGGCATCGGCCTCGTGCAGGCGATGATGTGCGATGTGCGCATCGCCGCTCAAGGGGCTCGCATGACAACAGCATTCGCCAGACGGGGCCTTCCTGCGCTCCACGCCAGCTCATGGTTGCTCCCCCGGCTGATCGGCCAGGGCCGGGCACTCGAGCTCCTCATCTCCGGGCGGACCTTCACCAGCGAAGAGGCCGCCACCCTCGGGCTGGTCCACCACGTCGTCGAGACCGATGCGGTGGTCCCATCTGCCCTCGAGTACGCCGGCGACCTAGCGGCCAACTGCTCGCCGGCGTCCATGCGCTCGATCAAGGCGCAGGTGCGCGCGGCATGGGAGCAGCCACTGCTGACCGCCATCGCCGAGGGTGAGGAACTGGAGCGCCAGGCGCTGGCGTCGGCGGATTTCGAAGAGGGCGTGATGAGCTTCGTCGAACGCCGCCCACCGTTGTTCCCGGCGCTGCGCCCGACCAACAGCTGAAGGGTCGCCGGCCGCAGAGCCCCCGCGGTAAAGACGCGTCGCCGGAGTAAGTCAGATAGTCCGGGACCTCGAACTCGTACGCTATTTACACTTAACGGAGTTACCTCGTCGTGACGCTGTGCCCTGTTCGCAACGCCGAGGACGCGCGCCAGTCAGACGAGGCGCAGCTCGGTGTTGCAGAGCTCCACCACCTGTCCGGCGTCCCCGCGCTCACTCGCATGCAGCTCCACGCCGACGAGACCTTGTCGCCCTAGCGGCAGCACGAAGTGGACGTCGCGTTCGCTAAAGCGGAGCAGTGCGCCGTCCTCAGTGACCTCGGGCCCCTCGATGCCGAGCACGGTCGCCCATTTGGCGGCGAGAACAGCGGGTTCGGGCGTGGCGATGTCGACCCCAACGATGTCGTCGACGAAGGTGCTGCGCGCCGACTGGGCAACCTTCGCCTCAGCGAGGTCGTCCCAGAACCATTCGTCCCTCGGGACGAACGAGTCGAGCTCGAGCAGGATGCCCATGTCGAGAGGGTGGAGTTGGACGATCTCGTGACCGAATGCCACGGCCTCGATGGCGATGCGGATCCCGAGCTCCTCACACCGCTGCCGCACTCCTTCGAGCGTGGGCACCTGGGTGGAGAGTGCCCAGCCCGACGAACCGCCCGCCTTCCCGAGCCATCTGGCCACCTGGTGGTCGGGTGTGAGCGGACTGCAGAGCTCGAGGTAGGTGGCAGGACCGATCGGCATGGTGGCGTCAGCAAGCCCGATCGTGGTGAGCTCGGGATCGCCGAAGGACGGTCCGAGGTGGAGCGCCTTTCGCGCCCGTTCCACATCAGCCTCGTGGTCGAGCGTGGCGAGGACGACCTGTCGCAGCTCTGCCCAGCGTGCTTCGCTCATCTGTGCTCCTTTCGTCGTCGGGCGCCCCGAACGGCGCCCTCGATCTTGCTCATCCGACAGACCGGTCGCTTTCCTCCCAGAATGGTCGGCGGAGCTCGCGGCGCAGCACTTTGCCCGACGGGTTCCGTGGAAGCGCGTCGATCCAGAGGATTGCGCTCGGGCATTTGAAGTGGGCAAGGTGCTCTCGACAGAAGCCGAGCAGCTCCGCCTCGGAGACGTCGCTTCCGTCCCGTCGCGCCACGAACGCCCTCGGTGTCTCGCCCCATTCCGACGACGGCACTCCCACGACCGCGACTTCGAGGACGGCCGGGTGCGCCGCCAGGACGTTCTCGATCTCCGCTGGCACGATGTTCTCGCCACCAGAGACGATGATGTCCTTGATGCGATCGACGATGAAGACGTACCCGTCTTGGTCCTGGTAACCGGCGTCGCCCGTGCGGAGCCAGCCGCCGTCAAGGAACAGGCGCTTCGTCTCCTCGGGCTGGCGCCAGTAGCCGGGCGTCACTGTCGGGCCCCGAAGCACGATTTCGCCCACCTCCCCGGCGGTCAGCGTCGTCCCGGACCCGGGCTCGACGATCCGAAGTTCGACGTCAGCCGCCGGGCGTCCCGCGCTCTTGAGCCGCGTGGGATCGCCGCTCCGGTGGTCGTCTGGGCGCAGCAGCGTCCCGATGCCGACCGTCTCGGTAAGGCCGTACGACTGCGTGAACTCCGCGTCGAACAGGTCGACCGCCCGGGCGAGCAGGCCAGGTGCGATGGGCGAGGAGCCGTACACGACCGTACGCAGGCTCGTGAAGTCCGCCTCTTGCGCCTCCGGCATCTCGACCAGCATGCGGATGATGACCGGTACCAACGCGGCGTGGGTCGTGCGCTCAGCGACCATCAGCTCGAGTAACCGCTCGGGCATCGGGTCACGCACCTGGACGATCCGACCACCTGCATTCATGGCGATCAACGACCAGCCCGAGGCGGCGATGTGGTAGTAGGGAGGCGGCACCAGACTGGACGAGGAAGCATCGGGAGTGAACTCCCGCGTGAAGTTGTCGACGCCCGCCAGCAGGTTCGACGCCGTCACTCGGACGCCCTTGGACGCGCCGGTCGTCCCCGATGAGTACATGAGCACCGCCAGCTCAGTGCCCGTCGCGGCGCCACCGGGGTCGTGGGCGCCGTGCGCGGTCATCACCTCTTCGTAATCTTGCGCCCCTGCGAGATCGCCCTCGCCGCCGACGAGAAGCAGGGGAAGGCCCCGAGGCGCCCACGATTGCCCGAGCTCGCGTGCCACCTGCGCCGAGAGGACCGCGGCGCTCGGCTCAGCATCAGCGATGATCGTCGCGATCTCGCCGCCTGAGAGCCGGAAGTTGAGCGGCGTGATCGCTGCGCCGAGCTTGGCAGTGGCGAAGGCCACCTCCCAGTACTCGGTTGCATTCCGGTCCACATAGACAACTCGGTCACCCTTGCTGACTCCGAGTGCGGCCAGCGCGTTGGCGAGGCGGTTCGATCGCTCGTCGAGCTCACCGAACGTGATGGTGCGTCCCTCGCCGCAGATGGCGACATGGTCCGGGGAGCGCGCTGCCCGCTCTCGGATGATCCCGGCGATCGAGTTCGGCACGGTCACTGAACGAGCCGGGCGCTCAGCGGCCCGTGGACTGCACGTCCACGCGCAGCAGCTTCGCCATCTGACGCTCGTAGCGGGCAGGATCTCTGTTGTAGCGAGCTCGTGCTTCGATCGCCATGTAGTCGGTGTCGCAGAGGTTCTCGCCACGGTTGAGTGCATCGAGGCCGGCTTGTGCGATGTCGCGCGGGTCTTCCTTCTGGCCCTCCACGTGCGACGCCATCCGGGTGTCGACGGAGCCGACGATCAGGGCGATGACATCGGTGCCCTGCTCGGCGAGCTCCGCTCGGGTGATGGAGCTGAGAAACAGGGCCGCAGCTTTCGACGGCGAGTAGCCGCCCATGAACGGCGCAGGAAATGCACCGGCAACGGACAGCACATTGATGATGGCCCCGCCACCATTCGAGGCGAGCACCGGTGCAAACGCCCTAGTGGTGGCCAGAACACCGAAATAGTTCACCTCCATCTCCTGGCGAGCCGCCTCGAGGTCATCGGTCAGTACCAGCCTGCGGTTCGCGAAATATCCGGCGTTGTTCACAAGCATGGTGAGGTCCGCGCATCGCTCCCCGGCGCGGGCGACGCTCTCGGCATCCGTGACGTCGAGTGTGACGACGTCGACGTCGACGTCACCGTTGAGCTTGTCGAATTCGTCAGCCAGCGCTGCGGGGTCCCGCACGCCGGCGTAGACCTTGCGCGCCCCTCGCTCCAGCAGCTCCTCAACGAAGCCCAAGCCGATCCCGCGGTTGGCACCCGTGACCAACGCGACAGCACCCTCAGCCCGGTTCACTCGCGGCATCATCGACCTCCCCCTTGCCTACCTGGTCGCACACTACAGTTACCGGAGCCACTTCACCACCAAACTTTTCGATGCTGCAAAAGATCCTTCGAAGTCGCTCGGCGGATTTGTTACGGAAGGTTGACGACTCACTTCTCTTGTTGTAGTACTTGCTTACTCTTGTTGTTGTAGTAACTGCACAAGAGCCGGGGGAACCGGGTTGGGGGAGCAGGGGGGAAGGCGGGGGATGCTGTCGATCGATAGCGTGACCATTCGTTTCGGAGGAGTGACCGCGCTCGACGAGTTCAGCGCCACGGTTGCCGACGGCGAAATCTGCGGCCTCATCGGTCCAAACGGTGCCGGTAAGACGACTCTCTTCAATACGGTCACCCGCATCGTCCAGCCCAACAGCGGTCGCATCACTTTCGACGGCAAGGAGCTGCTTGCGGCACCGCCGTACCGAGTGGCTTACCTCGGCATCGCCCGGACGTTCCAGAACCTTGCCCTCTTCCCTTCCCTGAGCGTGCTCGACAACACGATTCTCGGTGCCCACTCCCAGGCGCGGGTGAGCTTCGCCGAGGCGATCTTCTGCTGGCCGGGCGCCCTTCGCAGCAACCGGCGGATTGCAGCCGAGGCCTACGACATCCTCTCGGCACTTGACCTCGAGGATGTCGCTTTCCACAAGGCCGAGGGACTGCCCTTCGGCACGCTCAAGCGCGTCGAGCTGGCCAGGGCGCTCGCGGCGCGGCCCAAGCTGCTCCTGCTCGATGAACCGGCCGGGGGCCTCACCCACGGCGAGGTGCACGAGCTGGGCGAGCTGATCAAGCGAATCCGCGATGAGTTCCACCTCTCGGCGCTATTGGTCGAACACCACATGGGCCTCGTCATGGGAATCTCCGACCACGTCGTCGCCATGGACAACGGGCAGAAGATCGCCGACGGGCTCCCCCAAGAGGTCCGCGACGACCCTCGGGTGGTCGATGCGTACCTGGGGAGGGCCACATGACGCTTCTCGAGGTGCGAGATCTCACAGCCGGCTACGGGCCGGCCGAGGTCCTCCATGGCGTGTCCCTGCGCGTCGAAGAGGCCGAGATTGTTGTTGTCCTCGGTGCCAATGGCGCCGGCAAGACGACCACCATGCGCGCCATCGCCGGGCTCATCGGCCGGAAGGGCACGGTCAATCTCGATGGCGCCTCCATCATTGGCCTTTCCCCCGACAAGGTCGTGGCGGCGGGCGTCTCGCTCGTGCCGCAGGGCCGCGGCACCTTCGCGAAGCTCAGCGTCGACGACAACCTCCACGTGGGCGCAGCAAAACGGCGCGACCGCCAGGGCATTAAGGAAGACCTCGCACGCTGGTACGAGGTCTTCCCGGTGCTCGCGTCACGCCGCAAGCAGATGGCCGGCACCCTCTCAGGTGGCGAACAGCAGATGCTCGCCGTCGCCCGGGCGCTTATGAGTCGGCCGCGGCTTCTGTTGTGCGACGAGCCGAGCCTCGGCCTCGCCCCCCTGATCGTGCGAGAGGTCTTCAACGTCCTGCAGCGTGTCAACACCGAGCAGCAGATGGCCATGCTGATCGTCGAGCAGAACGCCGAGATCGCCCTCGGCATCGCGAGCCGCGCCTACCTGCTCGAGGCCGGAGAAGTGGTGTCCGAGGGAACCGCCGAATCACTGCGCGAGAGCGACGCTGTCCGCCGCGCGTACCTGGGCTACTAGGAGCCCCGGTGCAGGTCTTCCTCGAACGGCTCTTCGACGGCATCAGCAACGGGGCGATCTATGCCGCCCTCGCCCTCGCGCTGGTCATGGTGTTCCGTGGGACGGGAACCATCAACTTCGCCCAGGGTGAGATGGCGCTGTTCACCACTTACATCGCCTGGGGGCTCACCACCAAGAACATACCTGTGGTGCTGTGCCTGCTCATCGCCACAATTGCTGGCTTCACTCTCGGGGCGGTGACCGAGCGGGTCCTCGTGCGGCCGATCGAGAAACGCAGCCTGCTCGCCACGCTCATCGTGCTCCTCGGGCTCTTCCTTGCCCTCAACTCGCTCGACGGCATCTTGTGGGGAAACCAGAACCACTCGATGCCGAGCCTGTTCCCGAATGGCGTCAACTCGTTCATCAGCGTGGACGGCGCGCGGCTGTACTGGGCCAACCTCGGCGTCTGGCTCCTCGTCGCCCTCTTGGTCGGTGCGATGTTCCAGCTGTTCAACCGCACTCGCCTCGGACTGCACATGCGAGCCACCGCGTCGAACCGCGAGTCGGCTGCGCTGGCGGGGATCCCGACTGGGCGCATCCTGCTGCTGGGCTGGGGCATCTCGGCGGCGATCGGGGCCGTGGCAGGGGTGCTCTTCACGCCGCTCAATCCTGACGCCCTCGGTCTCGGCGAGATGTTCCCCCTCCTCATCTACGCATCGGCCGCCGCCCTCTTCGGTGGCCTCGACTCGCCGGGTGGGGCCGTCATCGCCGGCCTCTTGATCGGCGTCGCCGAATCGATGCTGTCGGGCTACGTCTCGGCGATCGGGGGGCAGCTCCAAGAGGCCATCGCCTTCGTTGCCATCGTCATGGTCCTGCTCATCCGCCCGCAGGGGCTCTTCGGGTCGAAGGAGGTCGAGCGGGTATGACGACCTCGCTCGCCACAACCAGACAGCAGCCGTTGCTGCCGGTGCGGATCACCCAGAAGTCACCGGCGCATCGATTCCTCCAGGTCTTCGGCATCGCGCTGCTGGTCGCGCTGGCCATCATCGGGTCGAGGACCAACTCCTTCCGCGAGGGCCAGCTCACCCAGGCGCTCATCTACGCCTCGGCCATCGCCGGGTTGAATCTGGCGACCGGCTATACCGGCATGCTCTCGATCGGCCATTCGGCGTTCTTCGGCATCGGTGCCTACACGACCGGCATCTTGGTGTCGGAGCACAACTGGGAGCCGTTGGTCACGTTCCTGCCGGCTCTCGGCATCTGCTTTGTCTTCGGGTTGATCGTCGGGCTCCCAGCGCTGCGCATCCGCGGCATCAACCTGGCACTCGTCACGTTGGCCCTCGCCGTGGCCTTCCCCGAGGTCATCGACCGGTTCCCCGGCGTGACAGGAGGGACCCAGGGTCTCAACATCCCCCTCCTCCAGCTCCTTCCGCCGAAGTGGACCGGTATCAGCATCGCCGACCGGTTCGCCTACTACTACTGGATCGCCGCGTTCCTGCTCGCCCTTGTGCTCGTCGTCTGCGCCAACATGACGAGAGGCCGAACCGGGCTCGCCATGAAGGCCATCCGTGACCGCGAGACGGCGGCGGCGGCTGTCGGCGTGAACCCGGCGTGGGCCAAGGTGCTCGTGTTTGGGGTTTCCGCCGCGCTCACCGGGGTGGCTGGCTCGGTCTTTGCGATGTACCTGGGCTCCCTCTCGGCCGACGCGTCCTTCACGCTCACGCTCTCGATCACCCTCGTCACCGGCCTCGTCATCGGTGGCGTGGCCACGGTGATCGGGCCGATCATCGGCGGCCTCGCCGTCATCTTCATCCCCTACTGGACCGAGAACCTCCGCCAGGGCGAGACCGAGGGCCTCTTCTTCGGGGTGATCCTGATCGTTTTGATGTTCGTGATGCCCGACGGCCTCGTGGGTTTCGCCGTCCGGATCTCGCGCCACGTGCTGAGCGTCGACCCGCAACCGCCCAAGGGCGCGGGCGCCCATCGCCTCGCGCCACTCGTCCCACCAACCAGTGAGCACCACACCGAAAACGGGGGGAAGGAGATGACTCCACTGCAACGTCCAACGCAGGCGATACCGCCACATTGACCACGAGCCCGGCCAACGACGAGCACGTCGGCGAGCCGCGACTTCCAACGCAATCACGACCTCTACAACCATGAAGGGAAATCGAATGCGAGCAAAACTGTCATTGGCCGGCGCGTTCTTGTGCGCCGTGTCCACGGTGGTACTGGTGGGGGGTCCTCCCGCCGGTGCCAGTTCGAGTTCATCGAACACCTACAAGATCAGCACGGCGAACTGTTCCAACCCGGCACAGGCCAAGAAGAAGATCACCGGGACCTTGACGCTCGGGTTCTCCGGACCTCTGTCCGGGCCGATCGCGCCGTTCGCCGACGCGGTGGTCCAGGGCGTGAAGGACCGGTTCGCCTATCAGAACGCCCATGGGGGCATCAACGGGGTGCTGCTGGCCGAGCAGGCAAAGGACGACCAGTTCAACCCCGCGATGACCAAATCCAACGTCGACGGTTGGATTCAGTCGGGTTCGGTTCAAGCATTCGATGAATTCGGCTCGGGCCCGTTGGCCGCAGTGGCCGAGGACCAGAACTTGGCTTGTCTGCCGCTCCTCCTGGCCTCGGCTACGGCGAACGAGTACCGCAACATTGCCAAGTACCCGTGGACGACAGAGTTCCTTCCGGCCAACAATGTCGAAGAGACCGCAGAGGTAAAGGTCATCCAGGCCTCGTTCCCTGGCCAGAAGGAGATCACGGTCGACGTGGCCGAAGACCAGACCGGCTCGGGTGCGGCCTACCTCCAGGGCATCCAGGCAGCGGTCAAGGGCACCGACGTGAAGATCAAGAACGTCGTCCCCTTCACTGATCCCAGCACGGCTGCGATCACCTTGAAGCAGGACAACGCTGATGCGGTCTTCGGTGCTCTGGTAGTGCCCGAGTGCGTGCAGCTCACCGAGGCGATGGCCAAGGTCGGCTACAACCCCAAGCTCACCGTGCAGGCATCGAACTGTGGGAGCGCGTCGCTCATGTTCCAGCCTGCAGGTGCGGCAGCCAACGGACAGAAGCTGGTCTTCTGGGAGAAGGACCCCGGCAACCCGATCTACACGGATGACCCGGGCTGGAAGGCCTACCTGGCCGACGCCGCCTCCGTCGACCCTGGTGCGTTGGTGAACAACACCTACTACGAGACCGGTTGGATGATCGCCGACATGGACGTCAACGTCTTCCAGACTGCAGCCAAGTCCAGTCTTGGCCTCAGTCAGGCCGGCATCATGCAGGCGGCCCGCAACCAGAACTACCAAGAGCCGCTGTTCATCAACGGGATCAAGTGGGTCATGAACTCGAAGGAGGCCTACGGGGTCATGAACCTGCAGCCTCTCGAGTACTCGGCCTCGTCGCAGAGCTTCAAGTACGACGGCTCCCTCATCAACACCTGTCCGGCGATCCTCGGGTCGTCGAACTGCCCGTCAGGTCTGTAGGGCCGGGGCGGTGACGCTGTGCACCTGACACAGGGCGTCATCGCCACACCGACCACCGAGGGGAGCGCCGTTCATTCGGCGCTCCCCCGGTGGATCCGGTTGCCGCCTCCCACCGCAACCTTGAAGAGGAGCGCGACGAAGTGACCTACAGCGTCGTCCAATGGGCCACCGGGGCGATCGGCAAGACCTGCCTGCGGGGCGTCTTGGACCGTCCCGAGCTCGAACTCGTCGGCCTCTACGTCTACGGGGAGCGAAAGGAGGGGGCCGACGCGGGGACCATTGCCCGCTACCCCGAGACGGGCGTGCGGGCCACCCGCAACATCAACGAGATACTCGCCCTCGACGCGGACGTGGTCATCCACACCGCCCGCCTCCAGGTTCCCTACGAGACGCACGACGCCGACATCGTCGCCCTGCTGCGCTCGGGCAAGAACGTGATCACCACCGCGGGCGACCACTACCCCCAGGCCCACGGCCCCGAGCGCGCGGCACTCTTCGAGCAGGCCGGGCTCGACGGTGGTGCCACCCTCTACGGCGTCGGCATGAATCCGGGCTTCCTCCTTGAGCGACTCGTCCTCGGGCTGACCGGCGTGTGCGTCGAGCTCGAGTCTGTCGATGTCGAAGAGATGCTCGACGCCTCCACGATGCCCGATCCCGACTTCGTCTTCAACGTCATGGGCATGGGCTCAGACCCCGCCACCCTTGACCTCTCAGCGGGACCGCTCACCGTGCTCTTCGGCAAGCTGTACGCAGAGGCGATCCGCTTCTTCGGGGACCGGACCGGCACCACCTTCGAGCGCATCCAAGCCGACCACAGGGTGTTGCCGGCCACCCGCGACCTGGCGGTCAGTGCCGGCGTCATCCCCGCCGGCACGGTGGCGGCAACCGAGTGGCGCTGGCACGGCATCGCAGACGGAAAGCGGTTCGTGACGCTGTCGGTCATCTGGACGATGGACCCGACCATGCCCGAGTACGAGGGCAGGAACCACTGGACCGTCCATCTCGAAGGCAAGCCCGTCCTCGACCTCACCCTTGACATGGCCGACCCCACTGACAGCCGGTTCCAGACGAAGGCTGGCCAATACATCACGGCCGGTCCGGTGCTCAACGCCATTCCCGACGTCGTTGCCGCCCCTCCGGGAATCTTCACGCCCCCCGTCTTCGCCCCGTTCCGCCGCCAGGGGGCACTGGCCTAACCGCCATAGAGGGGCAGGCCACCGACGCCGATCTTCGAACGCTGCAACTCCTTGTCGCAGGCCGAGCAGTAGAGGACGGGGTCGAAGATCCTCTTGCACTCCTTGTGGGTGAAGATCACTGCTGGGCCCTCCGGGGCACGGTACCAACGGTCACCCCAACAGAGTGAGGTCACCATGTGCGGGAAGAACGCGCGGCCCTTCTCGGTGAGGCGGTACTCGACCCGGCTCGACCCGCTCGCGCTGGCGACGGGCGTGAGGACGCCCATATCGCAGAAGACACGGAGTCTGTCCGAGACGATGGTCGGTGGTGCGAGCGTCGCCTGCAGGAAGTCGGTGAAGCGGCGGCAGCCGAAGAAGGCGGCGGCCAGCGTGGCGGAGGACCACCTGTTCCCGATGAGCGCGATGGTCTCGGGGAAGAGCCCGGGTCCCGCCGACGCCACGCTCGAGCTGCGGCGTCGAGTCGTGGCCCGGGGCGCTGATCGCTCGAAGGAGCCGCTCGGCCCGAACACGCCGCTCACGTCGGCCAGGTCGGCCGGCCGCCGACAGCTCGCGCAGTGCAGCACCGGCGAGAATTGCTCGCCGCATTCGAGATGGACCATCGGGGGAAGGGGCTCAACGTGCTCGCCCGCCCACTCGGCCTCCCACCACCACAAGGTCAGCAGGACCGGCCACAGGTCAAGGCCGATCTCGGTCAGGTGGTACTCGTGGCGCGCTGGTCGGTCCTGGTAACGGACACGCGTGAGCACCCCGGCCTCGCTCAAGGCTCGCAGGCGGGCGGTCAGCACCGAGTTGGCGATGCCGAGCTGCTCGTACCACTCGTTGTAGCGGCGCACCCCGAGCAGCGCGAGGCGGATGATCAGCAGGTTCCACTCGTCGCCGAGCAGACCCATTTGTATCGCGACGGAGTTGCCCTCGTCGTCAGCAATCTCCGCTGCCGCCTTGGCCACGCCAGTCCCCTTCACCATGTCGCACTCGAGGCAGCGGGTGGACAGGGTTGAGGCGCGAATGCGACTCCCGTTGTGCCGAGCCGGTCCCGCCAGGGGCGGCCGTTCCTACCCCCGCGCTGCACGGACTCTACCAACCCGCGATGCCGCCCCCCGGGGCCCAGCAGCTGTGCGTGCCGCTCGAGATGCGCTCGGGGAGCACCATGCGAGCGATCGGGCCGTCTCCCACATTGGCACCGTCGAAGACGACGCACTCGGAGCGGTCCCGGTTCATGTCGACGGTGAAGGTCACCAGGTAGGCGTCGTCTTCGGCTGCTGCACCCACCCGCGGGGCCACGCCGGCCTCGCTGCAGTAGACGCCGTCTTCGAACGCGTAGCGCTCCTCTGCGCCGGTCAGCGTGTCGTGCTTGACCAGTCCGTTGAACAGGAACCACCCCGGGCGGTTGGTCGCGGCGTAGATGTAGCGTGAGGGCCGGGCCGCCGCAAGTGCGTTTATCACCCCGAATTCGCTGCAGGTGTCGGTCAGATCCTCCTCGCTGGTCGCCCCGGTCACCATGTTCATCCGCCAGCGGTGCAGCCTCGCCCCCATCACGTCTTGGGCGAGGAACCGGAACATCCGGTCCGGGGGCCCGTTGGGACCTGGGTCCTTCGGCTCGGGGCACCCCTGGAAGAAACCCTCGACGACCACCTCGTCGCCCTCCTCCCAGGCGTTGGACCAGTGCAGGACGTAGGTGGGGTCGAACTCGAACCAGCGGATCTCCTCGGGGGCACCCCGCCGCGGGATCACCCCCAGCCGGGACGGGATGTCGGGGTGAAAGCGCGAAGCGTAGAAGCCGCGCTCGATGAGCTCGGGGTCCCAGAACAGCGGCATGTCGTTGAGCACCGCATAGTTCTCGGTGAATGTCATGTCATGAGGCAGCCGGGGTCCGGGCAACTCGATCGGCACGTAGTGGGCAAGGCGGCGATCGGCGTCCACCACGCCGTAGTGCAAGTACGGAGCACTCGTCGCATAGTTGAAGAAGAGGAGCTCCCCGGTGTGTTCGTCGACCTTCGTGTGTGCCGAGGCACCCACGTCAGAAGGGAAGGTGCCGCCCCAGCTCTCCTTGCCGAGGTCCTCCAAGGTGAGCGGGTCGAGCCGATAGAGGTCGCCGCACTGCCAGAAGCTCGAAACAGCCACTCCAGCGTGCACGACCACGTCGGTCGACGACGCGTCCTTCATGTGCCCACGTGCGCCCCAACCGTCCTTGCGCACCGCCACGTCGGGGTTCTCGGCGATGCCGGCCCACAGTGGCCCACCCGCCTCCTTCTCGGCGATCAGGCCGTCGGTCTGGACGAAGCGGTTCCGGTATGCGGCTCGCCCGTCACGGAACGAGATCGAGTGGAGCATGCCGTCCCCGTCGAAGGGGTGGTAGCGGACGATGGCCGGGTGCACAGGATTCTCGGTATTGCGAAGGTAGACGCCGAAGAGGTCCTCGGGCAGCTCCCCCTCGACGTCGAGGTCGTCCGCGTCGTACTCCAGCGTCTGGGGTCGCCAGGCTCCGGAACGATAGGGATGATCGTCGTCCTCGGGAATCGTCGAGAGCGTTTTTGCGTACACCGAGATGTCCATGTCTCCGATCGTGCCTTTCTCGGGGTCTCCCCCGCTCCGCCTACTGGGTGTCGTCGACCCCGACGACGAAGCTGACCGCCGTGGTCAGGCTCCCGCCGATGTTCATGGTGGCGAAGTTCCTCGCCCCTTCGACCTGGCACTCCCCGGCCCGGCCGGTGACCTGGCGGCGTGCATCGTGGACCATGCGCACCCCCGTCGTCCCGACCGGGTGCCCGACCCCGATGAGGCCGCCGCTCGGGTTCACCGGGGTCTGCCCGGTCCGCTCCAGATCGCCGTTCTCGACCGCCTTCCAGCTCTCGCCAGGGTCGGTGATGCCGAAATGGTCCACTGCCACGTACTCGGACATGGAGAAGCAGTCGTGGACCTCGATGCCGTCGAGCTCGTGGACGTCGGCAATCCCGGCGCGGCCCATCGCCTTGGTGGCCACGTCGCGCACGTGGGGAAACACGTAGGGCTCTTCTTGGCTCCGCTCGAACTTCTGACGAAGGCTGAGACCCGCGGCACCGTGGCCCCAGCCCTTGATGCGGGCCGTGCCCGCGGGCGGCTTCCCGTCGGCGAAGAACCGCTCGGAGACGAGGACGACGCCCGCGCCACCGTCGGTGATCTGGCTGCAGTCCGTCCGGCGGAGCCGCCCCTCGACGATCGGGTTCTCGATGTCGTCGTCACTGAAATTGGCGTCGGTGAACTTCCACTCCCGCGTCTGGGCGAGCGGATTGTCCTTGGCGTTTCGCATGTTGAGCTCTGCGATGGCATGCAGGTGGCGGTCGTCGAGGCCGTAGCGGCGGTCGTACTCGTCGGCGAGTTCGGAGAACATGAAGGGCCACATGAACGTGGCCTCTTCGCCTTCGTGGCCGATCCACGCAGCCGCACCCAGATAGCGCGGCGCTTCGACGCCCGGGACGTTCTTCTCCTGCTCGATGCCGAGAACCAAGATGCAGTCGTAACGGCCGGCCTCGATGTCGGCCATCGCCGAGAGCACGGCGATCGAGCCGGACGCGCAGGCCGCCTCGTGGCGCGAGGCAGGAAGGCCCCACAGCCCGGGCTCGACGGTAGCCGGCATGGCGCCCAACTGGCCCTGGCCGTTAAAGAGCTGGCCGAACGCGTTGCCCAAGTGGATGGCCTCGACCTGCTCGGGGCCGACGCCGGCGTCGGAGAGCGTCGCTTCGACCACCTCGCCCACCAGGTCGCCCACATCAAGGCCCTCGCGCTTGTAGTTGCGGGCGAAATCGGTTTGGTAGCTGCCGACAACCCAGACACCGCTCGATGAACTCATCGGAACCTCCCCCTGCTTCGACTGGATTCTACAATAACCGGAGTCACTCGACAACGGCCGGGCCCTGATCCTTGCCGCACTTCTCAGCCGGCGAACACCGGATCCTCGGGGAATTTGGTGCCCATCCGCATCGCCGAGGCATCCGGCGCGAGCATGCCGAGGACCCAGGTCTCCGACACGGGGACGTCGTGGTTCCACTCCCAAAGCAGCTGGCGACGGGCGATGCCCCAGCGGCCGTCACGACGCTCCATGTGGTCGAGGATCCTCGCCCCGACGAAGCAGTCGTACCGCTCGCCGTCGCTCTTCACCCTCGCGAAGGTGGTCGCGTACGACTCGACGAACGCCGTGTCGCCCTTGACATCGATCAGGACGTTGCTGAGCACATGGCTGGTCAGGCTCTTCGGGTGTGCGATGCCCTTGGCGATGCTGTCGACGTACTCACTCGCCGGGCCCTCCCAGATACCCCCGTGGTCCTCGACGGCACCCGGCAGATAGCACTCGCGCAACGTCTCGACATCGCCCCGGTCCACCGAGCGCAGGTAGCGCGTCAGCACCTCGGTGATGGTCTGCTTGTCGAGAAGGGCCTGGATCTCGGGATCTCGCTCGGGCACGCTGGCTCCCCCTCCGGCAGCGAATCGGCGCCCGCGTGGCGCCGCCTCCTCTGGAAACCGGTCGACACTACATTTATCGGAGTGATACAACGGAGTCAACAGGTAGGGAGGGAAGGGGGAACGCCATGGCCATGACCACGACCTCGGAGCTCGAGTGGGACACGCACGGCGGGGAGGAAAACCCGTATCTGCGGGGAATCTATGCGCCGGTCGAAGACGAGATCCAGACCGGGGCGCTCCTCGACGTCATCGGGGAGGTCCCGCGCGACCTGAACGGCATCTACTTCCGCAACGGCCCGAACCGCCGCTACGCCGCCCAGGGCCGCTATCACTGGTTCGACGGGGACGGGATGGTCCACGCCGTCGAGTTCGTTAACGGATCGGCCCGCTACCGGAACCGCTTCGTGCGCACCGAGGCTTACGGCCTCGAGGCCTCGGCCGGCGGCCCGCTGTGGACCGGCGTCATGGAGGACCCGGCGCACAACCCGCAGGGCAACAGGCGCGGCCTGCACTTCAAGGATTCCGCCAACACCGACATCATCTTCCACAACGGCAAGCTGCTGGCGACGTGGTACCTGTGCGGCGCACCGTACGCCCTCGAGCCGACGTCACTCGACACCCTCGGAGCCGAGGACTTCGCGGGCACCCTCGATGGCGACATGATGGCCCACCCGAAGGTCGACGAGCGCACAGGCGAGCTGTTCTGGTTCGACTACGGGCCAAGCTCCCCGTACATGCGCTACGGCGTGGTCGGGGCGAGTGGGCGCGTGGAGCACGTGGTGCCCATCGAGCTGGCGGGGCCTCGGCTCCCCCATGACATGGCCATCACCGAGCACTACGCCATCTTGATGGACCTGCCCCTCATCCAGAATGAAGAGGCTCGCCGTGCCGGTCGCTACAAGCTCACCTTCGACTCGTCGCTGCCGTCGCGTTTCGGCGTGATCCCGCGTCGTGGAGCGCCCGGTGACATCCGGTGGTTCGAGGCCAAGCCCTGCTACATCTACCACGTCGTCAACGCGTGGGAAGAGGGCGACGAGATCGTCCTCGACGTCTGCCGCGTGTCCCGACCCGCACCGGTCACCGGCGAGCAGACCCGCCTCGCGAAGCTGCTGGCCTACCTCAAACTCGATGCCCGCATGCACCGGTACCGTTTCGACTTGGTGTCAGGTCGGACCAGCGAATCGCGTGTTGACGACGACAACACCGAGTTCCCCTCGGTCGACGTTCGCCAGATGGGCTATCCGACCCGCTACGCGTACAACGTGCACATCGCCGACGCCGAGACCAACCTGTTCGACGGGCTCGTGCGCTACGACAACCTGACGGACGAGCGCCAGTCCTACTTCTTCGGGCCAGGCCGCTACGGCAGCGAGTCGCCCTTCGCCCCGAGAGACGGCTCGATGGGAGAGGATGACGGCTATCTCGTGACCTTTGTCACCGACGAAGCGACCGGACGCTCCGAGGTCGACATCTTCGACGCGGCGTCGATCGGCTCGGGGCCAGTGGGCCGGGTACTCCTCCCCCAGCGGGTCCCGCTCGGCTTTCACGCCTGCTGGGTGCGCGCCGACCAGCTGGCCGGTCGGTGAGCCCCGCACTACCAGCCCTGTCGGTCTCGCTCGGGCTCTGGCAGGACCGGCCCTCCGACGAGGTGCTCGTCACCGCCATCGCAGCGGACCGCCTCGGCTACGGCGAGCTGTGGATCGGCGAAATGGCGACCTATGACGCCTTCGTGCTCGGCGCGGTGATCGGCGAACGGACCGAACGCATCAGCCTGACACTGGGTCCATTTGCCGTCGCGGTGCGCGATCCGGTCATGATCGCCGTTGGGGCGGCCTCGGTGGCGGAGCTGGTCGGCCGCAGGGTGGATGTGGCAATCGGTTCGTCGAGCCCCGTGGTCGTCGAGCAGTGGCACGGTCGCACGCAACGTCGACCGGCGAAGGCCCTCGCCGAATCAGCCTCCGCCCTGAGATCGCTGCTCGGCGGCGGTCGGGCGTCGATCGACGGCGAGGTCATCCACACCAACGGGTTCCGCCTGAGGACTGGGGCGCCGAATTCCGAGCTCACCATCGCCGCATTCGGCGAGCGGGCCGTGCGGGTCGCAGCCAACCACGCCGACCGGATGGTCATCAATCTCGTGACGCCTGCGTCGGCCGGGCGGCTCGTATCGATGCTGCGCGAGGCAACGGTCGACGGGCCCGCACCGCGCGTCGCCGCCTGGGTCACAGCCGCCGTCGACCCGGTCCCCGAAGCCTTCGAACAGCTGCGGCGGGGGCTGGTCCCCTACCTGGGCGTGCCCGGCTACGCAGAGATGTTCCGTGAAGCCGGCTTCTCCGACATCGTGGACTTGGCAAACGCCGGCTCGCACCCGAAGGAACTACTCCTGGCGGTGCCTGACGAGTTGGTGCGCGCTGTCGGGCTGGTGGGGAGCGTCGAGGAGATCACCGAGCGGTTGGGCGCGTATGCGAGTGCCGGCGTCGACGAGGTGGCACTCGTGCCGTCCTCGACGGACGGCGACCCGGGCGCGCTGCACACGTTGGCGGCGCTGGCCGCAGTGACCCCGTCGGTGTCAGCAGTAGGAACCGACGACCGGAGCGCTGAGCTCTCATCGACAGAGCTGTACTGAGAGGGAGAGATGGGACTGCACCCGCAAGCACGGATCGATGACTACCGCGCGAAGGGCTACTGGAACGACGACTTGATCGACGCCCTCTTTGCCGAGCGTGTCCGCTCCGATCCCGACACGCTCGCCATCATCGACCCGCTGAATCGGTCCGACCTGGTGGACGGCCCGTTCCGGCAACTCACCTGGACCGAGCTCGACGACCTGGTGAACCGCATCGCCCAAGTGCTCCTCGACGAAGGCGTCGGGCCGGGCGTCACCGTCGGCGTGCAGCTACCCAACACCGTCGAGATCGCCGCCACCTTCCTCGCCATCGTCCGCCTTGGCGCCATCGTGGTGCCGTTCCCCGTCCAGTACCGCTCCCACGAGCTGACCGAGCTTTCCAAGGTTGCGGCGCTCAAGGTCTTCGTCACCACCACCAGGATCGGCCGGCGCGAGGCCGCAGTGGAGATGGCATCCCTCCAGCCGAACATCCCGACCCTCGAGCGTGTGCTCGCCTTCGGGTCGAATGTTCCAGAAGGCGTGGTGGATCTCGACGGGCGGGTGGCCGCCGCCGTGGACCGCTCGGGACTCGAAGCTTTCAACTCCTCTTTCGTCCCCGACCAGAACGACTGCGTCACCATCTGCTGGACTTCAGGCACCGAGAGCACGCCAAAGGGCGTCCCGCGCACGCACTACGACTGGCTGGCCATGTCCTGGACCACCGTCGAGGGCCCGCAGCTCACCAAGGACGATGTGCTGCTCAATCCGTTCCCGATGGTGAACATGGCGGGAATCAACGGGATGTTCCTGCCGTGGCTGCGGGTGGGCGGGGTACTCGTCCAACACCACCCCTTCGATCTCGCCACCTTCCTCGCCCAGGTTGCCAAGCATGGCGCCACCTACACCGTCGCACCTCCGGCCCTCTTGACCCAGCTGCTCCACAACGAGCAGCTGCTCGCCGACACGGATATCTCGACGCTGCGGCTCCTCGGATCGGGCTCGACGCCACTCGCCCCTTCGCTCCTGCAGGGCTGGCATGACAAGTACGGCATCGAGATCCTCAACTTCTACGGCTCGAACGAGGGCATCGCCCTGTTCGGGGGACCCGTCGACATGCCCGACCCCGCAGAGCGCGCCCTGTACTTCCCCCGCTACGGGGCACCGGGGAGGACGTGGTCGCACCGCGTGGCCAAATGGATGCAGGTCAAGCTGGTCGACCCGGTCTCAGGCGAGGTGATCACCGAGGGCGGCCATCCCGGCGAGCTGCGCATCAAGGGTCCCACCGTGTTTCCCGGCTACCTCCCGGCATCGAACGTGGAGGACCCTTTCGACGACGAGGGGTACCTTCGCACCGGTGACCTGCTCGAGATAGTCGGTGACGAGCTGCAATACCTGCGCTACGTCGACCGGACCAAGGATCTCGTGGTGCGCGGCGGGATGAAGATCTCTGCCTCCGAGCTCGAGACCTACATCGCCGGCTACCCGAAGGTCGCCGAAGTCGCGGTGGTCGCCTACCCCGACGAGCTGCTCGGCGAGAAGGCCTGCGCGGTGGTTGTCGCTCGCCCCGGCGAGACTCCGACGCTCGACGAGCTCCTTACCTATCTCCGAGAGCTCGGGATCGCCACCTTCAAACTGCCCGAACGGCTCGAGCTCGTCGACGAGCTACCGCGCAACCCGCTCGGCAAGGTTCTGAAGCGCGACCTGCGGGCCAAGCTGGCGAACGAGGCGTCGGTCGGGTCCTGACCTCGGTGGCGAATTGGATCGTCTTCGCATACGGAGCGACATGGACGCAATCGTCCTGCTGATCGACGGGAACTGGGTGATGGAACCCGTTTCGTCAATGTCGTGGCCCGGCCCGGGGTTCTCGTCCCGGCGTTAGCTCATTGCCCAATCCCCGAGAACCGCTGACCGCAGACACGGGTAGGTCCATCACCAGATCTCGAGGGTCGGGTCATCGGCATGGCAATAGGGCCCATTTCACCGGATCACTCCTCCGTGGTCGTGGAACGAGGTGGGACAGGCGAGGGGAGGCCGGCCGTTTCAGCAACCGGAACCAGCTCGCGACTGAAGATGTCGTGGCCGATCAGAGTCGAGCGCCATTCGAGCTCACCGAACGGCCCTCCAGTGAGCAACCACGTTGCGACGATCGACTCACTGTCTGCTTCGTAGTGGCCAGACCAGACGGTCACTGCATGGGCGGGGTGCCAGCTGACCGCGATGCCAAGAGCACCTCGTCGGTTGTCAGGGGTCGGATCGAAGTACCCGGTGATCGGATGCCTACCCTCGATCTCGCCGACAGACGAACGGAAGAAGCCGGAAATCAGCCCCGTGTCGTCGATGTGCAGATCCAAGCGCGACCCCAACTGGTTGTACCACTTTCCGCTGATCAACTGTGGCTCGCTCATGGCCCCTCGACTCTTTAGGCGATCCTCTTTCCTAGTCAGTGTCGGCCCACCTGGACTGAAGCGACAGGGCAGAAAGTCCCACGCCTCGGGCGGCAACCCTCTTCTCCGAGCGTTCCAACCGGCGCGAACCGTGCTCAGGCGTTGCACACGACCGCCGGCCCGGGCCGGGCCAAGGAATTGACGGCGGCAAGGTTGCGGCGGGTGCACGCTTGCAGCCAACGCAAAGAGGTCTGGGGGAGCCGGTCGCACACCCAGTCCCAGTGCAGGGAGACGGTGTCGCCGACGGCGAGGTCGAATGTGAACCCCACGCCGTGGCGGCTGCGCCGAGCCTGCTCCACCACTTCGGGCCCAAGGACCAGGTTGGGCCCTTCCAGTTGCAATGTCCGGCTGCGCACCAGGACCAGGTCCCCGGCCACCTCCTCCACGCGCCCCCATCGGATGCGGCATCGATCGAGCACCTCCAGTGGCGGCCCGTCCATGCCAGCGCGCAGCAATCCCAGCCATGGGTAGACAGCGAAAACATGGAAGCTGTGTTGGGCGACGCCACCTGCCGGCACGGCCGACACCAGGGGCCCGAAGAGGCGGCCCGCTCTGCGTTCGAACCGCTCACCCAAGGACGAGGCGAGTGCCGACGGGGGCACCCGGTTCAGGAGCTCGTTGCCCACCCAGTAGGCCTCGACGACCCGCCGATCCAGTGGTTCGCCGATGCCGTTGCAGGCGGCGATCAGCTGGAGGTAGGGCCACGCCCCCTCGAACCGGGCCGCCACGTGCCGCAAGCCCTCCTGCTTCCCTCCCTCCGAGGCAGCGCCGAGGAGTGCGTCGGGGTCCCCGGGGCCGCAGTAGCCAAGTGCGTTCGGGGGGTAGGCGTGGCGGGCGAAGAGCACGGGGCCCGGGACCAACCGCCCATCAGGAGGTGATGTCACCGCCCCGCCGCCTTGCTCGGGCTCATCGGTCGCCCCCGGAGACCGCTGCTGCCCAGGCTCCTTCCCGCCACCATGGGCGGCGGGCTAAGGGCGCGCGACACCTGGAAAACGGCGGCCGACTGAAGGAGCACACTGGCCAAGGTGTGCGCGACCCTGACAGCCTGTTGCAGGTCATCCGCGCGTCCGTCCCACCCGTTTCGAGACCTCAGCTGCCGATACCAGGGCCAACTCGGCTGCTACCGCTTCAGCCTCCTCTGCATCGATGCGGTCGATGGCATAGCCGCTGTGGACCACCAGCCATTCCCCCGGAGAAGGGCATGGGCCCTCCAAAGCGAGGAGAGAGATCAGATGTACGGCGCCCTCGACGTCCTCGGTCTCCACCGCTCCCGGTGCCGGCGTCGCCCGCACTCGGTGAAGTCGGCTCATACACATGCCAAGAGACCTTCAAACAGTTCGATCACATGGTCGACCGCATGGGGCACAGCTCCCGCGACCGCCGGGCTAAGGCCCGTCCCGTGGGCGAAATCGACCCCCTCGATGCCGACCACCACCACCCGGGCCGGGGCGGTACCGACCGCCAGGGCCAGTCGGAACACCCGTGCCAGGCTGATGCCGTGCGTGCTCGCCGTGCTCGAGCCGTCCCGGTCGAGCGCGTTGCGGAGTTGGGCCTCGAGGTCGACCAAGCCGATGGTCCCTGGCGCCGCACCGGACCGCACGGCATCGATGAGGACGACCAGGTCGGCACCGTCCCATCGCCCGAGCAGATCGAGCGGCTCCGCCAAAGGGCCGATATCGAGCACCGCGCGCGCCTGGTCGGCCACTCGCGCAGCCACCAGCGGACCGATTCCGTCGTCGTGGCGGAACTCGTTCCCGAGGCCAGCGACGACGGCGATTGGCGCGCCGTTCCCGGACGGCACGGGACGGCCGCTCACGCCCGGACCACCGTGATATCGAGGAAATGGGCGGCACAGGAAATGCACGGATCGTGGTTGCGCACACACTGTTCGCAGCGCCAGCCAAGCTCGTCGTCGCTCAAATCGAGGCTTCCCTGGGCCACCCGGCGAAGGTCGGCCTCGATGGTGAGCTGGTTCTGCGAGGTGGGCGGGACGATGCGGGCATGGCGGATGATCCCCTCGCCGTCGATCTCGTAGCTCTGGAGCAACAGGCCACGTGGTGCCTCGGTGGCGCCGGTGCCCGTCCCGGGACGTGCAATGACGTCGCTGGCGGGCGGATCTGGTGGTGCGTAGGCCTCGACCAGCGAGAGCGCCTCGTTGCAGGCGAAGACCAGCTCGACGGCTCGTACCACGATGCTGCGAAACGGATTGCTACAGACCTCTCCCAGGCCGGCCCTCGTCGCCGCCTCGCCGGCGAGGCGGCCGAGGGCGGCCGAGTTGAGGGCGTAGCGGGCCAGAGGTCCCGTGAGGTACGGGTCGCGCCCACCCAGACGGGCGTGGAGCGCCGTAGAACGGGCGACATGCTCCTCTACGATCAGATCGGCGAGCTCGCCAGGGCTCACGTCGAGGCCGTCCGAGGAGGCCGGCCGGCCTTGTTCGATGGGATAGCGACCCGAATCTCGCAGGGCGACGAATCGGTAGTCACCGACGAGATCGGGGAAGTCGAAACCCGCCACCCACTCGACGGTGGCTAGTGCCGCGTCGCGGGCCCGACGGAGCGGATCGGCGAGGTTGGCGATCGCCGACGGAGGCGGGGCGGCGTAGAAGCCGCCCACTCGAACGTTGATCGGGTGCACCGCGCGGCCGCCCACCGTCTCCATGATGAGGTTGCCCGTCCGCTTGAGCTGCAATCCCCGCTCGATGGCGCCCCGGTCGTGCTCGGCCAGCTCGACCGCGTCGTCGTAGCCCAGAAAATCTGGCGCGTGCAGGAGGTAGACGTGCAGCGCATGACTCTGTATCCACTCCCCGCAGTAAAGGAGCCGGCGCAGTGCTGCCACCCGCTCGTCCACCGTCACCCCAAAGGCGTCCTCCATGGCCGCACAGGCGCTCATCTGGTACGCCACCGGGCAGATGCCACAGATTCTCGCGGTGATGTCGGGGGCCTCAGTGAAGTGGCGGCCTACCAGCAACGCCTCAAAGTACCGAGGCGGCTCGAAGATGTCGAGAGCGACATCAGTCACCGTTCCGTCGGCGATCACAACTCGGAGAGAGCCTTCGCCTTCCACGCGTGCGAGTCCCTCGACGCCGATCGTCCTGGGCGAACCCGAGCCGTGGCTCACTGTGCCCCCCATGGTCTGTTCCGCCGAGTGGCGCCGAGAGCGACCCGCACTGGGGCGCCCTCGGCCACCGCCTCGTCGCGAAACGCGGGCGCCGCGGCGTTGAATGTGGAGAAGAAGCGCGACAACTCCAGAGGCGCCATACCCTGGTGGCGCAGCTGCGCGGCCAGCGACGCGGTGTTGGCGGTCTCAGCCGGACCGAAGCAGCCGAAGCAACCCCGACCGACGGCCGGGCAAAGTGCGCCGCACCCCGACCGGGTCACTGGTCCGAGGCAGGCGGTCCCCTTGGCGACCAGGACGCAGACGGTGCCACGGCCCTTGCACTGCCAGCACACCGAATGCCCCGGAATCACCGGCCGTCGGCCGGCCAAGGTCGCGGTGAGGACCTCCAGCAACTGGTGCCGATCGATCGGGCAGCCCTGAAGCTCGAAGTCCACCTCGACGTGGGCCGAGATGGGGGTGGAGGTTTCGAGGGCGGCGATGTACTCGGGATGTGCGTAGACCATGCCCGCATACTCACCCTCGCCGGCGAAGTTCCGCAGCGCCTGTATCCCCCCAGCCGTCGCGCAGGCACCAATGGTGACCAGGCGCCGAGACATTGCGCGGACCTCCCGAACCCGCTCGGCATCGGCCTCGGTGGTGATCGATCCCTCCACGAGCGACACGTCGTAGGGTCCCGGCGTCGACGCGCGGGACATCTCGGTGAAGTGCGCGATGCGCACGGCGCCGGCGAGCATCAGCAGCTCCTCCTCGCAATCGAGCAGGCTCAGCTGGCAGCCGTCACAGGAGGCGAACTTCCAGACTGCCAACGTCGGACGCCCATCGTCGCCCGCTGCCCCGTTTGCTCCATCAGCACCTCCGGACACAGGAAGAACCCCTCGGGTCGCTGCCCGACTCATCGCTCGCGCTCGGTCAACAGGTGGGCCACCGCTCCCGCGTACGGGAGGATCGGGCCGTCGCGACACAGCAGCAATGGCCCTAACTGGCAGTGACCGCACCACCCCACCCCGCACTGCATGTTGCGCTCCAGCGAGACCCGGATCCGGGCTGGGTCGACGCCGCGGTCGATGAGAGCCCGCGCGGTAAGGCGCATCATGATCTCGGGCCCGCACACCATGGCGTCGGCCCGAGCGGGATCGAACCTGGAACCGCCGAGCAGTGAGGTGACCACACCGACGTGGCCGCCCCATCCCGCAGGGGCGACGTCGACGGTGACGGCCACCTCGGCTCCCGCCTCCGCCCAAGCCCGCAGGTCGTCAGCGAAGATCACCTGAGCCGGCTCACGCGCACCGATGATGAGAAAAATTCGACCCGTCCCCTCCCGCACGAGTTGCTCCACCGCGCCGCGCAGGGGGGCGAGGCCGATCCCTCCGGCCACCACCACGATGTCGCCCCCGCCGGATCTGTCCAGATCGCCGATCCCCCAGTCGGTACCGAACGGCCCGCGCACCCCAATCAGGTCACCCACTCGCGCCCGACACAGGGCGTGGGTCACCGGCCCGACGTCGCGCAGGCAGTGTCGGAGCGGTCCCGCTTCTCCCGGCGCGCTGCTCACCGAAATGGCGACTTCGCCGACCCCGAACGCGGTAAGCATGTTGAACTGCCCGGGCCGAAAGACCATTGGCCGGTCAGCCAGAGGGGCGACAGAGAGCGTCATGACGTCCTTGGTCTCCTCCCGCCGTCCGACCACCCGATGTGGGACCGGGGTCATCGGCCCGTGGCCCAGCCTCACCGGGGGGCCTCGCGCGTCGCGGCGCCGTCCTCGTCGTAGAGGTTGAGGACGCGAATCCGGGTGGTCTGCAGTCGGTCGAGGAGCATCGCCGCCACCCGCTCGGCCAGCGCACGCCCCAACGCGTCGTCAGCCTGCGCCTTGGCCCGGAGGCACGGCGCGTCGATGGCGATGGCCACCACCTTCTCGGTGGCACGGGCGTCGAATTGCCAACGGAAGGGGGGGAACAGCCAGCTCAGCCCGACGATTCCGCCGGGGCCGACCGTCTCGATGACCTTGGATCCGTGCCCCGGCGAATGGAGCTCAATTGCAACCCGGCCGCGACGAAGCAGGTAGAGGGTGTCGGCTGGCCCACCCTCGACGAGCAGCAGTGCGCCGGGGTCGAAGCCCACATTGCTCGCACACTCGGCGACCTGGACGACAGCGTCGTCGGGCAGCCCGGTCAAGAGGGGGTGCGCCGACACCAATTCGGCTATCGATGCCCGCGTCATCGTGGCCCGACTCCTCGGGCCGTCGCTGCGTGGACGGCCCCGTCGGTCTCCCGGATGGCCGCCGCCTCTTCTGTGATGTCGATGCCCACCGGGCACCAGGCGATGCACCGGCCGCACCCGATGCAGCCCGAAGTGCCGAACTGGTCCCACCAGGTCGAGAGCTTGTGGGTGAGCCACTGGCGGTAACGAGACGAGACGGAGGTTCGCACCGACCCCCCGTGGAGATAGGAGTGATCGAGGTCGAAGCATGACGCCCAGACGCGCCCTCGGCGGACCTCGCCGGAGAGGTCGCTGGTGTCGCGCACGTCACTGCAAAAGCAGGTCGGGCACACCAGCGTGCAATTTCCACAGGCCAGACACCGCTCGGCGACCTCGTCCCAGCGGGGGTGTTCCTGGTTGCGAGCCAGCAGGGCGGGCAGACCCTCGTTCGCAAGCTGGCGATGCACCGCCCCGGCCGCCCTAGAAACCATCTGGTTCCTGGCCGCCAGGTCGTCGACGGTGGCTGCCGCCACGGATAGCCGTGCGAGGACGTCGGCCCCGCGCTCGGTTCCCACTCGCAGGACGAAGCGATGGCCGCCGGCGTCATTGAGTTCGCTGAGTGCCAAGTCGAAGCCGCTCTCGACCCCAGGTCCCGTGCCCATCGACGTGCAGAAGCAGGTGGCGGCGGGGTGGCCGCACTCGGCCGCAACCACAAATGCCCCCTCGCGGCGCGCCACGTAGTGGGGGTCGGGCACGGCGCTGTCCGCGAGGACCCGATCGAGCACCGCCATGGCAGCGAGCTCGCACGGCCGGGCACCGATGATGGCCAACGGGGCGACCGGCGATTCGGGCTCGGTGATCGACACGTCGTCGCCGTGCACCAGGGCCCGCCACAGCTCCTCGGTGGGCGAGAACATCTCGGCCTTCCACGAGCCCGGGCCGACTGCCCAGGCGAAGAGAGAGTCCCCCTCGCCGCGTCTGAGCCGATAATGGCCCGGAGCCTGCTCATCCTGGTAGCCGGCGGGAAGGTCCTCCACCCCTCGGACCGCGCCCGGCATGATGGCGCCATCCCTCACCACGGGGCCCTTCGTCTCGTAGCCGAGATCCCCGAGCAACCGGATCAACTCATCGAGGCCCCGTGGGTCGATCACCGCAGCCTCACCGACGCGCATGTTCGCAGACTAAGTCCGAGCGACTTGCGGGGCTAGGGGCGATGGTCACGATGGGGCCAACCGCCGCGCCCTGCCATCAGGCACCGACGCGTCGGTGGCGGTGGCGCGCACCCGCGGTCGCGACAGTGCCGCGGTGGACAGGATCGGCGGCCTCAAGCTCCAGCCGACGCTCGGCCTGGGCGATGGAGTGCCGGGCGGCGTCCACCGCGTCAGGGTTGACCGAGATCGAGGTGATGCCGAGGCGCACGAGGTGCTCGGCGAACTCCGGCCGATTGGAGGGGGCCTGCCCGCACAGTGACGACGTGATGCCCGCCTGATGGCACCCGCCGACGATCCGGGAGATGGCGTCGAGCACGGCCGGATCGGACTCGTCGAAGAGCTCCGCGCACACTTCCGAGTCGCGATCAACGCCCAGCATGAGCTGGGTGAGGTCGTTGCTACCGATCGACACCCCCTCGATGCCCATGGCGGCATACTCGGGAATCCAGTAGGCGACCGAGGGGACTTCGGCCATGACCCACACCGCCAACTCGCCGGACAGCGGGCTGGCGTCAACCGTCTCGAGGCAGGCCTCGAGTTCCCAGGCCGTGCGCACGAACGGGATCATGAGCGTGAGGTTGGGGGTCTCCTCGACGACCTTGGTCAGCACGTCAAGCTCGAGACGGAACAGGTCGGGCTCACGCACATAGCGGTAGCAGCCCCGGTACCCGATCATTGGGTTGTCCTCGTGGGGCTCGTAGCGCTCGCCGCCCTCGAGGTTCGAGAACTCGTTGGTGCGAAAGTCGATGCTCCGGTAGACCACCGGGCGGGGCGCGAAAGCCCTGGTGATGCGCAGGAGCGAACTCGCCATCGCATCGACGAAGGTCTTCTGGTCGCCACGGTCGAGCAACAAGCGGGGATGGACGCCGGCCAGCGCGTCGGTCACCATGAACTCGGCTCTGAGCAATCCAACGCCATCGACGTCGAGGGCCGCCACCTCCTCGGCGTGCTCGGCGAATGCAAGGTTGACGTACAGGCGCGTCCCCAGGGTCGTGGCGGCTCCCTCTCGGGTCATGGCCGGGGCTCCACCCGTCACGGGCGCGCTCGTACCGGGGATCGCGCCAGCCGGGCCGTCGCCGGTCAGGTCCCCCTCGTAGACGGCACCCTGGGCGCCATCGACCGTCACGATCTCCCCGTCGCGCAACACGCTGGTGGCGGTGCGGGCCCCGACCACGCAGGGCACGCCGAGCTCGCGCGACACGATGGCGGCGTGGCAGGTCATCCCGCCGCCATCGGTGACCAGGGCTCCGGCGCGGCGCATCGTCGGGACCCAGTCCGGGCTGGTCATGTGAGCCACCAGGATCTCGCCAGCCACCAGCTGCTCTCCCTGCTCAGGGGATTCGAGCACACGTACCGCCCCCGAGGCGCGCCCAGTCGAGGCGGCCAACCCCTGCACCAGCAACCGCCCGGACGCCACCTCGGGCTGCGGACCCAGGGTGGTGATCGGGCGCGACTGGACGAGGTAGGTCGTGCCGCCTGCCATCGCCCACTCGGTGTCCTGCGGAGCGCCGTAGTGTTCCTCTGTCGCAAGCCCGAGTCGGGCCAGCGACACGGCCTCGTCGTCCGAAAGCACCCGGCAGCTGCCCTCTCCCGGTGCGAGATCCACTCGTTGGTCGTGCCCATCCGCCCCTCGCACGGTCTTGAACGACTGGGTCCCGACGCGGACGTGGAGCAGGCTCGGCCCGGACTTGTCGAGGACGTAGGTGTCGGGCTCGACCTGTCCGCTCACGACGACCTCGCCCTGCCCGAACGCGGCCTCGATCACGATGTGACCGGTGTTCCCGGTGGAGGGGTCGGCGGTGAACATCACCCCGGAACGCTCCGAGGGGATCATCACTTGGACGACGACGCTCAGAGCGGGCTCGGTGGTCACGGCACGGCTCGCCCGGTACGAGATGACCCGGGCACTGTAGAGCGAGGCCCAGCAGTTCACCACACTCTCCAGCAGCTCGGCGTCCCCGTGAACATTGGTGAACGTCGCATTCATCCCGGCAAAGGAGGTGTCCGCCGAATCTTCACCGGCGCCCGACGACCGTACCGCCACGATGACGCTTTCTCCCAGTAGGTGGTAGGCGCTCAATACCGCAGCGGACAAATCCTCAGGCAGGTGGACCGCCCGCACCAGGGATTGGGCCTCGGCAGCGGCACGGTCAAGGTCGGCCTCATCCTCAGCATTCACCCCCGACACCAGGGTACCCAGCTGCTCTCGTACCCCGGCGCTCTCGAGCGCGTAGCGGTAGGCATCCGAGGTCACGACGAACCCCGGCGGGACCGGGAGCCCGGCGGCACTCAACTCGCCGAGGTTGGCTCCCTTGCCACCGACCAGGTCGTCGTCGGCAAGGGTGATCCGGTCGAACCAGCGGACAGTCTCCATTTTTCCTTCTCCTCGGCTCGTTATTCCTTTGTCACGAAGTTGCCCTGAACCTCGCGGTCCGGGCGCTGCGCTTCCTCTTGGATCGGAAGTACCGCGGTGCCCGGCGCGAGACGTGGGCGATCGGAGTCACGAATGCCCTGCGTCGACCGTCGAACCACGGGCGGATCCACGGGCCGCCACTGCCCGGCAGCATGTGGGGCCTCGGGCCGACCCAGCATGGTGGTGCGTGCCCGGCTGGCCGCACCCAGGAGCACCGAGGATGACAGGTCCATCTCCGTCTCCTCCCCGGGATCTCATCCCCTTCCGGCATGGTGTGCCCTGGCGGTCGCCGCAGAAAGGGCCGAAGGTCCCCTCTGGCACAAGGACCATGACCCGCACCTCCGCCGGGCGCGGACAGGTGGGGCCTCAGGGAGCCACAAGCTGGGCGGCTTCGAGGGCCGAGGGCGTTGATGCGGTGAGTCCTTGACCCATCGACGACGAGACCGAAGGCGGGCAATCGGGGTGCTCGCACCATCGGATTTGGCCCCACGTCCGACGAGTGCGCTGCGGCGCCGGTGCTCGAGGACGTTCGGCCCTACTCCCACGGCGGCGCCGCGCCGACAATGTGAGCCTGGGGTCATTCGACCACTCAAGAGGTCCGGAGCGTTATGTTCCAGATTCGCATCCATGGACGCGGCGGTCAGGGAGTCGTGACGGCCGCGGAGATCCTCTCGGTCGCCGCATTCGTCGAGGGTCACCACGCCCAAGCGTTCCCGAGCTTCGGCTCCGAGCGCATGGGCGCCCCAGTCGTGTCGTTCTGCCGCATCGACAGCCGTCCGATCCGAACCCGCGAGCCGGTGATGGAGCCCGACGCCATCATCATCCAGGACGTCACCCTGCTCCACCAGGTCGATCTCTTCGCCGGGCTCGCCACCGAAGGCTTCGTCCTGGTCAACACCTCCCAGAGCCTCGACGACCTCGGCCTCGGTGAATTCGGGCGCCCGTTCCAACGCGACCGCCTGCTTACGTGTCCGGCAACGGAGTTCGCCCTCGAACAACTCGGCAAACCGCTCCCGAACGCCGCACTGCTCGGCGGATTCGCCGCGCTGACGGCCCAGGTCTCACTGGACGCCATCGATTCGGCAATTCGGCAGCGGTTTGAGGGCACAACCGGCGAGCGCAACGTGGCCGCTGCGACGGCGGCCTACCGATTTATCACACTGGCCAAAGAGGAGCTGACTCATGCTGCGACAGATTGAAGGCTCACGGGCCGTCGCCGAAACGGTCGCCCTGTGCCGGCCCGAGGTGGTCTGCGCCTATCCGATCTCACCACAAACCCACATCATCGAGGCACTCGGTGCAATGGTGAAATCCGGGTCGCTTACGCCGTGCGAATTCATCAACGTCGAGTCCGAGTTCGCCGCGATGTCCGTCTCGATCGGCGCGTCGGCGGCCGGTGCGCGCGCCTACACGGCGACGGCAAGCCAAGGCCTGCTCTTCATGCTCGAGGCCGTCTACAACGCAGCGGGTCTCGGCCTTCCCATCGTCATGACGCTGGCCAACCGGGCGATCGGCGCACCGATCAACATCTGGAACGATCACAGCGATGCCATGGCGGTCCGGGATTCTGGCTGGATCCAGCTGTTCGCCGAGACCAACCAGGAAGCGTCGGACCTCCACATCCAGGCATTCCGCTTGGCCGAAGAGCTCAGCGTCCCGGTAATGGTGTGCATGGACGGCTTCATCCTGACCCACGCGGTCGAGGGCATCGACGTACCCGAGCAGTCCGTCGTGGACGCCTTTCTCCCGCCGTATGAGCCGCGCCAGGTGCTCGACCCCGCCGATCCGGTCTCGATCGGGGCCATGGTCGGACCGGAGGCCTTCGAGGAGGTCCGCTACCTCGCGCACCTCCGCCAACTCGACGCTCTCGAGCGGATCCCCAGCCTCGCTGAAGCCTTTGCCGAGGCAGTCGGCCGGCCAAGCGGTGGGCTGCTCCACGCCTACCGAACCGCCGACGCCGAGACCATCGTCGTGGCACTGGGATCGGTACTCGGAACGATCAAGGACGCCGTCGACGCCCGTCGGGAAGCCGGCGAGCGCATCGGGGTCGTCGGTATCACCGCCTTCCGACCATTTCCCGGTGATGCGGTGCGGGCCGCTCTCTCGGGTGCCCGGCGCGTCGTGGTCGTCGAGAAGGCCTTCAGCATCGGCTTCGGCGGTGTGCTTTCGACCGACGTCGCGATGGCGACCCACGGGGGGCCAGGCTCACTGCGGACCGTCATCGCCGGGCTCGGCGGCCGGCCCATCACCCGCCGCTCACTCGAGGTGATGCTGGTCGCAGCCGGTCAGGATCAGCTCCCGCCCCTCACCTTTCTCGATCTCGACCACGCCATCGTCGAGCGAGAGCGAGGTCGGATGACGAGGACTCGTCGGTCCGGTCCATCGGCGGAGAACATCCTTCGCGACCTCGGGACCGTCGCGTCGCGGATTGGCTGAGGAGCCCTTATGACGACACATCCGGTGCGCTTCTACCAAGTCGGGAGCTTCGCGGCGGGCAACCGTCTCCTTGATGACGATCAACGCTCGGTCCAGGCCGACCCGAATCGCAGCAACTCACTCGATTCGGGACATCGCGCCTGCCAGGGCTGCGGCGAGGCCCTCGGTGCCCGCTACGCGCTCGACGCCGCCATGCGCGCCACACACGGCCAGCTCGTCGCGGTGAACGCGACCGGCTGTCTCGAGGTGTTCTCGACGCCGTACCCCGAGACCTCATGGCGCATCCCGTGGCTGCACTCCCTCTTCGGCAACGCGCCGGCCGTTGCCACTGGGGTGGCGGCTGCGATGAAGGTGAAGGGCCGGCGCGACGTGCGCGTCGTCGCACAAGCGGGAGACGGTGGGACCGTCGACATCGGGCTCGGATGCCTCTCAGGGATGTTCGAGCGCAATGACGACGTGCTGTTCATCTGCTACGACAACGAGGCGTACATGAACACGGGGGTGCAACGTTCCGGTGCCACACCTCCTGCGGCGCGCACAGCCACGACCGAGGCGGTCGGGCCGGAGCCGGGGAATGTGTTCGGGCAGGGCAAGGATCTTCCCCGGATCGCCATGGCCCACGACATCGCCTACGTGGCGACCGCCACGGTCGCGGACCTCCACGACCTCGAGCAGAAGGTCGAGCGGGCGATGGAGCTCCGCGGCGCTCGCTACATCCACATCCTTGTCCCGTGCCCCCTCGGGTGGGGCTCGGACCCGAGCGCCACGATCCGCGTGGCACGTCTGGCAAAGGAGACGGGGCTCTTCCCAGTGTTCGAGGCCGAGAACGGCGTGGTCACCTCGGCGTCACCGATCCGGCGCCGAACCCCCGTCGAAGCGTATCTCTCGATCCAGCGCCGCTATGCCCACCTCTTCGGCGAGCATCCCCACACCGAGGTGATCGCCCGCCTCCAGGCGATCGCCGACAAGAACATCGAGACCTACGGCCTTCTCGACGACGAGGCCAAGCAGGCCACTCCTGAAGGGATCGACGAATAATGGAACTCCCCTTCGCCATCACCCTCGACGTGGGCTCGAGCCGCGCCAACCGGACCGGATCGTGGCGTATCGAACGACCCGTCTACGTCGACCGGCTGCCGCCGTGCAACGACGCCTGCCCGGCGGGCGAGGACATCCAGGGCTGGCTCTACCAGGCCGAGCCCGGCGACTACGAAGCCGCCTGGCGCCAGCTCACCGAGGACAACCCGTTCCCGGCCGTGATGGGCCGTATCTGCTACCACCCCTGCGAGACGGCGTGCAACCGGGCCGAACTCGACGAGGCGGTCGGGATCAACTCGGTCGAGCGATTCCTCGGCGACCTGGCGATCGACCGGGGCTGGGCCTTGCCACCGGTTCGGGACGACAGCGGGAAACGGGTCCTCGTCATCGGGGCCGGACCGGCCGGCTTGAGCGCCACTTACCATCTCCGCCGCCTCGGCCACCATGTCCGCCTCGTGGACTCCTCGCCGCAATTGGGCGGCATGATGCGCTACGGCATCCCCGCCTATCGGCTTCCCCGATCGGTACTGGATGCCGAGATAGCCCGCATCATCGCGCTCGGGGTGGACGTCGAACTCGGTCACACGGTCCACGACATCGAAGGCGAGCGCAGCGAGAGCGGCGCCGATGCCGTGTTCCTCGCCGTCGGCGCCCAGCTCGGCCGCCGGGTCGACATTCCCGCCGGCGACTCCTCGAGGGTGCTCGACGCGATCTCGGTCCTGCACCGGGTCGCTGACGACGACCCCCCGATGCTGGGGCGCCGCGTGGTCGTCTACGGCGGGGGGGACACTGCCATCGACGCCGCCCGGACGGCACGCCGCCTCGGTGCCACCGATGCGGTGATCGTCTATCGCCGCAACCGCGAACGCATGCCCGCCCACGGCGATGAGCTCGAAGAGGCGCTGGGCGAGGGTGTCACGATGCGCTGGCTGACGACGGTCAATCGATTCGACAATGACCGCCTCGTGCTCGAGAAGATGCGACTGAACGATGACGGCTTTCCCGAGCCCACCGGTGAGTTCGAAGAGATGGGTGCGGACTCGCTGATTCTTGCCGTCGGCCAGGACACCGATCTCTCGCTGCTCGAACGGTCACGAGGTATCGCCGTCGATGACGGTGTCGTCGGAGTCCTTCCCACGATGATGACCGGTGAGAACGGCATCTTCGCCGGCGGCGATGCCGTCCCCTCGGCGCGCACTGCGACGGTGGCTATCGGACATGGGCGGCGGGCGGCACGCAGCATCGACGCATTCGTGTCCGGCCATGCGGCTGAGGCGGACGGTGAGCGACACGAGCTCGCCACATTCGACCGCCTCAACACGTGGTACTACTCGGACGCGCCACGAACCCGGCGGCCCGAGCTGGAACGGGTGCGACGACAGAGCACCTTCGACGAAGTGGTGGGCGGCCTTACTGAAGACAATGCTCTCTTCGAGGCTCGGCGCTGTCTGTCGTGCGGCAATTGCTTCGAGTGTGACAACTGCTTCGGCGTTTGCCCCGACAATGCGGTCATCAAGCTCGGCCCCTCCCAGCGCTACGAGATCGACTACGACTTCTGCAAGGGGTGTGGCATCTGCGTCCAAGAGTGTCCCTGTGGGGCAATCGACATGGTTCCAGAGCGGATCTGACCAGGGGTCTGCGAGACCCGCTCCGACGGACGGCGTGGCGCGATGAACGTGCAGAAACCGGACTTGGCCCCCGGGTGCGAGGTTCTTCAGCGACGGTCTGGTGGGAGCGCTCGGAACAGCGGTCCGGGTCCGCCGCCTTGAGGGGCGAGGCGAGCCTTGCAGTCGACGGCGAGGACACCGGCGGAGTTCACCAAGAGTGGATTGAGGTCCAGTTCCACCAGCTCGGGCACCTCCTCGGCGACGTGCGCAATCATCTCGAGGGCACCCACGAGCGCAGCGCGGTCGACCAGAGGAGCGCCGCGATAGCCGCCGAGCAGCGGGGCGGCACGCAGCGACGCGACGAGGGCGTCAGCGGCACCGGCGTCAAGGGGCGGGACTGCAAAGGCACGGTCACCAAGCAATTCGGTCATGACGCCACCGAGACCAACCATGACGACCGGTCCGAAGACCGGATCGGATGCGAGTCCGACGATCGCCTCCAGTCCGGGTGCCACCATCGGTTGGAGTACCACGCCATCCATTTGCGGCCCCAGGCGACGCGCCATCGCCTCGTACGCATCGCGCACCGAATCTGAACCCTCCAGCCCCAATGCCACTCCGCCGGCCTCGGACTTGTGGACCAGTTCGCCCGAACGCACTTTCAGCGCGACGGGATAGCCCATCGACTCGGCGATGGCCACCGCTTCGTCTGCCGAGGCCGCCGCTCGGGTCGGTACGGCGGGCACGCCGCACTTCTCGACCAGGCGCGCAGCTTGGTCCAGGTCCAGCCAGCCGCCTTGCGCACTTCGGGCCAATGTCGATGCCACGATCTCGTGGACGGCGACCTCGTCGAACGACTCCCAGGAGGCCCTGGCGGCTGGACGGGGCCGTCGACGCCACTCGGCGTACGAGCAGACATGGGCCACTGCTGCAGCCGCCCGCTCGGGGGAGGGAAGCTGCGCCACGGCGACTCCTTGGGAGGTGTCGGGTGCCGCCGCCAGCGCTGGCGCCGATCCGAGGATGCAGGCCACGATCGGCTTCTTCGAGGATTGCGCCACTCGACCGACGACCTCTCGGGCGGCTTGCGCTGGGAGCGCGATGAGTTCAGTCGTGACAACAATGACGACATCGACTGCGTCATCGCCAAGGACGAGTTCGAGCGCGTCCCCGAGAACAGAGGCCGTGCCGTCTGCGGTCAGGTCGACGGGGTTCCCGACCGCGGCCGTGGGGGTCACGACCTCTCGCAGCGCGGCCCGAGTGGCCTGATCGAGCTCTGGGACGGCGAGGCCACCCCCCTCGCACGCATCCGCTGCGAGGATGAGCGGGCCCCCCGAGTTGCCGACCAACGCGACCCGATTCCCCGCGGGCAGTGGCGTGGCGACGAGGAGCGACGAGACATCAAAGAGTTCCTCGAGGCGCTCCACCTTGATCACGCCGGCGCCCTGAAGGAGCGCCGACACGACGACCTGGGGCGTGGCCGCCGCAGCGGTGTGCGAGCGCGCCCCCCGCGCTCCAGCCGGCGTGACCCCGGCCTTCAGCGCCACGATGGGCTTGCTTGCACCGACCCTGCGGGCGATCCTTGCGAACTTGCGGGGGTTTCCGAGGGACTCGAGATAGAGCGCGACCACCGCGGTGCGCTCGTCGCGCTCGAAGTAGCAGAGCAGATCGTTGGCGCTGACGTCGAGGCTGTTCCCGACAGAGACGAAGCTTGACAGTCCGATGCCCGACGTCCGGGCTTGCTCGACCAGCACGATCCCGACCGCACCGGACTGCGAGACGAGTGCGAGGCTGCCGGGCAGCGGCTCGAGCCCTGCGAAGGTCGCGTTCATGCGGATCTCGGGGTCAGTATTCACCACGCCCAGGCAATTCGGGCCGACGATCCGCATCCCGTGCCGTCGAGCAGTCGCGAGCAGCTCGGCCTCGACCTGGACGCCCGAGCGGCCGGTCTCGCCGAAGCCGGCGGTGATGACGATCGTGGCGCGTACGCCCAGCGCGCCGGCCTCCTCGAGGACGTCGGGCACGTCCGTGGGTGGTACCGCGATGATCGCCAGGTCGATCCGCTCGGGTAGCGACAAGAGCGAGGGGAACGCTGGCACGCCGCAGATCGACCGGGCCGACGGGTTGATCGGGTAGACGCATCCTGAGTAATCCCCGGCGAGGAGGGACCGGACGACCTCATGACCCACACTTCCCGGGTGCCGCCCGGCTCCGACGACTGCGACCGATCGTGGGCGAAGGATCGCAGCGATGCTCGCGGCCTCGGCGGTTGCCTCCCGCTCGTCGCAGCGGGCGCGGTAATCCGGCGTCGGGCGGAGGTCGATCTCGACTCGAACCACCCCACTCTCGGCGCTGCTCACACAACGCAGGCCGGTGTCCTCGAGAACCTCGAGCATGGCTGGGCTCTCGTCCCTCGTCTCTGCGACGAACTGCCAGACCCCCTTTGTGCGCGCGTGGGCCGAGAGGGCTTCGAGGAGCAGCGTTGCCGCCCCCCGATGGCGGAAGCTGTCAGCCACGACCAGGACGAACTCGGCACTCTGCCCGCCTGGCCCGCTGCGGTGATACCCCCCGAATGCGACCGGATCGGTCCCTGCGAGTAGGACAAACGCCACCTGGGAGCCTTCGATCACCTCGGTGCCATGCGGTGCATCGTTGGTCAGAGAGCCAGCATCGAAAGAGCGCGAGAGGTCTTCGGCAGCCCACGCAAGCGCAGCGAGCCCTGAGATGTCTGATTGGAGCATCGGGCGGAGGTGTACCGGTTCGCCGCTCGTCAGCAAGCCGTCGAATTCCCACGACGTCGGGTACCCGGAGAATTGCGCTCGGGAGGGAGTAGGGCCTACCAAGGACATTTGCGTCTCCTGAGGGAGTCGAGAGCTTCGAGAGAGAAGCTCTCCCCTCGGCCCGCCAAGATCAGCTGGATCCGGATGCCCCTCACCTTCGGGTCCTCCCCGTCCTTGGCGCTACCTTCTCAGCATGGGTCGGCCAGCAAGGGGCGAACAGGGTCGAAGGTCACCGAGACATCCATGACTCCGTCTCGCCGAGGGGTGGGCGCGCCCTCTGCGGTGGATCCCCGCCCAGCGGTCCAGTGCCTGCCGCAAGTGCCCCTACCGTACGATTCGCTGCATGGATCCCCCCCTGGGACGACGGTTGCAATTGCGGAGTCTCGAGGATCTGCCTGACCTGACGGGCAAGGCGGTGCTCGTCCGGGCGACCCTCGACTTGCCGATCGGCTACCACCTGCACTCGCCAATGGCTGCGCTTCGAGCAAGGCGGCTCGAAGCGACCTTGGGGTGGTTGCTCCAGCGGGCTGCGCGGGTGACGGTGTGCGGGGACGTCGCAGTCCCTGGTTCGGATCCCGACCCCGATCGGCTGGCCGGCGTCAGCCGGACGGTCGAGAGCATCGCCCCCGGAGTGGTCATGGCCGACGCGTCGGCCTCGATCGAAGACCCCGGCGCCATCGAGTACCTGGTCGCGTCGCACGACGTCTTCGTGAACGACTCGTTCCAGTGGTCCTACCTCCCCCTTCCATCCCTCATGGTGCCGCCCAGCCGACTTCCGTCGGCGGCGGGGCGGGGCTTGCAGCACGATCTCGAGATGGCAACGGCGCTGCTCGGAGAGCCGGAGCGACCCTTCGTTGCTGTGCTCGGTGGCGACAATTCGCTTCTGCGACTCCACAACCTTCAGGGGCTGGTCCTTCGAGCCGACATTGTCGTGGTGGGCGGGGCCATGTCATTGCCGCTGCTCCAAGCAGTAGGCAAATGGCGTGGCGGTGTCGCCGGAGAGTTTCTTGCCGAGTGCCGGGCAGTGGCGGGACTCGGCAAGCGGGTCCGCCACGAGATCCAGCTGCCCACGGATCTCGTGGTGACTCGTCCTGGGGGCTCAGTCGAGGTGGTGGAGCCTGAGGCACACACAGAGGGTGACGTCGTCGATATCGGCCCGCTGAGCGCGTTGCGCTTCTCAGAAGCCCTGCAGCAGGCGCGGACCGTGCTCTGGTGCGGGGTGCTCGGCCGCGTCGGAGATCCCCGATTTGCGGCGGGTACGCGCGCGGTGGCTGGCGCCCTTCTCGAGAGCGGGGGCCAGCGCACCATCATCGGTGGGGACTCACTCGTGTCCCTGTTCGAGGCTGACGACCGTCTTCGACCCGGCATCGATGTGGTCAGCGCAACGGACCCCCTGCTCGAGTTGTTGAAGACGGGCGACCTACCAGCACTGTCCGCCCTGCGAGGCGCCCAGTAACGACATGATGCTCTGACCTCACCGAGGGGTCAGCCGGTGGGCCGAGGCACCAGGGCGATCACTCGGAAAATGAGCGCGCTATGCACTGTCGCGACCCGTGCAACGCCGTTGACCAGCAGGCCGCAGACGCCGACCGTTGAGGCAACCGTGCAGGAGGTGGGTCGGAGCTGGTCATGGAGCACGCGAGCTCGTCAACTTCGAATCCCTGGCTCCGCTCGCCATCCACCGTCAGTTGCGGGGTGTCGGCGCGGACATGCCACCGTACGGGGTGCACTCGATGATTCAGCGGGCGTGCTTCTCCACGAACTCCAAGATGGCGATGTGCTTGTCAGTGTCATGACGCATCACGTCGACGAGCAGGCTCCACAGCGTGGTGTCCTTCACGTCGCGCAACTCGCGCTGGAGCCTCTTCAGCTCCTGGGCGTCCTCCCGCTCCTTCTTGAGGAGCCGGTCGCTCACCTCGAACACAGCGGATGCGTCTACCTGGTGGAAGTCCACCATCGGGACCGGCAAGTCGTCGCTGCGCAGCTCTGCGGATGCCTTGAGCGACTCGGCGAGCTGCTCGAAGTAGCGGTGATGGCGGATCTCGTCTTCGATCAACAGGTTGACGAGGTATTCGAGCGCCTTCGACTCCGTCTTCTTGGCGGCGGCCGTGTACTCCTCGAGGAGCACGCGCTCGGTGTCGGCATGGGTCGACAGGTGATCGTAGAGATCCCGCTCCCACATGGACGCACCGACGAGCGGGTTATGTGTCTCGGTCATGAACTCTCCCTCTGGCTGCGCATTTCCATTCATCCTTCAGCCAGCCGGGGTGGCGGGATAGGGCCAAAGGGCCTCTCTCAGGCCGAGAGCCGTCGAGAAACCCTGGTCGGGACCACTTAGCATCGGCGCCATGCGGCCGACGGGTGGGCCACTCCTCAGTGCGGTGCACGGCGACATCACCGAAGAGGCTGTCGATGCCATCGTGAACGCAGCCAACACCCGTCTGGCCCGCGGCGGTGGTGTCGACAACGCCATTCACGAAGCGGCGGGCGATGCCGACCTGCGTGCCGCCTGTGCCGAGCTCGGGGGCTGCGAGACCGGCGACGCCAAGGCCACGCAGGGCTTCGCCCTCCCGGCCCGCTTCATCATCCATACCGTCGGACCGGTCTGGTCCGGCGGTGACCGCGGCGAGGACGACCTGCTGGCGTCGTGCTACCGGCGCTGCCTGGAGGTCGCCGACCAGCTCGGGGCTCGGTCGGTCGCCTTCCCGGCCATTTCAACGGGTGTCTACGGCTTCCCTCCCGAGCGGGCGGCGGCGATTGCCGTCCACATCCTGCGAACGGTCCCGACCGCGGTGCAAGCGGTCCACCTCGTCGCGTTCGACGCCGCCACGTACCGGCTCTACCAGCAACTTCTCGACGACGCGCCCCATGCACCAGGATGAGGGCACCGACGCCACCATGGGTGCGCGCTGCGCTAGAAGATGAGAGTGGCCGCACAGGGCAGATGGGCCAGGTGGCGGGTCGAAGGGCAACCGAGGACCCCCGAGGGCCCGGGCCCGACAGCGGTCACGGGCAAGTACCTTCCGGGCCTTGACGGGCTCCGTGCCCTAGCGGTCGCCGCGGTCATCGCCTACCACGGTGGCGCCGGGTGGATGGCGGGGGGCTACCTCGGCGTCGACCTCTTCTTCGTCCTCTCGGGCTTCCTCATCACCTCCCTCCTGCTCGAGGAGTGGGCGTCGACGGCGCGGATCAGGCTCGGGGCGTTCTGGGCACGGCGAGCCCGGCGGCTGCTGCCCGCCCTCTTCCTCCTCCTCGGGGTGCTCGCCCTCTTCGTCGCCCTCGACGGACGGTTCGGGCCCGCTGCGCAGTCCGGCTCGGTCGACCTGCCAGGGCTCCGCGGCGACGGGCTGGCCACGGTCTTCTACGTCGCCAACTGGCACAGCATCCTCGCCCACCAGTCCTACTTCGCCCAGTTCTCCGCCCCGTCGCCGCTCCAGCACACGTGGTCGTTGGCGATCGAAGAGCAGTTCTACTTCCTCTGGCCGCTCATCCTGCTGGCCTTGCTCCACGTCGCGGGTCGCTACTGGCGGCGCGCCGGGATCGTCCTCACCGCGGCGGGGGCGCTCGGCTCGGCGGCACTGATGGCCCTGCTCTTCCACCCCGGCGGCGACCCGACTCGCGTCTACTTCGGCACCGACACCCGCGCGTTCGACATGCTGGCCGGCGCCACGGTCGCCATGCTGGCGGCCGCACGGCCCCAGCCCAAGGCGGCGGCGCGGGCCGCGCTCCACGTCGGCGCGCCGGCGGCGGCCGTGGCGCTCGGCGTGTTCTGGGTCCGAGCCGGCTCCCCCACCGGCCTCCCGCCTGGCTGGATGTTCCGTGGCGGCTTCCTGCTGTGCGCGGCGCTCGGCGCCGTCGTGGTCGCCGACGTCCGCCAGGTCCACCGCGGGCCGCTGGCGGTCGTCCTGTCGCTCCCGCCGTTGCGCTGGATCGGGATGATCTCCTACGGCCTCTACCTCTGGCACTGGCCGATCGACGTGTTCGCCGACACCGCCCGCACCGGACTCGCCGGTGCGCCCCTCCAGCTGGCCCGCCTCGCCCTCACCCTGGCGGCGGCAACGGCCAGCTTCTACCTCGTCGAGCGGCCGGTCCGGGCATGGCGGCCGGGCTCCACCGCTCGACTCGTCGCCTACCCGGCGGCCGCGGCGGTGGTCGCTGGAGCGCTGGTGGTCGGCACCCTCCCGGCCGTCGCCATCCCCCCGGCGCCACCCGTGCACCTCGCCATCGCCCCGGTCACCGGACCGGCCGCGGTCGACGGGGCCGGCGGGTTCGGCGACCAGGTGCCCGTGCATCTCGCCCCCGGCCGGGTGCTCAGCCCGGCGGACCCGCTGCGGATCACGGTGATCGGCGACAGCTTCCCGTTCGTCTCCTTCCCTGCCATCGAGGCCGCCTTCGGCTCGACCGGCGAGACCACAGTGATCGACCGGAGCTTCCCCGGTTGGGGCCTGTCCAACGACCCGGCCGACCTCTCTGGCGGCCTCGCCGCCATGGTCGCCACCGACCATCCCGACATCGTGATCGGCACCTGGTCGTGGGATGACACCGCCGCGCTCGAGACCCCCGACGCCTACCGGGCGACGCTCGAAGAGGCGCTGCGCGAGCTGCTCGCCTCCGGCGACGGCGTGTCGGGGGTGCTACTGCTCCAGTACCCGAAGGTTGGCTCGCTCGTACCCGGGGCGACGGCGGCTGAGGCCCTCGCCTCCCAGGAGCAGGACGCAGCGGGCAGCGCCGCGTGGGCGGCGATGGCCCGCTCGATGGCCTCGGTCTTCCCTGGGCGCGTCATGTACCTGCCGGTCGCGTCCTCGATTCTCTGGCACGGCCAGTTCTCCTCGTGGCTCCCCCCGGTCGACGACCCGAGCGCGCCCAAGGCCGACTGGGTGCGGGTGCGGCGCGTCGACAATGTCCACCCCTGCCCGGCCGGTGCGGCGCGCTACGCGGCGGCGGTCCTCGCCGACGTCGAGTTGCTCTTCGGCGTCCCCGTGTCCTCGAACGCCTGGGAGAGCGGGAGCTGGAGCGCGGATCCGGTGTTCTACTCACCGCCCGGCTCGTGCCCCGACGACCACCCACCCACCTGAGCGGGCCCTGCGGCCGCTCAGATTTGCTCGAGGAGCTCCTGGGTCTCAGTGAGCGACGCCTTGATGATGCGCTTGGCCACCTCCAAGAGCTCGAAGAGCATGGGGTCGCCCACCGAGTAGTAGACGTTGGAGCCGACCTTCCTCGCCTGGATCAGGTTGGCCCGGCGCATCACGCCGAGCTGCTGGGAGAGGTGCGACGCCTCGATTCCCACCTCGGGGATCAGCTCGGCGACCGGCCGCTCGCCGTCGCGCAGGACCTCGAGGACGCGGATGCGCGCCGGGTGGCCCAGGGTCTTGAAGAACTGTGCCTTCACTTCGTAGATGGGGGCCGTCATCGACCCACCCCTTTCCCTCGGCGGTGCCCGTGGCCGGCGGCCACGGGAGGGCACGGCGAGCCTAACGAGGACGCGCATCGGTGCTGTTGCATGGGGTCTCCTGTCATCAGAGGTCGTTGCCGGCGTAGGAGAGGTTGAAGCTCTTGTTGGCCAGGGGGAAGTCGGGCACGATCGTGTTGGCGAGCGACACCGGCACGGCGGGCCAGTTGAGAAAGGACGGGTCGACCACCTTCACCCGGCCGAGCTGGCCGGCCGAATCCAGCTCGATTCGGTGCACGATCGCCCCGCGCCACCCCTCGACGATGCCGACCCCGCTCCTCGACGCGGCACCCCCGGCGCCGGCCCCCGCGGCTGGACACACCGAAGGGCCGAGGCCGGCGAGGCCGGCGAGGAGCCCGAGCGAGGAACGGATCTCGTCGGTGCGCACAAGGTAGCGGGCGAGCACGTCACCGCCGGTGTGGCGCGCGGGCTCGAAGGTGGGCAGGGAGTCCCAGTGCGGATGCGACACGCGGGCGTCGAAGGCGAGGCCCGACGCACGCCCGGCCGGGCCCACCACGCCGAGGTCCGCCGCGTTCGCCTCGCTCAAGGTCGCGGTGCCGGTGAAGCGCTCCATCACGAACGCGCTCGTCCTGGCGAGCTCGGCGATCTCCTCGAAGCGCTCGCTCACCTCGGTGAGCTCCGCGGCCGTCGGCAGCCGGTGGACGGCCGCACCGCCGAGTACCACGCCGCCACGCAGCAACCGGTGCCCGGTGACGTCCGCGTTCAGGCGCAAGAGGAGCTCGCGCAGCGAGAGGGCCCAGGCGTTCGCCAGGCCGAATCCGACGTCGTTGCACAGGGCGCCGACGTCGGCCACGTGGTTGTAGAGGCGCTCGAGCTCGAGGAGGGCGGCCCGCAGCACCTGGGCGTCGGCCGGCACCTCGATGCCCGATGCGTCCTCGACCGCCTGGCAGTAAGCGAGGCCGTGGCCAACGGCGGAGTCCCCCGAGATCTTCTCGGCGAGCCCGAGGCCGTCGGCCGGCTCGCGGTGCTCGAAGAGCTTCTCGATGCCCTTGTGGACGAACCACAGGCGCGCCTTCATGCGCAGGATCGTCTCGCCGACCACCCAGAAGCGGAAGTGCCCCGGCTCGATCAGCCCGGCGTGGACCGGGCCGACGGGGATCTCGTAGACACCGGTGCCCTCGACCGGGACGAAGGGGTACTGCCCCGCGTCGGCGACCAGGGCGGGCATGGGGCCCGCGTCACGGCGCATCGGGTACCACCCGTCGGGCCAGTGCTGGTGGAGCACCAGCCGGCGTTTCTGTGGGTGGTCCAGCGGCTCGAAGCCGAACAGGTCGGCCATCTCCCGCTCGAAGCGACTGCCCTGGAACGAGAGCCCGGCCAGGGTCGGCACGCAAGGGTGGCCCGGTTCGAGCGGCACATGCAGCTCGACCCTGTGGTCGGGCGGTCCCGACGTGAACAGGTAGGTGACGCGTGGCCCGACAGGGTCGTCGTGTCCCGAGACCAGCGCGAGACGCATGCCACCCGACACGAGCGCGGCGGCAGCCGGCACGAGCGCATCGGGTTCGACGACCGCCGCCCAGCGGCACGAGCCGGCGGGCTCGGCGCCCGCCGGGAGTCCGGCCGGTGAGACGATCGCCCCAGTCATGGCCGCACCACGTGGGCGGCGGCGACGAGCAGGCCCGAGAGCGGCCAGGCGACGACCCCGATCAGCGCGCACGCCACGAGGCCACCGACGAGCGGGGCCGCCACCCACCTCGGCGGCGTGGCGTCGACCGCCGCTGTCTCGCCGGGGCCGAACAGCATGTGGCGCGCATGGCCGACGACGGCGACGAAGATCACCACCATCAGCGCCACGGCGACCACCGCCACCCACCCGAGGCCGACCCCGAACTCGGCACGCGTCATCAACAGCTCGCTCGAGAAGAGACTGAACGGGGGGAAGCCGAGCAGGGCCACGAGGCCCACGCCGAAGAGCCCGCCGAGAGCGGGGCGCCGGGCGAGCAGGGCGCGCACGCCGTCGATGTGGCTCGTGCCCTCGGCCGCCATGATCTCCCCCGAGGTGAGGAACAGCACGGTCTTGGTCAGCCCGTGACCGAGGATCTGCAGGAGGACCGCCGCGATGGCGAGCCGGGTGCCGGCCGCCGCTCCGAGGGCGATCAGGCCCATGTGCTCGATGCTCGAGTAGGCGAGCAGCCGCTTGTAGTCGCGCTGGGCGATGAGGAGCGAGGCCGCGACGGCCAGCGAGAGCAGGGCGACGACCACCAGCACCTCGCGCGAGAACGAAGGGCCGAGAGAGAGGTCAGCCACGGCCTTGAAGCGCAAGATGGCGTAGAAGGCCACGCTGAGCAGGACGCCCGACATGAGGGCCGAGACCGGGGTGGGCGCCTGGCTGTGGGCGTCGGGCAGCCAGCTGTGCATCGGGGCGAGCCCGACCTTGGTGCCGTAACCGAGGACGACGAGGGCGAAGCCGAGCCGGACGACGGCGGGGTCGAGGTGGCGGGCCGTCGCCATGAGGGAGGTCCAGTCGAGCGCCTGCGCCGAGTGGCCGCCGGCGTGGAGGGCCGCCAGGTAGAAGAGCACGGTTCCGAAGAAGGCGAGGGCGATGCCGACCGAGCAGATGATCAGGTACTTCCAGGCTGCCTCGAGCGATCCCCGGGTCCTGCGGGAGCCGACCAGGAACGTGGTCACGATGGTGGTGGCCTCGACGGCGACCCAGAGCACCCCCAGGTTGGCGGCGAGCACGGCGAGGAGCATGGTGGCGATGAAACCCTGCACCAAGATGGCATAGGCCGCCGCGCGCGTCGGCGTCATGGTGCCGGCCGCCAGGTCGAGGGCGACGGTGCGGATCCCGAGCCACGAGGCGAGGAGCGCGACTGCCCCGATCACCACCACCATGAAGGCGCTCAGTGCGTCGGCCCGCAGGACGCCGCCCGCCCCGGTCACCGGACCGTGGGCGAGCACGCGCACCGCCAGGGTGACGCCGAGCGCCAACGTGGCACCGTTGGTGGCGACGGCCGCCCAGCGCAGGCCGCCGCGCCGCGGAGCGGCGGCGACCACGGCGCCGCCGAGCAGGGGGGCGACGAGGACGAGTAGGGCCAGCACTAGTCCCGCAGCTCCTGGAGCTCGTCGAGGTCCACGTCGCCGAACTCGACCTTCAGACGCCGGGTGAGGACCATCAGCATCATCACACCCAAGAAGATGTCGAGGGAGACCCCGAGCTCGATGAGGAACGGGACCCCGGCCGTGGAGAGGAACGCCACCAGGGCGATCCCGTTGTCGACCATGAGCAGGCCCACGATCTGGAAGACGGGGCGCCGCCGGGTCACCAGGACGAAGAAGCCGATGAGCATCGTCGCCACGCCGACCGGCACGAGGGACCCGGCGCTCGTGCCAACGAAGCGCCCGACCCCGCGGGTGGTGACGAAGGCCACCACGATGAGCGCTGCGGCGGCAACGAGCGATGCCGGCACGTTGACGAGCGGGCGCGATTCACGTCCCCGGGAGTCCCCACCGCCCGAGCGCGACAGGAGCGCGGGGATCACCGCTCCTTTCAGCACGAGAACGACCGACGCGGCGGCGATCAGGCCCGGGTCGCGCTGGTCGACGCCGAGGATCAGGGCGACGGTGCCGAGGGCCACGCCTTGGATGGCGACGGCGCGGATCACCGAGCGGACCGAGGTCAGCCACAGCACGCTCACGGCGCAGACGAGCACCGCTCCGGCGGCGAGGGCGAGGGCGGAAGAGAACGTCATGCGAGCACCAACGCGGAAAGAACAGCCAGGACGGCGAGCACGAAGGCCCCCGCCATGAGCTCGGGCACGCGGAAGAGGCGCAGCTTGGCGACACCCACCTCGAAAGCCGCGAGCCCGACGCCTAGGACCGCCACCTTGGCGACCAGGGAGACGAGCGACACGGCGAGGTGCTCGGGTCCCGGCGAGGTGGCGATGCCCCAGGGCACGAAGAGCACCGCGAAGAGTGCGACGAGCACCCCGAGGCGCATCGACTCGCCGAGTTTGATGAGCGCGAGATCAGAGCCCGAGTACTCGAGGACCATGGCCTCGTGGATCATGGTCAGCTCGAGGTGGGTCCCGGGATTGTCGACCGGGAGCCGCCCGCACTCGGCCACGATGACGATGACGAAGGCAGCGAGGGCCAGCAGCCGCTCGGGGGTGGCCAGCCAGAGGGGGTGGGCGAGGGACCCGCTGATGATGGCCGGCAGGTTCGAGGAATGGGCCGGCACGGAGAGGGCAAGGATCGACACGAGGAGGGCCGGCTCGGCCACCGCCCCGATGGTGAGAGCTCGGCTGGCGCCCATCCCGCCGAACGCGGTGCCGGTGTCGAGCCCACCCAGCGCGAGGGCGACCGACCCAAGCAGGAGGAGGTAGACGACGGCGAAGAGGTCGGCCGACCAACCGAGGGCGGGGCCGGTCGCGAGCAGCGGCGCGACGGCGGCCACCACCAGCGTCGTGGCAACCAGAAGCAGCGGGGCGAGGCCGAAGATCCAGCTTGCGTGCTCCGGGCGAGTGCGCTGGCGCCGGGCCAGCTTGCGCAGGTCGAGGAGCGGCTGGCGCACCGGTGGGCCGACCCTGCCCTCGAGCCGGCAACGCACCGTGCGCATGAGCCCGACCAGCAGGGGGCCCCCGAGGACGACGCCGGCCATTTGGAGCACCGAGATGGCGGCGTCGGCGGCGACGGACCAGGTACTGGTCATGCCACCAGCACCAGGACGAGCACGAGGGCCACCAGCCCGAAGGCGAGGTACCGGTGCACGCTGCCGTTGGGAACCGAGCGCGCCGCGGTGCCGAATCGGCGCAGGGCGCGCTGGGCGGGCGCGTAGAGGCGGCGCTCGAACCCGTCGTCGGTCGAGGTATGCACGGTGGCCGCCTCGACGTAGTAGCGGGACTCGGCGACATGGCTGATGTCGACGTCGTGCGAGGGGGCGAGCACGTCCTCGAACACACGTGTGAGGGGCTCGCCGAACGAGGTGGCCGTGTACTCCATGCGTGCCGTCTGCAGTTCGCGACCGCATCCCCACGCCTCGGCGACGCGCACCGGCCCGGGCTCGACCGCGGCCCGCACCAGGGCGACCGTCCCCACCGCAGCGCACAGGACGGCGGCGAGGATCCCGGGGGCGAGCACGCCGTGGACGCCCGAGAGACCGACCTGCCACCCACGCACGAGCGGGTCGGGGCCCCGGCGTCCCAGCACGCCATTCGCTGCATCGATGACGGCCGGAAGGACGAGGAACGGCGCGACACCGAGCAGCACGCAGAGCGCGGCCAGCACGCCCGAGCCGCCGGTCATGGCCGGGCCGACCTCTCGGGCCCGCGCCGCGGCCTCGGTGCGCGGCAGACCGAGAAGGCCGATGCCGGCCGCCTTCACGAAGGTGAAGGCGGCGAGGCCGCCGGTCAGGGCCAGCACACCGACGCCGACCGGCATGGCGACGGCGACGGCCGGGTCCTTGGAGGGGAGCCCGTGCAGCATGCTCTGGAGGAGCAGCCACTCGCTCACGAACCCGCACAGCACCGGGAGCGCTGCCATGGCAAGTCCCCCGACGAGGAAGACCGACCCGGTCACGGGCATACGGCGCAACAGTCCGCCGAGGCTATCGAGGTCCCTCGTCCCGGTGGCCTGCTGGATCGAGCTCGCAGAGAGGAAGAGGCAGCCTTTGAAGACGGCGTGGAAGACGACGTGGAGGAGGGCGGCGACGAGCGCCACGAGTGCCAGCGCATGGCGCCCGGTGACGGCGAAGAGGCCCGACGCGCCGACCGCCAGCAGGACCAGCCCCATGTTGTCGGTCGTCGAGTAGGCAAGCAGGCGCTTCAGGTCCCGACTGGTGGCCGAGTGCAGTGCGCCGAAGAGGGCAGACAGCGCACCGATCGCCATGACCATGAGCCACCACCACACCGGCCCGCCGTGCAGCAGCCCGTCGCCCACCCGCACGATGCCATAGATGCCGAGGTTCACCATCGCCGCCGACATGAGGGCCGACACCGGTCCCGAGGATTCCGAGTGCGCCCGGGGGAGCCAAACGTGCAGCGGCACCGCCCCCGCCTTCGAACCGAACCCGATCACGACGAGCACGAACGCCGCGCTGCGCACCCAGGGTCTCATGTGCAGCGACGACGCGGCGATCGCAGCGAACGACTGACTGCCGGCGTGGGTGGCCAGCAGCACGAGGCCGACGAGGATGGCCGCGGCCCCGAACTGCGTCATCACCGCGTACCACTGCCCGGCCACCGGTACTTCGGCCCGGTGCCGGTGGTCGGCCAGGACCAACAGGAGCGATGTGAGTGCCATCAGTTCCCAGAAGAAGAGGAAGGTCGTGACATCCGATGCGCTCGGGACGAACAGCAGCGTGGTGACGAATGCCGGCAGCACCGCCGACGCCGTCCGGCTCGAGAGCCCATGGCCGTCGTAACCGAGTCGGTACACCAGGGCGCACACCGCCACACCGGCGGAGACCACCACAAACAGCGCGCCGAACCGGTCGAGCCGGAGGTTGAATCCCGACAGCGGCAGGAGGTGCTGGTCGTGGAAGCTGACAGCGCGCCCACGCACCAGAACGGCCACACCCACCGCCAAGGCGCCGGCACAGGCGGCGAGGGTGAGTGCCACCGACAGGGGGGTCCGGATGCCAATCGGAGAGGCCGCACCCGCCACGCAGCCGGCCAGACCGAGCACCAAGGTGGCGACGAGGAGGCCGCTCACGAGCCGGCCAGGTTGCGCAGCGCAGCCACGATGGCCTCGGGGGCCGGCGGGCAGCCAGGGATCTCGAGGTCGACCGGCACCACGTCGCCCACCGCCCCCTCGACGCCGTAGGCGCCAGCGAAGGCGCCGCAGTTGCGCGCGCAGTCGCCGAGGGCGACGACCACTCTCGGCTCGGCGAGCGCGTCAAAGGTCTTGCGCAGGGGGCCGGCCATGTTGCGCGTGACCGGACCGGTGACGAGGAGCGCGTCGGCGTGCCGGGGCGAGGCCTCGAGTCGGATCCCGAATCGTTCGGCGTCATAGACCGGCGAGAAGATCGAGGCGATCTCGAGCTCGCAGCCGTTGCACGATCCGGCATCCACGTGGCGCAGCTGCAGGGAGCCGCGGTGGCGTGCCGCTGCCTCGCGGATGCCCGGCGGGGACTCGACTGGTGCGATGGCAGCAGGGTGCGTGCGCCACCGTCGGACCAGCGTTCGGAGTCGCATGATTGATAGAAATGTCAATCGATAAGAACGTTGATTGTCAAATCGCCCTTGCGCTGCTGTTCAGAGAGGCCTCGGCTGTGCCGATCGACCTTGTCGTCGAGGACTCCGACCGGACCTGGCACCGACTGGCGTCGCGGCCACTCAACTGGGCGAACCGCCGGCCGCACGCCCGACCGATTCTCTGCGAGCCCTACGCATGTGGGTCGGCAATGAGCCAATGTCGCGACTTCTAGAGACCGCCGCAGAGACAATCCGTGCGAATGATCGATAGGGTTGTCGCACGAGCAAAGGGGGCACACGTGACTGCGACGCATAGGCCTGTGCCGGGCGAACGCCATGTCCGTCCAGGGTTCTTGCACTCGGAGGACGACGGAATCCGAACCAACGGATTCGCTGAATGGGACCGCCTCCTGCGGGAGACGCCGCGATTCGAGAGCGACCGCCAGACATCGCCCGAGCCGAACCGACTTTGGTACCTCCTCGGGCACGATGACGTCTACGCGGTGCTGCGCAACACCGAGCTCTTCTCAAGCCGTGGCTTCACGCACACGGACTTCGAGAGCGACTACATGATGATCCCGAGCGAATACGACCCGCCCGAGCACACCCGGTACCGCACGATCCTCAACCCATTCTTTTCGCCCGCGAGGATCGCCGATCGGGAGGATTCCATTCGCGCCATCTGCCGTGAGTTGGTCGGCAACATCGCGGATGGGGGGAGCTCCTGCGATCTGCTCGATGATTTCGCACTGCGGTTTCCGACGAGCGTCTTTCTCGGGATGCTGGGCGTCCCGACGGAGAATCTCGACACGTTCATCGAGTGGACGCACCGATCGCTCCACACCAGCCAGTCGGAGGACCCCGACGGGACCATCCGCGACGCCGCCGACCGCGCCATCCACGAGTTCCTCTGGGAGGTGGCGCTGGAACGCCGAGTGAACCCACGTGACGACATCGTCAGCCATCTGCTGGATTGTCGCGTCGATGGCGGCCGTCCGCTCGAGAAGAAGGAGCTCCTTGGCATCCTCTACCTGCTCTTTCTGGCCGGGCTTGACACCGTCTCAAGCATGCTCGGCTGGTCCTTCACGCATCTGGCGAACAACCCGTCGGACCGCCAGCGCCTCTGCGCCGAGCCCGCCATCATCCCGAGCGCCGTCGAGGAGTTCCTGCGGTACTACTCCATCGTGATCATGTCGCGAAAGGTCACTCGAGACACCGACGCGTATGGGTGTCCCATGCACGCAGGCGACCGAGTGATCGTCCCGCTCGCCACCGCTGACCGAGATCCTGATGCTTTTGCGGCTGCAGACCAATTCGTCATAGACCGCTCACCGAACCGGCACCTTGCGTTCGGAGTGGGCCCTCACCGATGTGTAGGGTCGCACCTCGCCAGACTCGAGATGCGTATCGCCCTCGAGGAATGGCATCGCAAGGTCCCTGACTACGAGATTCCCGACGATGAAAGGTCCGAACTGCGAGTTGGGATGTTCACCATCTCTTTGGAGCACGTCACTCTTGCATGGGGCGGCGCCACGTCCTGAGTCGATCCGGCTGATTGGGCCGTGAGCGGGGCGCGAGTTCCTCGACGTCTGCATCAGCCGAATTGCTCGCTCGCCTGCGATGGTCCCGCGGACCGACCACGTTGTCATGGACGCTCGAGACGACCACGGCGAACCGACCGCGGGTCACAACGGCAGCGCCAAGAAGTGGGCCTTCGGCCGCGCTGGGTTACCTCAGCCCGCCACCGGCGGATTGGCGACGACGCGGCGGGGCCGGTACGTCACGGTGTAACGGTCTTCGTTCTCCTGGACGAGCATGGACTCGTCGACGTTGTAGACCTTGGCGAATTTCCGGACGGTTGTCTTGTCCGGGTCCGCCGTGAGCTCGGCTTCGGCGCGGACTTCGAGAGTCCGGAACGGGTTTTGCGAGTCGATGATGAACAGGTCGCAGTTGGGATTGCCGCGCAGGTTCTTGAACTTCTGGCGGTCCGAAGTAATCGAGCCCTTCAGTTGCCCGTCGTCGTCCACCAAGTACCACACGGCGGTCGACTGCGGTCGCCCCTTTGCGTCGATCGTGGACAGCGTCGCCGTCAGCGGCGTCTGCAGGAGATCCCGGTGACTCTCGGGGACCTGGTCGAGGATTCCTGCCATTGTTCGCTCCTTTGGTGCACTGATGTGATCGCGCTGCCTCGATGAACCTACCGGCTCTCGACTGTCACGCTTCGCTGATCGCGTCGATCTTCTCAGCGGCGAAATGCCACTGACCAGCGAGATTGCCGATCGAGAGGGATCACGTTCTCGTTCGGCCAGTTGCCGTCGGCTGGGTGCACTTCGGCCGGCCTCGTGAGACGGTCGCCCGGGATGGCGCAAGCGGTCCGGGGCGATGGTGCGGGCACCACAAGAGGTGCATCATGGTCTTCATGCGCATCGATGGCCACGGGTACTAGGGGCCCGAGACGAAAACTACGACCACCTCCTCGTGCTCGCCACGCCAGCGCCGTCGCACCGAGGACGGTCGCGCGCGGCGCCATCAACTGCAGTGGCCCCGGCGTGCGGACTGCGCCGTACCGAGCGGGGGCTGCGAACCCGCACGGGAGCAGCGCACGGGAGGGCAACGGTGGCGCTGAACGACAACTCCCCCGCCGACGTCGCCCACGAGCACGAGGACGGCGCGGTCAACGCCATCCGTGGAGCCAATCCCTTCGTCGGTCTCACCCTGGGCCAGGTCGTGAGCGCCGGCGTGCGCTGGGCCGGCGCGATGGCACGCCATCCTGGGGTGGTGGCCGGGGAGACGGTGAAGTGGGCCGGCGACGAGATCCGTGTCGTCGCCGGTTCGTCGCCCGCGAAAGCGGATCCCAAGGACAGGCGCTTCGACGATTCGGCATGGTCACATCCACTGTGGCGTCGCCTTGCGCAGACCTACCTCACCACGCGCGGAAGCGTGCTGCACACTGTGGACGAACTCGACCTCGACACCAAGAGCGCGGATCGGGCCAAATTCGCGTTGAGCCAGCTCACTGAGGCCTCGGCGCCCACCAACTCCCTGGTCACCAACCCGGCGGCACTGAAGCGGGCCTTCAATACGCGGGGCCGGTCCCTGGTCGATGGCAGCCGGCACTTCGCCTACGACCTCCGCCACAACGGCGGCATGCCCTCGCAAGTCGACACCCGTCCTTTCCGGGTTGGCGAGACCGTGGCGGTGACCAAAGGTTCGGTCGTGCTGCGGACGCCGATGTTCGAGCTGCTCCGCTATGCGCCGAGCACCAGGGAAGTCTGTTCGATCCCGACGGTCGTCGTCCCGCCGCAGATCAACCGCTTCTACTTCCTCGACCTCGCCCCGGGCCGCAGCTTCGTCGAGTACACCGTGAGCCGCGGGATCCCCACCTTCATGATCTCGTGGCGCAACGCGACCTCCGACCAACGCGACTGGAAGTTGGACGACTACGCCACCGCCTGTATCGAGGCCCTCGAGTGCGCTGCAGCCTTGTCCGACTCGGCATCGGTCAACGTGGCGGGTTTCTGCGCGGGCGGCATGACCGAGTGCGCGGTGCTCGCGCACCTCGCGGCAACCGGCAGCAACCTCGTCAATGCCGGCACCCTGGCCGTCACCATGATCGACACCGAGGTGACCAGCACCCTCAACATGTTCGCCAGTGAGCGCAGTGTGAAGGCGGCGATCACGTCGTCCGAGCGCAAGGGCGTGCTCAGCGGCCGTTCGCTTTCCCGGGTCTTCGCATGGGTCCGACCGAACGACCTGGTCTGGAACTACTGGGTGAACAACTACCTCTTGGGCGAGAACCCGCCCGCATTCGACGTGTTGGCCTGGAACAATGACGTCACGAACCTCCCTGCTGCGCTGCACGCCGAATTCATGTCGATCTGGATCGACAACTCCCTGATCGAACCGGGGGCGGTCCAAGTGCTCGAGACCCCGGTGGACCTGAAACAGGTGACCTGCGACCTCTACGTCGTCGGCGCGCGCACCGACCACCTGGTGCCCTGGCAGTCCGCGTATGCCGCCACCCGGGCCTTCGGCGGCGACGTGCGGTTCGTCCTCTCCAACAGCGGACACATCCAAGCGCTGATCAACCCGCCCAGCAACCCGAAGGCCAGCTACTCATACGGGACCGAGCAACCGCCCGACCCCGCCGCATGGCTGGCCGCCGCATCGTCGTTCAAAGGGAGCTGGTGGGAGGATTGGGCGACGTGGACCCTTGTACGCTCGGGCCCCATGCGGCCGAAGAAGAGGGGGCTCGGGAACCGCCACTTTCCGGTGATCGACAGTGCGCCGGGACGCTACGTCCATGGATGAGCACGGCCCGTCGATGATGGACGTCCCGTTGGACACCTGGCTGTTGTTCCGCGGCGCCAGCCGCCACCATCACACCACCGAGATCGTGAGCCGCCTCCCGGACGGAACGGTTCACCGCACCACCATGGGCGAGTTCTCCTCGAGGGCCCAGCAGCTCATGGGTGCGCTCGACACGCTCGGCGTCGGGCCGGGTGAGCGCATCGCCACGCTCGCCTGGAACAGCTTCCGACATCTCGAGGCGTACTTCGCTGTCCCGTGCGCGGGGCGGGTGCTGCACACGCTCAACGTACGGCTGAGCCCCGAGGAGCTCGCCTTCATCATGAACGACGCCGACGACCGGGTCGTGCTGGTCGATCCCGACTTCGTCCCGCTCCTCGAGCAGGTGGCGCCACACGTGCCTGGCCTCCGCCACGTCGTGGTCCTCGGCGCCGACACCGCCGGCGCCACGATGACCGACGCTGTGCCCTACGAGGAGCTGCTCGGTCCCGAGTCCGACCACTACGAGCGCCCGGACTTCGACGAGCGCACGCCGTGCGGGCTCTGTTACACGTCCGGCACCACCGGGCGGCCCAAGGGCGTCGTGTACACGCACCGGTCGACCTACCTGCACGCACTCGGCGTCTCATCGGGCGCGGGGATGTCTATCGGACCGGGTGACAGCGTGCTGCCACAGGTGCCGATGTTCCATGCGAACGCCTGGGGGATGGCGCATGCCGCAGTGGGCGTCGGGGCCAAGTTGGTCTTCTACGCGGGCGCCTTCGAGCCTGATCCGTTCGCCGAGCTGCTCAGCGCCGAGCGGGTCACGGTGACCGCCGGTGTCCCGACGGTGTGGATCGGTCTCGCCGACGCGTTGGCGGCGCGTGGCGAACGGCTCCCCTCGCTGCGCCACATCGTCTCGGGTGGCAGCCAACCGCCACGGAGCCTCATCGAGCGCTACGCCGACGACTTCGGTATCCGCATCATCCAGGCCTGGGGGATGACCGAGACATCACCGCTTGCCTCGACGGCGTGGCCCCAGCACCGGATGGCCGAGTGGCCCGAGGATGCCACGACGTCGGCCGCCCGGACGCAGGCCGGCCTCCCGATCCCCGGGGTCGAGATCAGCATCCGTGACGTGAAGAACGAAGAGATCGCCTTCGACGGCGAGACCATGGGCGCCCTCCACGTCCGGGGTCCCTGGGTGGCCGGGTCGTACCATCACGGCCAGGGAGAGGAGAGCTTCACCGACGACGGCTGGTTCCATACCGGCGACATGGCCATCGGCTCGAAAGACGGCTACTTCGTCATCGCCGACCGCTCGAAGGACCTCATCAAGTCAGGAGGAGAGTGGATCTCCTCGGTCGACATGGAGGCGGCGATCATGGCGATACCCGGCGTGAGCGAAGCTGCGGTCATCGCCATCCCGGACCCCAAGTGGGTCGAGCGACCGCTCGCCTGCCTCGTGATCGCCGACGGCGCGCCGGTCGGCGCCGACGATGTCCGCGCCCACCTGGAGGCGAGCGGCTTCGCCCGATGGCAGCTCCCCGCACGCATCGAGTTCATCGAAGAGGTCCCGAAGACCGCCGTCGGCAAGTTCGACAAGAAGGTCCTGCGGGTCCGGTTCCCCGCATGAGCGTGGTCGACGAAGCGCCCACCTTCGTCAGGGTGGGCCCCACCCGCGTGCGGGTCCGCGTTATCGGCCAAGGGACGCCGCTGCTCCTGGTGATGGGCATCGGCGGGAACCTCGACATGTGGGATCCGCTCGTCCCGTGGCTCCCCGACCGCCAGCTCATCATGTTCGACTTCCCGGGCACGGGTGGCTCCGGGAAGGCGTGGTTCCCCCCGACGATGATGCACAACGCGCTGTTCACCGCCACCCTGCTCGCACAACTCGGCTACGGCCGTGTCGATGTGCTCGGCTACTCGTGGGGCGGCCTCGTCGCCCAGCAGCTGGCACTGCAGCATCCCCTCTCGGTCCGCCGCCTCGTCCTGGCAAGCTCGACCGTCGGGTGGGGCGGCCTCCCGCCCGGGCCGATGGTGGCCGCACGCATGCTGACGCCGCGGCGGTACTACTCGAGCGCGTACTTCGCCAAGGTCGCAGCGTCGATCTACGGCGGCCGCTTCCGGACAGACCCCGCGCTGGTGGACGACCAGGTGGAGCGGCGCACCGCCCGGCCCCCGAGCATCTGGGGCTATGCGTCACAGCTGAGCGCGGCGATGACGTACTCGAGCCTGCCGGGCCTCCCGCTCATCGCAGCCCCGACCTTGATCATCGCCGGCGACGACGATCCCCTCGTCGCCACCTTCAACCCGCGGCTCATGGCCCGATTCCTCCGCCACTCGACGCTCCACGTGGTCCCGGGGTCGGGCCACCTCGTCCTGCTCGACAGCCCCGACATCGTGGGCCCGGTCATCAACACGTTCCTCGACGCCGAAACGAGCTGAGGGACCCGGCGAACCCCGCCGAGACCCTGACCGGAACTGCTGCGTGCGCGCAGGATCGGGCATCATGGGACGATGACGGCTCTTCGAGGTGGCGTCACCGGGACGGTGACGAAGGCCAGCCCCGGCTCGGTGGAGGAGACCGTGGCGCGCCTCGCCGACCTGGTCGCAGCACGCGGCATGCAGGTCTTCGCCGTGGTCGACCACAGCGGCGAGGCGGCACGCGTCGGCCTCGAGCTGCGCGACACCAAGGTGATCCTCTTCGGGAGCCCGGCCGCGGGCACGCCCGTCATGGCAGCCGTGCCGTTGAGCGCGCTCGAACTTCCCCTCAAGGTCCTGGTGTGGGACGACGACGGCCAAACCAAGGTGACCTACACCGCCCCCGAGACCCTGGCCGAGCGGTTCGGCCTCCCCCTCGAGCTGGCGGGTCGCCTCGCCGGCATCGGTCCGCTGACCGACGGCCTGGTCGGCACCTAGGCGCAGTGACCAGCTACGTCGCGCGCAACGGGTCGGCCGGGCGCTCCTCGATGGCCACACCACTGAGCCCGGCGCAGGCCGCGAGCAGTTCGTCCTGGAACCCTGCGTCGTGCACGGCGGGGTGCGGCGTCTTCGGCTGCTGGTGGTAGAGGTACCCGCCACTCACCCGGGCGCCCGGGTCGTCGCTCACGGCGAGCCATGCCTGGGTGACCGGGGCGAGGTCCATGTCATCGGGCGCTCCGGGGCCGCCCATTTTCGTCGGCACCCAGCCGGGCTCGACCGCATTCGACAGGGTGTCGGACCAGCAGCGGGCGACGGCCGCGGAGAGGACCGCGTCATAGAGCTTCGAATCGGCGTAGGCCTGCGAACCGTCCCACCGCCGCCGCTCCCATTGCAGGTCCCCCACGCCGGCGGTGCCGACCCGGTGCATCCCCGAGCTCAGGTAGACGAGGCGATCCGGGGTGAGCATGGTCGCCGTGAGCACGTAGGGGGCGAGCACGTTGACGGCGAAGACGTGGCAGAGCCCGTCCTCGGTCACGATGCGGAGGGGCTCTCGGTAGCCGACGCCGGCGTTGTGGATCACCGCGTCGAAGCGGCCGACGGCATTGGCGGCGATCGCCACCGCGTTCATACCGGCCAGGGTGGAGAGATCGCCGACGATGACGTCGCTCGTATCGGGAAGGGCGGCACGAGCGTCGTCCGCCCGGCTCGGGTTCCTCGCGTGCAGGACGACCTCGTGGCCTTCGCCCACGAGGAGCTGCCCCGCCATGAGTCCGAGGCCCTCCGCCGAGCCGGTGATCAGGACGCGTGCCATCGTGAACCTCCCTCAAGTTGGCTGCCAGCCCCAGTCCTACCCGCGACCTGGGCTGTGCCCAACAGTTGGGGAGGCGGACGGGCGCGTGGGATTCGCCATTTCGAAGCAGGGAACTCGACTTGACATTCCCTGATGGAGTTACCCTGGCTCTAGCAGGCGAAGCGAAAGAGGCTTTCGGCGTGACGGCATTCACAGATCGCTGGGGCGTGCCCGTGCAGGCGGAAAGCGCCAAGGCGGTTGCACTGCTCGATCAGGCAGTGGAGGACCTGGCAGCGCTGGCGGGCGAACCGGTGGCCGGGACGCGTGCGGCGCTCGCCGAGGACGACCGGCTCCTTCTCGGCCACATCTACAGCGCCTATCTCTCCCTCTACGCCAACACGTCGGCGGGCGTGGCCGCGGCAAGGAAGGTCCTCGACGACCTCGAGCGCTTCGACGGCGGGACCGATGAGCGCGAGGTGCTCCACCTGCGCGCCGCTCGGGCCTGGGCCAACGGCGAATGGGGGGAGGCGACACGGTCACTCGAACGGGCGCTGCTCCACAATCCGCGGGACCTTCTCGCCCTCAAGGTCGCCCAGGACCTCTACTTCTTCCTCGGGAACCGCCTCGACCTGCGTGACGTCGCTGCCCGGGTCCTCCCGGCCTGGCCCGTCGACCTGCCGGGGTGGGGCTATATCTCAGGGATCTATGCGTTCGGGCTCGAGGAGAACGCCGACTACCGGGCAGCCGAGGCGCGGGCGCGTGACGCGCTGATCGACAATCCCCTCGATGTGTGGGCGGTCCACGCGCTCGCTCACGTCTTCGAGATGGAGGGCAGGCAGCACGAAGGCGTGGCGTTCCTCACCGAGACCGCACCGGACTGGTCGCCGAGCTACTTCGCCGTGCACAACTGGTGGCACCGGTGCCTCTACCACCTCGACCTGTTGGAGTTCGATGAGGTGCTCGACCTCTACGACGGCCCCATCCGCGCCGAGCGGACCGACCAGTGGCTCGACATCGTCGACGCCGCCGCACTGCTCTGGCGGCTGTCGCTGTTCGGGGTCGATGTGAATGAGCGCGCTGAGCGGCTGGCCGACGATGTCGAAGCCCTTCTCGACGGCCCCGTCTATGTCTTCAACGACTGGCACGCGGCGATGGCCCTGGCGCTCGTCGGCCGACAGTCCGAGATCGAGCAGTTGGTGGCCTCGACGCGCCGCCACGCCGTCGGGACCAACCGGCTCGCCGCCGAAAGGGCCGGGCTCACCCTGCTCGAGGGATTTGCCAGCTTCGCCGACGGCCACTTCGACCGGGCACTCGACCTGCTGGTCGACATCCGGCCCTGCGCGCACGCCGTGGGGGGGAGCCACGCCCAACGAGACATCATCGACCTCACCCTGCTCGCCACCGCAGCGAGGGCCGGCCAGGAGGCGCTCGCCCAAGCCCTGCTTGCCGAGCGTGTCGCCCGCAAGCCGACCGGCGAGCAGGCAGCAGCAGCGCTCCTCAGGGCGAACGGCCTCTGAGCGATCGCCCTGTCCCGCGTGCTCCGTCGCTCCCTCGAAGAGGTTCTCTCGGCAGATGCAGCCCGCTTGACCTCGGTGCTGCATGCTGGAGCGATGGCCGACCACCACAGACTGCGCCACCGCAAGGGCCTGGTCGTCCTCTATCTGGGCGGGGCTGTCGCACTCGTACCGTGGATCTCCTACCTGTACCTCGTCCAGGCGCCGAGGGGTCTCGCCCACAACGTGGCATGGCTCACCGGTGGCCTGCTGGCCCTCATCGCCGCCGGTGCGGTGAGTACCGCGGCGCTGTGGTTCTTCGATTCCCCCGCGTGGATGGTTGGCGCGTCGCTCACCGCGTCCCTCGCCTTTGCCACCGCGTGGTTCCACCTCTCGGCGCCGTCGCACACGCACTCGACGGCTGTCACCATCCGGACGTTCGTCGTCCTCGGCCTTCCGCTCGCGCTCTTCGCCTGGGCGCTCTCCGTGTGGCTGGCACAGCCTCGGGGCGAGAAGGGTTCACTTGCGCTCGGCTTCGCCTACGTCGTCGCCGGGGTGCTGCTCGCGCTCGGAGCGGCCCGGTTCGTCTCGTTCGCGCCGCCCACCGAGGCGGTGTTCCACCTGCGCCTGATGTGGTGCGGCCTGGACGTCTTCGAGGCCGTCGGGATGGCGCTCACCGGCTGGTTCCTCCATACCCGCTCCCGGCACGTCGTCGTTGCTGCCGCGGCCACCGGGGCGCTGCTGCTCGCCGACGCCTGGTCCAACGTCACGGCCACCACCAGCACCGCCCGGGAAGCTGCGCTCGCCATGGCGGTCGTCGAAGTGTCACTCGCCGTGCTCTCGGTCGTGGTGGCCGTCACCGTCGCGTTCGAGGCTCACCGCATGCACCTGGGCCGCCGCTCAACCCCAGCGATGGCAGCGAGCAGCAGCGGGGCGGCCCACCAGTAGGCCGCTCATGGGGCGCCCGGCGCGCTCAGAGCGTCAGCGCGCTGGCGATGGGGACCCCGGGACGGTAGGCGAGGTGCACGAAGCTCGGCGCATCGAGCACCGCCAGATCGCCCCGGGCGCCCGGCGCGATCACCCCGACGTCGTGGCGCCGCAGCGCCGCTGCGCCGCCGGCGGTCGCCGCCCAGAGGGCCTCGGCCGGGGTCATGGACAGCTCGCGTACGGCCAGGGCGATCACGAACGGCATCGACGACGTGTACGACGTCCCCGGGTTGCAGTCCGTGGCGAGAGCGACGGTCACTCCGGCGTCGAGCAGCACCCGGGCCGCGGGGTAACGCGAGCGCGAGGAGAACTCGACGCCGGGCAGGAGGGTGGCCACCGTCGAACCGCTCGCCAGCGCGTCGATGTCGGCGGGGACCAGGAAGGTGCAGTGGTCGACGCTGGCCGCGCCGAGCTCGACGGCGAGCCGCACCCCGGGGCCGGCGGAGAGCTGGTTCCCGTGCACCCGGAGCCCGAGGCCGGCATCGCGCCCGGCCTCGAGCACGGTACGCGCTTCGTCGCCGTCGAAGGCGTGCGGGCTCGCCGGCTCGCAGAAGACGTCGATCCAGCGGGCCTCGGGGGCGCAGGCCGTGAGCATCTCGCCGGTGACCAGCTCGATGTAGGCGGCGCGCTGCGCGCCGGGGGGCACCACGTGGGCCCCGAGGAACGTGGTCTCGTCGGTGCATTCCCGGGCCAGCCGCAACAGCCGCTCCTCGTCGACCACGGTGAGGCCGTAGCCACTCTTGATCTCGGTGGTGGTGGTCCCCTGGCTCCGCAGTTCCGCCATGCGGCCGGCCAAGAGCGCACGGAGCACCTCGTCGCTCGCCGCGCGCGTGGCGTCGACCGTCGTGGCGATGCCGCCGCCGTCGTAGGCCACGCCCGCCATGCGGCTAGCGAACTCGGCCGCCCGGTCACCGGCAAAGACCAGGTGGGTGTGGGTGTCGACGAATCCCGGCACGACCGCCCGCCCGCCGACGTCGACCCGCTCGTCGGTCGCCGGCACGGCAGCGGCCGCCCCGACCCACGCGATCGCGCTGCCGTCCACGACAACAGCGGCATCTCGGAGGATACCGAGGCGCGTGCCGTCGCCGGTCCGCGGGTCGTTCGTCACGAGCTCCGCGATGCCGGTGATCGCCGTCGAGCTCACAGCGCATCCCAGAGCCGGTCGATGGCCGGTCCGAGCTGGGCGCCCACGTCGCCCAGGAGATGGCGACCGCCGGAGACGACGACCCTGCCGCCGACGACGACGGTGTTCACGTCGGCGGCGGTGGCCGCATAGAGGGCCTCGGACGGCGTCGTCCCAGCCGTACGCGGGGAGTCGAGCTTGACCGCGACCAGGTCAGCGGGTGCCCCGGCAGCCAGGCGGCCACCGCCGTGCCAACCGAGTTGTTCGTGGCCGGCGGTCGTCAATGCGGCGAGCAGCTCACTCGTCTCGAACCGTCCCCGCTCGCCGCTCGCCAGGCGGTCGTCCATCTCGAGGGCACGTGCCTCCTCGAGGAGGTCGATGACTGCGTGCTGGTCCGAGCCGAGGCTGAGGGGCGAGCCGGCGTCGCGCAGGGCTCGCGCCGGTCCGATCCCGTCGGCGAGATCGCGCTCGGTCGTCGGGCAGATGCAGACCCCGGTCCCCGAGCGCCCGAGGAGGTCCACGTCCTCGGTGCGCAGGTGGGTGGCGTGCACGGCTGTGGTCGCAGGCCCGAGGACGCCTTCGGCGTCGAGCAGCGCCGAGGGGGTGAGGCCGTAGGCGGCGAGGCACGCCTCGTTCTCGGCCGGCTGCTCGGAGAGGTGCACGTGCAGGGGGCGCCCGGTGGCCGCCTCGACGATGGAGGCGAGGGCGCGCCGGGGCACGGCGCGCACCGAGTGGACGGCGGCGCCAACGATGAGGTGCGGGGCGGCCTCGATGGCGTCCACCCGCTTCGCCCAGTGCTCGACGTCGCCGTCGCTGAACCGCCGCTGGGTCTTGCTGAGCGGCTCGGGACCACCCCCGCCGAGGCCACCGGCCAGGTAGCAGGTGTCGAGCAGTGTCAGGCGCACACCGGCCTGGCGGGCCGCCTCGACCAGGGCGGCGCCCATGGCGTTGGGGTCGGCGTAGGGGCGACCCCCCTGGCCGTGGTGGAGGTAGTGGAACTCGCCGACGGCCGTCACCCCCGCCAGGGCCATCTCGGCGTACGTGGCACGCGCCAGAGCGAGGTAGCTGTCGGGGTCGAGGCGCTCGGCCAGCGCGTACATCTGCGAGCGCCATGTCCAAAACGAGCCGCGCCCGGACTGGGTGCGGCCGCGCAATGCCCGGTGGAAGGCGTGGCTGTGGACGTTGGCGAAGCCGGGAAGCACCAGCCCGGCCAAGCTCGTGGCGTCCGCAGACGCCACGGTGTCGGACTCGACGCGGCTGAAGTGGCTCTCTGCGATCTCGATGGTGACGTGGCGCGCCAGGCCGCCCGGCAGCCAGGCGTACTCGGCGAAGTAGCTCATCGCGCCCCTGGGCCGGCGAGCTCGCGCACAACCGCAGCAAGTGCGGCGACGCCCCCGAGGCAGTCGTCGCGCTCGGCGAACTCGGCGGGCGAGTGCGAGACGCCGGTGGGGTTGCGCACAAAGAGCAGCGCGGTCGGGACGCCGGCGGTCGCCAGGATGCCCGCATCGTGGCCCGCCCCCGTCGGGAGCACCGGTGCGTCCCCGAGGACGCGCACCAGCCGGTCGCGCAGCGCGGCGTCGAAGATCGTCTCGTCGGTGAAGGACTCCTCGGCCGCGGCCGTGCCCGCCGCCGCTTCGACCGCGCCGGCCACGGCGCGCACCGAGTCCACCGCCGGGCCCCGGGCATCGAGCCAGGCGGTCACCCGCGAGGCGATGGCGTTCACACCGTTGGGCTCCACCCGCAGCTTGCCCACCGTGGCGAGGCAGTTGTGCTCGTGGGCGGCGTGGCGGGCCGTGCGGATCAGCTCCGCGAGCACGAGCGTCGGGTCGTCGCGGTCAGCGAGTTGCGTCGTCCCGGCGTGGTTGGCCTCCCCGTCGAGTTCGAGACGCCAGCGACCGTGCGGCCAGATCGATGAGGCCACCGCCACCGCTCGGCCGAGGTCGATGAGGCCTCGACCCTGCTCGACGTGGAGTTCGACGAAGGTGCCGACCCGACCGAGGGCCTCGACATCGGTCCCGACGTGGCCCACGTCGAGGCCCGCCTCGGTCATCGCCTCGGCCATCGAGACGCCGTCGGCGTCCTTCAGGCCGAGCGCCCGCTCGGGCGCCAGTGTCCCGGTGAGCAGGCGGGACCCGGCGCACGCCACTCCGAAGCGCGCACCCTCCTCGTCGACGAAGCGCATCACGCCGACCGGCCGGGAGGGCACGAAGCCCGCCCGGCGCAGCTCGTCGAGCGCGGCGAACGCCGAGATCACCCCGAGCGGCCCGTCGAAGGCGCCCCCGTCGGGCACCGAGTCGAGGTGCGAGCCGAGCACCACGCCGGGCCGCCCTGCTGCGACGCCTTTGTCGGGGTCCCCCCACCAGGCCCACTGGTTGCCCACCCGATCGGTGGTCACGTCGAAGCCCCGCGCCGTCGCTTCGCCCGCGAACCACTCCCCCAGTGTCGCGTCCTCAGGCGTCCACGCGTAGCGTCGGTAGCCACCGGTGCCGGGGTGGCGGCCCACCTGTTCGACGGCGGACCAGAGGGAGTCGAAGCTCACCCGTCAGCTCTCGTGCATGGGGATCCGCACCCCGCGCTCGGCCGCCACCCGCTCGGCGTCGGGGTAGCCGGCGTCCACGTGGCGGATGACGCCCATGCCGGGGTCGTTGGTGAGGACGCGCTCGAGCTTCTGGGCGGCGAGCTCGGTGCCGTCGGCCACGCTGACCTGCCCGGCGTGGAGCGACCGGCCGATGCCCACTCCCCCGCCGTGGTGGATCGAGACCCACGTCGCGCCGCTGGCCGTGTTCACGAGGGCGTTCAAGAGGGGCCAGTCCGCAATGGCGTCGGACCCGTCGGCCATGGCCTCGGTCTCGCGGTAGGGCGACGCCACACTGCCGCAGTCGAGGTGGTCGCGTCCGATCACGATCGGTGCGCTCACCTCGCCCGAGGCGACGAGCTCGTTGAAGCGGAGCCCCGCCTCGTCGCGCTCGCCGTAGCCGAGCCAGCAGATGCGCGCCGGCAGCCCCTGGAAGGCCACCCGGTCCTGGGCGGCGCGGATCCAGCGGTGCAGGTGGTCGTTGTCGGGGAACAGTTCGAGCACCGCCTTGTCGGTGGCCCCGATGTCCTTCGGGTCCCCAGAGAGCGCCGCCCAACGGAACGGGCCCTTCCCCTCGCAGAAGAGGGGCCGGATGTAGAGGGGCACGAAACCCTCGATCTCGAAGGCCCGGCTGAACCCGCCCTGGCGGGCCTCGTCGCGGATCGAGTTGCCGTAGTCGAAGACCTCGGCACCGGCGTCTTGGAAGGCGACCATCGCCTCGACGTGCTTGGCCATCGAGGCCTGCGCCCTGCTCGTGAACTCCTCGGGCTTGGCCGCCGCGTAGTCGGCCCACTCCGACAGCTCGACCCCCTCGGGGAGGTAGGAGAGCGGGTCGTGGGCGCTCGTCTGGTCGGTGACGACGTCGACGGCGAGTCCCCGGCGCACGAGCTCGGGCAGCACGGTCGCGCAATTGCCGACGAGGCCGATCGATCGGCCGAAGCGCTGGGCCTTCGCCGCCTCGCACCGGGCGATGGCGTCGTCGAGGTCGTCGGCCACCTCGTCCAGGTACCGGTGCTCGACCCGGCGCTCCAGCCGCTCGGGATCGACGTCGATGATCAGGCACACGCCCTGGTTCAGGGTGACGGCGAGAGGCTGTGCACCTCCCATCCCCCCGCAGCCGCCGGTCACCGTCAAGGTGCCGGCCAACGTGCCGCCGAAGCGCTTGGCGGCCACCGCAGCGAAGGTCTCGTAGGTGCCCTGCAAGATGCCCTGGGTCCCGATGTAGATCCACGACCCGGCTGTCATCTGGCCGTACATGGTGAGGCCGAGGGCCTCGAGGCGGCGGAACTCGGGCCAGGTGGCCCAGTCCCCGACGAGGTTGGAGTTGGCGATGATGACTCGGGGTGCCCACTCATGGGTCCGCATGACGCCGACCGGCTTGCCGGACTGCACCAGCATCGTCTCGTCGTCGCCGAGCGTGGACAGCGTGCGCACCATGGCGTCGAACGCAGCCCAGCTGCGCGCCGCCCTTCCGGTGCCGCCGTAGACGACGAGGTCGTCGGGCCGCTCGGCCACCTCGGGGTCGAGGTTGTTCATCAGCATCCGCAACGGGGCCTCGGTCTGCCACGACCGGGCGGTGAGCCCCAGACCGCGTGGCGACCTCACGGGACGAGCACCTTCCATGATCCAGTCCTTTCACGAGTCGGCCGGACCCAACCCTTGCACCCCGTCAGGTGGTACTCGTGAGTCGGTCTTTGGAGACAGAAGCTACGACCAACTCAACCTGCCGGCGAGGCGATCGCCGCGCACCTCCCCGGACGGCGTCCCCGGGGGGCACGCGGTCAACGCGGCGGAGGGCGACCGCTCAACACAGCGCCGCCAGAGTTCGGGGCACGGCGACCTCGCGGCCGACCACCGATCTGGTGCGCCAGGCCACACGAGCACCGCCGCTGCGGATGCCGGTGCGGAGCGGGGAAGGCGGACGTGGGATTCGCAACCGGGTGGCCCGTGGCGGGCCGCTCGTCACCGGGCGAGCACCCGAGGGCCCGGAGCGGTCAGTTCCCGATCTCGGCGGGATGGTGGTGGTGGCCGTAGCGACGGTTGGCGCGGTGCCAGAGATACAGCCCCATCAGCACGAGAAGCAACCAGGGCACGTGGACGAAGGGCATGCTCACCCCGGTGGCGAGCACGACGAGTCCGACAATGACGAGGAGCGGCAGCAACCGGCGGCGGCGTGACGGGTGGGGCGGTCGGACGGGCACCTCGCTCGCCAGTGGCGGGAGGTCGTCGAAGAGGCCGGTGAGGTCACCACGGGTCGTGGCCCCCATCGCCTGGTCCAGCCGCTCCTTGAACTCGGCCTGATCGAGCCGCCCCTCGGCGAAGTGACGGGACAGCGTGTCGGCCACCTCGTTTCGTTCGGCGTCGGACGCCCTCAGCGTGCTGTCGGCATTCGGGCTCTGCCGGCGGTTGTTGGGCGGGTAGGGCGGGTCCAATCGGTAGCGCATGGCGTTTCCTCTCTGGTCGGTCGGTTCGGCGGTACGGCTCAGCGGATGCGTTCGCGCTCAAGCAGCTCTTCGGCCACCGAGAGGTCGGCATCCTCGTCAGGGATGAGCAGCCAACCCGCCAGGTAGAGCGGGACGGCGACGCCACCGAGGAGGGTGAGGGCCACGAAGCCGATCCGCACGAGCGTCGGGTCGACGTCGAGGTAGTCGGCCAGTCCGGCGGCGACGCCGGCCAGCATCCGGCCGCCCCGTCGGCGGTGGAGGCGTTCCTCGGTCGTTGAGGGGGGCGGCGGGCGGAGGCCGGCGTCACCGGGCCTGGGATCTTCTTGGGTTGACGATGTGATCTGCGGCGTTGCGAGTTCCATGGAGCCAGCATGCGGTGCGAAGGAGTCGATTGGAATCGGGAAGGACCCTGGTTCGACCCTGAACGGCCGGGGTGGGGCTCGGGGATCTCCCTGATGGTCGCCGGTCATCGGGTGCGCGATGCTCGGGTATCACCGATCGCGCCGATCCCCGCCCGAGCGTGCCCCCGGCACCGACATCGCCTTTGCAGCTGGGGTCCCCGTATCCATCCCGGTCCCCCGACCGCCAGGCCGACTGGGGAGCGGATTCGTGGCGCCAACGGGCTGGCCACGGCCGCCGGCCAAGGCGCCACAACCGGGTGCCACTGCGCCGCAGCACCGAGACGAGGGTGCTCGGGGGGGTGTGTGGAGGCGTCGCCCGCACGACGGGCATCGACGTCACGTTCGTGCGGATCGGCTTCGTACTGCTCACCCTCGGCAGCGGGATCGGCATCCTCGTCTACGCCCTGGCCTGGCTCTTCGTCCCCTTGGAGGACGAGCCCACGAACATCTTCTCGCGCGCCCTTTCGGACCGGCGGGGCATCCGGCTCGTCATCGCCATCATCCCCGCCTTCGTGCTGGTCCAGGTCGTCGCCGCCAGCTTGAGCATCGCCTACGTGGGCACCTTCACCTGGCCCGTCTTCGTGGCCGCGGGTGCGGCCATCCTCATCAAACGAAACGCCAGCGCGGCGGAATCCGCCTGGATCGACGGCGAGCTGGTGCCCATGCTGAGCATCGGCACGACACGCCACTCACGCTGGCGTCTGCTCGGGCGCATCCTCGGCGGGGCATTCCTCGCCGCAGCCGGGCTCTTCATCTTGGTCTCGGGGCACGGGATCGGAACCGCCCTGCGCCCCGTCGGGGGGGCGGTGCTCTTCATCGCGGCCATCGTCATCGTCTTCGGACCCTGGTGGCTCAGCTTGCTGCGCGACCTCATGGCCGAGCGCCAGGCCCGCGCCCGGGCCGAAGAGCGGGCCCAGATGGCGGCGCACGTCCATGACTCGGTCCTCCAGACGCTCGCCCTCATCCAGCGCTCAGCCGAGGACCCGACCCAGGTGGTGCGCCTGGCGCGCGCCCAGGAGCGCGAGCTGCGCTCCTGGTTGTTCGAGGGCCGACTCCCGGGCAGCATCGCCGAGCACGCCACCACGCTGAGCGAGGGCATCGAAGTCCTCCAGCAGCAGGTCGAGGCCGATCACGGCGTCACCGTGGAAGTGGTCGTCGTCGGCGACTGCGACCTCTCCGACGCCCTGCGCGCCCTCCTCGAAGCCACCCGGGAGGCGACGGTCAACGCGGCCAAGTGGTCGGGCGCAGCGGAGGTCTCCCTCTATGCAGAGGTCGAGTGCGACGCCGTCTCGCTCTTCGTACGCGATCGGGGACGGGGGTTCGACCCCGGCGCGGTCCCCGACGACCGCCAGGGCATCGCCCACTCGATCTGTGACCGGATGCACCATTTCGGCGGGTCCGCGGTCATCCGCTCGGCGCCGGGCAGCGGCACAGAGGTCGAGCTGTCGATGCCGCGCCGCGAGCTGGTGCGATGACCGACCAGGGGCGCCCGAGGATCTTCCTCGTGGAAGACCACGCGGTCTTCCGAGCCGGCGTGCGTGCCGAGCTCGGCGATGCGGTCGAGGTGGTCGGCGAGGCGGACGAGGCTGATGCGGCCATCGAGCTCATCTGCGAGCGCAGCCCCGACGTGGTGCTGCTCGACGTCCACCTCCCCGGCGGCGGGGGCCAGGCGGTCCTCGCCGGGGTGCTCCCCACCCATCCCGAGGTCAGGTTCCTCGCGCTCTCGGTGTCCGACGCCCCCGAGGACGTCATCGCCGTCATCCGCGCCGGGGCCCGGGGCTACCTCACCAAGACCGTCTCGGGGCCGGACCTGCTCCAGGGCGTCTACCGGGTGGCGGCAGGTGACGCCGTCTTCTCACCGAGGCTGGCGGGCTTCGTGCTCGACGCCTTCGCCGGAGGGGCGGGTGCCGGCGACCTCGCCGCCGGTCTCGACCCCGAGCTCGACCAGATCTCGCCTCGAGAGCGCGAAGTGCTCCGCCTGATCGCCAGGGGCTACACGTACAAGGAGGTGGCCCGGGACCTCATGATCTCGACCAAGACGGTCGAGTCCCACGTGTCCTCGGTGCTGCGCAAGCTCCAGCTCTCGACGCGCCACGAGCTCACGAAGTGGGCGACCGACCGGCGCCTTGTCTGACCCCCGGCGTCGAGCCGTTTGCCGTGGGTGCGCGGGGTACGGCGTTAACCTCGGGGAATGACCGCCGAATCGCCGCGGGTCACCCCCCTGCCGAGGGAGCAGTGGGACGACCGGCTGAACCGGGTGCTCGCCACCTTCCCTGGTGGGACCGAAGAGCCGATGAACATCTTCACGACCCTGGCCCGCCAGCCCGAGCTCTTCCGCCGCTGGCTCGGGTTCGGTGGAGAGCTCCTCGACGGGCGGTTGCCGGGACGGTTGCGCGAGTTGGTGATCCTGCGCACCGCCGCCCGCTTCGACGGCCGCTACGAGTGGGCCCAGCACATTGCGCTCGGCCGTCGTGAGGGCATCACGGACACCGAGATCGCCTCGCTCGGCGGCGAGCTCGTCACCACCGGTTGGGCGCCGCTCGAGTTGGCGGCGTTGCTCGCGGTCGACGAGACGGCCGACGATGGCGTCATCGCCGACGCGACGTGGGCGGTGCTGGCCGGGCACCTCGACGAGGCAGAGCTGGTCGAGCTCACGATGCTCATCGCCCACTACCTGATGCTCGCGACCGTGCTGCGCTCGCTGCGCGTCCAGCTCGAACCGGCCGCCCAGCGGCGCGCCGCCGAGATCCCAGGTGGCCCTCCTGGGTGAGGTGCGGCCGGGCGCTGACCAGACTCCGGAACGGGTCAGCCGGTGTTGTCGGCGAGCTCGGGTGGTCGGAAGCGACCGAGTCCGGAAGGGCAGCCGACGCTCCCCGTCGTCCCGTCGTCCCGTCGTCCCGACCGAGCGAAGGCGTTCGGGGCTTGGCGCGCCCGGGTGTCGAGCACCGCAGCGTGCGAGACGCCACCTCCAAGAGCACCCTGTGTCGGTCAGCCGAGGGCGTCTGCCGCTGAACCGGGAGGTTCACTGTCCGCCTCGAGGGCGATCCTCGAGCGCAGTGCCTCCCACACATCGGGGTCGTTGAGCAGCGAGAAGTGATGGCGGCCGCCGAACTCCTCGCGACCCTCGAGCGTGAACGGGATGTGCTGGCGCTGCCGGGGGCCGCCGTGCGCGCTCGCCGGCTGCACGAGGAGATCGCCAACCAGTTGGCCGAGAGGGCTGGCCGGGTCCTGCGTCAGGGTTGCACTGACGGTGACATAGGTCGCCCCGGCGAGGAGTGCCACGTCGTGGCGGTGGTCCTCCTTGCACGATTCGGCGTTGCAGCCCTCCCAGTCCTCGTCGATCAGGTAGCCGAACCGCAGGTCGTCGATCCCCGCACTGCGTGTCGTGACGACAGGCGAGAAGGGGATCTCGTCCTTGCGCTTGGCGAGCAACCGTGCCGCGGTGTGGGTCCAGCGTGCCAGCGGGGCACCGAGGTTCGGGCTGGCGAGCAGGACGACGTTCCGGACCAGCGGGGTCCACGGGGCCCCGAGCTCCTCGCCGTAGTGGCAGGCGCTGCGGACGACGAGGCCGCCCATCGAGTGCCCAACGAGCAGCAGGCGCTCGACGGGGACGGGCCAGGCATTGACCAGTTCGCTCAGCAGCGTGGCGAGCTCCCGACCGTTCTGGGACACATGGCGCCCGGTGTTGTAGCGGACGAACTGGCAGGTGTAGCCGAACTCGGCGGCCAGGTGCTCCGCGTAGGTGCCTTCCGCCGGTCCGGCGTGGAAGCGCCACGAGTCGTCGGTCTCCCCGAGTCCGTGCACGAACAGCGCGATCCTGGGTGACGGGTGCTGCACGGCCTCGGCCAGCGTCACCTGATCGATGCGGATATCGCGACCCCCCGAGCGCAGCGCCATGCGGATGGCCAGCGGATTGCCCTCGTCGCTCAATCTGTCACCCAGGGCAGCGTTGAGTGCAGCTTGGACGTGGTTCGGGCCACCCGACGCGCCCATGGGTTCGTTCCCCAGGCCGAGGGTCGCCAGCGGCAGGATCTCCGCAACAGCGTTGCCGGCCACGCTGCCAACACCGCGCACGGCGCGGTAGGTGCCGGCGGCGATGGCATCATGGGCGGCGTGCGCCGGCGCACCACTGGTCGGCACCAACCTGAACGAGAGGTCGGCCACCTTCGCGTGTACCTTCTCGATGTGTGCGATCACACCTGCGTAGGCCTCTACCCCCAAGCGCCCCAACGCACGGACCTCGCTGCGCTCCATATGCCACCCCCACACCGATGCCGCCGCACACCGATCGGTGGGCCGTCAACGACAGTGTGGACCTTCCTCCGGGGAGTTGCAACGAGTGCAGGCCGGAGCGCCGATCGGTAGGGGACGTCGCTGCCTTGCCTCTGCAGACCTGCGTGCGCACCGCTCCCTCGCGTGGCCGTGCCTCGGCGCATCGATTGCCGGCGATGACGGCGCCGCGCCGCTCGGGTGCGGGTCGCCGCCCGAAGAGAGAGCATCTCGGCCGCGCACCGCGACGTCTCTCGTACCCACGGCCCGGGCATCAGCGACGACAACGCCTGCCGATGCTCACCGACGCACCTCGCGCGCGGTTGTTGGGCGCGCTCGCCCGGCGCAGCGGCAGTTCCTCACACATCCTTCACGTCCTTCCCAGGCCATCTTCAGGTTCCCCGGGCAGAGTGGTCGGGACGGAAGGCGCCGATGATCGATGTGATCGTGGTATCCACACCCGAGCTCGGTGACCGCACCTACCTCGTCCATGACGGGTCCGTTGCGGTGGCCATCGACCCCCAGCGCGACATCGATCGCCTCCTCGGCGCAGCCCTTGCAGCGGGTGTCCGGATCGCCTGCGTCGCCGAGACCCACATCCACAACGACTATGTCTCGGGCGGACGGGCGCTCGCCCGCGAGCTGGACGTGCCCTATCTCATCGCCGCCGGTGAGGCGGTGTCGTTCCCGCACCGAGCCGTGCACGACGGCGACGAGATCGCTCTCGGTGCCTCGTTCTCCTTGCGGGTCCTCGCCACGCCTGGCCACACGCCGCACCATGTCTCCTATGTCGCCCTCGAAGGTGGCCAACCGTCAGCCGTGTGCACCGGCGGCTCGATGCTCTTCGGCTCCGCGGGGCGAACCGACCTCTTCGGCCCAGACCATGCGGCACCTCTTGCCCGCCAGCAGTACCGCTCGCTGCACCGGCTCGCACGGCTGCCCGAGCCGGTCGCGGTGCTGCCCACCCATGGCTTCGGCAGCTTCTGCTCGGTCGGGGTGTCGGCGGAGGTCACGGCCTCGACGATCGGCGACCAGCGTGCGGCGAACCTGGCGTTCGTGGTGACCGGCGAGAGCGACTTCGTCGATGCGCTCCTCACCAGCGCCCCGGACCATCCCCGCTACTACGGCCGCATGGCCGCGCTCAACCTCACCGGCATGGGTCGACCGGACCTCACCCCGCCTCGATCGGTCCACGGCGACCAGCTCCGTGCGGCCGCGTGCACCGATGCCTGGGTGGTGGATCTGCGCCCGCGCGCCGCCTTCGCCGCCGCACACCTCGCCCGGACGATCAACGTCGAGCACACCCCGCTCTTCACCACGTATCTGGGGTGGCTCCTGCCACCGGACACCCCCCTCGTCCTCATCGGGGAGAGCGAGGACCAGGTCGCCCACTCTCACCTCGACCTGACGCGCATCGGGATCGACCACATCACCGGACGGTACTGCGGGCCGCTTCCCCCTCCCGCACCAACCCGCACGATCCGCTCCTATCCGGCTCGCACTTTCGCCGACCTGGCTCGGGCACTCGGTCAGCCGGGCCACGTCGCCGTCGACGTGCGCCGCCACGACGAATGGGAGGCGGGCCACCTCGACGGCGCTGTGCACATCGCGCTCCATGACCTCTTCGACCGCATGGCCGAACTCCCCGAGGGCACACTCTGGGTCCATTGCGCCGCAGGATTCCGGGCTGGCATCGCAGCCAGCATCCTCGAGCGGGCCGGGCGCGACGTCGTGCTGGTCGACGACGCGTTCGCCAGAGCCGCGGCCGCCTAGATGTACTTGGCCATCAGGTTCGTGACAGCCGACTGATCGGCGGTCGTCCTCCAAGGGAGCTGTGGGGACGCTCGGTGTTGTAGCGCCGGAGCCATGTTGCCAGAGCACGAGT
>Ga0302202_10000047_pt1 | contig 121763 bp, 98 predicted proteins | sample II_Bog_N3_3_FD_194579 | JGI IMG/M metagenome (GOLD analysis project Ga0302202, IMG submission 194579) | Peat permafrost microbial communities from Stordalen Mire near Abisko, Sweden - II_Bog_N3_3 | ecosystem: Environmental > Terrestrial > Soil > Wetlands > Peat | place: Sweden: Abisko... | reverse complement strand
GCTGCTCCATAACGCCCGGCAATACGCCGGGCTGCCACCGAAGGCGCCGCGCTATGGCGGCTGGGAGTCAACCGGAGTGGGCGGCCATATTCTTGGCCACCTCCTGACGGCCGCGTCGCAGCAGTATGCGGCAACCAGGGATCCGCGGTTCCTAAAGAGGATCAACTATATCGTCTCGGAGCTAGCGCTTTGCCAGAAGGCGTACGGTGATGGCTATGTCGGAGCCCTTCCTCCGGTCGAATTGGCCACGCTTAGGGGGTTCGGGAAGGGGATAGTCGACATGAAGGATCCCGAGACGTTTGTGGGCGGCGCCTGGGCCCCGTGGTATACCGAGCACAAGATCCTGAATGGTTTAAAGGACGCGTGGATCCTTGCCGGAAATGCCCAGGCGAGGGACGTCGCCCTTAGGCTCGCCGATTGGTTTGGGGACATGACGGCTCGGCTGGCTCCGGGGCAACTCCAGGCGATGCTCGAGGTCGAGCAGGGCGGTGTGGTGGACGTGCTCGCCGAGCTCTCGGCCTTAACGGGTAATCCGCGATACATGGAGACCGCCCGTCGCTTTAGGCATCGGGCCATCCTCGACCCCCTGCTCGCCGGCCGTGACCAGCTTCCTGGCAGGCATGCGAACACCCAGATACCGAAGATCATTGGCGAGGCTCGGACCTATGAGGTAACCGGGGACTTGGAATCCCGAAAGATAGCCGAGAATTTTTGGGACGCGGTCGTCCACCACCACTCCTACGTGATCGGCGGCAACAGCTACGATGAGCACTTTTTCAAGGAAGCGGAAACTCCAAGCCATATCGGGGCCTGCTCGGCAGAAACCTGCAACACCTACAACATGCTCAAGCTGACCGAGCACATCTTCTCATGGCAGCCCAGGGAGGAGTGCGCCGATTTCTACGAGAGGGCCCTCTACAACGACATCCTCGCTTCGCAGGAGCCCAAGCGCGGCATGTTCACCTATTTCATGTCGCTGGAATCGGGCCTATTTAAGACCTTCAGCACGCCCTACGACTCCTTCTGGTGCTGCGTTGGCACCGGAATCGAGAACCACACGCGGTACGGCAAGGCCATCTATTTTCACGGTGCGGACGACCTCTATGTGAACCTGTTCATTCCTTCACGGCTCTCCTGGTCCGAGAAGGGCTTGGTGCTTGAGCAAACTACCGATTACCCGAGCGACGGCGTCGTGCGGCTCAGGGTGCTTTCAGTGCCCACGGGACCGGTAACAATCAGGGTCAGGTGCCCCGGATGGGCCTCGGGATCGGTTGCCTTCGACCTTAACGGAAGTATTCTGCACGTCGCGGGCGAACCCGGCACCTATGCCGAGCTGAAACACCCGTGGAGGAAGGGAGATTGCATCACGGTGCGGATACCCATGGCGGTCCGGTCGGAAGCCATGCCCGGCGCTCCCGATCATATCGCCTTCCTTTATGGTCCGGCCGTTCTTGTCGGCGATCTGGGTGCAGGGCCGGTCTCCGGCACAGCGCCCTACACGAACGATCAAAGGGCCAACCTGTACGCGACGCCCGTAGCCGTTCCCCCGCTCGTCACGGGCGGCGCACCTTTGGACTCCTGCGTCATTAGATCGACCGGCCGGCCGCTCGAGTTTCACTTTTCCGGGCTTTCAGTCCCCGTCGGCATCGCCTTGCGCCCGTTCTGGGAGATGCCCTACAGCCGATACAACGTCTATTGGGTTTCGGTCGCGGAGTCCAAATGACGGGTTCACCGGGCTTCTGCGATAGGTGTCTTCACGCGAAAAACAATGACCGACACGCCTAATAGCGGGGTGCGGAACTCCGCCCTGCCTATTGTCGATCGGTTTTTTACCGAGGAATTCAACAATCCCGACATCGGCCGGGGCCTGCGCTGCATGGCTTCCTTCATGGCGCCGCTTGCCCTGGGACTGAACGGTCGTCTCCCCGTCGAGATGATCTTTGCGGCGATGGCCGCCCAGAACGTGGCGAACGTTGACGTCCGCGGATCCTACGGGCTCAGGCTGAGCCTGCTCCTTTCGATGACCGTCATTCTGGCGGGCTCCGCCGCGATGGGTGCCCTGGCCGGCCCCTCGCTCGCGGCCTCCCTTGGGGCAACGCTGGTCATTGGGTTGGGCGCAGGGCTCTGGCGCCACCTGAGCAGCGACTATGGGCCCTCGCTCGCCATCGCCTCCGGTTTCCTTTGCTTCATTTCCATGGCGGAGAGGGGCGGCCCTGCGGCCGCCCATAGCCACGCTGTTGCAGCCCTGGTGGGCGGCTGTTGGGGCGCGGCGCTCCACGTGGTGCTCTGGCCCATTCGCCCCCAACACCCCTTGCGCCATGCTGTCGCCACCTCCTGGCTCGCCGTTTCCAGTGTCTGCACGCTCTCCGCCGTGCAAGGTCCGGAGGCGGAACTTCGTGCGGCGCTCGACAAGGCCAACGCCATCCTCGGAGGCGCCCGTGCCCGCCGCAACCGGGTCGTGGTCGAGAGGCTGGAGGCGCTCAACAACTCCGCCGCAAGGTTCGCGCAGCGGATCTCGGCATTCCAGTCCGCGTGGGAGGAGGTCGTTGGGCTGCCGCAGGGCGCGGAGGTCCAGTCCGCTGCTGAAGCTGTCATGCAGGTCCTAGGCAACCTCTCTCGTGCGGTTGCTTTGGCTGTTGTTTCGCGCCAGCCCGGAAACCTTGCGCGGGCCGAGGTGCGCCTGCGCCGCCTCGACCACCTTCTCGGGGTCCTTCGCGGCTATGTTCAGCAGCAGGGTGGGGTCCAATGGGCGACCCTCGACTCCACTGCGGTCCAGTTGTCATCCTATCTCCCCGAGGTGGGGGTCGCGCTGCGCAGGACGATGGACCGCGCTTCCGACCAGGGTGCGTTTTCTCTCGAGCTTCTCGACCTCGCGCACCTTCGCCTGCGGCCGTTGGCGGCTGCCCTCAACCTGAGTTGGCATGTCGATCCCGCGTTGTTGCGCTATACGGCGCGCATCACGGCGCTGTCGCTCCTGGGTGTGTGGGCCATGAAGGTCCTCGATCTAAGGCACGGCTATTGGTTGCCACTGACCCTCATGGTAGTCCTCCAGCCCGATTATGGTTCCACGCGCTCCAAGGCCGTCCAGCGGCTTATGGGCACCCTCGCCGGAAGCATCCTGGCTAGCCTCGTTCTCTGGCTGCGGCTGCCGTTCCCCGTGCTCATGGCAGCGACGGCGCTCAGCGCCTTTGGTTTTGGCTTTTACCTGCGCAGGAGCTACTGGGTCGCCGTCATCTTTATCACCCTGTTTGTCGTGGTGCTAACGGAGTCCCTCGGGCCCGCCACCTTTGAGCTGACGGTGGAGCGCTTTGGCGACACCCTGGCGGGCGGCCTTCTGGCGCTGCTTGCCGCAGTGGCATTCTGGCCCGTCTGGGAGAGGGGGCGCTTCCGGCCGATCCTTGCCCGAGCGCTCGAGGCCAACGCGGCGTACATGCGCATCGTCGGGGAGCGGCTTGCCGCCGGAAAACGCTACGATGCCGGGGTCGTCCGCGCCAAGCGTTCCGCCGAATCCGCGAGTGCCGAGGTTTTCTCCTCCCTTCAGCGCATGTCGGGCGATCCCAGGAACTTTCGGGAAAATTTGGGCGAATTGGCGGTGGTGGCTAACGGAAACCAGAGGGTAACCCGCGCATTGAACCTGATCATCCTCCAGGCACATCCCGACCGACCCATGCCGGAGGCCCTTGAACTCACGGCCAATCGGGCGGTGGCGCTCGAGGAAATGGCCCGTGCGCTCCATGCTCCAGATAGGGAGGCCTCCCTGGAGCGTGCTCGGCAGCAACTCCGCCGGAGCCCTAGACCCGGTGTTGCCGCCGGCGGCCAAGCGCCCCGCGGCATCGCCCTGGGCCAGCTTGAGCGCACCGGGGCCGAGATCGCGGCAATGACCATTGGTGTCGCGGCACTTGCCGGATCCGCGCCCGGGCCGGATTCGTGAACGCTCATTTCTAATGGAGCGCAGGCAATAACTTCTTTTATGGGCTCCTTGTGCAGGATCGTCGGTAGCAGATGGACAATGGTTCGGGATGGGTGCACCTTGTGATCGTGCCCGGCCGCACGCCCAAGGTTGGGCGCTAGGCTGACTTCAAAACGTCCCTTCATGCCCGACACGATTGAATTTACCCTGAATGGGCACCCTGTTCGGATAAGCACCGACGGGCACCGGGACCTTCTCTGGGTCCTTCGCACGGAGCTTGGGTTCACAGGCCCGAAGTATGGCTGCGGGATCAACCAGTGCGGCGCATGCACCGTCCTCGTCGACCACCATGCCGTCCGATCCTGCTCGTTGGAGGTCAAGTCGGTCCATGGAAAGAGCGTGGTGACGATCGAGGGGCTGGCGGACGGCGGAAAGCTCCATCCGATCCAGGAGGCCTTCATTGCGCACGACGCGCTGCAGTGCGGCTTCTGCACCTCGGGCATGATCCTTCAGGCCTATGATTTCCTGAAGAAGCATCCCAAGCCGACGCGCGACGAGGTCGTTGCGGAAATGGATGGCAACCTATGCCGGTGCGGCGCGCATCTGCGCATCGTGGACGCGATCATGGCGGCATCAACCGCCATGGGAGAGGGGGGAGCGTCATGAACGTGCGCCGAGAGCCGGATCAAAGGCAACGGGCCGCGGGGCCTTGGGCCAACGCCAATCTCCCGACACGCCGCGAGTTCCTGAAGGGTTTGGGGACGGGCCTCATGGTCTGGGTCGTCCTGGGCCGGGCGGCGGGGGCCGAGGAGAACGAGGCGGCACATCCGGTCACCGTCCGCCCCAGGGCCGAGGGGGATTTCAACGCGTTCCTTATCATCGGTGAGGACGGTCGCGTCACGTGCTTCACAGGCAAGATCGAGATGGGCCAGGGTCCTGTCACGTCGCTGCCCCAGATGCTCGCCGAGGACCTCGATGTCTCGGTTGACGCCGTGAGTATCGTCATGGGGGACACCGAGCTCTGCCCCTTTGACCAGGGCACCTGGGGCTCCATGACCACCCGGGTTTTTGGGCTCGTCTGGCGCGCGGCTGCCGCGGAGGCCAGGGCCGTGTTGCTGGACCTTGCCTCCGGGAGGCTTAAGGCGCCGGTCTCCCGGCTTTCCGTGCGGGACGGTGTTGTCACCGACACGGCAGATTCCTCGAAGAGCGTCACCTATGGTGAGCTCACGAAGGGCAAGCGGATCGAGCGGCACCTCGAGGTGAAGCCGGAGCTAAAAACGCCGTCGCAGTTCAGGGTCATTGGGAAACCTCTCCTTAGGAGGGACGCGCTGGACAAGGTAACGGGCAAGGCAAAGTACGCCGGGGACCTGCGCCTCCCGGGCATGCTGTACGCGAGCGTGCTTCGGGCGCCGGCGCACGGGGCAATCCTCAGGTCCGTGGATGCCACCGCTGCTCGGAAGATAGACGGGGTCGTGGTGGTTCAGCAACCCGGCCTCACGGCCGTCCTGCACGAACTGCCTGACGTCGCCGTCGATGCCTTGGGAAAGGTCAAAGCCGAGTTTAACCCCTCACCCTCGAGGCTGGACGACACGACGATCCACGAGCACCTAAGGAACGTCGAGGTTGAGGCCAAGGTTGTTGAGCAGGGCGGCGACCTGGCGGCGGGACGCGCCCTTGCCGTGAAGCGGCTCCACTCGACGTACCTCGGTTCCTACGTCGCCCATGCGGCAATGGAGACCCACGCGGCCCTAGCGCACGTGGAGGGGGAAAAGGCGACTGTGTGGGCGTCGACCCAGAACCCGTTTGGGGCCCGCGAGGAGATAGCTACGGCTCTCGGACTGCCCATACCGAGCGTACGGGTCATCACGCCCTTTGTGGGCGGCGGCTTCGGGGGCAAGAGCTTTAACCTGCAGGCGGTCGAGGCCGCGCTCCTTTCCAAGGCGACCGGGCGCCCCGTGCAGGTCATGTGGTCGCGCGAGGAGGAGTTTTATAACGACACGTTCCGGCCTGCCTCTGTGGTGAACATTGATTCGGGTCTCGACCAGGAGGGCCGCATCGCCTTCTGGGACTACGAGGTTAGGTTTGCGGGCGACCGGGCGTCGGCCCGCCTCTACGACATCGCGGATCACCGGACACGGGCGGTGGGTGGATTCCAGGGCCCCCCGGGGATTCATCCGTTTGCGGTTGGCGCGTGGCGGGCCCCGGGCTCGAGCGACAACGCGTTCGCGCGCGAAAGCCATGTCGACCAGTTGGCCTCGCTTGCGGGGGTAGACCCCATCGAGTTTCGGCTCCGGCAGCAGAGGGACGGTCGCCTTGAGCGGGTCTTGAGGGCGGCGGCCGAGCACTGGGGGTGGACGCCTGCCAAAGGCCCGAGCAGCCGGGGCCTGGGTGTCGCGTGCGGGGCGGACGCCGGCAGCTACGTGGCAGCAATCGCCGAGGTCGAGGTGGACGCAAAGCTTGGCAAGATCACGGTGAAGCGCGCCCTATGGGTCCAGGAGATGGGGCTGGTGATCAATCCCCAGGGGGCGAAGCTGCAGATGGAAGGCGGCATTACCATGGGCCTGGGTTACGCGCTCTCCGAGGAGGTCCGCTTCAAGGACGGGGCGCTCCATGACACGAACTTTGACAGCTACGACCCGCCCCGCTTCTCGCAGGTGCCAAAGATCGAGACCTTGATCCTGGACGCCGAAAACTCGCCCCCGCAGGGAGGCGGCGAACCCGCAATCATCCTAACGGGAGCGGTGATCGCTAACGCCGTGTATGACGCCACGGGGGTTCGCCTCTTTCAGATGCCCATGACGCCGGCCCGGGTGAGCGCGGCCCTTGCGGCGAAGGTTTAGGCCCGCGAGACTCGGTGGGATTCGCTGGGAGGTCGGATTCGGGTAACACCCCATACCTACGCGCCACGGTCTCGGCTACTGTGGGGCAACAGAGATTGTAAGAAACCCAGTCCAAGGTATCCCATGCCCTTAATTCAAGTCGTTCTCACGTTGATCGTCGTCGGAGTGCTTCTCTGGCTGATCAATAGCTATATCCCCATGCAGTCGACGATCAAATCGATCATCAATATCGTTGTGGTGATCGCCGTCGTGCTTTGGCTGCTGCACGGGTTTGGCATCCTCTCCAGCTCCGGCGACATCAAGATGCCTGTCGTCAAGTAGGCCTCGCCAGTGTCCCCTGCGCCACCTGCGCGCGGGCGGGGGCCGGCAGTCCGTGGGGTGTTCGGATATCTTGGCAACCAGGGCACGCCTTTTCCCGGCGGCCTGCAGCGCAAGCGGGTAGCCGCCACGACCCGCGACGGGCAACACGGATGCGTTCTTTCTTGTTCGGAGCGCCTTCTCGCGCATCACGTAGAGGGGTAATCCCACGTGACTACCGTTCCCCAACGCAGTTCCTCCGTCACCACGGCCCTGGTGGCGGTGGGGCTCCTGACCAGCATCTACCTGGCGGCCCTTAAGCTGCTCAACCTGCCGTGCCCCCTTTCGGGCTGCAACGGGATCATCAACACCCATTACGGGGCCCTCTTCCATGTGCCCCTGCCGCTCTACGCGATCCCCTTGTGGCTGACGCTTACGTATCCCGCCGCCCGCCCATGGCAGGGGCTCGTCCAGCTGGGTTCCCTTCTGGCCCTATCCGTTGGGGCGCTTGCCCTAATGGTGATCCAATTCTTCGTATTGAAGGGCTTCTGTCCGTTCTGCACGCTCCACGCGGCAGCGGCGTTGGTCGCGGCCTTTGTGGTACCGAAGCTGGGCCGGGCGCACGCATGGCTTTCCCCGCTGGCCCTGGCCCTTGCGCTGCCGTTCCTCTTTGTGGTCAAGGCGGTGGAACAGTCCCAGGTGCAATCCTGGGCTACACCGGCAGAGATCTCGGGCGAGCCTTCGAAGACCGCAGGGCCCGGGGCGACGTTGCCTGCTGCGATCCCTGCGAGCGTGGACAAGGCGGCGTTTAGTTGGCTCGGCGAATTTGACCCAAAGCAGTCGCCGATCCTGATTGTCAGCTTCCAGTGCTCGCATTGCCTCGATCTGCTTGAGGACACGCTCACGCACCCGCACATAGGTTCCCTCAAGGGGCCGAAGATCTTTGTCTATTCGACCTACGGGACCTCGGCCGACACCATTGCGGTGTTCGCGGCCATCCTTTCCGTCCGCGGAACCCCGCAGGAGCAGTTTGCCACGGTGTTCGCCCAGCAGGACTCGTTTCGCGACGCGCTTCTTACGCACAACTCGAAGGAGCTAAAGAGCGTCCTTGGCGGGCTATTCCCAGGGTATGAGTCCAAGCTTGAGGCCGCGAAGCAGCTGTTCAACCAACAGGCTCTGGCGCTCAAGTACATCCCGGGCCGTGGCTCGCCCTATATCCTCTTTCCGGACGGATCCAGCAAGTTTGGAGGCGACGTGACGCCCGCCATGCTTTTCCACTGACTTGCGAATTGGGTCCTTAGCTTAGTAATTCAAAACTAATATCTTAGCCCATTTTCCCGGGCGGTGCGCGTTTGCCGCGGTGTAAGCAATTCCACCCTAAGGTAGGATATTGGCGCGCCGATGTAACGGGATACCCTGATCCGGACGTCTCATAGCGAAGTTACGCTCCCATCACCCCTCCCCGAATTCGTATGAATACCGCACCCCTGAACAAACTCATTGTCTCCGCTGGCCTGGCATGTGTCGCCCTTGCCCTGTGCAACCCGCTTAGGGCCGAGGACGAGAAGGTGATCAAGCGCGAAGGAACGTACACAACCAGCAAGGGCGGCTCCGGCACCACCTCGTCGACGACCACCAAGGCGAATGGTGTCGTGACGCGGCAGGGTACCTGGACAAACGCCGCGGGCGGCACAGGGACCCGCCAGTCACAGACCAATTGGAACAAGTCCACCGGGACGGCCACGGTGAATGGATCGGTGACTCGCCCGAACGGCAATACCACCACCTGGCAGGGAACCAAGGAACGCACCGCCCCCGGCGTGATCCAGGGAAGCGGCACCATCACCCATGCAAATGGCAAGCAGAGCACCTATACCTCCACCGACACGAAGGTGGCCCCGGGCACGTGGGACAAGAACCAGGTGATCACGACGGCCAGCGGCAAGACGATCGACCGCTCGGTCGATACCACGGTGGCCAACGGGGTCGGGACTCGGACGGTGACCACAACCGGACCCAACGGGCAGACGGTCACGCGCGACGACACCTTCAAGCAGACCACGTCGACGGTTCCCGTGACTCCGCCCACGAACTGAGGCTGCGAAGGGTGTCTTTGTCCGATTAGAGCTCGGCCGCCACCTTGCGGAAATGGTGGCCAATGATTGCGAGTTCGATGGCGACGCGGAACTTTCGCGGATGTCTAAGGACCAGCCCGGCCAGGAACCGCCAGTAGGCCCTCCGTCCCCGGTGCCACACCCCGAGAATCCAGAACGACTTCAGGAAGGCCTCGAAATCGGACCATGAGAGATGCAGGCGGTCGCCTCCACTCCTGTAGTTTCTTAGAAACGTCCCTATGCGGCGGTAATAGTTCGCAGGCTCATAGAGGCGCCGCATGAGCTCGCGATAGCCCTTTTCAAGGTACTCCCGCCCGAGGATGGGGCGGAAATTGAGGGCGGAGGCGGTCGTGTTGTTGCCGGCGGTGTCCCCGGTGAGCCTGCCTTCGCTCTTCAGGCGCTTGTACAGCCGTGTCTGCGGCAACGCCGTCAGCAGGCCCACCATGGCGGTGACCACGCCTGAGCGCTGGATAAAGTCGAACTGCTGCTTGAAAATCTCACCGGTGTCGCTGTCGAACCCGACAATGAAGCCCCCCATGACCTCGAGTCCGGAATCTTGGAGCGTGCGGACGTCCGCAACCAGGTCTCGATCCGTGTTTTGCACCTTGCGGCAATCCTTGAGCGCCTGGTTGGAAGGGGTCTCTATGCCCACGAACACCTTCCGGAATCCCGCCTCGACCATCAGGCTGCGGAGCTCGGCGTCGTCGGCCAGGTTGATGGACGCCTCGGTGAGGAAACCCATCTCCGCGTGGGTGCGGTTGCGCCACTCGATCATGGCCCGCAGGAGCGCCTTCGTGCGCGCCTTGTTCCCGATGAAGTTGTCGTCCACGACAAAGACCATGTTTCGCCAGCCGAGAAGGCGCATGGCCTCCAGCTCGGCGATGAACTGTTCGGGTGCCTTCGTCCGAGGAAGCCGACCGTTCATCACGATGATGTCGCAGAATTCGCAGTCGAAGGGGCAGCCGCGCGAGTACTGGGCGGCCAGGGTGACGTAGTGGCGGAGGTCTATCAGGTCGTAGCGCGGCCCGGGGGTGGCATCCAGGCTCGGGAATCCTGCCGCCTGGTAGACCCGCTTCACGCGTCCCCTGACCATGTCGGCCGCGAGCTCGTCCATGATCCCCTCGGCCTCGCCGAGCACAAAATGGGGGATCTCCGGGAAGGACTCGTGGCCCGTGGTGAAGAGGGGGCCTCCCGCGACTATAGGCCTTCCGAGAGCCCCGCACAGGCGCGCGACGTCCCTTACCGAATCCCGGTGCACGATCATCGCGCTTAGGAGCACGTAGTCGGCCCAAAGGACCGATGATTCGTCGAGCTCCTCGACATTGAGGTCCAAAACCCTGAGCTCCCAGTCGCGGGGCAACATGGCCGCCACGGTGAGCAGGCCAAGCGGGGGAAAGGCCGCCTTCCGGGCGACAAACCTCAACACATGTTCAAAGCTCCAGAACGTGCTTGGAGTCTTCGGGCTTAAGAGAAGGATCTTCATTTGCCAGGCGAGCTGCGCTCCTGTCTCAGCGCCCTCCACGGTTAACCTAAGAGGGTTACGGCGACCGAGCGAGGAGATACTTTCTGCGGCGATTCCCCTTCGCGGCATTCTCTCGGCCCTGGCTTTCCAACCTTGCTTCGACATCCCGCGGCACCTCGCGCACAGTGCCAGCGATGAACCGTCCGACGGAATCCAAGAAACGAGCCGCGGTATTCGACCTGGATGGCACGCTTGTCGACAGCATGCCCTTTGTCGTCGAGACGTTCATCTACGCCGTGGAGCCCTTCAGGGCCCGACCCTCGACCGAGGAGGTCCTGTCCCACCTGGGCGGCCCCCTTGACACCTGCCTCCGGAGTCTCCTTGGCCCTGTAGCGGAGGCCTCGTTTCCCGCCGCAAAGAAAAGGCTCATGGACCACGAGCATGGGCAGGAGGAGAAACTGCCCCCGTTTGACGGGGCGAGGGAATTGCTGGCGTCCCTGAAGGCGAAGGGGGTGGGGCTGGGAATCTGGACAGGACGCGACCGATGGTCGGCGGAGCGGATGCTCGCCGTCCACGGGCTCACGGATTTTTTCGGAGCGATCGTCTGCGGCGACGACCTCCCCAGCCACAAGCCCGATCCCGCCGGCCTCATCCGGACGATCAGCCTTCTGCGGGCGAGCGCGGATGAGACTGTGTTCATCGGCGATGCGGACGCCGACGTGATCGGGGGGCACGCGGCGGGCGTGCACACGGTCTTCGTTCATCACGGCCGCCATGCGCCGATCCATATCCACTCCCGCGCATCCGAGGTCTTCAGGGAGCCGGGGCAGGCCTACCGGGCGGTGCTCCGGCACTTCCCATGACATGGAAAGTGCGTCCCGCCCTATTTTGGCGGGGGACTTGGAGGTGCGCCGAGCGTTGCGCGAAGCTGCTCGAAATAGTCCCTCGTGCTCTGGCGGGAGACAAACACCAGGCCCTTGTCGACGAGTGCGCCCGCCTCGGCGCCGAAGCCCGCCTGTGCCAGGATCGAGGCCGAGCTGTAGGCTAGGTCGGTGTCCCGGGGGAAATCCGCCACGCCGTCCTTGACCAGGGGCATTTCCTCGACCGTTGGCTTCGAGTCGCAGTGGCTCCACGTATCCACGATCAAATGGGCGACTTCCGCGGTGCGGGGTACGGACTGGATGGGCTCCAGGATCAGAGCGGCCTGCCGGGAGCTTATCCCGCCCTGGGGCCCCTTGGGATTCTTGGTGGCCTCCAGGTAGCGCAGTTCCGCAAGGACAACGCGGGCCCGCGGTCTCGTGACCCCGAGCTTGACCGCCGTCTCCAGGAATCTTTGGGCCTGTGCGTCGTCGCCCACGTCATGCTCATAGAGCCCGTAGACCGCGAGAAGCGATGCATCGTGGATTCGGTCGGCCGAGACGACAAACGGCTTCATTGAAACCGGGGCCCCCAACGCTGAATTCTGGGGCGACGCGGAGGCGGTGGTCCCGCCGGTTGGCGGCTGCACGTCCGGGGGAAGCCCATTGTCGTCCCTGTAGGCGCGCTCCAGCATCCTGCCCGAGGCAAAAAGGAATTCTCGGCTCACATAGGGGTCGCTGTCGCGCAGGGAGTCGCCCTGCATCCGGAGCCAGTCCCCCAGGATCCTTCCAATCTGGTCCGCGGTCGCCTCCTTCAGGGCGGTTCGGGGAAAGGTGATGGGCATGTCGATGTAGACGGTCGTGGGGCGGGCTACCACCTCCCGCAGGTAGGTATCGAGCTTTCCCTCCATCGCCTCGTACCCGAACCCGAAGCATTCCGAGAACACCCGCTCCGTGACGGGCTCGGTGCGCGCGCGTCGGACCAGCTCCAGGAACCCGCGAGAGAGCGCCGGCTCGTCGCGTCCCGGGCCCATCAAGCCCCAGCGAACGAACAGGGCCGCCTCGGATTCCCAGAGCGCGACGTTCTCCTCTGGGGGCGGATCCTCCGAGAAGAGGCTGCCGAGGTGGAGCATCTCTATCTTGGGCCACTTCTCCTTCTTCATGCGGTCGATGAGCTCCTGGGTCTGTTCAAGCGAGATCCAAAGGGTGCCGGGCCCCACGGCCTTGCGGATCCAGGACTTGGTCCACCGGAACGCGCCCTGGTCCGGGTCCGTGAAGAGGTCGAATCCCTCCCGGAGAACGCCGGCGTTCTTTCCAAGCAACCCAGCCAGGAGCCACCCCGGCAGCGGGGGGGAGCACCGCTGGAGCCGCTCAAGGCTGATGGATCCGTAGGCCAGTATGCCGGTGTCCGCGCTGTAGAGGTTTGTGTTCACGGCCGTAGTGTCTTCGTCGAAAGCCCCTATGGGCTCCGTGGCCAGGTTCGTCTTCTCGGCGAGCTGGCCCCAGGTGAGCGCATCCTTGGGCGAGTGCAGGATGATCGGCTGGGAATGCGGCTGGCCCAGCGGGGCCACATCCAGATTCTCGTCATCGATGATCACCATGTACGGCACGGGCGGCGCGGGGAGCCAATCCTTCGGCATCAGGTCGTTCTGGAGCCACAATCCCCGCTGAAGCGAATTGAGCCACCAGACCGTCTTCGCATCGGAGGCCCGGGTCAGGACCTCGAAGCCCGGGAGCGCCACGTAGCGCCAGGGATTCCTTTCGACGCGCGTGGCGGAGACGATGAAGCGCTCCATCCGTACCGCGTTCTCGCGCGCTGCCGCGACGACGGCTTCGGCTCCCTCGTCGGCCCTTGCCGCGGCCGGGGACCAGCACGGGGCGAGGAGACCGAGGGACAGGACAACCATGACGGCGCGCGAGGGACGTGTCCCAGCTCCTGCCCCTGAGCGTTTGCTGAGCAAGCGGTTCATCTGTCGGGGACAGTGCCCAGGGACTTGGGTTCGCCCACCTCCACGTGCCCCTCCCCGAGGTTCGTGTGGATCAGGCCGTGGCTTTCCTGGCCGAAATACTTTCCCGCGATCGAGGCCATGAGCGGAAATGCCTTCTCGAAGTCGTTGCCCTGCTCCTGGATGCTGAATCGGGTCTCCCAGAGCAGGTCGTGCCGGCCAAACCTGCGGGCCGCCATGTAGTCGTAGGCCAGGAGCACGACGTAGTACCGGTCCCTCTCGATCTCCTGCTTCAGCGTGGCCATTTTCGGATCGCGGGGAGACGTCCTGAAGATCTCGTCCGTGTAGCCAAGGATGTTCGCACTCGCTGCGTCGGTCTGGGAATCCTGCGAGGCTTCCATGTAGGAAAACGCCGACGATTGCTGCATTAGTGACTGGAAATGCTGCAGGTTGACCGCGCCCGCGGCTCCGGTTGATCCATTTACGGAATCGCCCGCTATCAGCGCCTGCTCATTGAGCTGGACGGATTCACGGCGGTCGCGCGGATTCAGGTCATCGGGCACGATCGTCGTCCCCCAGTAGACCAATATCAGCAGCTTCGTGGCCATGGGATCCTCCCTCTGAACATAGCCCTGCGCGGCAAGCGGGCCGACGAGCACCTTGGAGATGTCGTCAAAGTTCAGCTTGTCCATGGTCACGTCGACCCTGGGTCCACCGAAGTTGCCGCCCTCCTTGAAAACATAGCCCTCCTGCTGGAACGATCCGTCGGGATTCTGGGCCCTTGCGTAGTCCTTGCTGGTCCTCGAGTAAACCGCCGTCAGTGCGCCGCCGCCCACCGCCCCCGTGCTGCTTCGGGTCGCCGTGGGCGCGCTGCACCCACATAACAGGCTCAGAAGCCCTGTGGCCAGCCAGGGAGTCGCAGGGGCGCTCACGGCGTCACGCTGGCCTCGGGAACCGCCGGCTACAAGCGCGTTTAGGGGTGGATGGCCCGGGTCTCGGGGTCGTGAACCGCATGATCTCCCACCTTATACGGTGTTTCTGCGGGAACGGATGCGGGTTGGGGCGAACGCCCCATAGAGGCGGCACCTTGGCTGTGGTACCCTAGGTCCATGAATCTAATATTGCTCGTGGTCATTCTGCTTCTTTTGTTCGGCGGCGGCGGCTTCTACATCGGCGGTCCGGCGTTTGGAGGAGGGGGCCTCGGCCTTGTCCTCATTATCTGCCTGATCATCTTCCTGATGGGCGGCTTCCGCACGAAAAGCTAGACAGACCGGCAGGGGCGGCATGGCCGCCAGGATGGACACCGGGCTTCTTCGGTCAGGTTTTCTTGGCGTCTGCGCCCCAGCGCTTCCTCCAGACCAGGGCGACGACGTAGCCAAGGATCGCGGCGTTTGCTGCGATCATAAGGGCCTTTGCCGGGCTCGGGTTGTGCACCATCGATAGGATCTCTTCCGGCACAAAGAAACCGGTGGTGACCACGACCACATACTCGGCCCACGAAGCCCCTATCCAGAGGCCGATGCCCTCCGACAGGAGGATCGCCGCATAGAATGCAGTCGCGATCCCGGCCTGCAGGATCGCATGCGGCTCGATCACTCCCGCCTTCTCGAGAAGAAGCCTCGCGTAGTGGTTCTCGGGGGAGATCCGCATGAAGTCGATGAACTGCTGCGCGAGCTGGTCGAGGTCCCTGTGGACGATGCTGAAGAGCCCAAACGCGACGCCGGCCAGGGCGACACCCTTCGCCAGCTTGACGGCCGCTATGATGCGCAGGAACCCCGGGGGGCGCTTCGGTTCCTTGGCGGCGCGTTCAGACATCCCAGAAACCTATCAAGCGCGGACGGCTTTTGAAACGTAAATAGGGTCCCCGGAGGGCCGCCCGGCTCCGGCTTCTCTTGAGATTGGACCGGGCTCCCCCCAGGGTCCTCCCAGGTGACGCCCCACAAATCCAACGACCCCCTGCACGGCGTGACCCTGGAGCGCCTGCTCACCGAGCTTGTGGAGCATTTCGGCTGGAGGGAGATGGGCCGGCGGGTGCCCATCAGGTGCTTTCTCTTCGATCCCAGCATCAAGTCGAGCCTCACCTTCCTGAGGAAGAACCCGTGGGCGCGGTCCAAGGTCGAGAAGATCTACGTTTTGCTAAAGGGGGGACGTTAGCAAATTAACGAGAACCGTTGGCGAGCTTGGCTGTCCAGTGCGTCACGTTGAGCGCATTGGCAGAAGCCCTCCACCGCTATGATCTACCCTGGATACGGGTGGGCAGGATCTATCGGCGCATCTGTTTCCTTCGCTTTGAGGGCCGGGGCGCCGAGGCCACCCAGATCGAGTTCACCGAGCTAAAGGACGCTGTAGACGTCGCTAAGATGGGAAGTCCCTCCATCCCTGAGGCCGACTCGATTCTCAGGCGGCTCCTGGAGGAGGAGGGGGAGCGGGTGGCAGACGCGGTGGCTTTCGCCGAGGCGATAGTTCCTTACCTGCCCGGTCAGATGGCAGCCGCTGGGCCAGCGCTATCTCCCTTGGCCTCCGGCAATTCCATGGGCCTGAAGGCTGGGCTGCGTCCTTCGGGCGACGCGCGGTCCGTCGCCGACTTTATCGATGACATGCTGGCGCAGGATCGCCCGCGTGCCCGCTGACTCTCCGATCAACCGCAATCCAATCCCCCAATCATGACAACTGCGACCCTCGAAAAACCCGCCACCGCTGCCCCCAGCCTTGCACCCTCCGCCCAATCAAGCCGCCCGATGGTTCCGAAGGCGGCCTGCCTCCTCATGGGGCTAGACCTTGGCACCAACAAGTCCTGCGTGCTCGCCGGGGGCCCCGGATCCTCCGACATCACGGTCAGCAAGGTCGTCCCTTCCGTTGTGGGCTACGTGAAGGACGGCATCGTGGATGGCATCATCACAGGCAACGCGAAGGTCCTCTTTGGCGAGGAGGCCCTGAGGCAGATGCTCCACGTGGAGCTTGCGGTACCCCTTGCCGAGGGCGTCATTACCCATCCCGAGGCCGCCCGCGACTTCATGCTGCACCTTCGCCAGCTCGCGGACCCGTCGGGACGCTCCGAGATCCGCGCCGTCGTCGGCGTTCCGGCCAACGCGGGGGAGCAGGCTCGCGAGGCCATCCGCAGGGCCGCCACGGGCGTCTTTTCCCATATCCTCCTCATACCCGAGCCGTTCCTCGCGGCCCTGGGCTACCGCGACGATGCCCGGGTCCGGCAGCCGGGCTACGTGGACCCCGTGGTCAACTCGCTGTTCATCGACATTGGAGGGGGGACGAGCGACCTGTGCCTAGTGCAGGGATATTTTCCGACCCGCGAAGACCAGATCAGCATTCCGTTCGCCGGGGACGCGATCGACGCCCTGATCTTTGACGGGCTAAACCGCACGTACCCCAACAACGGGCTCTCCCTGATCACCGTCCGTGAGATCAAGGAGGCCCACGCCTACGTGGGCCCGAGCCGCAAGCCGCTCGAGGTCAAGGTCGTGATAGGCGGCAAGAGCCGAACGCTGGAGCTCGGCGAAGCGATAGGAAACGCCTGCAACGCGCTGATCGACAAGATATACCCGGCGCTCACGGCCCTCATCGCGTCGGCGTCCTCGGATTCCGTGGTGACGCTGCTCCAGAATATCATCGTGACCGGGGGCGGCTCGCAGATACGCGGGATCGACACGGTGCTTCAGAAGAAGCTCGCCGACGACGGCTATGAGTCCCCCACGGTCCGCCTCGCGGGACAGGACTTCCAGCGCTATGTGGCCATGGGGGCGCTAAAGGCCGCCCGAGCGGCTAGGGAGAACCAATGGCAGGTCCTCCTTGGGTAGGGGAGGAGCCGCGCCGCCGTCCCAGCTCACGAGTCCACGCGTATCGGAAGGACCACGAAGGGCATGCCAGAAAGGAAGAACCTGCGCTGGAGCGTGAACACGGTGTGGTTGTGCAGCCACCGGGTGAGGTTCGTCTCGTAGGTGAAGAGCAGCTGGCCCGCGAAGAAGACCTGGTTCGGGAATTCCGCCGATGCCTCCCGCGCAAGCTTCATCACCTCGTTCGTGATATCATACCCGATGCCGGTGAACGCCTTCGAGCCGTAGCCCCGCGACTCTGCGAACTGGACGTAGCGCTGGGCCTCCTGCTCGGTGTGCAGCTTCAGGTCGTCGATCTCTGCGGCGCCCTTGAAGTTTCCGGCATCGACGGAGCCCACCTGCACGAAGATGAAATTGCGGAACGTGTTCCCGAACATGCGGGGCACGTTGAGGATCGTGTGCAGCCCGAGCCCGTTGAACCCATTCACGAGGATCACGGCGGTGCGGGCCTTCGGGTCCGCCACCGGGAGCACCTCCGGGAGGGCCTTAGCCTCGGCCTCCGCCGCGTCCACGATAGAGTCGAGGCGCTTGAGCTGGAGCCTCACGCCGTTGTAGTGGCGCTTGATCGCGAATGCCGTGACCACGAGGATGCCTGTGACGAGGAGGGTGGCCCAGCCACCTTCGTTGAACTTGACTATGGTCAGTGAAACGAGGATCGACGCGGTCAGGATGAGGCCGAAGCCGTTGATGAAGAACTTGTGGAACCACTGGTTGTCGTTCTTTCGCTCCTCCCACCAATGGCGCACCATCCCGGCCTGCGAGAGCGAGAAGGTGATGAACACGTTGATAGAGTAAAGGATCACGAGGAGGTCCACCGAGCCCTTCGTTGCCAGCATCATCACAAATCCCGAGAATCCCATCAGAAGGACGCCGTTTCGGGTCACGAGTCGCTCGCTCAGGTTCGCGAACTGCGCCGGGAACCAGCGGTCGAGCGCCATGTTCGCGAGCACCCGGGGGCCGTCCAGGAATCCCGTCTGCGCCGCGATGATCAGGAGGGCCGCCTCGGAGGCCAGGGTGATCCACACGAAGGAGCCCCCCACCAGGTGGTTCCAGCCCCCGGTCATCTGCTCAAAGAGCACGGCGTTGAGGGTTTTGTCGGGGTTTACGTGGACGTCGTACAGCTGATAAGCGACGAGGAGCCCGGCGACCGTCAGGGCCAGCGACACGCCCATGTACACCATCGTGCGCCTGCCCGTGCGCACGCGGGGCTCCCTGAGGATCGGCAGGCCGTTGCTCACGGCCTCGATCCCAGTGTAGGTGCCGGCACCCATGCTGTAGGCCTTGAGCAGGAGCGCCATAAGGCCAAACCAGCCGACGGTCGAGCTGACCGAATGCACCTCATGGGTCGTCGCGGTCGCGATGCCGGCCAGCCCTGCGGAATGCGAGACCATCGCGTAAACGATGACGAAGATGTGGGTCAGCACGAAGACGCCGAAGATCGGCACCCATATGACGACCGACTCCTTTACGCCGCGCAGGTTGATGATGGTTAGCCCCACCACACCCAGGACCGCGCACGTGAGCTTCAAATGCAGCGCGGATTCCGGGAATAGGCTGAAGAGGGCGTCAAAGCCGCTGGCCACCGAGATCGTCACGGTGAGCACGTAGTCGATCAGGAGGGCGCAGCCGGACACGACGCCGACCGCCGGCGAGAGCAGCTTGCTTGCGACCAGGTAACCGCCGCCCCCCGTGGGGAACAGGGCGATGATCTGCGAGTAGCTCATGCAGATCGCGAAGATCGTGACCACCGATGCCAGCGCCACGAACAGGCTCAGGTGAGGGCTCGTCCCAAGGGCCTTGAAGGTCTCCTCGGGGCCATAGCACGAGGACGAGAGTCCGTCCGCGCCCAGCCCGACCCACGCGAAGAGCGCTATCAGGGAGATGCTGTGGAAGAGGTTCTTGTCCGTGAGGGATTTTTCACGGCCGAATACGATCGATTTAAGGGACATTGAGCGGGTTTGTGTGGGGATTGTTTCGGGAAAATAAAGCAGCCCCCGGGCGGTGTGGACGATGCAAGTGCCGTACCAACCGGCAAGAAAGACATGTTCCAAGCGGTCGTAACCGACGGGTGAACGCCAACTAGGGCAGGGAATTTAATGTTTTCTTAATGTTTTTGGGCGCCGCTTGACAGGCGGGGCGGCGCACCCCTAATTCGATATTCCGTATGGAGGCAGCCCTAGATCAGCCGGTGCTTGTCCTAAATCGCCTATGGCAGGCGGTTAATGTCATCGGCGCACGGCGCGCATTCGGACTCCTGGCCCGGGGCCACGCTCACGTCGTCCACCAACAGCAGGACGATTTCAGGATGTTCTCGATGATGGATTGGATCGACTTCTCTGCGGACCACCCGACCGCGGTGGAGCTCGAGATGGTGCACACGCCGACCCGCACGATACGCCTGCCCCGGGTGATCCTGCTCACCTTTTTCGACAAGCTCCCCTGCAAGGAGCTCAAGCTCACGCGCAACAACGTGTTCGAGCGGGACAAGAACTCGTGCCAGTACTGCGCGCGCGTGCTGCCGAGGGAACAACTGAACCTGGACCACGTGATCCCCCGCGACTACGGCGGGAAGACGACCTGGGAGAACATTGTCTGCTCGTGCATCAAGTGCAATTCCCGCAAGGCGAACCGCCTCCCGCACGAGGCGGGCATGCGCCTGATACGAAAGCCCTCGCGCCCGAAATGGCGTCCGGTCATCTCCATGGTGCTCGGGACCCAGCACCGCGAGATGTGGAAGGACTTCCTCGATATCGCCTACTGGAACGTCGAGCTTGAGGAGTAGGCGTTCCCTGCTAGGCCCTTGCCAGCGGCATGGTGACGCGAAAGGTCGTGCCCGCCGGGCTTGTCCCCACGAGATGGATGTCGCCATTGTGGCCCTGGAGCACCCGTTTCGCGATCGCGAGGCCAAGACCCGTCCCGTCGTGGCGCCCCGTGAGGAAAGAGTCGAATATCCGCTCCCTGATCGCGTCGGGTATGCCCAGGCCGGTGTCTGAGACGTCGAGCACGGCCACGCCCCCCGAGTCCCTCGCCTCCGCCGATAGCCTGAGCGTGATCTCGCCGCCGTTGGGCATCGCCTGCATCGAATTGATCAGCAGGTTTAGGAGCACCTGCTGGAGCTGGCCCTTGTGCCCCTCGACCACCACGGGCCGGGCCGGGGGCTCGTAGGCGATCCGTATGTTGTTTTGCGCAAGCTTCAGGCGCATCAGGACGAGCGTGTCCGCTACGATCTCCGCGACCTGGTGGCGTGCATGGAGGCTCGTCGGCGCCTTTGCGAAGTTGAGAACCCGCGTCACGATCGACTCAAGCTGGTCGAGCTTTTCGCCGATCACGCGCACGTCCGTGCGGCGGGGGTCCCCCTCCGCAAAGTCGAGGCCCATTCCGCCGTGGAGGAGCTTGATCACCGTGAGCGGGTTGCGGATCTCGTGCGCGATTTCGGCCGCAAGGAGCCCGAGCGTCGTGAGGCGCTCGTTCTTGCGCAGCGACTCCTCGCTCATGAAGACACGGGAGTAGAGCCTGGAATTCTGGAGCGCCACGGCGCCCAGGCTCGCTAGGGCGCTGCAGAGGCGCTTCTCGTCATTGTCGAACACCCTCTTCCGGTCGGTGAAGCAGATGAGAACCCCCATCACGTCGCCCTCGAAGAGCATCGGCGTGGCGATGACCGAGCGGAGCTCCGGGTCCCTGGGGAGGTCCTGAAGGTCATGGAACTCGGGAGACTGGATGTCGGCGAAGGAGACCGCCTTGCGGGTGCGCACGGCGGAGGCGGAAAGACACAGGTGCACGGGAAGGTCGCCCTCCGGGGTCAGCGTCTCCGGGGAGCCCCGGTACGATGCTAGCCTTAGGCTCGTCGTCGCCGGGTCATACGTGAAGAACGCGCAGGCCTTGGCCTGCATCATTGCAAGGGCGTCCCGCGTGAGCGTGTCGAAGAGCTCCCGCTGCTCGAGCTTGCCCACCAGGGCCTGCCCCGTCGCGATCAGGGCCTCCAGCTGGCGGGCCTTTCCCCGGAGGTGGCGCAGTTCCCAAAGGCGGTTGAGGACCAGGGCCGACGACTCCGCAACCCTGACCAGGTGGGCGAGGTCCAGCTCCGCATACCTGCCGACCAAGTCGTGCTCAAGCGCGACCACGCCCAGGACTTGTCCGTTGGGCAGCAGGATCGGAGCCGCCATCTCGCTGCGGGTCCCCTTCACCATGGGCCGGCTCCGGAGGTCCGCGGGGGAATCCGGCACCAGCAGGGGCTTGGCGTGCCACGCCACCCATCCCGGCACGCCCTGGCCGGGTGAAAACGTGGGTTCCGCGTCCGGGGGCAGTCCCACCGAGGCCTCGATTTCAAGCCTGCCGCTCTCCGGGTTCTGGAAGGCTATAAGGGCGTTCTTGGGAGCAAAGCAGCGTGACACAAGCGCCAGAATCTCCCGGGTCGCCACCGCGGGATCCTCGGTGCCCGATGCAAGGGACAAGATGGCGTTCAATGCCGCCAATTCCTCTTCTTCGGTCATGCCACAAGTCGTGCAGGGTGTGCAGGGCCGCGCAAGGGATTATGGAGGGTCCCTGCTCGGCCGCCGTGGGCCCTTGGCCCCTAGGCGGTTTCCGCAACCGGGACCTGCACGGGCGTGATCACCTCTGTGAGCGCGGCGCGCAGCCTTACCAGCCGGCCGGTGTCTTCCACCGACTCATGGTTCGCGCTCTCGATGTAGAAGGTGTCTATTGCGACCCCGCGCTCGGTGCCGATGCGCGCGAACGTGATGTCAAAGCCGAAGTCCGAAATGACCTTCGCGAGCCTATAGAGAAGGCCGATCTGGTCCCTGGCCTGGACCTCGACAATGGTCCTCTGCATGGAGATCTCGTGGTAGACGTCGACGGTCGGCGGGAAGGAGCTCTGGAGCGTCTCCCCGCTCTTGTTGAACATATAGCGCGTCGAGGCGATCTTCTTGGCCTGGGCAACGATGTCGGGATACAGGTCCGAGCTCGAGACAAGGGCCGACTCGATGATCTTCGCGAAGGATTCCTGCGCCGCGGAATTCTGGACGACGCCGTGCCCGGGCTCGACCACGTAGAAGGTGTCGATGGCGATGTGGTCCGTCCTTGAGATGACCTTCGCCCCCAGGATGTTCAGGCCCGCGACGCTAAACGCGCCGGCAAGCTTGTAGAATAGGCCCGCTCTGTCCCAGGTGACGACGTTCACCACGGTGAGGGAGCGGTTTAGGTCGTCCTTCCAGTCAATCACCGGCCGGAGGGTTCCAACGGACTCGGTCGAGGAGATGGACTTGAGAAGCTTGTTCACCATCTGGATGTGGAGCGTGATCTCGCTCGAGTCCGTGAGGATGAAATAGCGGTCTGGGAGCAGGCTGAAGTGCGCGGCGATCTCGTCGTTGCTTATGCCCGGTATCCGTTTGGCGATAAGTTCCTGTTCGGTCATTTTTCGTTTTTCCTCAAAGCTCGCGTCGACTGCGGCGCCAAGCCTCAGGCGCTCGAGCGTGTTCCTATATAGTGTTGTATGTAAAGTGTCCTTGTAGCTGTTCCAGAGCTCTGGCGACGTTCCCCGCGCGTCGCAGAAGGTATGTACATAGAGGAAGCGCAGGCGCTCCTGGTCGCCGACAAGCTCCGCAAAGCTGGAGGAAGTCTTAGGGTCATCTACATCCCGCTTCTGCCAGAATCGTGCCATCGCGAGATGATTCTTTATAACAAATGAAACTAGGGCCTGGCCCCGTTCCGACACTCCGAGGCGCTTCATCGTGGGCATCGCGAGGCGCACCCCCGACTCGGAATGATTCTTAATGCCCACGGCCTTGCCGATGTCGTGCAGGAGTAGGGTCAGGTAGATGAGCGCGGGGTCCTCGACCTCATGCACGACGGAGCGATATTTCACTTTGATAGGGTCCGCCTCGGTGAAGATTAGATCGAGCTCCCGGATAGCGTTAAGCGTATGTATATCAGCGGTATAGCGATGATAAAACTCGTGCTGCACTAGGCAGGTGAGCGCGTTGAACTCGGGGATGTACGCTCCGAGGACGCCGAGCTCGTGCATCCTGGAAAGGACCGGCTGCACGGCGCCCGACTCGGAGAGGATTGCGCGGAAGGTGAGGGCGGCGTCCGGCGATTCGAAGACCCCCTCCATGAGGGGAAGGGACTCACGGATCAGCTGGGTGAGGTTAAAATCGAGGGTGCAGTCGAGCTGCTGGCAGTGGCGAAACACACGCATCAGGCGCACGGGGTCGTCCCTAAACACGGATTTTGAGTCGGCAGCCAGCTCCTGGCCACGGACAACGAAACCGTCCACCCGCCGGGCACGGCGCAGGCGGGCTATCTTCAGGGCCTCCCGGATCGGAACCTTTGCGCCGCTCGACTTCCTGCCGATCGCAAGCGCGAGCCGACTCTCCACGTTCTTTGACGTCTGGAAAATGGTCTGGGCGGCCTTATAGTAGTCCTGCATGAACCGCTCGACCCGGTCGAGCAGCACGGGCTGGGTGTAGCCCAGGCTGAGCGCCACGCGGGCCTGCGAGTCCAGGTTCAGGATGTCGGTCGGCCGCACGCTCTCGAAGTGGAGCTCGTTGCGGACCCGGAGCAGGAAATCGTAGGCCTTTGCGAATTCCCCCACCTCGAGCGCCGTCAGGTGGCCCTCCTGGGCCAACTCGTCCATGCGGTTGATCCCGAGCTTCACCCGGGCCATCCAGAGCGTGTTCTGGTAGTCGCGCAGGCCGCCGACGCCATTCTTGATGTCAGGCTCCTGGTTGAACACCGTGTCCCCGAACTTCGACCGCCGGTTGGACTGGTCCTCGAGCCGGGCCAGGATATATCCCTTGGGGTCGTCGGTCGTGTAGAAGTTCCTATACGCAAGAAGGAACGAGTCGCAGAGGGCCGCGGAACCGGCCACATAGCGGGCCTCCAGGAGGGCGGTCATGGTCTGGATCTCCTTCTTTGCCTGGACGAACACCTCCTCTACCGTGCGGGTCGAGTGCCCGACCTTGAGCCCGCAGTCCCAGAGCGGGTAAAGCACCTCCTGGGTCAAGTGGGCTTGGAACGGCTGCACCACCGCCGGCTTTGACTTGGTCGGGTACAGGAACATGACATCCACGTCACTCCAGGGCGCCAGCTCGCTCCGGCCGTAGCCTCCCAATGCCATCATTGCCACGGCTGCAGGCATCGGGCCCCGGCTCCGGGCATAGAGGCCGATCGCGTGGTCGAAAAGCTTGGCTATCAGAAGGTCAATGATGGCCGACCGTCCGTTCTCCACCTCAAGGCCGGACGCCCCATGGTCATGGCGGTCCCTAAGGTCGGCCATGGCCTCCCTCAGGAACGCCTTGCAGGCGACAATCCGGTCGGCACCCCGCGTTTCAGGCGTAAATACGAGAATCGAGCGTGCGAGCTCGTCTGGGGGTTTTGCCATGTAAAGAACCCATTGAACCCCATGGGGGCGGGGATTCAATCCTGGACGGCGCGCACCCCGGACTTGCCTGCGCGGGGGGCTCCCGGTTTGCTGGCGGGCCCACATGCCCGAGATCACAAAGAGCTATGAGCCGCAAGAGGTCGAAAAGAAGTGGTATGCGGCGTGGCTAGAGGCCGGAGCCTTTGCGGGCAGGGCCCAGCCGGGCCGCGCGCCGTACTCCATCGTCATGCCGCCGCCCAACGTCACGGGCGTCCTCACGATGGGCCACGTGCTCAATAACACCCTCCAGGACATACTGATCCGGCGCGCCCGCCTCGAGGGCAAGTCTGCGCTCTGGATCCCGGGCCTGGACCACGCTGGAATCGCGACCCAGACGGTCGTCGAGCGCGAGCTCCGCAGGCAGAAAAAGACCCGGCACGACGACGGCCGCGAGGCCTTCGTCAAGCGTGTATGGGAGTGGCGACGCGAGAAGGGCGGGAAGATCCTCGAGCAGCTCCAGAGGCTGGGCGCGTCCTGCGACTGGGACCGGACCCAGTTCACCATGGACCCTGCGTATTCAAGGGCCGTCATCGGGACCTTCACCGATCTATTCCGGAGGGGGCACATTTACCGCGGCAAGCGGATGGTGAACTGGTGCCCGGCCTCCTTGACCGCGCTCTCCGACGAGGAGGTCATCATGAAGCCCACGAACGCGACGCTCTTCAAGGTGCGCTACGAGCTCGTGGACGCGCCGGGGCAGTTCGTCCAGGTGGCCACCACCCGGCCCGAGACGATTCCCGGCGACGTCGCGATCGCGGTGCACCCCGAGGACCCGAGGTACGCGGGCATGGTGGGCCGCAAGGTGTGGCGGCCCCTCAACCGCGCCCAGATCGCGATCATCTCGGATCCCGCGGTCGACCCCAAGTTCGGCTCGGGCGCGCTCAAGATCACGCCCGCCCATGACAAGGTGGACCACGAGATCGGCCTGCGCCACGGGCTGCCCGTCCTGGACATCCTCAATGCCGACGCGACGCTAAACGAGCTTGCCGGCGTAGAACTTGCTGGCATGGAGCGGTTTGCAGCCAGGAAGAAGGCGGCCGACCTCCTCAGGGCCTCCGGTGCCCTCATGGGCGAGGAAGCGTACCAGAACAACGTGGGTTATTCCGAGAGGGCCGACGTTCCCATCGAACCCCGCCTCACTTGGCAGTGGTGGCTGCGTTACCCAAAGATCGAGGAGGCAAAGGCCGTCGTGCGCGATGGGCTGATCCGCTTCCACCCGGAACGCTGGTCCAAGGTATATCTCCATTGGCTCGAGAACATCCAGGACTGGTGCATCAGCCGCCAGCTGTGGTGGGGGCACCGGATTCCGGTCTGGTACCGCAAGGGGCTCGATCGCGACCGGCTGACGGAGGAGGACTTGAGGGATCCTGCGAAGGTACACGTCTCGATCGACGGCCCGAAGGACCCCGAGAACTGGGTCCAGGAGGACGACGTCCTCGACACGTGGGCCTCATCCTGGCTCTGGCCCTTCGCGACCCTCGGATGGCCCGAGCCGGGTGCGATGGAGGCCGAAGGCTTCGGCGCCTTCTACCCGACCAGCACGCTCGTGACCGGCCCCGACATCATCTTCTTCTGGGTGGCGCGCATGATCATGGCCGGGCTCGAGTTTGTGCGGCCCGGCGAGCCTGTTGAACGACGGATCCCCTTCCGCGATGTCTACTTCACCGGGATCATCCGGGACGCCCAGGGTCGCAAGATGTCCAAGTCGCTTGGCAACTCGCCCGACCCGGTGGACCTGATCGAGACGTACGGGGCGGACGGCCTCAGGTTCGGCATCGTCTCGACGGCGCCGCAAGGCCAGGACATACGCTTCCAGGATGAGCGGATCGAGGGTGGAAAGAACTTCTGCAACAAGCTCTGGAACGCCTGCCGCTTCCGCCAGATGAGCGGGCCCGCCGGGGACAACTCCTCGGCGGCGGCGATCCTTGACCGGATCGACCCCTCCAGGTTCGACGCCGACGACCACGCGATCCTGGCCCGCCTGCTCACGACGACCCGCGAGGTCGACCGCTGTTTCGGCGCCTTTGAGTTTAGCGCCGCAACCCAGGCGCTCTACGGGTTTTTCTGGAACGACTTCTGCGACTGGTACGTCGAGGTCTCGAAATCCAAGCTCCAGGCCGACGACACCAAGGCCAATTGCCTGGCGATCCAGGATTTGGTCCTCAGGCAGACCCTCCTCCTGCTTAGCCCCGTCATCCCGTTCATCACCGAGGAGCTCTGGGCACTCCTGGGTTACTGCGGGCCCAAGGGCGGCCTGATCCAGGACAGCATCCTGGACGACGCCTCGACCTGCGCCACGGCCCTCGGGGTGCTGGGAGCCAGGCCGGATCCGGCCCAGGCAGCCTCGGTCGAGCAGATGAAGCTCTTCGTCTCGCGGGCCCGTTCCCTGAAGGCCGAGCACAACCTGGCGAGCCGCAGGGACGTGAAGTTCTTCCTGATTGCGGGGGACGCATCCTGGGCCCTGGTTGAGGCGAACCTCGCAAAGCTCGCCCGGATGGCCGGCGCCTCGGAGATCACGCGCCGCGAGTCGGTCGAGGGTGCCCCGGCCGCCGTAACCACCCTTGGGACGCTCTTCCTGGACCTCGCGAGCACGGTCGACGTGGCGGCTGAGAGGCTCCGCATGCGCAAGGAGATCGACGCCCTGGCCAAGCACATCGCCGGCACCGAGGCACGGCTGGCAAACCAGGCGTTCGTCGCAAAGGCGCCCCCGGCCGTCCTCGAGGGCGCGCGCAGGCAGCTTGCCGAGCAGCAGGCCAAGCGCGCGGAGCTTGAGCGGTTGCTCGCGTCGCTCGGCTAGGGGACCACGCCCGATGCCCGCCCCAGTCCGCATCCTTGCCTTCTCCGGCAGCGCGCGCCGCGAGTCCCTCAACCGCAAGTTCCTCGGGTTTGCGGTGGAGGCCGCTCGCCTGGCGGGCTGCGAGGTGACTCTTGCCGACCTGGGTGGGCTCGCGATGCCCCTCTACAACGGGGACCTGGAGGATGCCGAGGGGATCCCCCAGGGAGCCAAGAAGCTTGCCGAGCTTGTCGCCTCCCACGACGGGCTCCTTGTCGCCTCGCCCGAGTACAATGCGAAGCCGACCCCCCTCCTCATGAACGCCATCGACTGGTGCAGCCGGGTTGAGCCGGTCCCCTTCGAAGGAAAGGTGGCTGCCGTCATCTCGGCCTCGCCGGGACCCTTCGGGGGTGTCCGCTCGCTTGCCCTCACCCAGCAGCTCCTGTCCAAGCTGGGGTGCCTGGTCGTGCCCGGGCAGTGCTACCTGGCAGGTGCCGCGAAGGCCTTTGACGCGGCCGGGGGCCTCACCCAAGAGCACGCGCGGCGCTCGGTGACGGCACTCGTCTCAAAGCTTGCATGGACCGCGTCCCGGCTGGCGCCATGAGGAGCGGCACCCATGCCCGTCTGTATGCTTGCCCGGGGGCTCGACCCTCCGCTTAAATCGCCGTCCCAAATCATGAAGAAAGCCCTCATTACCGGAATTACAGGCCAGGATGGCTCGTATCTAGCCGAGCTCCTGCTGTCCAAAGGCTATGAGGTGCACGGGATCATAAGGCGGGCCTCGACCTTCAACACCAGCCGGATCGACCACCTTTACAGCGATCCCCACGTCAACGGCGTCCGGCTCTTCCTGCACTACGGGGACCTGGCGGACTCCGTGCAGATGGTGAAGCTCCTCTACGAGCTCCAGCCCGACGAGATCTACAATCTCGGCGCCCAGTCCCACGTCAGGGTATCGTTCGACATACCCGAATACACCGGGGACGTGGACGCCCTGGGCGCGCAGCGCATCCTCGAGGCCATCCGCGAGGCCGGCCTCGTGAAGAAGGTCCGCTATTACCAGGCATCGTCCTCGGAGATGTACGGCAAGGTCCAAGAGGTGCCCCAGACGGAGAAGACCCCGTTCTGGCCGCGGTCGCCCTACGGGTGCGCGAAGGCCTATGCCTACTACCTGACGGTAAACTACCGCGAGAGCTACAACCTGCACGCGAGCAACGGCATCCTCTTCAACCACGAGTCGCCGCGCCGCGGGGAGACCTTTGTCACGCGAAAGATCACCCGTGCGGCCTCCCGGATCAAGATGGGCCTGCAGGAGAGCCTCTACCTCGGAAACCTGGACGCGCAGCGCGACTGGGGCTACGCGAAGGAATACGTCGAGATGATGTGGATCATGCTCCAGCAGGAGAAGCCGGACGACTACGTGGTGGCCACCAACGAGACCCACAGCGTGAAGGACTTCTGCGCGGAGGCTTTCGGCCACCTGGGGCTCGACTGGGAGAAATACGTCAGGCACGACACGCGCTATGAGCGCCCCGCGGAGGTGGAGCTCCTGATTGGCAACCCCGCCAAGGCGGAGAGCCAGCTCGGCTGGAAGCCGGTGGTGAGGTTCAAGGAGCTAGTGAAGATCATGGTGGACCACGACCTGGAGCTAGCAAAGCGCGAGTCGCAGATCGCCAAGCTGCCGCCTCCGTGACGAGGATCTTCATTGCAGGTCACCGTGGAATGGTGGGCTCGGCCCTCGTCCGGCGCCTCAGGGGCGAGCCCGGCGTGGAGCTCATCCTGCGCTCACGCGCGCAGCTGGACCTGACGAGCGAGCCCGCCGTCGAGGCCTTCCTGAGGGCCGAGAAACCCGACGTTGCGATCATCGCCGCCGCGAAGGTCGGCGGCATCCATGCCAACAACACCTTCCCGGCGGAGTTCCTTCATGAGAACCTGGCGATCGCCTCCGGTGCGGTCCACGGGGCCTGGAGGGCCGGGGTGGGGCGCCTCCTCTTCCTTGGGAGCTCCTGCATCTACCCCAAGCACGCCCCCCAGCCGATGACCGAGGAGTGCCTCCTCACGGGTCCGCTGGAGCCCACGAACGAGGCCTATGCGGTCGCCAAGATCGCGGGCCTGAAGCTCTGCCAGTATTACCGCAAGCAGCACGGGGTCCTCTTCCACTCGGCGATGCCCACCAACCTCTACGGCCCGGGCGACAACTACCACCCTAAGAATTCACACGTGCTGCCGGCCCTCATCCGCCGCTTCCACGAGGCAAAGGAGGCGGGAACGCCGGAGGTGACGGCCTGGGGCTCGGGGACCCCGCGAAGGGAGTTCCTGCACGTGGACGACCTGGCAGACGCCTGCGCCTTCCTGCTGACGCAGGGTAACCCTCCGGACTGGATAAATGTGGGCACGGGCACAGACGTCACGATCCGGGAGCTCACCGAGGTGGTGGCCGCCGCGACGGGCTACAAGGGGCGGATCCTCTGGGACGCCTCGATGCCCGACGGCACGCCCCGCAAGCTCCTGGACGTCTCGAAACTCTCGGCCCTCGGCTGGAAGGCCAGGATAGGGCTCGGAGACGGCGTCGCATCGACCTACAGGAGCTTCCTCGAGGAAAAGGCGGCCGGCGTCCTCCGCGTCTAGTCCCCAAGCACCGTGGCCGACGAAATTCCAACAGTGGCGGCCGAGGTCGAGGATGTGGGCCCGAAGAAGTCCTTCTGGGGCCACCTGAGCGACCTGAGGTCCGCGCTCGTCAAGTCGGTCGCCGTGATCGTGGTGGCGCTCGTCGCATGCCTCCTGGGGAGCCCGTGGCTCGTCAAGGTGCTCGAGCAGCCCCTGCGGCACATGCACATGTTCGAGAAGGCGAAGCCGACCGTCACGCTGCAGATCGGCGACACCCGACTCGGCCCCTACGAGGTCACCCGGGAGCAGTTCCCGGGGCTGCCCCCGGGCGACGCACCCCACGTCGTGTTCAGGGTAGGGACGGCGCCGATGGGCAACCAGCAGGTGGCGACCCTCTCGATGGAGACCGACCCGCAGTCAAGCGAGCAGCTGGAGGTCAGGCTGCACAACTTCAGCCCGGCCGAGTCCTTCATGGTGGCCTTCCACGTCGCGCTCTTCGCCGCGCTCGCCGTGTCCTCGCCCTTCTGGATATTCTTCATGGGCGGCTTCATCCTTCCCGCGCTAAACCTCAAGGAGCGCAAGGTGATCTTCAGCTGGCTAGGGTGGTCGGTCTTCCTCTTTATCGTCGGCGTCCTGTCGACCTACTTCGTGCTCCTGCCGGTGGCCCTGCGGGCGTCCGTCCAGTACTCGGAGCTCCTCGGGTTCTCGGCGCAGGACTGGCGTGCGCAGGAATACATCAACTTCGTCTGCAAGTTCATCTTCGGCATGGGCCTCGGGTTCCAGTTCCCGCTGGTCGTGCTCTTCCTCGTGAAGATCGGGGTCCTCACCCACGAGCACCTGAAGAAATACCGCAGGCACGTGGCGGTCCTCTCTCTGATCCTGGGCGCCGTCCTCACGACCCCGGAGGTCGTTACCCAGGTCGCCATGGCGATCCCGCTGTACCTGCTCTACGAGATCTGCATCTGGATCGCCTGGTACTGGGAGAAAAAGAAGAAGAAGGCGGAGCCCGCGGCAACCTGATTCCGGCAAGGCGGAAGCGCGAACGCACCCCAGCAGATGGCAGCTTTTGAACACGCGCTCCTGCTGCTCCTCCTTGTCGCGGGCCTGAGCGTCGTCGGCAGGTGGATGCCGTGGCCGCAGCTGATCACCTACCTGGCCGGCGGCGTCGCGCTCGCCTACGTCCGGGCCTTCCCCCGCTTCGAGCTAGACCCCGGGTTCTTCTTCCTGTGCTTCCTGCCGCCGCTGATCTTCTCGGACGGTTGGCTCATGCCGATCCGGGAGCTCCTGAAGGCCAAGCGCCCGATCCTGCTTCTGGCGGTGGGCCTCGTGGCCTTCACCACCCTGGCCGTGGGCCTCGTGGCTCACGCCCTGGTCCCGGGCCTTCCGCTCGCGATGGCCTTCGCGCTCGGCGCCATCGTCTCCCCCACGGACGCCGTTGCCGTGAACGCTGCGACCGAGCACCTGAGGGTCCCCGCGCGCATGACCACGATCCTGAACGGCGAGAGCCTGATGAACGACGCCACCGGCCTCGTTGCGTTCAAGTTTGCGCTGGCCGCCGTAGTCGCGGGCACCTTCTCGCTCCGCCAGGCCGCGTTGGAATTCTCGCTGCTGTCGGTCGGCGGCTTCGCTGTGGGGCTCGCCGTGGGCTATGCCATCGGCCGCCTGAGGGATCTCCTTCGGCACCTCCAGGCGAGCGACGCGATGATCGAGACGACGCTTTCCCTGATGACCCCCTACGCGGCCTACCTGCTCGCCGAGCACCTCCGGGTATCCGGGATCCTGGGGGTTGTCGCCGCAGGCCTCTATTCCGGCTGGCGGGACCCCGTCCGCATGGACGCGGAGACCCGCCAGAACGCCTATGGGGTCTGGTCGCTCGTAATTTTCTGGCTCAACGGCATCGCCTTTGTGCTCCTAGGCCTGCAGTTCCCCTCCCTCTTTGCCGCTGTCAGCCACCAGTTCTCGGTCGCGCACCTGCTCGGCATGACGGCGGCCGTCGCCGGCACCGCGATGGTGGCTCGCATAGTGTGGGTATTCCCGGGGACCTACCTTCCGTTCCTGCTTCCCTGGGTGAGGAGCAGGGAGAAGCCGTCGCCGCCGCGTTCCGTCCTCGTCGTCAGCTGGGCGGGCATGCGGGGGACGGTGACCCTGGCCGCGGCCCTCTCGATCCCGATCTTCCTCGAGGACGGCTCGCCGTTCCCCGGGCGCGACATCGTGATCTTCCTGGCATTTGGGGTGATCGCGACGACGCTCCTCCTCCAGGGCACCACCCTCGAGCCGCTGATCAAGCGCCTCGGAATCCAGGAGGACCAGGACCGGCCGAGGGAGGAGCGCCTTGCCCGCATGGCCGCGGTGGAGGCGGGACTCTCGGCGCTCCGGGAGCTCGGGCCCACGGCAACGGCCGGGGACCACGCCGCGGCGCTCGGCTCCGTGGTCGCCGAATACGAACAGCGCCTGGCAGCGCTCACGGCCGAGGGGGAGACCCAGAGGAGCGCCGGCAGGCGCCGCCATGCGGGCCATCGCTACCGGCTCGCGGCGCTAAAGGCCGAGCGCAGCGCCCTCGACAAGCTCTGGCGGAGCGGGGCGATCATAGACGAGGTGCACCGGCCGCTCCAGCAGCTCCTCGACCACGAGGAGACGCTGCTCCTGGGCTCTAGGCCCGCGGAACCGGCCGAGCGCTAGCGGTTCACGGCCGCCATGCTGTGCGACGGGTAGCGCTCGCCCGATGCAAGGCCGACGGGCACCACGGCGTCGATCCGCCCAAGGTCGGCGGGGGTCAGGCGCACCGAGAGCGCCCCGAGGTTCTCGTCGAGGTACGCGGCGCGCTTTGTCCCGGGGATCGGGACAATGTCATCCCCCTGGGCAAGCACCCAAGCCAGGGCCAGCTGGCTCGCGGAGCAGCCCTTCTCCCGCGCGACCGACTCGACCTGCCGCACGAGCTCAAGGTTCTTCTGGAAGTTTTCACCCTGGAACCTCGGAGAATTGCGCCGGTAGTCGTCCGCTGGAAGGTCCGCGGGGCTCTTGAACTGCCCGGTCAGGAACCCCCTGCCGAGCGGGCTGTAGGCAACGAAGCCGATGCCGAGCTTGCGGGTCGCCTCGAGGATCCCGTCCTCGGGGTCGCGGCTCCAGAGCGAATACTCGGTCTGAAGCGCCGCGATCGGGTGCACGGACGCGGCCCGGCGCAGGGTCTCCGGAGCCGCCTCCGAGAGGCCCAGGTGCCTAACCTTGCCCGCCTTCACCAGGTCGGCCATGGCGCCCACGGTCTCCTCTATCGGCACCTTGGGGTCGACGCGGTGCTGGTAGTAGAGGTCGATCACGTCAACCTTCAGCCGGGCGAGGCTCCTCTCGCAGCATTCCCTCACGTAGGCCGAGTCTCCCCGCACGCCCAGGAATTCGCCCTTGGGGCCGCGCACGTTTCCAAACTTCGTGGCGAGCACGACCTTCGCCCGCCTGCCCGCGATGGCCCTGCCGACCAGCTCCTCGTTTCGGCCGCTTCCGTACATGTCGGCCGTGTCGAGAAAGTTTCCGCCCGCGTCCAAGAAGCGGTGGATCACGCGGATCGACTCCGAATCATCCATCCTCGACGGCTCATAGAACTCGCTCATGCCCATGCATCCGAGCCCGATCGAGGAGACCCTGGGGCCGCCCCTTCCCAGCGTGCGTTCAGTCATCATGGCTTTTAAGGGGTCCAAACCTATAACGCCTTCACCGCGGCCGCAAGGCGGCCACGCCGTTTGCCGGCCACTGTCCCCTTGCGGTCCGGCCCCTACACGGTTTTATTGCCCCTTCCATCCATGATCTCACCCGAAGCCCTGAACCACGTAGAGAACATCAAGAAGCGCGCAGGACACCTGTGGAGGTTTCTTTGACGTCGACCAAAAGCGACGGGAAATAGAGGCGCTGGAGGCCCAGATGGGCGACCCGGCGTTCTGGGGCAACAACGAGCGGGCGCAGAAGCACATCGTAAAATTGAATGCGATGAAGCGCGCGATCCTTCCCGTGATCGCGTTCCAGCGGAAGGTCGAGGACGTCGACGTCATGGTGGAGCTTGTGGAGGCCTCCGAGCCCGCGGAGCGCGAGTCGCATGAGAAGGAGCTCGAGGGAAACGTAGCCGCCATGGCCGAGGAGCTCGACAAGCTTGAGATCGCCTCCTTCCTCACCGGGCAATTCGACCACAACAACGCGTTTCTTTCCATCCAGGCCGGCGCCGGTGGCACGGAATCGTGCGACTGGGCGGATATGCTGTTCCGTATGTACAACCGCTGGGCCGAGAGGCGCGGCTTCCAGGTGGAGGTCCAGGACGTGCAGTCGGGCGACCAGGCCGGCATCACCAAAGCCACCCTCGTCCTCAAGGGCGAGAACGCATACGGCTACGCCAAGGCCGAGCGCGGCGTCCACCGCCTGGTTCGCATCAGCCCCTTTGACTCGAACAAGCGCCGGCACACCTCGTTCTGCGCCGTGGACGTCGTGGCCGAGATAAACGAGGAAATAGAGATCGAGATCCCCGAGGCGGAGATCCGGGTCGACGTCTACAGGTCCTCGGGCAAGGGCGGGCAGGGCGTCAACACGACGGACTCCGCCGTGCGCGTCACCCACATCCCGTCCGGCATCGTGGTCGTATGCCAGAATGAGCGCTCACAGATCAAGAACCGCGCGAGCGCCATGAGTGTACTCAAGTCCAGGCTCTACGAGAAGAAGCTCGACGAGCAAAGGAGCGAGATGGAGCGCTTCTACGGGGAGAAGGGCGAGATCGGCTGGGGGAGCCAGATCCGAAGCTACGTCCTGCAGCCCTACCAGATGGTGAAGGACCTGCGCACGGGCTACAGCACGAGCGACACCCAGGGGGTCCTCGACGGCAAGATCGACCCCTTCATAACGGCCTGGCTGCGCGCTGGCAGCCCGCGGCACCGCAACAAGGACATCCAGATTGACGACTAGCGCGGCTCCTGATGAACGCACTCCCGTTTGAGACCCTCAAGTCCGCATTTGCGGCACAGTCGCTGTTCGAGGACAAGACCTGGCGGCTGTCGCCCCAGGCGTGGCCGATCCTGGGCACCCAGGCCGGGGAGCTTGAGGCCATAGGCTCGGCCTGCCTTGAGTTTCACCAGGCCCTCGAGGCCCTCTACCTGCGCTCCGTATCGGGCAAGAATCTCCTGAGGAACAAGCCGCTCACGGCGCCCTGGGTCGCGGAGTACCTCGACCGAGGCAAGCCCGAGGCCCTCGTGGCCCACGCGCGGGATCCCAAGAACCGGGGAATGTTCCCCACGGTGCTCCGTCCGGACCTCCTCCTGACCGACGATGGTTTCGTGATGACCGAGCTTGATTCGGTTCCGGGAGGCATCGGGCTGACGGCGTTCCTTAACCGCCTCTACGGAAAGCAGGAGGGGGTCGTGGGTTCCGACGACGCCATGATCCGGAACTTCTATGCGTCGCTGGTGGGCCTTCGTCCCGACGTCCGCAACCCCCTGATCGCGCTCGTCGTGAGCGACGAGGCGGCCACCTACCGGCCTGAGATGGCATGGATAGCGCAGCAGATGCAGATCGCCGGCCTGCGGGTCTTCTGCATGAGGCCCGAGGATCTTTTCCCTCTCGGCGGGTCCCTGTTCTTCGACGTCGAGGGCAATCCCGAGAAGATCGACATCATCTACCGGTTCTTCGAGCTCTTCGACCTGCCGAGCATCACGACGGCGCAGTATATCTTCGAGGCCTGGGCCTCGGGGGACGTGGCGATCGCCCCGCCCATGAGGCCGTACCAGGAGGAGAAGCTCGCGTTTGCCCTCTTCCACCACCACCTCCTCCAGGACTACTGGTCCGAGGCGCTCCACGGCCGCACGCTAAAGCTGCTCAAGTCCCTCATCCCACAGACCTGGGTCATGGACCCGGCCCCGCTGCCCCCGGGCGCGGTTCTGGACGGTCCCAGAGCCGCGGGGCGGGCCCTCGGCTCGTGGCAGGACCTGGTGGCGGCGACCCAGAAGGAGCGCGACCTGATCATCAAGATCAGCGGCTTCCACGAGACCGCCTGGGGAGCGCGGAGCGTGGTCCTGGGAAGCGACTGCTCGAGGGAGGAGTGGCAGCAGGGCGTCGAGCGCGCTCTCGAGCTCGCACCGAAAAACCTCCATGTCCTGCAGGCCTACCGCAAGCCCCGCCGGGTGCGGCACAGCCTCTACGACGCGGCGCCCCCCCACGCTCCCAGGGAGGTCGACGGACGCCTGAGGCTCTGCCCCTATTATTTCGTGGCCGAGGGCAAGGCGCACCTCTCGGGGGCGCTCGCCACGTTCTGCCCCCCTGACAAGAAGATCATCCACGGGATGCAGGATGCGGCCCTGCTCCCGATCCGACTCGGGCCCGCCCAGGCGGGCCCTTAGCTCTTGGGAGCCTGAGCCTGAATGTCGCTCAGGCGCTTCTCGATCTCGTTCTCCTTGACGATCAGGTCCTGCTCGACCTGCTTGCGGTCGCTGCTGGTGATGATGCTGAAGTTGGCCGCGTCCTTCACGACGTTTGCCGGGAGCATGAGTAGGCGCGTCACGATGCCCTGGTCCTTGAAGGTGCTCAGGTACAGGGCCGTCAGCTCATGGTTGAGCTTGAGGGCGTCCGCCGCGGCTGCCTGCGTCTCCATGAGGTTCGTGTTAAGCTTCTGGTTGCGGGCCATCTCCCCAGTCAATGCGGTTCCGACCTGGTCGGAGATCCTCTGGCTGTACTTCTCGATCGACTGGCGGGTCAGGTTCTGGTCCTTGGCCATTTCGGTAAGGATGGGTGAAATCTTCAGCTGCAGGCGGGACGAAACCTTGTCGACCTGCTCGTTCTGCATCTTCTCGGCCTCCTCCGGGCTCTTGGGGAGCGGGTTGTAGGGCTGCACTTTCTTGGCTATGGCCTCGGCCAGTGCATCCATTCGCTCCCCGTTGAGCTTCTGGATCTCCTCGTCCGTCCTGAACATGTCGGCCTCGCGCTTGGAGATCGCGTCCTTGAGCATCTTGTTCGTCGCCTCGATGTTGCGCCTGTTTTCCTCGGCGGAAGCCTTGAGCGCTTCGTTCTGTTCGCGCAGGGGCACGAGCTCTGCCTCTTGCTTGGCGGCCATTTCAGAGACCGTCTGGGTGTGCAGCCAAAATGCCGCGCCGGATATCAAAACGGCGGTCAAAATAACTGCGGGAAGCTGTTCTTTAAGTTTGGGCCACATAGGTTTGGGGGGTGCGAGCTAACCGATCTTCTGTAAGCGAGCATAACCACGAATGGTTATTAATTGCAATGCCATGCTGAAAGCGGGTTTTACGGTTGTTTTTTACAATACTGGAAGCACGTTGACGGCATGAGTCTGAACCGGAGCGAGCAACTCTTGCACGATTACGTCCAGCAGCATCGCGAGGAAAGACAGTTCTGGCAGAATAAGGTTCGCGTAATTATTTTGGGCTCAACTGATATGCCCGCGGCCGTGGCACGGCTCGATTCCGAGCTGTGGCGGTATTTCGAGGAGAGAAGCGCCGTTGTGGCTGTCTTCAAAGAGGCTGCAAAGGCCTACGGGACCAAGCGGATCAGCATGAAGAATCTTGCCGAATACATGATTCGCCTCTGGACCGAACCCAGGCCCAAGAAACCTGGCTCCGAGGTCATGGCGCGCCCCTAACGTCCATTTGCGGGGTCAATATATTGTTTTACAATATGTTACAAAATTTTACATGTTGCCTGAAACCTTACCTCGCCCGCAAACGTCTCGCTAAATTGGATCGAGATACGTCTCCGAGTAAGCACGGAACGTGTCGTTTAGGGTATATTAGGGTAAGCAAGCATAGCGAACGGGCCGCCTAGGGTAGGCGGCCCGTTTCATTTTCCGGGTTTGCCGCGCCTAGAGCCCCACGACGCCGCGCAGGTCCGGATGAAAGTCCGCCGGCGTGCCGGTCGGGCAAACGATACCGACCCGGATCGCAAAGTCTCCAAAACGCTCCCCTGGGAGCCGTTCCTGGGCATAGCGCCAGAGCAGGGCGCGCACCATCGGCACGATCTCCTGCGAGGTCACGGACTCCCTGTAGAGGCAATTGAGCCTTGAGCCGTTGAACGCCGCACCGAGGTACACGTTGTATTTTCCGGGCGCCCGTCCCACAAAGCCGATCTCGGCAAGGAAGGGCCGGCCACAGCCGTTCGGGCAGCCCGTCATGCGCATGATGATCGCATCGTCGCGGAGGCCGGCGGCATCCACCTCCCCCTCGAGCTGCGTCACGAGTTCCGGCAGGTAGCGCTCGCTCTCGGCAAGCGCCAGGCCGCAGGTGGGCAGCGCCACGCAGGCCATCGAGCCAAGCCTCAGCGCTGTTGCCTGGTGGGCTGAATCAAGAGAGTGCTGCCTAAGGAGCTCCTCGATCATGGGCCGGTTTTCCTTGGTGACGCTGGCGATCATCAGATGCTGGTTGGGTGTCAGGCGGAAGTCGCCCGTGTGGACCTGGGCGATCTTGCGGAGGGCCGCCTTGGTGGCGCCCTTCACGCGACCGTTCTCTATGAAAAGCGTGAAGTGAGCGTCCCCGTTCGGACCCTGGGTCCATCCGTAGCGGTCGCCCGTGTCGGTGAACTCGAACCTGCGGGGCACCGGGAGCTCCCAGCCCAGGCGTCGCTCCACCTCGTTCCTAATCCAAACAAGCCCGCGGTCCTGGACCGTGTACTTGAACCGGGCGTGCTTGCGGTCGGTCCTGTCCCCAAAGTCGCGCTGCACCGTGACGACCTTCTCGGCGACCTCGACCACCTGGTCGGGCCTGCAGAACCCGAGCACGTCGGCCAGGCGCGGGAACGTCTCCTCCTGGTTATGGGACATCGCCATGCCGCCACCGACCGTCACGTCGAACCCGGCGAGCCGCCCGTCCGGCCCGGCGATCGCGATGAAGCCGAGGTCATGCGCGAACACATCCACGTCGTTGCTGGGCGGGATGGCGAAGACGATCTTGAACTTCCTCGGCAGGTAGGTCTTCCCATAGATCGGCTCGGAGTCCTCCTCGGGCTCGCCGCCGGCCACCAGCGCGTCGTCAATCCAGAGCTCATGGTACGCCCGGGTGTGCGGCGAAAGGTGCTGGCTCACCGCTTTGGCGATTTCGAGCGTCTCGGCGTGGAGGCTCGAAAGGTGCGGGTTGGGGTTGCACATCACGTTGCGCACAACGTCGCCGCACGCCGCCAGCGTGTCCATGAGCGCTCGATTCACCTCCCTGATGGTCTCGCGCAGTTTGCCTTTCAAGATCCCGTGGAACTGGAAGGCCTGGCGGTTGGTGATCTTGAGCGTCTGGTTGCCATGGGAGTCGGCCAGGGCATCAAGCGCGAGCCACTGTTTCGGGGTGCACACCCCCCCGGGGACGCGGACACGGGCCATGAAGATGTACGCCTTCTCCTTTCCCTCCCGGCGCCTCTCGCCGCGCTGGTCCCGGTCGTCCTGAGCATATACACCGGAAAACTTCGCGATCTGGGCGCTGTCCTCGGTGATCGTTCCCGTGGACGTGTCCTGGAGGTCGTGCAGGACGTGGCCGCGCAGGAAATTGCTTTCGGCCTTGAGCCGCTCGTTCTTGTGAAGGGGCTTGGGGGTGGCTTCGGCGGGGGAGCTCATGAGCGGATGCCCGCTCCAATCGCCCTGCTGAGGGCATCCGCCAGGGTGTCGATTGCCAGCGGGTGCGAACCCACGAGGTCCGCAAAGTGGCAGCGAAGTCCCGGGGCCCGCGCCTCGGCGACCCTTGCGATCGTCTCTAGGTCCCCTCCCTTTCCCGCATGGCGTCCGGGAAGGAGAAACAGGGGGGCAATGACCACGTCGCCCGAGTCGAAGCCCGGAAGGGCAAGTGCCTCCTCCAGGAGGGGCTTGTTGAAGCCATATTCCGGCCCGACGGGCGACTCCATTGAGGCGGCCCCGAGGATGCGCGCGGTTGATCCCAGCTCTGCCCTCACCTCGTTGGCGACCCGGTCGCGGATCTCAGCGGAGGCGCTCGACGGGCCGCCGTGGTCGGCCACGATCACGGCCGGCCGGCTAATGCCCTGGGCTTCAATGACGGCGCGCACGCGCTCTGAAATGATCCGCGGCAGCACGCCGCTGGAGGAAAGGCCGTCGGTGACCGAATACACGAACCCGCCGGTCTGGAGCCCGAGGGAGTCCAGGTCCCGCGTGAGCGAGGAGCCAATGGCCCCCTGGGCGCTGATGAAGAACGGGATGATGAGAAACTCCCGCTCGCCCGCCGAAACATTCGCCCGGATCCAGGGCGAGAGCGTCTGGGCCGGCCCGTCCTTCAAGGCTGCCCCAGGGATCCTGTCACTGTGCCTCCACGAAACCGCCTCCACGCGCACGTTGGCGCGGGCCCCGATGGCACGTGCCGCCGAGCGCAGGCCCTCGTGCGCCGCGGGTTCAACCGAGCCGTTGTCGACCAGGGCGATCCTCATCGGACTCCGGCTAGGGGGTGGGCGGGATCAAACCATGCAAGCTTTTCCGAGAACGACGCGACCTCGCCGATGACCAGCATCGCGGGCGCCTGGACGCCCGCGGCCGCGGCGAGCGTCGCGATTGTCGAGAGCGTCCCAAGGATCCTCCTGTGGCTCGCCGTGGTGGCCGACTCCACGATCGCCGCGGGTGTCGAGCCCTCGAGCCCGCCCGCCTCGAGGCGCCTTGCGATCTCGGGAAGATTTTTTACGCCCATGTAGATGCACAGCGTGGCCTTGAGCCTCGCGTAATCCTCCCAGCGGACCGTTGCGCCCGGTTTGGTGGGGTCCTCGTGGCCGGTCAAGAGAACCACCGAGGAACTGTGGAGGCGGTGGGTGAGGGGGATCCCGGAATAGGCTGCGGCGGCAAGCGCCGAAGTGACACCTGGGACGACTTCAAACGGGACGCCCGCTGCCGCGAGAGCCGAAGCCTCCTCGCCCCCCCGCCCGAAGATGAAGGGATCGCCGCCCTTCAGGCGCACCACGGTCTTTCCCTCGAGCGCTAGCCTCACGAGCGTCTCGTCGATCTCCGTCTGGGGACGGCAAATGGCGCCTGGCTTCTTGCCCGCGAAGATGCGCTCGCACTCCGGTCGCACCAGGTCAAGAAGCTGCGAGTCGACCAGGTGGTCATAGACGACGGCGTCCGCCTGGCCGAGGACGCGGTGGGCCTTGAGGGTGATGAGCTCGGGGTCCCCGGGACCCGCTCCCACCAGATACACGGTCCCAGGCGTCATATGTGCGCGCCTGAACCGGTCTGCTCCGAGGGTTTCGCCAGGCCAAGGGTCATCTCCGCGAGACGCTCCACGGATTCGGCCACGCCCGTGCGGTCGGTGCGAATCTCCAGGTCAGGGGCCAGGGGCGCCTCGTAGGGGGAGTCGATGCCCGTGAACTGCGGGATCTGGCCCGCGCGCGCCTTCTTGTAGAGCTGCTTCGGGTCTCGGCGCTCGCATTCCGACAGGGGCGCATTGATGTAGATCTCCGCAAACGGCACGCCGCGCTCCTTGGCCCGCTCTGCGGCGAGCGCCCGGTCGGCCCGGAACGGCGAGATCAGCGCGGCGATCACGACGACCCCGGCGTCGGCCAGGTGGATTGCCAGCTCGGTCGCGCGACGGAGGTTCTCGCTCCGGTCGTCGGCGGTGAATCCGAGGTTGCGGCTTAGGCCGGTCCTCAGGACGTCGCCGTCCAGGATGGCCGAGAGGATGCCCGAGCTTAGCAGGCGCTGCTCGAGGGCCTGTGCGAGGGTCGACTTCCCGGATCCGGATAGGCCCGTCATCCACACGATGCACCCCCGGTGGCCGAGGATTGCCGAGCGGCTGATGGGGCTCAGGCCCCGGCTGGCCGGCGGCTCGTCGACGACCGAATCAATGACGCCACCGCCGCCGATCCTCCGACCCCTCATCAGGACAAAGCGGCCGAGCGCGGGTACCTTGCCCCCGACATCGAACGCGATCGGCTTCCGCACCCTCAGGCGGATCTCGGCCACCTCGTGGACCTTGACCTCGCCCGTTGTGCCGGTGCCCGTCTCGAGCGTGATCGCGTCGAGCGTGCGCTGGATTCCAAGCACCCGTGCCTCGGCCTGCTGGGTGCCGAGCTTAAGCGGAATGAGCTCACCGGAGCGGAGGGGGATGTCGTGGATCCAGAACACCCGCGCGGTGAAGGTCCGGGCCTCATAGGGCTTGTCGTCGGCCTGGGCGCCTATCTGCCCGCGCTCGACGAAGAGCTCATCCTCGAGCGTGATCGCAACCTCGCTGCCTGCGACGACGGGCCCCCGAGGGGCGGGGTCGGTCTGCGGCCAGGTCTCGATCCCCTTGACCCGGCTGCGCTTGCCCCCCGGGACGAACTCGATCGCGTCGCCCACGGAGACGCTGCCGGATTCCACCAGGCCCGCGATGATCCTGCGCGCGTCGAAGCGGTAGACATCCTGTACGGACAACCTCAAAGGTCCGCCCGAGGCGGGCGGGGTGGCGCGAAACTGCTCCAGGGCCTCCACGAGCGTCGGCCCATGGTACCACTTCATCTTGTCGCTGTGCCTGAGAAGGCCCTCGCCGTGCTTTGCCGAGATCGGGACGAAATGGGCCGGCTCGACGCCGAGCTTGGCAAGGAATTCCCCGAGCTCCTCGCGAATCGCCTCGAAGACCTCGGGCTTGTAACCCACCAGGTCCATCTTGTTCACCGCCACGACGATCTGCCTCAGGCCTAGCAGCGAGAGCAGGAAGCAATGCCGGCGCGACTGTTCGCGCAGGCCCTCGTGGGCGTCCACCAGGAGGACGGCGGCGTCGGCGCTCGCTGCCCCGGTGATCATGTTCTTGAGGAATTCCTTGTGCCCTGGCGCGTCGATGATCGTGAACGAGCGGCGCTCCGTCCTGAACGGCACGCGGGTCGTGTCCATCGTGATGTTCTGCGCCTGCTCCTCGAGGAGCGCGTCCATGAGGAAGGCGTACTCAAATTCCATGCCCTCGGCCTTGCACGCCGCCTCGATGCGTTCTGCCTTTCCGTCCGGCACCGAGTGGGTGTCGAAGAGGAGCCGGCCGATCAGGGTCGACTTGCCGTGGTCCACATGGCCGACGACGACCAGCTGGAGATGGTCGGTCTGCGGAGTCCGCTCCGGCGCGGGCTGCCGGGCCGGAGGCGTGGGCGATGTGGAGGGTAGGGTGGTGTCGGAAAGGATGCTCATTGGCGAAATCACATGAAGCCCTTGGCGCGAAGCTTCTGCATCGCGTTGCGTTCGTGGTGGTCCTGGGAGCGCCCGGCGCGCTCGGACACCTTGGTCACCTTCAGCTCCTCGATGATGTCATCGATCGTCTTCGCGTTGCTCTTCACCGGCTTTGAGATCGGCATGCAGCCGAGTGAGCGGTAGCGTTCGCCATTGCGGGAGAAGTACATCCCGGGAAGCGGCACCTTCTCGCGCTCGAGGTAGCGCCAGATGTCGATCTCGGTCCAGTCCAGGAGCGGCTGCACTCGCACGTGCTCGCCAGGGCCTGACTCGGTCGTGAAATGATTCCAGAATTCGGGCGGCTGGTCCTTGTAGTCCCATTCGAACTCGGCGTTGCGCGGCGAGAAGTAGCGCTCCTTTGCCCGCGTCGAGTCCTCGTCGCGGCGGATCCCGGTGATCAGGGCGTCGTAGCCGTTTGCCGCTAGGCACTGCTGGAGCGCGACGGTCTTCAGCTCGTGCGTCACGGTGACGGGGTCCGTGGTCTCGTAGCCGATCCCCCGGGCGCGCGCCTCCTTGTTGATCCAGACGGTCAGCTCGAACCCATAGTGCTTCTGCGCCCAGGATCGAAACTCTAACATCTCGGGAAACTCGTAGGTGGTGTCGATGTGGACGACCGGGAAGGGCATGTGCCCGCAGAACGCCTTCTTCGCGAGCCATAGCAGGACATTGGAATCCTTGCCCATGGACCAGAGCATCGCGGGCTTCTGGAAGCCATGGAAGGCTTCCCTCATCAGATAGATGCTTTGGGACTCGAGTTCGTCTAGGTGCGTCATTTCGAAAGGCCGTTTCTTTATATGTTGCCTGCGGGGTCATGCAGCCCGCACTCCCGCTTCAAGCCGAAGAATCGGGTATCCTCCGGTGTCATCTCGCCCGAGAGAGGACGGGTAGTGTGGACGTCGCCGATGGAGACGTAGCCCTTTTCCCAGAGAGGATGGTAGGGCAGGCCGTGCTGGGTCAGGTACGCATAGACGTCCCTGTCGGTCCATTCCACGATGGGAAGCACCTTCGTGCGCCCGTCCTGGCTGCTGACCACGTTCAGGTGCCCCCGCGTGCTTGACTGCACTCGGCGCAGGCCGGCCAGCCAGGCCCGCGCTCCCAATTCGGCGAGGGCGCGCTGCATGGGCGACACCTTGACGATCTGGTTGTACCGAGCCAGGCCCTCGGCCCCCTGCTCCCAGAGCTTCCCGTGGCGCGCCTCAATCCAGGCCGGCGACTCCGTCGCCCGGTACACCTTCAGGTTCACCTTGAGCCTCGACGTGAGCTCGTCGGCAAAGCGGTACGTCTCGGGGAACAGATAGCCCGTGTCGACGAACACGACCGGTATGTCCGGGAAGACCTGGGTCGCCAAATGGAGCATCACGGCGGCCTGGGCGCCGAAGCTCGTGCTCAGGACCAGCGAGTTGCCATACTCCTTGAAAGCCCAGGCGACGCGCTCTGAGGGCGAGGCGCCGGATAGCCTCCGGTCCGCCGCGGCTGTATCAACCGCAGGATTCAAGGTGTCCGCAGTTGGCATCGTCTAGGGTAGCTTGCAGCACTCCCACGCGATCGGCGCGTGGGGTACAACAGCTCTTGCGGAAGCTTGTTTCATCAAGGTCGAGGGGTTAAACTGCATTATTAGGTTCCGATTTACAAGCACGGCTCCTGAGATTTGTGTCATAGGGGAAACGCCTCTGGCGCCCCGGGGGCGCAGGTCGATCGATTGTGCAAGATTTTGTAAGGCAACAACTCGTGTCGTCGTTTGCGCACATGGTGCGGCGGGGCGGGTGGCGGAGAGGTCAGCCTGATGCCGGTGCTCGTCACGCTCCTGCGGGGGGTCAATGTGGGTGGCGCCCGGCCCCTCAAGATGGCCACGCTCAAGGCGATCTACGAGAAGCTCGGGTTTCGCGAGGTCCGGACCTACCTCCAGAGCGGGAATGCCGTCTGCCGTGTGCCGGCGGGCGGCCCGGCCCGGCATGCGTCGGCCATTGAGCGGGCCCTGGCCAGCAATTGCGGCTTTGACGTCCCTGTTGCGGCCCTCACCGGGGAAGCCCTGGCTGCCGTGGCGGACTCAAATCCGCTTCTGCGCTCCGGATCCGCGGATCCGGCCTACCTTCATGCGACTTTCCTGATGGGCCCGGCGGCTGCCCCCCTCATGGACAGGGCCGAGCTCCCGCTGGGTCCCGGGGAGGATGCCTTTCAGGTGGGCAACATCGTGTACCTGTCTTGCCCTAACGGCTACGGCATCACGAAGATCAACAACGCTTACTTTGAGCGGAAGCTCAAGGTGCGCGCGACGACCCGGAACTGGCGCACCGTGCTCGCCCTCACCCAGATGGCCCTCGGCGGGACTCCTTAACCATGAAGCAATCAATCGGCGCAGTCTCACTCCTTGTCCGCGACTACGACGAGGCCATCGGTTTCTACACGACGAAGCTCCGCTTCATACTTGTCGAGGACACCCCTCTCGGCGAGGGCAGGAGGTGGGTCGTCCTTGAGCCCCCGGGCTCCTCGGGCGCGAGGCTCATCCTCGCAAAGGCCAAGAACGACGAGGAGCTCTCCTGTGTCGGTCGCCAGGGCGGCGGACGGGTGTTCCTCTTCCTGAACACGGATGATTTCGGCCGCGACTACCGCGAGATGAGGCGCCTGGGGGTCACATTCAACGAGCAGCCCAGGCACGAAGCCTACGGGGCCGTCGCCGTGTTCGAGGACCTGTATGGCAATAAATGGGACCTCATCATGCCGAGTCCCAAGGGCGAAGGCCGGTAAGGGCCGGTATGAACGTCGTCATGGTGCACGGGTTTGCGGACACGGGCCGCCTATTCCGAACCATGGGCGCCACACTGCACTCCCGCGGACACACCTGCCTTGCTCCCACCCTTGAGCCCCGGGATGGCAGGCTGGGGATCCAGGACCTCTCAAAGAAAATCGATGCCTTCATCGAAGCGAACGTGCCCCGGCAAGCGCCGCTTGCGCTCGTCGGCTTTAGCATGGGTGCCGTGGTGCTTCGCCACTACCTCCAAGTCCGTGGCGGGGCTTCCCGGGCGAGGGCCTTCTTCTCAATATCGGGTCCCCACAATGGAACATGGATCTCCTACCTTTACCCCGGAGCCGGAACCCGCCAGATGCGCCTGGGAAGCGCATTCCTAAGGGAGTTGGATGCCGGGACCGCGGCCCTTTCCGGTCTCGTCCTTCACACCTATCGCACACCGCTCGATTTGATGGTGGCTCCGTCCACCAGCGCGCGAATCCGAGGTGTGACTGAGCGCGTCGTCTGGTGCCCCTTACACTCGCTCATGCCCAGCGACCCCAGGGTCGTTAACCACATCGCGGACGAACTCGCCAGGATTGATACGTCCGCGACCCCCGGGCTAGGATACCCTCCCGTGTGAAGCCGGATCCGACACGTTCCCCCCTCACGATTCGCCGTTTCCGGACCGAGGATTCGGAGGATGTCGTGTCGCTGTGGCGGCGCTGCGACCTCTTGCGCCCTGTCAACGACCCGTTGCAGGACATCGCGCGCAAGCTAAAGGTGGGGCAGGACCTTTTCCTTGTGGCGATCCGTGGCGAAAAAATCGCGGGATCTGTCATGGCTGGGTATGAGGGCCACCGGGGGTGGATCAACTACCTGGCCGTGGACCCGGGCGAGCGCAGGAGGGGGATCGGTAGGAGGCTCATGGAGGAGGCAGAACGGCTGCTGCGAGCCCAGGGCTGCCCCAAGATCAACCTGCAGATCCGCACCTCGAACGCCCAGGTGGTCAAATTCTATGCGGCGATCGGCTTTGCCCGGGACGACGTCATCTGCATGGGAAAGCGCCTCGTGGCGGAGGGACCGGCCGCCGATGCGAAGGCTAGACCGAAAGGGGCCCAGGGGGCCTAGCCCCGCCCATGGACGTCGCCCCGAAGGGCTCGGGTTCGCGGGACCGGCTCAGGGTCCTGTTCGTCTGCTCCCTCAACCAGTGGAGGAGTCCGACTGCCGAGGCGCTCTACCGCAGTGACCCGCGCCTGGAGGTCAGGTCCGCGGGCATCCGGAGCAACGCGCGCCGCAGGATCGGAGCAGCCGACCTCAAGTGGGCGAATGTCGTCTTCGTCATGGAGGTCGACCACAGGCGGTGGATCCAGGAGCGGTTCGGTGGGCTGGGCCTGCCCCCGATCCGTGTTCTTGAGGTTTCGAACACCCTGGGATTCATGGACAACGAGCTTCAGCGCGTCCTCCGTCTTGCGATCGACCCGGAGATCGATGCGCTCACGGGCCCTGGAGGCCCTCCCGCATGACCGCGGCGCCCCCCGTCCATTTCAAAAAAGCCTCCGAATTCCAAAGGTGGCTGAAGGCGCACCACGACTCGGCCGGAGAGCTCCTGGTAGGGTTTCACACCAAGCAATCGGGAGAGGGCGGAGTCACCTATGCCGAAGCGCTGGATGAGGCCCTCTGCTTTGGATGGATCGACGGCGTCCGCCGCAATGTGGATTCCGCTCGCTACTCGGTCCGGTTTTCGCCGCGCCGGCCGCGAAGCGCGTGGAGCCTGGTGAACGTGGGGCATGTAAAGCGCCTGATTCGCGAGGGCCGGATGGAGGACGCGGGCCTCAAGGCCTACAACGCACGCAAAAAGGAGAGGACGGGAATCTACTCCTTTGAGAATCGACCGGAAAAACTCCCGAAGCGCCTTGAGAACGAGTTCCGATCGAATTCGGCGGCATGGGCCCATTGGACGAGCCAGCCGCCGGGGTACCGCCGCACCGCGACATGGTGGGTTGTGAGCGCCGTCCGCGAGGAAACGCGGGCGCGCAGGCTGGCGGCGCTGGTGGAGGCGTCCGGGAGCGGCAGGCGGATCGGCCTTCTCGTATAGACGCCGCCGATGCCCCACCACCTCGCACAGATCAACATCGCGCGCGGCAGGGCGGCCCTTGATGCCCCCGTCATGCGGGGCTTCGTCGAGCAGCTCGACTCCTTGAACGCCCTGGCGGAGGCCTCGCCGGGATTTGTTTGGCGCCTGAAGACCGAATCGGGAAATGCGACCGATATAAGGGCATTCGAAGATCCGCTGATCATTGTGAACCTCTCGGTTTGGACAGGAATCGAGCCGCTCAGGGATTTCGCTTACCGGAGCGCCCACGCCCAGGCCTTCAGGAGGCGGAAGGAGTGGTTCGAGGAGATGGATGGGCCGAGCCTGGCCCTCTGGTGGATTCCCGCTGGTAGCCTTCCCACCGTCGACCAGGGCAAGGAGCGTCTTGGGTTGATGGCGGGGCTTGGGCCCACGCGCGAGGCCTTCACGTTCAGGAATGCCTTTCCGGCTCCGGGGTGACCTCCGGGGCCTTTTCCAGCGAACGTTTGATTACGACGCGAGTTTGCGATTCCTTTATCCCGTATCCGCCAGGCAGCGGGCACTCGCTGATATTCCCACCCATGAGGCACACCGGACGAACCGCCCTCTCTCCACTCCATGATTTCTCAGCTCCATGAAGGCGTCCTCTCGCGACGCACGTTTGTCCGCACGATGACGCTCGGGGCTGCAATCCTGGGGAGCGGTGCTTCGGGCGCCCTGGCAGCCGAGGTCGCCGAGGCCACCAAGGGCGGCGAGCGAAAGCTCGGAGTCGCCCTCATGGGCCTGGGCCTGTATTCCCGGGGCGAACTCGGCCCCGCCCTGAGGAAGACGAAGCTGTGCCGGTTCGCGGGCGTCATCACCGGATCGCGCGACAAGGGGCTTCACTGGAGCAGGACCTACGGCTTCCCCGAGAGGAACATCTGGAGCTACGACACGATGCACGAGATGGCGGGAAACCCGGACATCGACATCGTCTACGTTGTGACTCCGAACGGTCTCCACGCCGAGCATGTCGCGAAGGCGGCCGCGGCAGGCAAGCACGTGATCTGCGAGAAACCCATGGCCAGCACCGTGGCCGAGTGCGACGCAATGATATCGGCCTGCCAGAGGGCCAATGTCCGGCTATCGATTGGCTACAGGCTCCAGTTCGACCCGAACCACATCGAGCTCGACCGGCTGGCGCGCGAAAAGGATTTCGGGACGCTCGCCCGTCTGACGGGCGAGCACAGCTGGATCTTCAGGGAGCGGGCCTGGAGGATAGAGAAGAAGCTTTCCGGGGGCGGCCCCCTCATGGATGTAGGCATCTATGTTATCCAGGCAGCGTGCCGGGCGGCGATGGCGCAGCCCGTGGCAATCACCGCGCGCGAACTCCCGAAGGAGAGGCCGGAGCTCTTCAACGAGGTCGAGGAGACGATCGAGTGGACGATGGAGTTCCCGGGCGGGGTCACCTGCCAGGCGTCCTCCAGCTACAACCGCAATAGCGCCTTTTTCCGCGCGGAGGGAGACAGGGGATGGATTAAGCTCGATCCCGCCTACGCCTACCGCGGGATACAAGTCACCACCTCCCGGGGTTCACTGGAGTACCCGCAGGTTCCCCAGCAATCCCTCCAAATGGATGATTTTACATCCTGCATCGTGACCGGCCGCGAAACGCCAATCTCTGGCTCTTTGGGCCGGGACCACATGGTTATCATCGAGGCGATCTACAGGTCGGCGGCAGAGGGCGGCCGGCGTGTGGAGGTGCAGCAGGCATAGGGGTAGCCCCTAAGCGACGGTTCCGCTAGGGTTTGTAACACACTTCCGCGATTCTTTGATGGACAATCGGTCCATGTCGTGCTCAGTTATTCACAGGATACTCCCAACCAACCGATGGAAAACCTGCGCGGGGCAATAGCCCCCAATTCGCGGATCAGGGTCACGGCTAAGGTTAAGACGTTCGTGTTGGACACGAATGTTCTGATCCACGACCCGCAATCGATTTACAAATTCCAGGAGAACAACCTGGCCATACCGGTGGAGGTCCTGGAGGAGCTGGACGCCATAAAGACGGAGCAGTCCACCGAGCGGGGGCGCAACGCCCGCAGGGTCCACCGGATACTCCAGGAGCTCCTTCCCGACTCACGCTCGATGCTCGAGGGGGTCGAGCTCCCGAACGGCGGGACCCTTTCGGTCATTATCAACCCCTACCTGGTTGAGCCTCACCGGCGCTCCCCCGCGATGGACCGCCTGAAGGCGGTGCTCCCCGACCTTTCAAAGAAGGACAACCGGATCATCGCATCCGCCCTCTATGTCCAGGAGCAATACCCGCCCCCGACGGTGCTGGTCACCAAGGACGTGAACGTTCAGCTGAAGGCCCGCGCCGTGGGGCTAGAGTCCGAGGATTACCTCAACGACAAGGTCCCCGAGGAGGCCGAGGAAGCGAGCTACCGGGAGATTTCGCTATCGATCTACGAGCTCCAGCGCTTCTGCTCCGAGGGAAAGTTCGAGCTCGAGACCAAGGCGGCGAAGCCGCTTTACCTGAACGAATACGTGCTCCTGCGCTCCGACGAGGGAAAGACGATGCCGGCGCGCTATTTCGGGGACGGACTGGTGCACCGCCTGAAGATCCCCGAGTACGTCAAGGCGCCGGGCGGAATCCCGATCCGGGCCCGCAACCTGGAACAGCAGTTCCTCATGGACGCCCTGCTCGACGACAGCATCCACATGCTGACCTGCTTCGGCAAGGCGGGCACAGGGAAGACGCTCCTCACGACGGCGTGCGCGCTCCACCAGACGCTTGAGGAGAACTCCCGCTACGATGGCGTGTCCATATCGCGACCCGTGATCTCCCTCGGCAAGGACATCGGCTTCTTGCCCGGCACCCTCGACGAGAAGATGAAGCCCTGGCTGCAGCCCTACTATGACGCGCTCGAGGTCCTGATCCCGTCCAAGCCGCCGAAGGAGCCCCAGTTTGCGTCAAAGAAGGTCTCTAAGAAGAAGCACTGGAAACGCGAGGACGCGACCGTCAGCTCCGCGCACTCGGCCAACGGCCACAACGGCCATTCCCAGGCCCCCCTTGTGAAGCCCTATGAGCGCCTGCTCAAGAGCGGCCTGGTCGAGATCGAGGCCCTCTGCTTCATCCGCGGGCGCTCGATCGCCCGGAGATTCTTCATCCTTGACGAGGCGCAGCAGCTCACCCCTCACGAGGTGAAGACAGTCATCACGCGTATCTCGGAGGGTTCCAAGATTATCCTGATCGGGGATCCCGCCCAGATCGACAACCCCTACGTCGACTCCCGCAGCAACGGGCTGGTCTATTGCCACAACAGGATGAAGGGCCAGGCGGTCGCAGCCCATGTCACCCTGAAGAAGGGCGAGCGCTCCAGGCTGGCCGAGCTAGCGGCCGACCTGCTTTAGCCCCAGGAGGCTCGGCTCGCCCCTGCGCAGCGAGCTGTATTCCATGGCCAGGGCGAAGCACCCCGTGAAGAGGAGGTCGCTTGCAAGCGTGTTCCTAAAGAAGAACAAAGTGGGGTAGAACTCCGGGTGACCGACCGTGACAGCCTGCCACCAGCCCGCGGCAGTGTGGGCATAGCCCATGTCGCCGACCCAAGAGGCCGTGTTCGTCACCAGGTAAAAGAGAAACGAGCAGGCGAGCGCCCCGCCAAGCAGGTTAAGCCAGTTCCGCCTGCGCGAAATCGCGACTCCGATCCCTATTCCTGCGCCGAAGCAGAGCGTCCTAAGGACCGCCCCCGACAGGCTCCACTGATAGTGGTAGACGACGGCGTAGTAATGGTCGATGTAGAGGTCCGTGAGGATTAGGGCTGCGAAAGGGGCCAACCACATCCACTTATTTCGCGTGTAGGCCCCCGCGCAGAAGGCCAGCGCCATCAGCGGCGAGAAATTGCTGAGCTCCGGGACGTAGAGCGCGAACACGCGCCAGCCGGCGGCTAGGACAAGGGCCAGGATCGCAAAGGGCATAGTGCCCAATATGTAGAACGAACCGCTGAGGATATCAAGCGCCGCCGTGCCTTGCCTGCGGCTCGGCCGCTCGGGCCAGGAGCCAGAGCATATCCGAAAGCCGGTTGGTCCATTGCACGAGGAGGGGGCGGAGCCTTCTGCCACGCGCAGAAACGGCGCAGAGGCGGCGCTCGGCTCTGCGCGCAGCGACCCTCGCTCTGTCGAATGCAAGCGAGACGGGGTTTGCCCCCGGTGTCGCCCATCCGTCGAGCCTAAGCCCCTTCGACTCTAGGTGCGCGATTTCCTCGTCCAGCCGGGCGAGGTCGGACTCCTTCAGGCGCGCGAACTTCGACTTGGCGTGGCGCCCGGAGTCGCGCTCCGCGCACGACACCTCCCCCATGAGCGCCACAAGGCATCCCTGAACCTCGAGCAGGAGTCTCCGTACCCGGGCTCCCGTGGCCGCCAATCGTGCTGCGCCCACTTCGACGTTTAGCTCGTCAAAGGCCCCTACGGCCTCGATCTGGGGATGAGCCTTCGGCACGCGCTGCCCGTAGAGCAGGCTGGTCGATCCCGTGTCCCCTTTGCGGGTGGCGATGCTCACGTCTTCGCGGCCTTGGTTTGCCTGGCTAGCGCCTTCACTGCCTCCTCCACGGTCGCCCGGACCTCCTTCTCCATGCGGTCAATGAAGAGGATGCCGTTCAGGTGGTCGACCTCGTGGAGGATGCACCGAGCAAAAAGCCCGGTGCACTCCAGGGTGTGCTGGAGGCCCGCCTGGTCGTGGAATTTCACCAAGATTGACCTCGCCCTCGGAACCTCCCCCCGGATTTCGGGGAAGGAGAGGCATCCCTCCTCGACGGAAGCCGTCGGGGTCTTCCTCGCGATGGTGACCTTGGGATTGACGACCACCATGGGCATGAAGAGCTCGAGCGGAGGCTTCGCCCCGTCGAGCATCCAGTCGAACTCGGCCTCCGTCCCCCGCAGGTCCACGATGCACACCTGTACCGCATGGCCGACCTGTTGGGCTGCGAGGCCTATCCCGCCCGCCTCGTGCATGGTCTCGATCATCACATCGGCAAGCGCAGCCAAGCCGGCGTCAAAAACGGTGATTTTCTCGCCTTTCTTGCGCAAAACTGGATCGTTATATCGAACAATTTCCAAGGACATTGGTCGGTGGATACTAGCTAGCGTGATGGCCCCGTTTAGGGCCCGCAAATCAATACTTCAGAGCAGCGAATGAGTCCTTCAAACGAGGCCCACAGGATCCCCGCAGTGGCACCCGCGCTCATTTTCGTGGGCGCCCTGGTTGCGATTCTCGCCTGGCTCCTTCCGGTGAGCCTGAAGTCGGTGAGCAAGGGCCTACTGGGCTCGGCCGGGGCTGGGACGCCGACCGTCGCCGCTTTCGGCCGGGACCTGGTGGACTCCGAGAAGATCGGACCGGCGGTCCTAGTCCTGGAAGTCGCAAAGGGAATCGGCGACCCCCGGGCACCCGCGCTCGAGCGCGCTCTCGCAGACCTCTCCTCCCGCCAGCCCTCGCTGGTCGCCTGGGGCGGCTGGGATCCCGCCCTGGACCCGCTCTTTAACCTCCGCCAAAAGGTTCCCATTGCAGTCAGCACCCCGGTCGTGGCGTTCCTTATTCCGGAGCGTGCCCGCGAGGCCGCGCGCGCCTATCTCTCCAACTCGGGGTCCCTCGGCGTGCAGGCGGTCCTTAAAACCCATGATGTGGCTGTGACCGGCAGGTTCGTCCCAGCGGGGCGCGCGGGCGGACAGCCGCTCGATGCCCTGATTCTGCTCACCGGGCTCCTCTACCAGGGCGAGCACCTTTCGCCGACGCTGCAGCGCGAGGTTCGTTCCCTCGCGGAGACCGCCGTGCGGCGCAACGAGCTTGGAGACCTCGAGGGCTTCTACCTGGACCTCCTCTCGCTGGGGCGCCGCCTCGACTGGACGCAGCTGACCGAGCTCCTTAGGCGCACGGACAGCGTCAGGACGGTCGGCGAGTATGCGCACCTCGCGCGAGTCGCACCCGACCAGCTGCCCTATATCTACACGTCGGCGCTTCTCTCCGATTCCGCGGACCGTGTCGCCTCGTACCTGATCCGCTATGGAAAGGCCGGTTCCGAGGACCTCCGAACGGCGCTCTCCGACGGGCAGGGCGCCGTGAACCTGCTGCTCCAGAGGGCCGTGCCCGTGAACCGCTCGCCCGGGCCGGCCATGGGCGCCGCCGCGGCGCTCGTGTTGGAGCACCCGCGCCTCATGCTCTCGGCCAAGTACGCCGGCTACATCCTGGGCCTTTTCCTTATCCTTCGCGGCCTGGACCTGTGGATCGTGGCACCGGCCGGTCTAAGGCCCGAGTCGCGCGGCCAGCAGCATGCTCGCGCCGGGATCCTTGCAATCGTCATGTCGGCGCTCCTGATCGTCGCCACGGAACCCTTTCTGCTCAAGGCCGCCCCGACCTCCGAGTACCGCCTTCGAATCGTCATCCCGATGCTCGCCACGACGGCGACCCAATCCGAAAAACCCCAAGCTTCACCACCCGTAACCATGGAAACCTCCACCCTCGTGTCCATCGGCGTATTCGCCGCCCTCCAGGTCGCTATGTACATGGCCTGCCTCCGCAAGATCCGCGAGATCGAGAGCCAGGACGCCCCGCCGCTCCTGAAGCTCCGGCTCATGGAGAACGAGGAGAACCTTTTCGACAGCGGGCTTTACGTCGGGATGATGGGGACTGCGGCGGCCCTTGTGCTCCAGGTGCTCGGGGTCATAGAGCCCAACCTCCTGGCCGCATACTCCTCGAACCTCTTCGGCATCATCTGCGTCGCACTGGTGAAGATCCGGCATGTCCGCGGATTCAAGCGCCGGCTCATCCTTGAGGGGCAGAGGCAGGCCCCGGCGCCCGTGGCGTTATGAACAAGACGCTGCTCCTCTTCATCGTAGACTTTCTTTTCCTGAACCTCATCGCGCTCACGCGGTGGGAGCGGGCCGAGCCGGCGCGCCCGCGCCAGCCGCCGGTCAACCAAATCTCCGCGAACGCCGTTACCAAGGACCAGGACCTGGTCGAGGCGATGAGGCAGTCCCTTGCAGAGGAGCAACTCTCGCGGGAGTCCCTCGAGCAGAAGCTGCAGTCTGCGGACCAGACCCTCGCTGCGCGCGAGCGCAGCCTGGGACAGGTTCAATCCGAGAGCCAGAAACTCACCGCGCAGCTGGTAGACACTCAGCGGTCGCAGGCCGAACTGAACATGAGGTACCAGAGCGCCACCCAGGAGAACTCGCTCACGCGCAGCGAGCTTGCGCAGCTTCAGCGCGAGCTTGATGACAAGAAGGCGGAGGCGGAGCGCCAGAAGCAGGCACTCGCCGCGCTGGAGAAGGCGCAGGCCGACGCGCGCAAGCAGATCGGCGACCTGACGGTGGCGGTGGCTCTTAGCGAACGCGAGAAGCAGGAACTCGCCACAAAGGCCACCGAGCTTGCCGTGCAGGTCCAGGCCGAACGCACCGAGCGCGTCAGGGTCGAGCAGGCGACCAACCAGCTGGCGCAGGGGGTCGGCCAGCTCGCCGTCAGCTCGGGTGCGCTCACCAAGGAGATTCGCGACAACAGGCCGATCTCCTCGAACGTGCTCTTTAACGATTTCCTGGCGAACCGGGTCGCGGCCTCCTTCTCGGCGACACGCAAGGGCCTATTTGGAAAGAACACCCGGGAGCGCGAGGCGAAGACCGTGTTCACGACCGACGGCAAGCAGGTCTATGCGCTACTCGAGGTCGAGGACACCCCGTTCTCGCTCCGCGAGATCGGCTCCGACTGGGATAAGATATCGGTCCGTTTCGACCGCCCGCCAGACTACACGTCGACGGGCTCTGAGATCGATTTCCTGGAAGCTGATCCTAGGGTGGTGGTGGTCCCTGTGGATGCCCGCCAGGTCGCCGCGCTAGGCGCCAAGGTCTACCCGCTGGCGGCGGACCCCTTCAAGTTCCCGGAGGCGGTCCTCATAAGCGGGGGAGGAAACGGCTATGGCGAACTCGGGTTCAAGATCGACTCGGAGCACCGCGGCTATGTGAGGGTCGATAACCGAATCTTCAAGCGGCTCTTTGGCGACTTCGCCCCCTCCAGGGGAGACCTGGTCTTCAGCAAGTCGGGCGAACTTCTTGGCGTCATGGTGAACAGCGACTACTGCGTCCTCCTGGGCAATTTCACGCCGACTGCGACGATCACGACGGGCGACGAAAAACAGGGCCAGCGCACCGCCTCGCTCATCGATTCCCTTTCGGCCCGGGTCATGCAGATGCCGGTCGAGCTCCAGTAGGGGCAAGAGTCCGCGCGAACACAGCGCTTCGGACTAGGCCATGCTGCAGATCGGCGGATTCGACCGGGCTCCATCCCCCGCGTACGAGAAGCTCCTCCGAAGGGGGCAGCTCCCTTGCCGAGATGCCCGTTTCGAGGCGGAAGAACGCATAGAGGAGGCTCAGCCAAGCGCGGGCGCGCAGGCGGGCGAGCCCCGCGGGCGGCACCACGAAGTCCGCAATGAGCCAAAGGGCGTCCGGCTGCAGGGCCGAGCCGACGCGGGCCAGTATGGCAGCAACCCCCTGGGCATCGAAGCAGTCCAGGAAGAAGAGGGTCGCCACCGCATCGTGCCGACCCGGCTCGGGCTCGTAGGAGAGGGCATCCGCGCACAGGAAAGAAACGCGCGCGGCCTCCGGCGTTCCCGCTATCCTTGCCGAGGCGAGCGCGATCATCCCGGGGCTCTTGTCGATGCAAAGGATGCGGGCCCGGGGCGCGAGCCGCGCAAGCCGCTCCGCGCACCTGCCGTCGCCTTCCCCGAGGAGCAGTATATCACTCCTGTCGGCGAGCCGTCCCAAGTGCATGAAGCGCGCCCGCTCGAGGTCCCCGCCGAAGGCCAGCAGCTCGAGCGCACGGTACCACCGCCCAAGCCTGTCGAAACCCCGTTTTTCGGCTTTCACGCGTGGCCCCAGAGGACGGGAACGAGGGGGGTCAGGAGGGCGACATCCGCCAGGACCCGCGCGGGAACGCGGCCTGTCCTTTTCTCCGATAGGTCCACCACTCCAAGGAGGACGCCGCTCACCGCGGCGCACCCCGATGCGGTTCCCCGTCCTGCCGCGGCCCAGGCCAGCCCTGAGACCGCGGAGATTACCCACGGCAGCAAGCGCGCCAGGGCGCCGGCGCCCGCGAACTGGTGGGAGAGGGAGGTTTGGCCGTGGACGCGGTCAACCTCGTGCTCCCAGACCGAGATCAGGGCGCAGTTTGAAAAGCATAGCAGCACGAAAAGGCCCAGGGGCCCTGCGGCCGGGGCGATACGCGCGCCCTGCCTGCCAACCGAAAACACCGCGGCGCCCGCACCCAGGAGCAGGGCCACGCAGAGCTCCTTAGGGGGCAGCCAGCTGCTGTTGCGGTGGACCAGCTGGTGCGAGAGCAGGTAGGCCGCGACCGGGATCAACACCAGCACACCGGCCAGGAACTCGTTCTGCGGCAGCCGCCTGAGCGCAACCGTGACATCGAGCGCAAGGACGGCCGCCCATATCGCCGCAATCGGCCAGCGCCACCGCAGATAGAACCGGTGGCGGTGCGTCCCTATGGTCTCGGGATCGAGCCTCCATCCCTCGATCCAGCGGTCCGCCGAGTACGCAAGCCAGACCGAGCAGCCAAGGACGGCCATCTCTGGGGTTCCCGCCGGCGCCGAGGCAGCGGCTCCGATCAGGCGCTGCCACAGGACGACCACAATGGGGGCGTCGAGCGAAAGGATGGTGGGCCATAGCCACCAAGGGGCCTTGCCTGTTACGCTGGGTTGCACGGGAAGGCCGAACCTAGTGTAGTGGGCGCGGTTTAACAACCCCTGGAAGTTCGCGCCCACCATGCCCCCCAACATCCTATGGATCGTGACCACGCAGTGGCGGGCGCAAGCCTGCGGCTACGCGGGGGACGCCGATGCGAGGACAACTTTCATGGACGGGCTGGCCAAGATCGGTGTTGCATTCACCGAGGCCGTGACGCCCCATCCGTTCGGGCCGTTTGCGCGTGCCGCACTCCTCACGGGCGTCCCCTCGCCGGAGAACGGGATCAGGGACTACTTTGATCCCCTGCCGGCCGGCTCAAGGACGATCGCCCATGACATGAACGACCTGGGATATGAGTCGGCGTTTTTCGGCAAGTGGCACCTCGCGAGAAGGGAAAGCCAAGCCAGGCTCGTGGGAGAGGAGCATGCCAGGATGGTCGTCCCGCCGGCGAGCCGGGGCGGTTTTCGATTCTGGGAGGGCTTCGAGAGCGGATTCCTCCTGAACGACCCTTGGCTCCACGGAACGCGCCTGCCCGCGCCCGTGCGCTTCCCCGGCTACCAGAGCGACGTGGTTTGTCGGCGTGCGCTCGAGGTCCTCGAGGGGCTCCGCTCCCCCTGGTTTGCCATCGTCAGCCTCGAGGCACCTCATCCTCCCTACGATGAACCTGCCGCGGGCGTCGCACCTCGCGACCCCGCGCGGCTCTCCCTCCGGGGCAACGTTCCCGACGACCCCGCCGTCATGGCGCGTGCCCGCCGCGAGCTCAGCGGCTACCACGCCCACATCGAGGCCACGGACCGGGCCATGGGCGCGCTGATCGGGGCCCTTCCGGGCGACACGCACGTTGTCGCGACATCCGTCCACGGGGACATGCACGGGTCCCATGGCCTCTTTCGCAAGGGATGGCCGCATGAGGAGAGCGTCCGTGTGCCTCTCGTGGTGCGCGTTCCAGGGCGAGCGCGCAAGGATTCGGCGCCCGTGTCGCTCCTCGACCTTCCAAGACTGGCCCTGGGATGGGCGCGCGAAATTGGGCCCTTCGAGCTGCCGCGGGAGAAAGTCGCAAGGATATCGATGCCCTCGGTCGTGGAGCTGCCCGACCAGTGCGACCGAGTGTGGGCCGGGTTGCGGACGGCCGAGCGCAAGCTCGTGCTCGACGGCTCTGGCAGGCCGTGGCTCTTTTACGACTTGGAGAGGGATCCGCTTGAGACGAGGAACCTTGCGGCCGACCCCTCGCACTCTGCGGAGATCGGCCGTCTTTCGCAATGGGTCACGAGGCGGCCGTAGGCGCGGCCTTGGCCTTCGGAAACTGGCGCCTGATTGCCGCCACGATCTCGTGCATCTTCACGGGCTTTGAGATGTAGTCGTCCATGCCCGCGTCGAGGCAGATCTCGCGGTCGCCCTGCATCGCGTTTGCCGTGAGCGCGATGATCTTCGGCTGACGCTCGGCAGGCAGCGTCCTTCGGATGCGCCGGCTTGCCTCGAGCCCGTCCATCTCGGGCATTTGAAGGTCCATCAGGACCAGGTCGTAGTTGCGGGTCTGGAAAGCGTTCACGGCCTCCAGGCCGTTTCCCACAGCGTCGGCGTTGTACCCCATTCTCTCCAGGAACCGGAGCGCGACCTTTTGGTTGACCGCATTGTCCTCGGCGAGGAGGACGCTCAAGGGAATCTCCTCCGCGATCGGACGCCCCTCATGGCGGGCCTGGACAACGATTCCTCCGCTGCCCGTGCGGTGGCCGAGGAGGGCAAGGGCCTGGTAGAACGGCACCGTCTTGATCGGCTTTGAAAGCGTCGCATAGGGAAACCCGTCCCCTGGCGCAGGTGGCGGCGTCTGGCCGAGCCTGAACAGGACGAGCCTTGGGCACTTGATCTCCTTCACCAAGTCCAGGGCCCGCTGGCTCTCGAATTCGGGGAGGTCCAGGATGACGATCGCGGGCCGGGTGGGGAGGGTGGGAGCCATCTCCGCGGCGGCTGCCGAGTCGTTTGCGAACGCGCAGGTCGCCCCGAGAAGGTCGAAGAGGGTCCTCAGGCGCGCCCGCGTGATCGGGTTGTCCTCGACGCACAGGGCCAGGCAACCCTTCAGGTCGATGCCCGCGAACGGCGGCGCGGAGATCTCGGCGGGCCGCTGGGCTGCATCCGTCATGATTGCGACCGTGAAAGTGGATCCTTTTCCCGACGTGCTCTCGACCCGGATGTCGCCGTTCATCAGCTGGCAGAGGCGCTGGCAGATCGCCAGGCCGAGCCCGGTTCCGCCGTACTTGCGGGTGGTCGAGGAGTCCACCTGGCTGAAGGCCTTGAACAGGCGATCGATCCGGTCCGGCGGGATGCCGATACCGGTGTCCTGCACGGTGATCTCGAGCCGCATCCTTCCCGCCGGTGTGGCCCGCACCGTAGCGTCGAGCGGGATCCTGCGCACTTGGATCGAGATGCTGCCTGCGGGCGTGAACTTGATGGCGTTGTTCACCAGGTTCACGATGATCTGCCTCAGCCGGGTTACGTCGCCCACGATCCAAGGCGGCACGTCAGGCTCGACATGGTAGCCGATCTCCAGCCGCTTCGCCGCCGCCGTCGGGGCGAAGAGATCGAGCGCCTCCTCGACGCATAGGGCCAGCTCGAAGGGAGCCTTCTCGAGTTCCATCTTTCCCGACTCGATCTTCGAAAAATCCAGGATGTCGTTGATTATCGTCAGCAGCGCCTCGCCCGATGTCCGGATCGTGTTCACGAAGTCGCGCTGCTCGGCCGTGAGCGAGGTCTCCATCAGGATGCTCGTCATGCCTATGACGCCGTTCATGGGCGTGCGGATCTCGTGCGACATGGATGCCAGGAACTCGCTCTTTGCGCGGGAGGCAAAGTCGGCTTCCGCCTTGGCCCTTCTCAGCTGGTTCTCGGTCTCGACCCGCGAGGTGATGTCGTTCTCGATGGCGATGAAGTTCTCGACCTGGCCGGCCTGGTTGCGGACCACCTGGACCTCCAGGTGGAGGTAGTACTTCCTTCCGGACTTGGAATAGTGGATGATCTCGGTGTTGGTCCCCTTGCCCTTGGCGATCTCGTCGCGGATCAGGTCCGACTGCGCGGCGTCGGTGTCCGGGCCGCTCAGGAGCGTCGCGGGGTCCTTCCCGACGACCTCCTCAAGCGTGTACTCCATCACGCGGCAGAAGGCGCTATTGACCCACTCGATCTTTCCGTCGGCCGAGCCAATCACGACAAGGTTGTCCGTCTTCGACGCCACGAGTGAGAGCTTGCGGGCCTCGGCCTGGCTCTCCCGCAGCGCCTGCTCGGACTCGCGCCGGGTGGTGATATCCTGGACGGTACCTATGATTCGGGTCGGACGCCCGTTCGGTCCCGCAAGGACGGACTTCGATCTCATGTACACCCAGCGCCAGTCCCCCGTCCGGGCCCGGACGCGGTACTCGGGGTCGATGAAGGATGCGATGCCGTTGAGCTGCGACTCGGTCCGCTTGCGGTAGACCGCAAGGTCGTCCGGGTGGATGAGCGACTGCCACACCTCCAGGGTCGAGGGCATGCGGGCGTGCTCATAGCCGAGGAGCCCCCAGAGTCCCGGGCTGTAGTAGACGTGGCCTTTCGGCACATTCCACTCAAAGATACCGATCTGCGTCGAGTCGAGCGCGAGCCTCAGGCGCTCGTCGGAGACCTTGAGCCTCGCCTCGATGCGGCGCCGCTCCTCGTTCTCGGCAACAAGGCGCTTGTTTGAGAGATCTGAGAGGTACTGCCCGGCCCGTGCGCGCCGGGCCAGGTGGAGGGTGAAACCCAGCAGGAGCGTGATTGCCAGGCCGCCTACCAGTGCCATCTCGGGCAGGTAGCGCTTGTTGGATAGCAGCAGCTCGTCGGTCGGGGTCAGCCCGAGGCGTATCCGCTGGTCAAAGAGGTTCGGATAGATCTTCTCCCGCAGAATCCCCCTGCCGGGCTTGTCCGAGAGCGCCGACCGGTAGACCTCCGTACGGCCCACCGTTGCAATGAGCTCGTAGTTGGGGCCGAGCTTCATCTGCTTGTAGATGGTGGCAAAGAACCTCGCGTATATGTACTCCGCCGCCGCGTAGTGGCTCGGGCTCCCGCTCCGGCCGATCGGGGAGTATATGACGAAGCCGTAGCTCTTCTTCTTGCCAACGGACTCGGGAAGGGAGGTGAGCTCGGGCCCGTTCTTGGCCCTTGCGGTCTCGATCGCCTCGCGCCTCCTGGGTTCCGAGGCATGGTCGAAACCGACCGCCACCGACCCTTCCTGCGCCGGGTAGACCCACCGTGTCGTGAGCTTGGAGTCGGCCACGTCGATCAGAGAGATCGACTCGCATCCGAGCTCCTTGGAGTCATCGAAAAGCGACGCCGCGTCGGTCTGCCACGCCACCAGGTTGGTGTCGGGGTTGTCTGCGCCGTTGCGGGCCATCCGATCGAGCATGTTCATCTGCTGGTCCACCGCAGATTTGATGTTCGTCGCAATCTGGTCGGCCGCCGCAGCCGTCTTCGCATCCATGTTCGCCATTTCGCTGTCCCGCAGACCTATCCAAAAGATGAGTGACAGGGTGAGACTCCCGATCACGAAGGGCATCGGCATCCACGCCGGGGGACCGCCCTCGTCCTTCAGGCTCTCGCGCCATGCGAGCACCAGCAGCGCCAGGCCAGCGACAAGGAGCGCCGTTGCAGTGCCCACCGAGAGGGCCGTGTTCGTGCCCCAATTGTAGACGGCCGGCAGCTCGAAGGCATAGCCCAGGATCGTCGAGAATCCCACCGACGCCAGGACCGAGCCCGACACGGCCTCCGCGAACAGGCGCTCGCGGGCGCGCTTCTCCGATATCCTCCAAAAGACGGCAATGCCGGCCGTGGTGATGCAGCAGGCCGCGATAACCGAGCCCCGTCCGGGCTGGACGGTGTCCACCAGCAGGATGTCTCGGGCGAATAGCTCGTCTATCTTGAGGTCAATCCCGGTTATGCCCTCGATTGCGGTCATGGCGCCCACAACGGCGGCGCCCAAGGCCGCCCAGGCGGCCTTGGGTGCCTTCAATTCGCGGCCAAGGAGTGCAGCCCCAATCGCCAGGATGCACAGGCCCTCGTTGAACATGATCGGCGCCTTGTGCTCGATCGGCTCAACCAGGCGGTCGAGGTGCAGGAACCAGCCTAAAGTGGAAAGCAGGCCAATCCCTAATAGGATCACGGCGAGCGCGAGCGATACCCGCTCGATCCAGGACCGGCGGGGCAATGTGTTGACGTGGTCCATGCGGCCCGAATGAACTAAGCGCCTAGGCCGATCCGGGGCAATGTGTTTCGGATCACGGAGTTTACGCACTTCTACGGTGTGCGGGTACCCCGGCTGCAACCCTTAGTGCGTCAGGGAGCGGGATTTGCCAATGGGGCGGGAGCGGCGTCCTTTGGCAGGTATTCCGGCTTCGGCGCGCCCTCCCTGAGCAGGTTGAGCGGGCTGTAGGCCAGCCGCCACGCGGGCTTGTCGATGCTCCCGGTCAGCCGCACGCGCAAGACCGCCGATATCGGGGCCGACAAGGCGTTAAAGAGCTGCAGGAGCGACTTGCTCTCCATGAAGGGATAGATGTTCGCCGAGAAATCGAGCTGTCGCCTGTCGATCGTGTAGGTCCCCTTGGCACGGATCATGGAGTTTGCACCCACCACGCTCAGGTCCGGGAAGTTGAGGGAAGCATTCTCGATCCTGAATGCCGATTTGGCCTGGGTGAACCGAAGCTCCGGGAATTTCAGGACCCTGGAGAGGCCCCCGAGGAGCTCGAGCTCGCCCAGGCTCGATCCCTGGACCTGAAAGTCACCGTCCCCTGCAAACGAGGCTAGGTCGCCCGGCCGGCCCTCCGCAGTCGCGTTGAGGTCGAGCCTGACGCCGGACTTGGCCTTCGCGAACGTTTCCAGCGCCGTCGAACTTCCCGGCTTTCCCGACACCACGTAGCCCTCGGCGGCCTCGGCGGCCTGCCCGAGGCTTGCGCCGGACAGGGCAGCCTTGAAGCGGAGCCGCTTCGCGGAGTTGGAACCGGACACCCGGGCTGACCCGGTCACGGTGCCCCCCGCGAACCCCGCGTCGACCTCGCCGACGTCGATCGTGTCGTCCTTGATCTCGACGTTGAAGGAAGCGCGCTCAAAGGCGACCCCGTGGATGTGAAGCGCTGCGGCTGACCGGACATCCATGTGGAGCGCCGTGTGCCGGTCAGCCGTGGAGGCCGGACCGTCAAAGTGTCCGACCAGGCCTATTTCCGGCGGCTTTTCGAACGAGAAGGCCTGAAGGGCCGCCGCCCCGTCCGGGGGAAGGAGCCGGCCGAGGGGAACGGGGTCGAGTCTCGACTGAGCGTCGAGATCGAGCGCGCTCCATAGGCCGCCCTTCTGGGGATCGGTCGCAAGCTTGAACGAGCCCCGGGCCGTTCCAGAGTCCCGGCTGACCCTGATGTCGATTCCAAGGCACTCGGTGGGGTCCACGTAAAGCAGGACATTCGTCGTTTCGAAGGGCACCCCCTTGATCACGGCGCCCCGGGCGACGGCGTAGCCGAAGACGTAGAATGGCGCGTTCCGGGCGTATTGTCCCCTGACGTCGATCACGGCGTCGGGCGGGCTTACAGGGAACTCGAACGGTTTGAAGATGTTGGTCCACCAGTCGCCCCCGAACCAGGGAGAGATCTCGAGCGGCCTGAGCCTGCCCGACAGCAGGTACCGGAATTCCTGTGTCTTGAAATTCTGCTCGTAGGAGCCGAGGGCCAGGTTGTCGCCGCTTACCGCGACAGCATCCCGAGCCGCGAAGTGGGTTCCGTCGAAGGTGACCAGTCCCCGCGCCTCGTCGAACCGGACTCCGTAGGAGGTGAAGTTGCGCGTGTCCACGCGCGCCGTTGCATCCGCGAGCTTCCAGCCGGGATCCAGGCGGAGGCTCCCCGAGACGGTCATCGGTTCCTTCAGGTCTGCGAAACGGCGGATCTTCACGTGGGTGTGGTCGGAGAGTGGCTCGATCAACTCGGGAGCCAGGAGCCCCTCGAAGCCGACGTCGGCCGACTTGGCGGCCAGGTCCACCTTGGCTCGGACTGCGACCGGCCTGTCGAAGAAGCGCGCGGAAACGTCCCCCGAGACCTGGGACAGTCCATCGGGGCTGAGCCGGATGATCGGGGCTTGCGCCGTCGTGCCATCGTAGGAGACGGCCCCGAGCGTGATCTCGGCCTGCTTCGGATCGAAGGAGAGCGTGTCCATCTTCAGGACGCCTCGCACCCAGGCGCGTATCCCGTAGGCCGACACCAGGTCCCCGAACCTTAGGCTCGCCACCGTGCCCGACGCCGAGGTCATCATGGGCGTGTCGCCGAGGAGAGGGAAGCGGCATGTCGCGTGGATGGCGCCCGCCTCGATGGGCTTCGGCCCGTCCAGCCTGAAGCCGTCGGCGAAGACCTCGGCATCCACTATCGCGCCTCGCGTGTCGGACGGGGTGAGGATCCCGGTTAGGACCGCGTGGTCCAGGCCCGCCATCCGATCCTCGGCCCTGGAGAATTCGCGGCTCAGGGCCACATAGTTCATCGCGACGAACTCCGCCAGGGGCAGGTTGCCCGCGGGTTGGGCATTGCGGGAGACCGTCCCCGCATTGATCTTCCCGTGGGCCGAGACAAAGACACCCCCGAGGCGGCAATTGAGATAATCCACTGAGAACTCGTCGCCCCGGGAAGTGATCGAGAAGCCCGCGTCAACGTCCTCGATAAGCTTCTCGGCCTTTCCCGACGCCGAAAGCATCGCCGGTATGAAGAGGTTGGTGCCGGTCGCGCGTATCTCGCTCGCCTCGAACCTGCGCTCAAGGAGCGCTATGGGATCCAGGCGGATGAAGATCGCGTCAGCCGTGGCCACGGGCTCGGTGAACGACGCCAGCCTGAAGCGGGCCTTCTGGAGAAGGATGCGACCCGTCGGGTCAAAGGTCGCCCTGCCGAAGGTGACCGTCACCCCTGACTGGGCAAGATGGTCCTCGATGGCGCGCAGGAGGAACCTCGGCACCTGCAGCTCGTTGACCGTGCCGATATAGACCTGAAGGCAAAGCAGGATGACCAGGAGCAGCCACGTCGTCCAGACGCCGAGTGTCACAAGGCAGTCCAAGCAATATCGGGCGCCCGCAAGGCATGGCCTTAGTAGTCTGGCAGGCATCCGGTCAGGGCTGCGTGAGCGCCCAGAGCGCGTCCAGCAGCGGCTGCTCGATGGCGAACACCGCCCCGAAGTCCTTTGAGCCGGCGAGTTGTTCGGTCCCGCCCGTCCTGTCGGCGAACCAAAGCGTCATCGTGGTAACCTGGCCCGAGCCGGCCCCACCCGGCAATGACACCGTGGCGTCGAGACGATACTTCCACGAGCGCACTTCCCCGGCGGCGAACACCTTGTCGGGGAAACCCTCATCAACGAAACGTGCGGCGCGAAGGCTCCGGAGCTCCGCGAGGATCTCGGAAACCGCCGCCTTCCTCGGGGCCGTCTCCGTGGCGAGCGCGGTGTCCCAGGCCTCGTTGTCCGCCAGCTTTCGCGAGTACACCACGGAATTGTCGCCCGTGTTGGTGAGCGTGAGGGAGGTGATGCGGGCCGAGGCCGGGAGCGTCTCGAGGAGCCGCTCCCGCCAGGCCAGGGGCTTGGCGCTCGTGTCCCTGAGGATGTCGGGCTCCACCGCGTAGACAGAAGGCAGCCCCGCGATGCGGGCGTAGGCGACGTTCTCGCGCTTCGTGGGAAGGCCGATCTGCAGGGTCACCTGGGTCGACGGATTGCCCCCGATCGTGAGCGCGATCTCACGCTCCGGCCTGTTGAAGCCCCAGTCCTCGATGTCGGCGTTGGTGGGGGCGTCGCTCTGGAACCGAAGTGCGCTGAGTGTCTCCAGCTGCTCAAGGAGCTTCTGGACCGCGGCCGAGTCCGCCGCGAGGGTCTGTGATCCGGGGGAGGCGCCGCCCCTGAGGACGATCTGCCAGGCGGCCTCGTGTGCCCCAGCGGCAGATTCCAGCCGCTGGAGCGCCAGTTCCGGCTGGTTGAGCGCCGAGAGCGTGATCGAGGTGACTGCGCTCGCGTCAAAGTCGAGGATATGGCGGTCGCGGAGGTCGTCGGCGGCGTTACGAAGCGTGTTCATGAGCCCGGCCGGTATCGCCACGGTGAAGACCGCCCGGCGGTCCTCGAGCTGCGCGTAGTAGACGTGGTCCTCCTCAGTCTGGGAGCCCACGAAAAGCGTCTCGTGGCGGTTGTTGCCCTCGATCGTGACCCTGAGCGAGGGGGCGGCGGAGGGCGTCGTTGATGGCGGGTTCTGGAGGACAAAGGACTTAACGCGGAGCGCATCGAGCGCGTTGATCGCAAGCTCCGTTGCGTTCTTTCCGGCGCGCGCATTCACCGGCGTCCTGAAAAGCCAGCGGCTCCCCTCTCGGTCGAGCCTCACGCGCACGCTTGATGGGGCCGACGTCTGAAGGTTGAGGGAGCGGGCCTCGAAAACCTGGACGGAGAAGATCACGTCGGAGCGCAGCTGGTCGAACGGGACCGAGAGGCTGTCTGCGAGCGAGCGGCTGACCACGTGGATCTTCTGCCCGTCGGAGGAAAGCAGGTAGAGCTGGTTGCCCACCTTGGTGGTGTCGCCGATCCGGAGCACGGTGGTGCGTCCGGACGCGCCCTCGTCCCCCGAGGTGAACGAGAGGGTCAGCTTCGGCTGGTCCAGGCCGTAGTCCGCGAGCTTCTGGCCGTTCTTCTCTAGGTCCCGGGTGCTGAAGCTAGTCAAGTGCTCGAGGAACTGGAGCTCGTTCAGGATGCGGCTCACAGCGTTCAGGTTTGCGGGCCACTCAACGGGCCGTGTCAGGAACCAGGCGTCGCCCCTGCGTTCGAGGCTGTAGCTCGAGCCCGGTGTCGTCCCCGACACCTCGAGGCTCCTGATGTTGGCGGCCTCCGGCCCCAGCACACGGCGGCGCGCCTCCTGCGAGGCCCGCTCGATCCGCCAATCGCGCTCGAAGTAGAAGATGAAGAAGAAGAGCGCGACGTTCAGGAACAGCAGTACAAGTGTGACTTTGGAGCGCATTTCGTTGGGCGGAAAGGGGTCGGCTGTTGGCGCCTAGTTTCGACGGGCCCAGTATACGGCGATGCCGAGAAGGGCGGCAATGCCGGGAAGCGCCAGCATGAGCGTGTAGCGCAGGCGGGCAAGGTCGCCCGCGCTGAGCGAAAGGGAGAACCGCTCGATCGGGCGAGCCGGCACATTGAGCGCGATATCGCGGCCGACCGTCCAGTTGACGGCCCCGAGGAAGAGCCCTAGCGCACCGGCGTTGGTCACCCGGGCGTTAGAGATCATGTCGCCCGTGCCGACGACCACGATCCGGCCACCCGGAACACTGAAAGGGAGATCCCCGCGCACGGGCACCCGCTCCGAGGCCACGGCGACGCCGAGGCGGTTCGGGGGATCCATTTGGGGAAGGCCCTTGATGTCGAGGCCCGGCGTGAAGGGCTGGATGCCGCGCTGGCGGGCGTCGACCTCGCCGAAGGCCGTTGTGGAGGTGGCGGCGAGCGTCACGACGGTGAGCCCGGCTGCCGCCGGGCGCCCGGGCAGCGGCCGCACGCTCCGCGCCTGGCCGATCCTCAACCCCTCCTTGTAGTCGATCAGGGTCTGCGTGATCGGGTGCGTGGTGTAGGCGCGTATGATCAGGTCGCCATCCTCGGTCATGCTGTCGGAGGCAGAGTCCAGGATCACGTCGTCGTCCACGAGGACACCCCAGTCGTCGATAAGGAGGTCGTTTAGCCCCGGCTGCGTGCCCGGTGCAAGGAACAGGATCAGGCGCCCCGCACCGGCTCCCAGGTACTGCCGCAGGAGCTCCTGCTCAAAGGGCGTGTAGGGGTCGATGGGCCAGGCGCTCACCAGGAGCGACGCGTCGGTCGGGATCTTGCGGGCGGCGACAATGTCGAGCGTCTCCACCTCGTAGTTCCTGAGGCGAAGCTGGTCCCGAGCCATCGAGAGCCCGCGCCCGGGGTCAACGTCGTCGGGCCTCAGCTCGCCGTGCCCCACGAGGAAATAGATCTTCTTACGGTCGGGGTTCGAGACGTCGAGGATGGCAGCCGTCACCGCCTGTTCCCCGATGAAATCCTTCTTCTCCTTGTCCTCGTGGCGGTAAAGGCTGTCGGGGGTAAGGACGCGCCTGCGGCCGCCGCACAGGAGCAGGACGACGCCGGGATTCTCGATCCCGTACTTCTCGGTCTTCCGGCGGTCCTCGTAGAGGTCCACGTACTCGACGGTTACCTGCCCGGCTGGGTTCGACTCGGTTGCGTACACATACTCCCGCAGGAGGCCCTCCACTGCGGGGTCCGCCGGTTCGCTCACCTGTCCATTCTCAGTCACGACGATGTGCACGGGGAGCGATAGCTCGCGCAGGTAGGCGAGGGTCTCGGCGGAGAGCGAGTACCGCCGATAGCGCGTCAGGTCGAATCGCCACGCATGGCTTCTCGCAAGGTAGTTGAGGCCGCCCACAAAGGTGAGGAAAAGGACGGCCTGGAGGACCAGGTTGAGGGTCCTAACCCATCGGGCGGCTCGGAAGCTTTCGATCACGGTTCGAGGGGTTCTAGCTGTGGAGGAGTTTCGCCTCCACCGAGAGGACGCTAAAGATGAGGGCGAGAACCGTGCCGCTCACGTAAAAGAGCAGCTCCCTTGTGTCTACGACGCCCCTCGTGAAATCCTGGAAATGCTGGTTTATCTGGGCGTATTGGACGGCGTCCTTGATCGGCGCGAGCGCTTCGCGGTCGAGCCACGAGACCGATCCGAGGTAGCGCACGCCAAATATGAGGGCGACCAGGAAGGTGAGGCCAAGGATGCCGGCCACCGACTGGTTTCTCGAGAGCGAGCTCGCGAAGACGCCGATCGCCACGAAGAGCAGGCCCGAGACCGCTACGAACAGGTAACCGCCGACGATCGGTCCCGGGTCGATCAGCCTGGCGTCGCCCGCAAAGCGCTTGAGGATGTAGAAGAGCCCGGAGGTCGAGCCCCAGAAGGCAATGTAGAGGAGGTAGGCGGCCCCGTACTTCCCGAGCACCACCTCGGTCGTCGTCACGGGGGTCGTCAGCAGCGTCTCGATGGTCCCCAGGCGCCGCTCCTCGGCCAGGCACTTCGAGGTGAGGAGGGGAACCATGAAGAAAACCGGCAGGTAATAGACCTGGAAGAAGACCGACGCGGGAGAAACATCCAAAACGGCCTTGCTGTAGTCCTCGAGGATTCCCGTGAAGATGAAACCCATGAGCGCGAGGAAGGCCACCGCCGCGATGTACGTGTTGGGGCTTACAAGGAGCATGCGCACCTCGTGGCTGAGGATTGTCAGGAAGTGCCTCATCCCTGTCCCTTCCCCTTGGGGTTCTCGGCCACCACGTCCCAGCTCCTGCGCGTGGCCGCCAGGAACACGTCCTCCAGGGTGGGGTGCGCGCGGCTGAGCGCCCTCACGCGCAATCCCTCAGACAGGCACGCGCGCAGGATGGCCTCGCCCGCGTCATCGGGGTTCAGGGTCTTGAGCTTTATGGTCCTGAAGCCCTGAGCGTCCGCCTTGCCCTCGGAGGCCACCGAGAGGCCGGGATCGATCGTCCCCAGAAGGAAGGGCAGGGAGCCCAGCGGCCCCGCCGCCTCGATCTCGTAGGCGGACTGCCCGAGCACCTCGCGCCGCAGTTCCGCGGGCGTGCCCTCGGCGACGATCCTTCCCTGGTTGATGATTAGCACCCGGTCGCAGGTCATCTCGATCTCGGGCAGGATGTGGCTGGAGATAAGGACCGTCATGCGGCCCCGCAGGCTCGCGATAAGGTCCCTGACGATCAGGATCTGGTGGGGATCAAGCCCGATGGTGGGCTCATCCATGATGATCACCGGCGGCTCGGCGAGCACGCACTCGGCGATGCCCACGCGCTGCCGGAATCCCTTGGAGAGCTTGCCGATGATCTTGTGCCGGACGCGCTTCAGGTCGCAGAGCTCGAGCACCTCGTCGATCCGGGAACCGAGCTTGCTCCGGGCGATCTCCTTGAGCCTGCCCCTGAAATAGAGGTATTCGCTCACGCGCATCTCCTCGGGCAGCGGGTTGTTCTCGGGCATGTACCCGATGCGCCTCTTCACGGCGTCGGGCTCGGAGGCCACCGCGAAGCCGCAGATGGAAACCTGGCCCGAGGTCGCAGGGAGGTAGCCCGTGAGGATCCTCATCGTCGTCGACTTTCCCGCTCCGTTGGGTCCCAGGAAGCCGATGATCTCGCCTTTCGGCACGGTGAAACTGATGTCGTTCACGGCTAGCACACCCGCGTAGGCCTTCACCAGGTGGGTCACCTCTATCGCCGGCTGGGGGGGGAGTGCGGACATGGGCTCCTGTGAGGGGGTTGGGCTTTATGCGTCCTTATCCACCGTCACCTCGCCCGCCCGAAAGCCCCGGGTGTGGCCGTGGTCGTCGCGGAGAAGGAGCGATCCCACGTCGTCGATCCCGAGCACCTTTCCCCTGCGCTTGCGGCTCCCCTCGACAAGCGTGACCTCGCGTCCGCGCAGGACGTCGTGCTTGTTCCAGAGCTCTGCGAACAGGTCCACGTGGTCTCCCTCCGTGAAACGCTCGTAGGCCAAAAGGACGCGGCCAATGAGGGCCGCGGTGAGCCGGTTCAGGTCTACCGGGGCCCCGGCGAGCTCCGAAAGGGATACGGCCCGCTTGGAAAGCTCCGACGGCCATTCGGCCGCGGGACTGTTAACGTTCAACCCCAGGCCAAACACCATGTCGCGAATCTCGTCCGCGTCGACGCGGGCCTCGGTCAGCATCCCCCCGGCCTTCCTCGCCCCGAATACGATGTCGTTGGGCCACTTCACTCCCGGGAGCACGGGCACGAACTTCGACACGAGCTCGCAGATCGTCACCCCCATCCAGAGCGTGAACGTTTGCATCCGCTCCGGCGCGATCCTAGGCCGGAAGGCAAAGCTGCAGTAGAGGTTGCCCTTGGCGGCGCTGTGCCAGACCCGGCCGAACCGGCCGCGGCCCTTGGTCTGCTTCTGTGCAAAGATCGCGAACGGCGCTGTCTTTCCCGCCGCCAGCTGGCGCGCGCACTCATCGTTGGTGCTGTCGACCTCGTCCAGGATGGTGAAGTTGAAGCCCTTCCTCCTGATTTTCAGCTGGGCCTCCACAAGGCCGGCATGGAGCGTCCCCGGGCGCCCCGCGAGGCGGTAGCCGCGGGCGGGCTGGGCCTCGAACGAGAATCCCTGGGCCCTCAGCTTCTCCATCTGGTGCCAGACCGACACCCGACTCACCCCGAGCTTTGCCGCCATTGCTCCACCTGAGACCCAGCCCGGCTCGGCTGCGATCAGCTCGCGCAGGATTAGCGTCTCCGTCACTTACCCGGGCCCCCCGCGTTGCTCCCGGCCAATCCCGTGGGCCCGAAGCCGTCGAGGTCGCGCATATAGGTTTCCTGGCTTTGCTGGAGTATGTACCGGCCCTCGGCGGCGTCGCCCCCGAGCGACATCGCGTGTGCCGTGTCGTAAAGATCGTCCATGCTCCTAAGGCGCTGGTCGTCCTGGTACATCTGGGTGGCGACGCTGGAATTCAGTCCGAGGATGTTGCCAAACTCGAGGCCGGGGTGGCTTTTGAAGGAAAGGTCAGCAAGCCCGGCCGCGGTGAAGAGGTCGCGCTCCCGGAACACCGGGGGCCGGCTCTCCTGGACCACGTACTTGGGAAGGCGCTTGATCTCGTTCTTGGGCCTGTCCACGTCCCTGAGATCCGCCGATGTGTCGGACGGTGTGGGCGTGGGCTTGGGGGGGCTGTATTTGGGCATGCCCGAGGCCAGCGCAGCCGCCACGCCCGCGGAGACGCTCCGGGTCTCGCCATCGGAGTCGACAGGCGGCAACGGGATAGAATCCTTCTGATTGGGCGCCAACACGATAGCCGATGTGTCAGGCGTGGGAGTCGGGGCAGCCGGTGTACCGGGCCCGGGCGCCGCATTCTGGGCGCCTGCGAGCGCCGCCGTGGCCAGGAGAGCTGTCAGGAAATTAAGGGCGCGTTGGGTCATAACTCTCTGTTAGTAACATAACCGTCGGATTAGATCCGCGCAACCCTATCCTTGGTTGCTTGTGCCCCCGACCGGGGCTTTATCCGCGTACCTGCCCGCTTCCCGTCACGAGCCACTTGTAGCTGCAGAGCTCCCTCAGGCCCATGGGGCCCCGCGCATGCAGTCGGTCCGTGCTGATCCCGATCTCCGCGCCGAACCCGAACTCGAAACCGTCGTTAAAGCGCGTGCTCGCGTTCCAGAATACCGCGGCGCTGTCGACCCCAGCAAGGAAGCGGTCTGCGGCGGCCTTGTCGGCCGTCACGATCGCGTCGCTGTGGGCCGAGCTGTCGCGGTTGATGGTTTCAATTGCCTCGTCCAGGGAGCCAACGACCCGGATGGCGATCACAAGGTCCAGGAATTCCTTGGTAAAGTCGGCTGCGGTGGCGGCCTCCGCGGCCACTCCGGCATCCTCTAGGACCCTGCGGGAGGCCTCGTCGCCGAGAAGCCGGACTCCCTTGCCCGAGAGCGCCGCGCCGACCCGCGGAAGGATCCGGGCCGCGACGTCCCGGTGGAAAAGCAGCTGCTCGGCCGCGTTGCAGACGCCCGGCCGCTGGACCTTCGCGTTGACGACGATCGCCTCGGCCATGGCCTCGTCGGCGTCCTTGTCGATATAGACGAAGCAGACGCCCGTGTAGTGCTTGATGACCGGAATCGTGCTGTTCTCGGCGACGAACCGGATCAGGCCCTCGCCGCCGCGGGGGATGATGCAATGGATGAGGGAGTCGAGCCTTAGGAGCACCTCGAGCGCGGCCCGGTCGGTCGTGGGGACAAGCTGCACGGAATCCCTGGGAAGCCCGGCTGCCGCCAGCGATTCCGAGATCAGGCCGGCCAGCTTCTTGTTGGTCTCAAATATCTCCTTTCCGCCCCTCAGGATCGAGGCGTTGCCGCTCTTAAGGCACAGGGCCGCGCAGTCGACCGTCACGTTGGGGCGCGCCTCAAAAATGACGCCAATGACCCCGATCGGCACCCGCACCTTCCTCAGCACGAGACCGTTCGGGCGAGTGGACTCCTCGAGGACCTCCCCGACCGGGTCGGGGAGCGACGCGATCTGGCGCACGGACTCGGCCAGGTGCGCGAGCCTATCCGGGGTGAACGTGAGGCGGTCGACCTGGTAGGGCGCAAGACCGTTCCTGTCGGCATCATCGAGATCAACCCGGTTGGCCGCGAGGAGCTCGGCATGGGACTTGTCGATGCGGTCGGCCAGGTCCCTTAGCGCGGCGTTTCGTGGGCCCGTCCCCGACACCGCGAGCGCGAGCGATGCGGCGCGGGCGCGCACGGCGAGGTCGGTCACGAGCTTTGTCAGGTCCTCAGGCATGGGAATCGGCCACTCTCGACCAGAGCGCATCCTTCGGCAAAGGAATTTTGGAACCGGGTGCCCTACTCGAATATCCTGCCCTTGGTGAAGCGCCACACGGAAATGCCCATGATGAGGACGGTGGTCAGGGTCAGGTATCCGAGGGTCGGCATGAGCTCGGCGAGCGAGGCGTGGGACCAGAGAACCTGGCTAAAGCCCTCCATGGACCAGTACACCAGGGTCAGCCTGCTGAGCTTCTGGATGAACTCCGGCATGAAGCTCACCGGGAACCAGGCCCCCCCGATGGCCGACATCAGCATGATGACAAAGGTGGAGAGCCCGCGGGCGGACTCGGGCGTGGGCGATATGGCCGCGATCAGCATCCCAAATGACGTGCAGGCCGCCGCCGCGAAGACGCACACCACGGCAAGGAGCGGCAGGTGGCTGGCGACGTCTATCTTGTAGAGGATTTGCCCCGCGCAAAAGAGCGTCACCAGCTGGATCAGGCCAAGGCAGATCCCATAGAGGAACTTGCTCCAGAGGATGTCGCTGCGCCTGACGGGGGCCGAGAGCAGGCGCTGGAATATGCCATGCTCCTTCTCCCGAAAGAGCGCCGTAGCGGATGCGGTGACCGCGAACAGGAGGAATTGGATTGCCCAGCCGCCGACGAGCAGCGTGGCGGCGGGCGAAACCACGTCGTTGCCCGCCACCTGCACGTTGTCGATCTTGACGACGTTCGAGAGGGCGTCGCGGATTCCTCTGGAGGAGGCGCCCGTACCGGTGGTTGCCCGGTCGATGCGGTCGAACCCGAAGTTTCCGTTCGAGATGCGCTCTCGTATCGCGGCCTCGTCTCCCCCAAACTCCCGGGCGACCGCGGAAGCAATCACCCCGTTGAAACGGTCGATGCGCACACTGCCGATGGCGCTGCGCGCGCGCGCCTGGAGCGACTGGCCGAGCAGCTCCGGCACGCTCGAGAAAAGCGTCCTTTGCAGGATCCCGGTCACCATCTGTGACTCGATCTCGTTCCTCGGGTTGGAGTAGGTCTTCAAGTGCAGGCCTATCGCGTCGGTCCGGACCAGGTCCCTTGGTATGACAAGCGCAAACCTGAAGCGGTCGGCCCGCATCAGGGGGCGCAGGTCCTCCTCGGTGAGGGGCCGCGTTGTCTTTTCGTCCACATTGACGTCCGTGACCACCCTGAAGGTCTTCTCGGCCCGGAGCGCATCGATAAGAGTCTTCGAAGCGGGATTGTCGCTCTGGTTGACAACGGCGAACGGTATGCCCGTGGGTCCGGCGTCCTTGGAGTTCACGTTGAAGATGAGCCCGAACAGGTAGATCATCGCGAAGGGAACCGCGAAGGTGATCATGATGGACACCTTGTCCCTGAGCAGCAGGGCGAAGTCCTTCTTAAGCAGTATCAATATGGCCTGCATTTTACTCCCTGAGCATGCGCCCGGTCAGCTGGAGAAAGAGCGCCTCCAGGGTGGGGCGCTGGCTCGTGAACAGCCGGGGCGGAAGGCTGTGCCTCTCTGTAACGGAGTAGAAGGAGCTGAGCGGGTACCCGGGCTTGGGTCTGAAGCGGGTGACCCCCTCCAGGGTCGAGAGTTCCCCGAACCCGGCGAGTTCGCCCGACAGCGCGCCCGTCTCCGGGGTCGACGGGTACCTGATCTCCTCCTCAAACGGGAGCCTCGAGAGGAGCTCGTCGATGGTGCCCGAGGCCAGGATCTTTCCGTGGTCGATGATCCCGATCCGCGAGCACAGCCGCGTCGCTTCCTCCATGTAGTGGGTCGAGTAGATCACCGTCAGGCCTCCGCGGTTGAGCTCCTTCAGGAAGTCGAAGATCGCGTTCCTCGACTGGGGATCGACGCCGACCGTGGGCTCGTCGCAGAGGAGTAGCCTCGGCTCATGGAGGAGGGCTGCGGCGAGGTTTAGCCGACGCTGCATACCGCCGGAAAACTCCTTCACCAGGTCGGTTCTGCGGTCGGCAAGCTGCACAGCCTCAAGGAGGATGTTCACCCGCTCCCTCAGCCTTTGGCCCCGCAGCCCGTAGAGCTCCCCGAAGATCCGCAGGTTCCGCTCGGCGCTCAAGTCCGAGTAGAGCGCGATGTGCTGCGGGACGAGCCCTAGCGCCTGGCGAGCCTGGGCCGAGCCCGCCGAGACCCCGTCCCCATCCACATTCAGGGTCCCGGCGTCCAGCGGGCGCAGCCCCGAGATGAGGGACATGAAGGTCGACTTGCCCGCTCCATTGGGCCCCAGGAGCCCAAAGAATTCCCCGGGGGCTATGTCCAACGTGACGCCGTCAAGGGCGGTCAGGGCGCCGAAGCGCTTCACGACCCCCCTTGCGGAAACGAGTGCGGAAGGTGGTTTCAATTTCGAAGGTGGGGCGGCCGGAGCGCTGCCTCCCTGGGTACAAAAGCTGGGTTGTCCACGAATGTTACCGGAATCGTTGAGAAAAAATGGAAATTCCTCCCGCGGGCGACGGCATCCCAAGGGATCACGGGCTGGCCGCAATCCTCTTCTTCACGTCATTCCATGCACCGTCCGGGATCAGGGGCCCCAGGTGGCGCACGGTCTCAGCGCCCATGATGGAGGCGGAGATTCCGCATTCCTCAAGGGGCCGCCCGCGCACGAAACCATAGAGGAAGCCGGCAGCCCACGCGTCGCCGGCGCCGTTGGTGTCCACGACGTCCGTAAGGTGGATCGGCTCCATCCGGTGGATTTCGCCTCCGCGCGCGATCCAGGAGCCGTCCTTGCCCATCTTCACCGCCGCGATCACGTCGTGGCCGGCCAGCTCCCTCGCCAAGGCCCTGTAGTCCGATCCCCGGCCCGGGTACAGGGCGCGGATCTCGTCCTCGTTTGCAAAAACGACATCTATCCCGTGCCCGAACTGCCGGAACATCCAGTCGCGCGTCGCGTTCACCACCTCGAAGGAAGAGAGGTCCAGGCTGATCGTGCAGCCCGCCTTGCGGGCCGAGTCTAGGACCGCCTCGCACAGGTGCTGGTTGAAGACCAGGTAGCCCTCGATGTGGGCGTGCTTAGCGCCCCTGAAATCAGCGGGCGTGATCTCCTCGGGGGAAAGGGTCATTGCGGCACCCAGGTTGGTCCGCATGGTCCGCTGGGCGTCCGGCGTGACCATGGCCAGGCATCGTGCATTTGGGACGGTCCCGAACTTGAAGCGCGACACGTCGACCCCGGCCATCTTGAACCGCTCCCGGTAAACCGTGGCAATGGGGTCGTTCCCGAGCTTGCCGACGAAGGCGGTGCGCAGGCCCAGGCGAGCCGCGTTGAAGGTTGCGTTCGCGGCCGATCCGCCGGTGGTCTGGGCCGGTGGGGTCGGAAGGAGGGAGGCGATCCGCTCCATCTCCCGGTCGTCCACAAGCACCATGCCTCCCTTATCGCCGGAGACGTTCGACAGGAAGCTGTCGGGCACCTGGGAGACCAGGTCCATGATCGGGGAGCCGACCCCCACCAGGTCGAGCTGCGGCTGCGGGGTGCTCACGCGTTTGAGGAGGCGACCGTCAGGCTCGTCGCCAGAAGCGTCTCCTCGTCGATCTCGATCAGGATCGAATAGTCCCCCGGCCTGGGGAAACTCAGGTTGTGAATCTCGTTGATTAGGTTGATCCTTACGAGCGGACCCTGGGACTCGAAGACCCGCTCTATGAGCGGTTTCGGTTCGTCCAGGTCCCTGGCCATCGAGATCTTCATCCGGTGGGTTCCGGCCGCGACATCGGTGATGGCAAGGAACCAGACCATCCGGGGGTGCACCACCGGGAAATGCTTCGCCACGATGTTGGAGAAGACCCCTAGGATCGTGTGCTTGCCCGAGCTCGGGTCCAGGTGCACGCCGTCGCACAGGAGCCATGCAAGGAGCTGGGGTTTTGAATTAACGTTCCTTCTTTCCATGCTTGTCCGAGTTGGAGGTCGCGGAACCGGCTCGGCAAATCATTTTGCGTGGCCAGCCGGCCAATGCCAGTGTCTGGCATGTTTGAATCGCTGTCGGCCTATCCCCACTGGTTTGTCGTGGCATGCGCGGCCCTCGTCGCCGCCGTCATCCTCTGGGTGCTCTTGAAGCTGATCAAGGCGGCCCTTTGGGTGCTCTTTCTCGGCCTTCTGGTCATAGCTGCGGTGGCGGCGGCCTCAGTTTTTCTCAGGTAGGGGAGCGATCGGGTTTGAAGAATCTTGCGCGACTCGGCCACCGGCGTTTAACCCTCTCGGATGAAATACATCTTCGTGACGGGCGGAGTTGTTTCTTCGCTCGGAAAGGGCCTGACCGCGGCGGCGCTTGGCGCACTGCTTGAGCTCAGGGGCCTCTCCGTCCGTATACAGAAGTTTGACCCGTACCTGAACGTGGACCCGGGCACGATGAGCCCGTACCAGCACGGCGAGGTCTACGTCCTTGAGGATGGCGCGGAGACCGACCTGGACCTTGGGCACTACGAGCGTTTCACGAGCGGCCGCCTTTCCCACCTTAACAGCCTGAGCTCGGGCCAGATCTATGAGAGCGTGATCCAGAAGGAGCGGCGAGGGGTCTACCTCGGGAAGACCGTGCAGGTGATCCCGCACGTCACCAACGAGATCAAGGAGCGGATTTACGCCGGAGGAAAGGACGTGGACGTCCTTATCACCGAGATTGGCGGCACAACCGGGGACATCGAGGGCCTCCCCTTCCTGGAGGCCATGCGGCAGTTTGCCCTCGAGATGAAGCCAAAGGACGTGATCTTCATCCATGTGACGCTCGTGCCGTTCCTGGCGGCCGCGGGCGAGTTGAAGACCAAGCCCACCCAGCAGTCGGTCGCCAAGCTCCGCGAGATCGGCATCCAGCCCCATGTCCTCGTGTGCCGCTGCGACCACCCGCTCGACATGGACCTGCGGGACAAGCTCAGCATGTTTTGCAACGTGCCGGTGAAGGCGGTGATCGAGTGCCGCGACGTGGACACCTCCATCTATCAGCTTCCCCTGGCGCTCCAGAAGGAGGGCATGGACGAGCTCGTGATGGACCTATTTGGATATTCGATCCCGCTGCCCAAGAAGAACATATGGGTCGAGATCGTCCGCCGTATCCTGAACCCCAGGCACGAGGTCACGATCGGGGTGGTAGGCAAGTACATCGAGCTCCAGGACGCCTACAAGTCGGTCTACGAGTCGATCACCCACGCGGGGATTGCGAACACGTGCAAGGTGAACGTGAAGCGGATCGACGCCGAGGACCTTGAAAAAAAGGGCGGCATGGCGCTCCTGAAGGGCCTCGACGGCATCCTGGTGCCTGGCGGTTTCGGCGACCGCGGCACCGAGGGCAAGATTGCCGCGGCGCGCTATGCCCGTGAAAAAGGCATTCCCTACTTCGGGCTCTGCCTCGGGCTTCAGATCGCGGTGATCGAGATCTCCCGAAATGTGCTAAAGCTGCGCGGGGCCAACAGCACCGAGTTCGAACCGAAATGCCTGGAGCCGGTCATCAACATGATGGAGGAGCAGAAGGCCATAACGGACAAGGGTGCGACTATGCGCCTCGGCAGCTATGACTGCGCCCTGACACCCGGGACCCTGGCAGCAAAGGCCTACGGGAGCACCCTCATCCGCGAGCGCCACCGCCACCGCTACGAGGTTAACAACGCCTATGTCGATCGGTTGAAGGCCGCGCTCGTCATCAGCGGCATCAACCCCAAGCGCAACCTGGTGGAGATCATCGAACTGAAGGGCCACCCCTGGTTCGTCGCCGTCCAGTTCCACCCGGAGTTCCAGTCCAAGCCCAACCATGCCCACCCGCTCTTCGCCTCCTTCATCGCTGCTGCGATCCGACATAGGAAGGCCGGGGCCAAGAAGGGGCGCGCGTGAAGGTTTTCGACCCGTCCAAGCTTCTCCTGATCGCGGGGCCCTGCTCCCTGGAAACAGAGGCGGTTTGCAGGGCGGTTGCGGTCCGCCTCACGGCGATCGGCAAGGCGCACCCTGAGCTCAACATCATCTTCAAGGGCTCCTTCGACAAGGCGAACAGGACCTCGGGAGCCGGCCCGAGGGGCACCGGCCTTGAGGAGGGGCTCGCGCTCCTTTCCCTCGTCAAGAAGGAGTACGGCTTCCGCGTCCTCACGGACGTGCACGAGCGCGGTCAGTGCGAGGCCGTGGCGACCGTCTGTGACGTGCTGCAGATCCCCGCCTTCCTCAGCAGGCAGACCGACCTGCTCATGGCGGCCGCCGCCACCGGGCGCACCGTGAACGTCAAGAAGGGCCAATTCCTCTCCCCCCAGGAGATGGTTTTCGTGACCGGCAAGCTCAAGCAGGGCGGCGCCGCGGAGATCTGGCAGACCGAGCGTGGGACGACCTTTGGCTACCAGAACCTCGTGGTCGACATGCGCTCCTTCGCCATCATGCGCCAGAACGGCTATCCCACGGTCTTTGACGCCACGCACAGCGTCCAGCTGCCGGGCGCGGCCGGCGGCAAGAGCGGCGGCCAGCGCGAATTTGTGCCCCCGCTCGCGAGGGCGGCCGTCGCAGCCGGGGCCGACGGCCTCTTCATAGAGACCCATCCGGACCCGGAGAATGCCCTGAGCGACGGCCCCAATATGATTCCCCTGGGCGAGCTCGACGGGCTTATCGAGGAATGCCTCGCGGTTTGGAAGGCCGTTCGCCGGGGTGCGTCCGCCTGATGGGGCCCGTATCCAAGCTGGCTGCGGGGTTGACCGCGCACGTGGCCGCGACCACGATTGGACCCACAAAACCCTGATGGAAACTTTCCTGATCGACGTTCCCATGCCTTCAATGGGCGCGACGGTGAACGAGCTGACCGTCGTGAATCTGAAGATTCAATCCGGGGCGCGTGTGTCCAAGGGCCAGAGGATCGCAGAGTTGGAGAGTGATAAGTCGATCTTCGACTTTGAGGCGCCCTGCGAGGGCACCGTGCGCTCGATTCAGATCCAGCCGGGTGAGGTTAGGCCCTCGGGAACGGTCTTTCTCCAGATAGAGACCTCGGACGTGAGCCTGCTGCACCTCAGGAGCAAGTCCGGCGTCGCCGCGACCCCGTCCGCCCCGCAGGCCAGGGCGGCGGTCATCTGGACGCCCAGGGCCACCAAGATTGCGCAGGAGGCGGGACTAGATCCATCCACGATCACCGACATCGACGCGACCGGGCCGGGCGGCCGAGTGTCCGGGGACGACGTCTCCCAATACCTGGAGAGGCGCCGCAAATGACGTCCCCCCAAACGCCAGCCTCCGAGACCGTCTGCATCGCCGGCGTGGGATTCACGGTGCCCCAGAACATCCGGGCCAACAGCGAGATACTAAAGTCATTTCCCAACAGGACAGAGGACGAGATCGTACGTCTGACCGGCATCAAGGAACGCCGCTATGCCAACGATGACGAGAGCGCCACGTCCCTTGCGGCCGTGGCCGTTGAGCATGCGCTGGCGCAGGCCGGCCTGCCGGTCACGGAGATCGACACGATCATCATGGCGACGATCATCCCGGACCAGCCCGTCCCGTCGATGGCGAGCGCCCTTGCCGCGCTCATTGGGATACCCCGGGTCGCCGCATTCGACCTGAACGCGGCGTGTTCGGGCTGGCTCTACGCGCTCGAGGTGGGCCGCGCGCTCATACTCGGAGGCTCCGCGCGGAACGTGGTTGTCGTGACGGCCGAGCTCCTATCCCGGATCACGAACCCGCAGGACCACGAGACGGCCTTCCTCTTTGGCGACGGTGCCGGGGCGGCCATCCTCACGGGGGCGCAGGGGGGGCACCGGCTCCACCGCATGGGCATCAGCGGAGACGCCAGCCAGTTCACGGCGATCCAGCGGAAGGGTGGAGGGGCCCGCATCCCCTGGCCCGAGGCGAAGGGCGACCTGAACCAGTTCTACCTCCAGATGGACGGGGTCGCGGTCTTCAAGCACGCCGTGATCGGCTTTGCCGAGCAGATCGAGGAGACGCTCCGGCGCGAGAGGCTCCGGCCCGAGGACATCGCCTGGGTGGTCCCGCACCAGGCGAATGCGCGCATCCTCAAGGCCGTGAGCAAGCGGGTGGGCATCCCCTTTGAGAAGTTCGTGATGACGATCGCCAAGTACGGCAACACGAGCGGGGCCAGCGTTTCGATGGCGCTCGGCTGGGCCGCCGAGGAAGGGATCTTCACCGAGGGGGACCGGATCATCTTCTGCAGCGTCGGGGCCGGCCTCACCTTCGCCGGTGGGCTTCTGGTCTGGTGACCGCCCCGGTCCTAACCGGATAGCTCGTAGCTAAGGACGCTCAGGGCGTAGACGGCGGCCGTCTCGCAGCGCAGGACGAGGGGACCGAGCGTTATCGGCTCAAAGCCGCTCGTCCTCGACAGGCTCATCTCCGCCGGGGTGAAGTCGCCCTCGGGACCGATTAGCCAGAGGACGTTCAGGGGAGCGCGGCCGTGGGCGGCCCGGTATTGCGCGAGCACCGACTTCAAGGCCTTGGCCCCGGGCTGGAGGCTCGCGATCAGTTTAAGGTCGTAGCCCTTTGCCGACTCCATGAATGCCGCTGCGGCAGTGACGGGCGTTATCTCCGGCAGCCACGGGTTGCCGCACTGCTTTGCGGCCTCGAGCGCCGCGGTCTGCCACTTGCCGATCTTCCGGTCGGAGCGGTCCCCATCCAGGTGGACCTGGGTTCTCTCGCTCTCAAGCGGGACGATCACCGAGACGCCGATCTCGGTCGCCTTCCGGACAATGGAATCCATGGCGCCTCCGAGCGGAAGCGCCTGCCCGAGCGTGATCCTCCACGGGATAGGCTTTGCCTTCTGCGCGAAGCGGACCTTCAGGAGCGCGGCCCTCTTGTCGGGGCTCTTCAGCTCGCAGATCCACTCGTTTCCCCTTCCGTCGAAAGCGACCACGGTCGCCCCGTCCGCGGCCCTGTTGACCGCCACGAGATGGTGGGACTCCTCGGGGCTCAGCGTGATCTCGGCGGGATCGGATACGGCGGGCAGGACATGGACTCGGAAATCGGGCATTGCCAAAGTGGAGATGGCAGGGTCGGGGTATGTCAACGGCCGCGGAAGCCACCCATTGATGACTTGCCTCCCGGGATCCCTTGGCATCGGATTACCCCTCCTTGCCCGGGTGGCGGAATTGGCAGACGCAGCAGACTCAAAATCTGCCGACGAAAGTCGTGTGGGTTCGATCCCCACCCTGGGCACTTATCCGAAGTTCGTGGTCCTCTTCGATCCGAAGAGGTTACCGAAGTATGCGGAAAAACGGAGGATTTGAGGTCGCGATGATTCCGCGAAAGGCGGATCGAGAGGAATCTCGACGTCTCGATGGCTACTCCAATGACCGATCTCTCGTTTGAAGGCTCCTCAAGGCCATCCCAGTTACTCGCCTCCGAAACTACCACCTGATGTGGTCCCTGAGCCGCTTTGGGAGCAGACCGACCATTGGATGCCCATGGAAGAGTCTGCTGAGGTCGGCCATAATTTCCGCGCCTCCCGGCAGGCAGGCGCACCGTGTGCCGCGTGTTGTTATGGCGTGCCACCTGCTTCATGAAGTCCTCCATCTGCCGGGCGCTCCCGCAGCAGTCGGCTCCGGGTTGTCATTGTTCCCGTAACGCCGGTCGGGCCTACCTTGCGGTCAGGAGGGTCGTGTAGCCGATCCGCGAGGTTTCCAACGGGTGGCGCAGGGCCGCGCGGACTGAAGGGGGCAGGCCGTCAGTCCCAAACCGTGCGGCGTAGAACGCGATCTCGGCAAAATCCCCCGGGCTGAAATTTGTGGATTGGGTGTCGCTTGTGTAGGCCTTGACCAGGCCCGGGTCGTCCACGGCGCGCCCGAAGAAGACGATCGCGTCCCGGAGCGTGCGGCCGTGGGCGGAATAGCCGTAAAGGTCGTAGCCCTGGCGCGTCGCGAACTCGGCAATCGTTACCAAGGGCTCAAGCGCGAAGGCCTGGTAATGGATGGCGTTCTCGTGGCGTGCCATCTCCTTCGGCAGGGCGCCGTTCGCGTCGAGTTCGCCGATGGCCTGCCGGTAGACCTCGACGCCGTGCCGGAAGAGCTCGTCGTCGGAGGCGGTGATACCGATGGCGACGGCCGCGAGCGAGCGCCAGTAGTAGTGGTTGTTTTGGGTGTCGCCGGGTTTCTCGAAGCTGAGGTCCTTCCGGCAGGCCGCGACAAGCCATGCCGTGACGCGCCGCTGCTCCACGGGGTCGAGGGTTGAGTCGTTGACGAGCACCGAGTCTGTGACACCGGCGGAGCTGAGCGTCCACTCGGCCTGATACCATGCCTGCGAGGACTCTTCGCGGCTGTAGTCGAGAAGCGCTCCCGCCTTTGCCCACGCGTCCAGCTGGTCCAGGGCCGCTGCGGACTCAGCGTGGCTGCCTGTAGCCAGGTACTGTGCCGCACCCGCGGTGATCCGCCTCTCGAAGGCGCCATAGATCCGGGTGGCGGCAGCCTCGTCGGGGTTCACCGGCCCGCTCGAGCCCGAGAGATAGTGCCTCGGGATGATCATCCGCCCGATGGGCGCCGGGACAAAGGCGAGCTTGGCGCACGAGGGTAGGCCCTTCTTGGCCTCGATGAGGACAGGGTCGGTGGTCGCCTTCAGCGCGGCCTGGCACGACGCGACGTCGACCACGGAGGCATGGGCATTGGTGACCTGCTGGGCCCTGCCGGGAAGGGCGCCTGCCAGGGCGGCGGCAACGAGTCCTGCAGCCTTCAATTGACTGGGGTTCATGGGTGGGTTGTCGGGGATTCAGTTTTCCGGTTCGCGGGATCTACCTTACGCGCTGCTCCAAGCTCTCTATCACCCGGCCGAGTTGTTCAGTCTCAGACGGATCCCCCTCGTAACGCGATACCCGCCTGGCGATCCCCAGGTGGGCCAACGCCTCATCCGTCCTTCCAAGGCCGAGCAGCTTGCGCGCGAGCCTGCTCTCGGCCCTGGACGACATGGGGCCGCTTTCCTCGGCGGCGAGCAGGCAACGGACCTCCTGGGCCTCGTCCTTGCGCGCGCCGTAGACGGCGGCGGCACGCAGGTTGTTGGCGTGGTTGCGCGGCTGGAGCGCCTGGGAGGCGAGCGCCTGCCCGTCGGCGGCTTCGGTCTGGCCCGAGGATTCGAGGAGTCTCAGAAGGGAATCCAGAGCACCTCGATTTCCCGGGTCCCGTACCAGGATGGCGCGGTATTCACGCTCAGCGGAGGCCTTGTCCCCGGTGAACTCATCAAACTGGGCCCGAGCGATCCTCAGGCTCTCGTTTCCGGGATTCCTGGAGATCTCGCCGTCCAGGTACGTTCGCCCCTCGGCGAGCCGGCCCGTCCGGGTGAAAAGGTCCGCGAACGCCGGTGCCATCAGGGCACGTTCCTTCTCGGTGCTCGCCTGGGCCGTCTCCCTCAGCAGCTTCTCGGCGTCGGTCGTGTCGCCGAGGCGCATGAGCCTTACCGCCTCGTCCGTCGCCAGCGTGAAATCGCTGGGCTGGAGCTGCTCCGACCTCCTCAGGTCGGCGAGGGCGGTGGTCGCCTCCCCGAGGTCGTCGTCGACCCCTGAGGCGATCTTAGGCAGGTCCGGGTTGTCGGGGTCCTTCGCCATCGCCGCGTGGACGACATCCCTGGCATTGAGCAGGCCCTGGGGGTCCCTGCGCGCAGCCCGGGCCTCCGTGAATGCGGCCAGGAGCCTGGCCTGGTCCTCGCAGTAGGTGAGCTGGTTTGTGAAGGGCGGGTTCTGAACGATGACCCCGACGCTCTCGAGGACGGAATCCCGCTCGTGGGGCGTGTAGGCAAGGGCGTCCGCGCAGCCCGCGGGACTGAGCCAGGCCCCCGGGGCGCCGGCGCCCCCTCCGAGGGCCCCACCCAGGCGCTCGGCAACGGTGCGGGAGAGCAGGTAATTCCCTCCCCAGTCGAGGTGGACATGCTCGAAGAATGACTCCCGGCCGGCCGGCGCCGCCGTTGACTCGGGATCTGAGCCAAGGATCGCAGCGGCATCGACCAGCGACACATCGGCACCCGCCGAGCCGGCGACGCGCCTGACGATCTCATTTATCGCTGGGTCTGGCCGGAAGCGGAGCGCGTCCCAGTGCTCGGCCTCGATCAGGTGTCGCCGACCCGCCTCAACGTCCCCCGACTTTAGATCAAGTGCCCCGAGCATGTAGGAGGTTTCCGCGTAATGGGGATCGATGCGCACCGCCTCGAGCAGGTCGGACCGGGCCGGTCCGTCCTCGTTGAGAAGCCATTCGGTCCGCCCGCGGGTGAAGGCGCGCGACCACGCTGCGAGCTCCTCCCCCGAAAGGCCTTGCCCATGGACCGAGAGGAGAGGCGCGCAGTCCCTTATGTTCGAGGCGACGGTGCAGAGGAGGGTCTTTGCCCCGGCGCGCGACGCGGCGCGCACGATGTCCCTCAGGTTTGCCTCATAGTTCGCATAGACCTGGTGCAGCCTCGGGTCATCCCCGGCCACGAGGTTGTTCACGAACATCGCCATCCCCCCCCATTCGGCGGGCGGATGGCCGCGCCTTGAAAGCGCGCCGATGGCCGCGTTCACGAGCTGCCCGGTCCGCGTCGACTTCACCCATATGCTCAGGCGTATGACCCAGAGTGGCGGCATCTCCGAAAGGTAGGCGCAACCGGGCCCGTAGGGCCCGACGACCTCGTTGTTGCCCATGTAGACGACAAAGGCGTCGGGGGAGAGGTCCGCCATCTGCCGCGCGATCTGGTAGACCGCGTGGGAGTTGATCGCGACGATCCCGGTGTTGATCACCTCAACCGCGCGGCCCGGGTAACGGGACCGGAGCTGGGCGCGCAGCTGGGCGGCAAACCCGAACTGGGGCGCCGGCACGCCCTGGGCCGCCGACTCGCCCAGCACGACCACGCGCAGGCTATTGGGCGCCTTGCGCTCGGGGACAAAGTAATTGAGCGGCCTTAGGTCAAAGCTACCGGGAAGGAACGAGGCCCCGAACCTGGGATTTGTCCGAAGGAATCCGGGCCTCTCGCTGGGGACGAGGAACCCTGCGGGCTGTCCGAATCCCGCGATGCGCAGCGCGGCCTCCAGCCCGACCAGGAACAACAACGGCGCCCCAACGGCAGCAAGCGCCCGGAAAGCCCAGAGCCGTGGTGCGCGCGCCGGGACCGTTTTCCTGGGGGATGAAGGGGGTGGGGCGCTCACGCGGGTCCTGATCCTTTTTCCTGCGTTAAAGGTGTCAAACCGACTCCCGGGGCGGAAACGACCGGGCGGCTCCTGGCCCTACTTCTTCTGGACCCGGTAGCTGCCATCAGGGGCGATCACGACGTCGTCGCGGGCCAGCGCCCGCGGATCGGCGTAGAGCGCCCGGAGTTTCGACGGGTTGTCCCTTGCGAGGGCGCCGAACGGCGGCCAGGGCATGAACCACGCCCATTTTGGCTGGCGGGCCAGGAGCTCCGGGCTCGGGGGCTCCCCGACCTCGCCCATCGCGACCGGCTTCCCGGCGGCCAGCATCACCAGGTCCTCGTAGTTCTTCTGGTCGTCGGCGCCCTGGTCCGCCTTCTTGTGGTAGATGTCGGCGGCGAGGACGTCCACATAGGCGGCACCCGGCCAGAAGTCCGAATAGGCAAACGCCTCGTCGCCCGGGTTTGAGCGGGGCGCATTGGTGTCCCACACCCAGATGAGGTTGTTCAGGTGGTGGTGGTTCACCATGTAGTCGTACATCATGATCCACAGCTTCTTGAAGCCGTTGTCGCCCTTCTGGTCGCACCACCAGAACCACACCCCGTTCATTTCGTGGTACGGCCTCCATAGGACCGGGACATGTGCGTCCTGGAGCTCCGACAGATAGGAGGCGATGACATCCACCTGCCCCCTCCACGCCAGGTTCGACGGCGTGCCCTCCGTGGTGAGCTGCTCCCACTCGGAGGGCGTCGGCCGGTCCTTCATCGCCCAGATGAGTTTCCCGTCGCAGGTGTCGCCGTGCCCGGGCGGCGGCGCATGCCACATCAGGGTGATGATGTGCCCGGCCTTGTACTCCTTGATCGCCGTCTCGACCATCCGCTGCCTTGCGACCGTGGGCGTCACGTTCACGTAATAAAGGGGCTCCCCGGAGTGCGTCAGGTTGATCGGCCCGCAGTGCTGGAACCTCTGGGGCTCGGTCCCCTCGTAGGCGAAGCTGAAATCGGATCCCCATAGCACGGGGCTCTTGCCCGTGATGGCCTGGACAATGTTCGTGTACGTGGAGCCGGCGGTGTCGAAGTTGTGCTGGCCGGTGAGGATGTAACGGCCCTGGATCTCTGTCAGGAAGGCTAGGAGGCTCCTGGCCTCGGGCGTTGCTTTGGGGTTCACCGGCTGCGCGTAGGGGCGCGCGGAAAGCGCGACAAGGGTCGCAAGGAAAAGGAGGCAGCGGGTCGTGGTCATCGGGGGCGTTCCGGGGTGTACTTCGCCGGTCGGGGGCGCGGGCAAGCGTCAGGGGGCCTCTCAATGTCGCCTCACCCCGCAGGTGTTTCAACTGGATTAGCGTGCCCCCTTGCGGAAAGGCCTACCGTTCCAGCTTCCGGCGCCGCCAGCGGCTCGGTGCCATCCCGAACGCGGCCTTGAATGCAGACGAGAGGTGATAGGCTGAGCTGAACCCGAGGCGGTCGGCGACCTGCTTGAGCGAGTCGTCGCTTGATCCCAGCATGCGCTGGGCGCGCTGCATCCGGATCCGCAGAAGGTACTGGCGCGGGGAGATCCCGGTCCGTGTCCGGAACTCCCGGCGGAAATAGGAGTAGGCGACGCCCAGGGACCGGGCGAGCTCGGGCATGGAGACGGGCCTGCCCGAGGCGTCCTCCATGATGCGCTTGGCCTGCTCCACGGCCGCAACGACCGACCTGGGACTGCCCAGCGCCCTCGTTGAGGCGTGCAGGAGCGACAGGACGCCGAGGGCCTGCGCCGCGAGCTCGGGCGCGTCCCCGGCGGGCTGTCGGGACACGAGCCCATGGAGCGTCTCGATCCTCGCCTCGAGCTCGAGTCTTCGGGAAACGGCGACGAAGGGCCTCGCGGGTGCGAACACGCCCTCCCTAAGCATTCGGTCCAGGAGAGGCCCGCCTATCTCCACCCATTGCTCGAGCCAGCCCGTGCCGGCGTCGGGCCGGTACCGGTGCCACGTTCCGGGGAAAAGCAGCAGGGCGGATCCGCTTTCGACCGGCACGAGTCCCGTAGCGCGGGTCTCGAATTCCCCGCGGCCTTCCGCGACGTACACGACCTGGAAGGCTCCGAGGACCCGGCCGTTCTCCCAGGTGAACCGGTGGTCGGAGGGATGCCCCTGGGGTGGGTAGGGTCGGCGGGGGAGGGCCGTGAACCGGCCTCCCCCCGTCACCACGGCCCCCCAATTCTCGGCGCCGGGCGTCGCGACAAGGTAGCGGAAGAAGTCGGCTGGAGGGGGTGCAGAGGCCAAGCTCAAAATATGTATGCCAAGGGTCATATTGTCGATTCCCAAGGCCGCGCGTGTCGTATAGGATCGTGGTCCCCTCGAAACGGCGGATAATCAATATCTGTATTTCGGTCGCCCCCTCTTTTTATCCACGATGACCACCTACCGCCATGTCACCTATGCCTGGGACGACGCCAAGGCCGCATTGCTCGACCCCGTGGGCCGGCTCGTGTACCGCTCGAACCTTCTCGGGTCCGACCAGCGCATCACCAACACGGGCGGCGGCAACACCTCGTCAAAGATCATCGAGAAGGATCCCCTCACCGGAAAGGCCGTGGAGGTGCTCTGGGTCAAGGGCTCTGGTGGCGACCTTAGGACCAGCCTGCGGGACAACTTCTCCTCGCTCCACCAAGAGAAGCTCCTTGGGCTCCAGGGTGTCTACGCGGCGCGAGCGGACAAGGGACTCAAATCCCAGGCCGAGGACGACATGGTGGGCATGCTTCTCCACGCCACCTTCAACCTGAACCCGCGGGCCGCCTCGATCGACACGCCGCTGCACTCGTATCTGCCGGGCAGGCACGTCGACCACATGCACCCGAACGCGGTCATCGCGATCGCCGCCACGGCCAATTGCGAGAAGCTCACGCAGGAGATCTTCGGAGGAAGGATGGCGTACGTTCCTTGGATGCGCCCCGGCATCGAGCTGGGCCTGGCCATGCAGCGGATCGCGCGCGACAACCCGGGCATCAGGGCGATCATGATGGGACAGCACGGGTTCATCTCCTGGGCTGAAGACGACAAGCAGTGCTACTTGGACACGCTCGATTTCATTGAACGGGCCGCCATCTACATAGAGGCCAAGTACCAGGCCAAGGGAGGCGACGCCTCGGCCTTCGGCGGGCAGAAGTTCATTTCGCTGGAGGCCGGGAAACGAAGGGAGATCCTCGCAGGGATCCTGCCCTGGCTCCGCGGCCGCCTCTCCATTGAGAGGCGGGTGGTGGGGACGGTCCAGGATGACCCCGCCATCCTCAGGTTTGTGAACTCCGCGGACGCGGCCCGCCTAGCCGCGCTCGGCACAAGCTGCCCGGACCATTTCCTCCGGACGAAGATAAAGCCCCTCTACGTGGACTGGAATCCCCAGTCGGAGGACGTGGCCGCCCTCCGGGTGAAGCTTGCCGAGGGCCTTAAGGCCTACCGCGCCGACTACGCCGCCTACTACTCGAGGTGCAGGCGGCCTGATTCGCCGGCCATGCGCGATCCGAGCCCGACCGTGGTGCTCATCCCGGGCCTCGGCATGCTGGCCTGGGGCAAGGACAAGTCGGAAAGCCGTGTCACCGCCGAGTTCTACAACTGCGCGGTGGAGGTCATGCGCGGCGCAGAAGCCATCGACCGCTACATCGCCCTTCCCCAGCAGGAGGCCTTCGACATCGAGTACTGGAGGCTCGAGGAGGCGAAGCTCAAGCGCATGCCGCCGGAGAGGGAGCTTGCCCGGCATGTCGTTGTCGTGGTGGGGGCCGGGTCGGGCATTGGCAGGGAGACTGCGCACCGGCTTGCCCGGGAAGGAGCCCACGTCGCGTGCGTGGACCTAAGCGAGGCCGCCGCTGCCGCCACGGCCAGGGAGATCACGGACAGGCAGGGCCTTGGCATCGGTGTCGCCGGCTCGGGGATCTCCGGGTGCGGGCCGGCGCTGGGGCTAGCCGCGAACGTGACGGACCGCGCCAGCATCCGGAGGATGCTGGACGACGTGGCTCTCGCCTACGGCGGCTTCGACCACGTGTGCGTGACGGCGGGAGTTTTCTCCCCGAGCGACACGACGGGCCACATTCCCGACGAGAAATGGGCGGCCACCTTCGCCGTGAACGTGACGGGCAGCTACCTGGTGGGGGACGAGGCCTTCAAGACCTGGAAGGACCAGGGCCTGAAGGGGAGCCTGGTCCTGACGACCTCCGCCAATGCGGCTGTGGCGAAGAAGGGATCCGTCGCCTACGACACATCCAAGGCCGCGGCCAACCATCTGGTGCGCGAGCTCGCCATAGAGCTGGCCCCGCTCGTCCGCGTGAACGGCGTGGCGCCCGCCACGGTGGTGCAGGGTTCCTCCATGTTTCCGCGCGAGCGGGTCATCGGCTCGCTCTCCAAGTACGCGATCCCCTACACGGACGACGAGGCCACGGAGTCCCTGGTCGCCAAGCTCGCGCAGTTCTACGCCGACCGCACGCTGACCAAGTCCCCGATAACCCCGGCCGACCAGGCGGAGGCCTATTTTCTCCTGGTCTCGGGGCGCCTGTCGAAGACGACAGGCCAGATCCTTGCGGTCGACGGGGGCCTCCACGAGGCGTTCCTGCGGTAATCATGAAGCCCGTTGCCTGCGCTGCCGTCGACCTTGGCGCCACGAGCGGCCGGGTGATCGTCGGTTCGTGGGACGGAAGGCGGCTTAGGACGACCGAGGTCCACCGTTTTCCAAACCAGTTTCGCCCGCTAGGGCCGCACGACTACTGGGACCTTCCGTACCTCTGGAGCGAGGTGCGCTCCGGGCTCCAGAAGGCGAGGTCAAGGTTCCCGCGGCTTGTTTCGGTGGGCGTCGACTCGTGGGCCGTGGACTATGCGCTCGTGGATGCGCGCGGCCGCCTCGTCCATCCGGTCCACTCCTACCGCGACGGCCGCACGCGCTCTCTCTCTGAGCAGCTCGGCAGGTCGGGCATCGAGCAGGTCTACGCGCTCACCGGTATCCCGAACTACGCCTACAACACGAGCCTGCAGCTCCAGGAGACGCTGCGCGCCTGCCCCGAGATCTCCGATGTCGCGTCGCGGTGCCTCTTCATACCCGACTACTTCAACTTCCTGCTCTCGGGGCGCATTGAAAACGAACTCTCCGTCTCGAGCCATTCCCAGCTCCTGGACGTGCACGGCTGCGACTGGTCGAGGGAGGCCCTTGCGTACTTTGGCATCCCGAGGAACTGGTTTTCCACGCCGGCTTGTTCGCCAAGGAGACTGGGGCCTGTAACAGGCGTTCCTGGTCTGGAGGGACTGCAGTCAATCCTCGTGCCCGGCCACGACACGGCCTGCGCCTTTGCCGCAATGCCGGCCGCTGCAGAGGGCTCCGACCTCTTCCTGAGTTCCGGGACATGGTCCCTCCTGGGCTTTGAAAGCAAGGTACCCGTCGCGGGCCCTGGCGCGCTCGCCGCGCGCATCTCCAACGAGCGGGCGGGAGACGGAGGGTACCGGCCCCTCAGGAGCTGCCTGGGCCTTTGGCTCCTGGAGCGGACGATCCTGCATTTCTCATCGAGGCCGGGCTCCGCGTCGGCGTGGAGGAGCCTGATCGCTTCCGCCCGGAGGGAGCCGGCTCCGGCGAACCTGGTCGATGTCTCCGACGGCTCCCTCTTCAATCCCCCCGACATGCGGGCGGCCATCGACACCCAGCTCAGGTCCCGCGGCGCGAAGCCTCCCCGAAGCCTTTCGGGCTACGTGCGCCTCATCTGCGACTCAATCGGCCGCGGCCATGCCGACTCGGCGCGCATCCTCGAGGAGCAGGCTGGCCGCCGGTTCAAGCGCATCCTCATTGTCGGCGGCGGCTCCCGCAACAGGGCCCTTTGCCAGGCGACCTCCGACGCCTCGCAACTCCCGGTTGTCTCACTCGCGCTCGAGGGAGCCGCGGTCGGAAACCTTGCGAGCCAGCTGATCGCGCTGGGAGCGGTCAAGGACCTCCCCACCTTCCGCAGGCGCCTGGCCTCCGAACTCAGGCAGACCCTTTACAAGCCCCATTCCTAAGATGCCCACCCCAAGACAGATCTCCGCCGCCTACCGCAATGCCCGCGAAGCCTACGCCGCCTATGGCGTCGACACCGAGGCCGCCATCAGGAAGGCCACCTCCATCCCGATCTCGCTCCACTGCTGGCAGGCAGACGATGTGCGGGGACTGGAGGCGCCCATGGAGGGGATCGACTCAGGTGGCATCATGGCGACAGGCGCCTATCCGGGCCGTGCCCGAAACGGCGACGAGATGAGGGCCGACCTGGACCTCGTCCTTTCGCTCCTGCCCGGTAGGCAGCGCCTGAACCTCCACGCGTTCTATGCCGAGACCGGGGGAAAGCGCGTCGATCGGGACGGTATCGGGCCCGAGCACTTCACGCGCTGGCTTTCGTGGGCCAAGTCGCGGCGGGTCGGTCTTGATTTCAACCCGACCTATTTCGCCCACCCGAAGGCCGCCTCGGGGTTCACGCTCTCGCACCCCGACAAGTCGGTCCGGCGTTTCTGGATCGCGCATGCGCGCGCCTCGCGGCGGGTCGCCCAGCATTTCGCCAGGGAGCTCGGAAAGCCCTGCGTCATCAACCACTGGGTTCCCGACGGGGCGAAGGACGCGCCCGCGGACCGGTGGGGACCCCGCGAGCGCCTCAGGGATTCCTATGACGCCATCTTCGGGGACAAGACCGTGAGCAAGAGACTCTGCATCGATGCTTTGGAGGGGAAGCTCTTCGGCCTGGGCAGCGAGGATTACGTCGTTGGCTCGCAGGAATTCTACACGTCCTATGCCCTGGAGCGCGGGCTCGTGCCCTGCCTTGACCTCGGCCACTACCATCCCACGGAGTCGGTCGCCGACAAGATCTCGGCGCTCATGCTCTTCCATCCAAGGATCCTCCTTCACACCAGCCGACCCGTCCGCTGGGACAGCGACCATGTCGTCGTGCTCGACGATGCCGTGCGGTCGCTATTCCTGGAGATCGCCCGCGGCGACGCCTGGGACCGGGTCTTCGTCGCGCTCGACTTCTTCGACGCCTCGATAAACCGGATAGCGGCCTACGTGGTCGGCGCCCGCGCGACGCGACAGGCGATCCTCCTGGGGCTTCTCGATCCCACCGCGCGCCTGCGCGCCGCCGAGGAGGCGGGCCGGGGCCACGAGCGCCTCGCGCTCATGGAGCAGGCGAAGGCCCTCCCCTGGGGTTCGGTGTGGGATGAGCTCTGCGCGCGGGACGAGGTGCCGGCAGGCGCCGACTGGCTCAGGGAGGTCGCGCGGCACGAGCGCAGCGTCCTGTCCCGCAGAGCCTAGGCCCGGCCCGATGTACCCGCCGACCCCAATTTTGTTGACCCCGCCGTCTCGGTCCTAGGCACTCCTCGCGTACCGGCCGGATTCACCCCGAACAGCACCCCCCCCACCGGAACACCGGCCGCAGGCACGCACCCCCATGATCCCCAATCCCTTCCTTGGCGTCGTATTTCACTGGCTTGGCGGCCTGGCATCCGGCTCCTTCTACGTTCCCTACAAGGGCGTCCGCAAATGGTCGTGGGAGACCTACTGGCTCGTTGGGGGATTCTTCTCGTGGATCATCTGCCCGTGGACGCTCGCCTTTATCCTGACGAAGGACCTTCCCGGAGTGCTCCACCAGCAAAGTGCCAGCACGCTCTGGTGGACCTTCTTCTTCGGGGCGCTCTGGGGCTTTGGCGGCCTCACGTTCGGCCTCACGATGCGCTACCTGGGGATGTCACTCGGGATGGGTGTCGCCCTCGGCTACTGCGCGGCGTTCGGAACGCTCCTGCCCCCGATATTTAAGTCCCTGATCCCCTCGATACCGGTCCCCGAGACGCTGGGCCAGATAGCCTCGAGCGCGCCCGGCCAGATCACGCTCGCGGGTGTCGGCGTGTGCCTTCTCGGGATCGCGATTGCGGCCTTCGCGGGGCTCACGAAGGAGCGCGAGATGCCGGTTGAGGAGAAGAAGAAGGCCATTGCCGAGTTCAATTTCAGGAAGGGCGTCATGGTCGCCACCTTCTCCGGTATCATGAGCGCCTGCTTCGCTTTCGCCCTGACGGCGGGAAACCCGATCGGCGAGGCCTCGCGCGCCGCCGGCACCACCACGATCTGGTCCGGACTGCCAAAGCTCGTCGTCGTGCTCCTGGGCGGCTTTGCGACAAACTTCGTCTGGTGCGCCCTCCTCAACATCAGGAACCGGACCGGCTATCAGTACCTGGCGACGCACGTGCGCCCCGAGCACGCGGTCCCTGCCGGCGGGGCTGTGCCCGACGCGGGGGTGGACCTCTCCGTGCCCGTCCTTAGCAACTACCTGTTCTCGGCGCTTGCCGGCACCACCTGGTATTTCCAGTTTTTCTTCTACACAATGGGCGAGACCCAGATGGGGAAGTTCGCCTTTGCCTCGTGGACGCTCCACATGGCGAGCATCATCATCTTCTCCACCATGTGGGGGTGGATATTCCATGAATGGAAGGGCTCGAGCCGGAAGGCGCATCTCCTGATTAGCGGTGGCATTGCGACCCTGATCCTGTCCACGGTGGTGATCGGCTTCGGGACCTACCTGAAGGCCGGGGCCCCGGGTCACTGACCCGACAGGGCAGGCTCGCCTCCCGCCCGTCTTCGGGCCTATATTAGGTCCCAATTAGCAGGCGATCAGACGCCTAGATCGACATGAGCGATTCCGACCAAAAGGATTTCCTGAGGGGGACATGGTGGTTCCCGCTGAGGAGGCACGTCCCGGGATGGGGCCTTCCCGTGCGATGGCAGGGCTGGGTCGTGTACGCGGTATATTTCACCCTCCTTATCGGTCCGGCGCCCATCCTTCACGGCCGGTTCATGGCGTATTTTCTGGGTTACGCGTTCCTCCTGACCTTGGGGTTGCTCGCGGTCGTGGCGGCAAAAGGGGAGCCCCTGCGTTAAAGCGATAGGAACCGACAACTGCGGTCGAAACATAACAGGAAGGTCAATGACGGCACCCCGCGTAATCTTCATCCACGGGCCGGCCGCTTCCGGCAAGCACACCATTGCGCTCGAGCTCTCGAAGGCCACCGGTATCCCGCTCTTCCATAATCACCTGACGGTCGATCTGCTGCTCGCCCTTTTTCCTTTTGGCAGCAAGGGATTTGTGGCCCATCGCGAGCGCATCTGGCTAGACCTTATGGCGGACGCCGTGGCTGCCGGCTCGTCTCTGATCTTCACGTTCAATCCCGAGCGGACGGTTGGCCGGGACTTTCCGGGAGTCCTTGCCAAGAAGGTGCGCGACCAAGGGGGTTCAGTCACTTTTGTGGAAATCGAGTGCGCGGAGGCGGAAATCGAGCGGCGGATCGAGTCGGAGTCACGGCGGGCGTTCCGAAAGCTGGCGTCCCTGGAGATGTACCGGAAACTCAAGCGCGAAGGCGCATTCGACTACCCCCTGATCCCTTCCGATTTCCGTATCGACTCTTCCAAGGTGGTGGCGAGCCAAGCCGCCCTCTCCATCGCGGCAGCGCTGGGGCTGACGATCCGACCGCCTGCATGATGACTCCCGTAATCCTGACCCAAAGGCTCGCCCTCAGGCGGGTCGAACCGAGCGACTCCGGCTTCATCCTCGAGCTCCTGAACGAGCCGGCCTTCCTCAAGAACATCGGCGATCGGAAAGTCAGGACGGACTCCGATGCGCTCGGCTATATCACGGAAAAGCTTGCGGCGAGCTACGAGACCCACGGCTTTGGCCTTTACGTCGTCGAACCGCGGGACGGGGGAAGCCCGATCGGCATCTGTGGATTCGTCAAGCGCGAGGTCCTCCCGCATGCCGACATCGGGTTCTCCTTCCTTGAGCGCCACTGGTCCAAGGGATTCGCCCTGGAGTCGGCGGCTGCGACCTTGGATTACGGCCGCACGACGCTCGGGTTTGGCCGTGTGCTCGGCCTGACCGCACTCGAAAATCCAAGGTCCATAAGGCTACTGGAGCGGCTGGGGCTAAGGTTTGAGCGGCTGGTCGACATGCCGGGAAACGCGGCGAAGAGCCGGCTTTTCTCGATCGCGTTTGCGCCTCGGGAGGACGCCGCCCCGGGCCTTCCGCCACCTCCGCCGGGCTACGAGGCGCGAATGCCGCGCCATGCCGAGGCGGCGGACCTGGTGTCCGTGGGACGCGACACCTCCGGCCGCGACGCGCTTCTCGCGCCTTCAGCAGCCCGGGCTTGGCGCCTGATGCAGGAGAGCGCCCGTAGGGACGGAATGGAACTCCTTATGGTTTCCGCCTTCAGGCCCGTCGAGCGGCAGCGCGCGATCGTGGCGGGAAAGCTGGCGCGTGGAGAATCCTTGGAGCAGATCCTGCGGGTGAGCGCGTACCCAGGGCACAGCGAGCACCACACCGGCCGGGCGGCCGACATAGGGGCACCCGGCAGCGCTGACCTGACCGAGCGTTTCGAGGGCACCCGCGAGTTTGCCTGGCTCGTTCAGAACGCGGGCCGGTTCGGGTTCTCCCTCACCTACCCGAAGGGCAACGCCCACGGGGTGGGGTATGAGCCCTGGCATTGGTGCCACGCAGGAGCCGGGACGCAACTTTAGGGGTCTTTGAGGGCGCTTGGCGGCGTCGACCGTTGTGCCGCCCTGGCCCGGCTCACTATCGCTTTGATGCGGAGGCCTGTTCCTGCCACACAGGGCTAGGATTCGCCTCCCAGAAAAACATGTACGAGAAGATTGGAGAAAAACTGCTTCCCTGGCCCAGGTTCCTGAGGAGGATGGCCCTGTCCTTCGGGATCACAGTCTTGATCGTGTTTTTCGCCCTGGGCGCGGGTGTCCTGGGCTACCATGTTGTCGCCGGGCTCCCCTGGGTTGATGCCCTCCTAAACGCGGCGATGATCCTGACGGGTATGGGCCCTGTGGACCCCATGAAGGACACGGCGTCGAAGCTCTTCGCCACAGCCTATGCGCTCTTCAGCGGCGTCGTGTTCCTGTCCGCCGTGGGAATCGTGCTCGCTCCGGTGTTCCACCGGGTTGTCCACGCGTTCCACATCGACGACGAGGATTAGCGGGCGCTCCAATCACCATGAAAAAGATCAACACCTCCGAAATTCCTGAGGAGCCGTGGTCCTCCCCCAAGGGAAAGTTCGCGTGCGCGGACAAGAATATCTCTGTCGCCCTGGGGCGTATCCCGGAGTCCACGGACCTGATGAAGCGGCATCCCTTTGACGTCGAGATCTGCCGCGTCCCCGCGGGCAAGTCCATATGCCCGTTTCACTCGCACAGCGCGCAGTGGGAGTTTTACCATGTGATTTCCGGAAGGGGAATCGTCCGCGACCAGGACGGCACGACACCGGTCGGCCCCGGCGACGCCTTCCTCTTTGAACCGGGCATCCCCCACCAGGTCTCGAGCGACCCCGACTGCGACCTGGTTCTCTACGTGGTGGCGGACAATCCCGTTGGAGAATCGTGCCACTACCCGGACAGTGGCAAATGGTCGGTACCATTGCCCTCGAGGGCCATCATCCGATCGGGTACAGCGGACTACTTTGACGGGGAGGAGTAGCAGGGGCTCGGTTCCGATGGAATTTTTGGTTAGAGTTCTTCCTGTTTTGATCAATAGTCGGACTTTGTGAGGGAGCGTTAGGGAGGATTTAACCCCGTCAGGCAGCCCATTTACCCCAATTCTGAGCATGCAGCTCGCTGATCTAAGCCTATCGATCGTCGCTTTGGGTGCGTTGGGGATCCTTGGCGGTGCAGGCATTGCATTTTATTTTCTAAAGCCCAAATCGGCTGTGCGTGATCTTTCCAAGGATGACAGCAAGGCGAAGCTTGAGAACTACCAGCTTATCCTGGACACGCTCGACCGCTCCAATGTCCTATTGTGGTGGGCGAAGGTCACTTCGGTCCAGGAGCCGGGTAGGTACCACTGGGTTTTCCGCACCCCGCCCCAGCTCCGGGACAACCCAATCTACCGGCTGGCCTCCCTTGTGGGCGAGGGTTGGCTTTGGAAGGACGAACTCTCCTCGGACCACGAGGAGATGAACCTGAGATCGGAGAAGGCGCTCAGAGGAGGGGTCGGGGGCTACCAGCATGAATTCCGAATCATCGGCACCGACGGCATGCACTGGCTGAGCGAGGAGGTCATCATTAGGCCCGCCGGACCGGGCGAGTGGAATCTTGCCGGAGTGGTGACCGACGTGACAAAAAGGCACGAGGCCGAGGAGGCCCGGCGCTCCACGGAGACCCAGCTCGACCAGATCCTCAAGGGGGCGGACTGCCTCCTATGGCAGGCGGTTGTAACGGGAGACCCGGACGTAAAGCTTTCCTGGAGGATGTTCATCCCGCCCTCGGTCCTCTTCAGGAAGATCTTTGGCGAGGACGCGGTGCCCAAGGCCGACCGACTTTGGACCCAGGACCTGGTGCCGGAGTGGAATGAGATCACGCAGACCTCGCGTCGGGCCCTCCGCGAGGGCCGGCAGGATTACGAGCAGGAATACCAGGTGGTGAGCCGCGGCAATACCTTCATGCTCCACGAGCACGTCGCTGTGAAGGCGATCGGTCCAGCCGAGTGGAACCTGGTCGGCGTGATCGTGGACATCACGGCGCGACGGGAGGCCGAGCTTGCGCTTGCCGCTGAGAAGGAGCGCCTTGCGGTTACGCTCGGAAGCATGAGCGAAGGTGTCGTCACGATCGATGCGGGGGGCCGCGTGCTCTTCATGAACCGTGCCGCCGCCGAGATGGCCCAGTGGAATGCTTCCGAAGTCGTCGGCCGGAGGTTGGGCGAGGTGTGCCTCCTTAGGAACGCAACGACCGGCGCGGAGGCGACGCTTCCCGTTGCGGACGTACTGGACCGCGGCTTGTCCGCCGACATCCCTGTGCAGACCCTCATGAAGGGCCGGGTCGGAAGCATGCGGCTCATCGAGGGCAGGCTCGTTCCCGTCGCGAACGTCTCAAGCAAGCGGATAGGGGCCGTCCTTGTCTTCAGGGACATCACTGAGCGCCACCGCATGGAGGAGACGCTCCAGAACGCCGCGAAGATGGAGTCCGTCGGAATCCTCGCCGGGGGGATCGCGCACGACTTCAACAACATTCTGACCGCGATCCTGAGCAACCTGACGCTTCTGCAACTTGACCTGGGCGAAAGACCGGAGCAGGCAGCCCTCCTGGACGAGGCGGTTCTGGCCGCGAAGCGTGCCGCCGAGCTCACGCTCCAGTTGCTCACCTTTGCGAAGGGCGGGGACCCTGTCCGGACGGCCGTCCACCTCCTCGAGGTGGTGCGCGAGGCGGCCACCTTCTCCCAGCGCGGATCCGGCGTCCGGACCGAGTTCAACATGCCCGAAGACCTCTGGGCCGCGGATGTGGACAAGGCCCAGATCAGCCAGGTGATCCAGAACCTCGTGATCAACGCCACCCAGGCGATGCCAAACGGGGGGACCCTCAGGGTCACGGCCGCCAACGAGCGGGTGAGCGCAGGAGCGCACCCCGTGCTCGCTGAGGGCGATTACGTGAGGATAACCGTTGCCGACACCGGCGCGGGCATCGCGCCGGAGCACCTGGGCAAGATATTCGACCCCTACTTTACGACGAAGCTGCATGGCCACGGGCTGGGCTTGGCGACCGTGTTCTCGATCATCAGGAGGCACCAGGGGCACATTGAGGTGGGCTCCATCGTCGGGGAGGGCACGAAGTTCACGATATGGCTGCCCGCAGCAAAGGTATCGATTGCGAAGCCGAATCCTCCAAAGGTCTTTTTGGCGGAGGCCTCAAAGGGTCGGGTACTCTTCATGGATGACGAGGAGCCCATCCTCAAGATGGCCGAGAAACTGATGAAGCGCATGGGATTCGAGGTGGAGTCGGTGATGGATGGACAGGCTGCGGTCGACCTTTACCGAAAGGCCATGGACGAGGGCCGACCGTTCAACGTCGTTGTCATGGACCTTACGATCCCGGGAGGCATGGGCGGCAAGGAGGCCATCTCGGTGCTCAGGCAAATTGACCCGAAAGTGAAGGCGATCGTTTCGAGCGGCTACTCAAGCGACCTGGCGATGTCCGATTTCCGGAAGCACGGGTTCCGCGGCATGGTTGCGAAGCCCTATGACATCTCGGAGCTCTCTTCGGTCATCAAGGGCGTGATCGCCGAGACCGATTAGTCCCTTAGGATTGCGGAACAATCAGGGCCAACGGCGCTTTATGCACCAAGCGGTGATCCCGGCGAAATTGCTTGTCACCCCAATTCCTAGCCACGTAATAGCGCCCTTTCGTCTTTGTATGGCAAGATAGCTCAGTTGGTAGAGCAGAGGACTGAAAATCTTAATGCGGTGTTTTTCACCGTTTCGCTCCGAAGGTCAGGTTGGTGCTACCAATTGCACAGTAAACGATTCCAACGAATCCACCTTTTCAGAGATATACAACCGTAGGCGCTGTTTTGGCGCCCGTGGGTATAAGGGTGGGTATAACGAATCGGACACTCCCTCCGCGGTTGGGGCATGAATTCAGCCGACGACTGGACCTTGCTTTCGGCTTTGATTGGGACCGTGGAATCGAGGCAACGGCTTTCGGGCCAGGTACACCCCGCCGAAACCCCGAGACCGCGCGGCGTCGACGATTCGTCTCGGCGCCAACTGAAACAAGAGCTCGGTCGCACGAAGGTTTCGATTGCCTTAGGCTGCGCCCAGCCGCCGCTGTCGTGGGCAATCCCGTGATGATCGCGGTTCCGACATCAGTGGCTTGGAATGGGCATTCCCAAGAAAAAGTGCTCGTTCATATGCACGGTCATTTTGGAGCGCCGTGTTCGAGTCGGTCCAGGAATTCATCCGCGGACCATCCTGAGCCATCGGCCCGATACCGGATGACACCTCCTTCGTCGATGAGCACCGTAGCGAGTGTGTGCTTCAACAGGTTTCCGTCGCGTTCCGAGAGCACCCCAAATGCGAGCAGGAGGTCCCTGACGGCGGACTCGGGCCCCGTGAGAAAGGTGAAGTTGGTCGTGTCTATTCCGCGCACCTTTGCGTAGTTCTTCAAGACGGCCGGCGTATCGTAGTCGGGATCCAACGTGATCGAAACGAGCTCTAGGTTTCGGATTCCTTTCGCCTTTGCCGACGACTGAATCTGAATCATCTTGGCGGTGGAAGCCGGGCACATGGAGGCGACCGGGCATCGGGTGTAGATGAAGTCGAGGACGACTCGCTTCCCTCGGAAGCGGTCGATCGATACCACATTGTTGTCCTGGTCGAGCAGGGTGAACTGCGGGGTCTTTTCTCCAATATCCCTGTAGGCGATGCTCCCGCGGCTTATGGTGTCCTGCTGCAGCGAGGCAGCGGAAGATCCCAAGATTCCCTCCTTCAGCGTGTCCACGACCCGGACCCCCTCCAGGTGAAGGTCTCCGTTGGCCTGAACGACCATGTGCGCCGTGATTTGCTGGCCCTCCTTGAACGACCCGAGTTCGGCGTCGGGCACCGGAAACTCCATGGTCATCGAGGGCATGTACCCGGGGATATCCCGGTGGTGCACGACGAGCGAATGGTGCTGGGCGTTGACCGTCACGATCTCTCCTTTCAGGTCGTAGATGGCGGTGCGGGGCGCGGGAGGCGCCTCCTTCTTTGGGGCGCAACCCTGCAGAAGGAACATGACGGCGACCGAAGCCGAGAGAATCAGGGCCCCGCGGCGCAAACCGGAGCGGATGGGCCAAAGGCCGCCCGCCTGGCCGCGGTCAGGGAGGTACCGCCACGACGAGTAGCTCGGCAATGCGAGTGATACCAAGGCAAAGGGAGCGATCTGGAAGATGCAGCTGAAGAGCCGACTCGCGAACCACGCCGAGGGCAGCAGGGCGCACAAGCTTACGACGTCGAAGGCTTTCCGGTCGTTCACCCAGTGGCCCCTTATGGCCAGGAGAAGGGTTACCGACGCTATCTCGACGCACCGGATCAGCTCCGACTCCTGGGGTCCGAGATCCATCCGAAGGATGAGCCCCTCGGCGACGAGAATGAACGACACCGACAGCATCCACGGGAGGCATAGCTCCAGCCTGAAATCGATAGATTCCCTGGGTAAGGTTGTGCGGTTCATGCGGAAAATTCAGTTTTAAGGGGCCTTGGACAGCAACGCGTGGGCGGTTTTCCGCTTGATCCACCACAAGTAGACCCCTGTCACGGAAAGGGCTGTCGCCAACAGTCCCGTGAGGCTCACCACGATCTGCATGGGCAGTCCCCCGACCGTGCAGTTGTGGATGGCGGTGATCCAGGAGGTGAATGTGGCCGCCATATTCTGGCCGCTTGAAATCTCAATGCCACGGAAACCGCCGGTGGTCCCATCGATGAAGATCGTGGCTCCGACATTGTGGCGGCCGACGTCGTTGTCGGTGTGGACAGCAAAGGCGAAAAGACCGGTGCGCGGATCATAGAAGAGCCATGAATGGTCGTGGGAATGCCGAAGCTTGAAGCCGTGGAGCACCGACTGCTGCTCGGCCAGCCTTTGACCCGCCGCATAGGCGTCCCTCCAGTTGAGGGCGGGGTCATCGATCGGCTTCCCAAGAACGGGCAGCTCGGAGCGGATATCGGGCATCCCGAACAGCCGCTTCATCACGGGCTTGTAGACCTCCGGCAGGTTGAAGCACACGCTCGACACCGCGAAGATGAACAGCAGCACCCAAGTCCAGAGCCCCGCCGCACGGTGAAAATTGAAGGCGATACGGTAGGGTTTCCCGAACCACGCGAACTTCCATGAGGGCAACCAGCGGGCCCACCACGATCGACGCGCAATGACGGGTTCCGTGGGTCTTCCGGCCGCGCGCGGGAGGGCCAGGAAGAACCCGACGAAGCAATCGAATGTCCACACGATGGCCGAGATTCCGAAGAGGATCCGGCCCGGGTTGCCGCACGCCAGGGAGTAGTGAAGGGCGTAAAGGTCGAAGGTGAGGTTCTTCCGGGTGATGGGCCAGATCCCCAGCTCCTTTTCCCTGGCAACCGCCTTTCCCGTGTACGGATCCAGATAGAGCACGGCGTACCCCAGGTCATAGGCCCTGCCGGTCGAAGGATCGGTGCGGGGCTCCGCATAGAAATACCGGAGCTCATTCGGGTGCCCGCCAAGGGGCACAAACTGGAACCTGGCGCGCGGTTCGATCTTCTGGGCGAGGTCCCGGAGCGTAAACCCGTCGAGGGGCTCGCGGTTCTGGAGCGCAACCGAAGTTGTCTCCGGATTCAGCCACGCTTGGAGGTTGCCGTCGAAAGCCAGGATCGAGCCGGTCAGGCCCGCGACGATGACGAAGAAGGCCAGGTAAAGGCCCGCATAGCGGTGAACGAGGACCCAGGTTCGCCGGTTCATCGCACGCCCTCCGCGGCCAGGGCCCTCACCGTGTTCCTCGCGCCCCGCTTCTTCCACCACAGGTATATTCCGCCGACGGAGAGAAGCGGGATCAGTAGCCCGATCACCGCGACCACGATACGTCCCGGCAATCCCCCCACGTTTGCCCCGTGGATGGCCGCGGTCCAATTCGTGAACGTATCGCCCGCGTTTTCTCCCTGCGCGAAGGCAGCGTCCATGGGCGCACCGGTGTTGCCGTCAAAAACGACCGTCACGGAGGGTGTCCGGGACCCTATGTCGCGGTCGCCGTGGGCCGCGTACGAGTAGGTCCCTGAATCCGGATCGTAGGTGAAGTAGATGTCCCCGACCGCCTCGTGGAGTCCGAACCCGCGCTTCCTCGCCTCCTCGGTGGCCAGCCGCTTGCCGAGCGCAGCGGCTGCCCGCCAGCCGATCCTCGGTTCGTCCACCGGCTTTGCCGCCGCAGGCATGGACGCCATCATGGGCTTGGATTTGAAGAGCCAGCGCATCACGGGCTGGTAGAGCTCCGGCAGGTTGAAATTGACGCTCGAGACCGCGAAGACGAACAGGAGCGGCCACAGCCAGAGGCCCAGGGCGCGGTGCAGGGTGTAGTGGATGCGGTACGTCTTTCCCCGCCACACGAACCTCCACGAGGGCGCCCAACGCGCGAACCAGGAGCTGCGTGGCCTCCGAGCGCCCGCAGCCGCGGGTCCGTCGGCCGCCACCCGGGGCAGCGTCAGGAAGAACCCGACGAAGCAGTCCACCGTCCATATGAGGGCCGCAACTCCGAAGAGGATCCCCCCGATGCGCCCAAACCCCAGGGTGCAGTGCAGCGAGAAGATGAAGCGCAGGATCGTCGCCCTCTGCAGCGGCCAGCCGTCGGAGTTGTCGATGCGCGCGGACTCCCTGCCCGTATAGGGATTCATGTAGAGCTCCGACGTGATCAGCTTGTAGGGCTTCCCGGTGACCGGATCCGTCCTCGGGAGGAGGAAGAACGCCGAGACCTCCCCTGGGCCCTTTCCCAGCTCCACGAAATCGATCCTCGCGTGGGGTTCGATCGCCAGCGCCCGCTCTCGCAGGGTCAGCGGGTCAAGCATGGGCCCGTTCTCGACCGGCACGTGGTTGTACTCTGGATTCAGCCAGTCGGAGATCTCGGGATCGAACGCGAGAATCGAGCCGGTGATTCCCGCGACTACCAGAAACACCACCATGTAGATCCCCGCATACCGGTGGAGTGCGACCCAGAAGCGGCGGCTCATGGCGTGCCTCCTTCCCCGTGAACGGCGGCGGAGGGCTTCGTTCCCTCGTGGCACGCCGGTATTCCCGGCCCGGGTGGTCGCATGGTGGGAGGCCTCGGCATGGCTCAAAACTCGATCCTGACAGAACCCTCGACGGCGAACGGGGATCCTGGATACGCGGTGTTGTAGCCCACGGACTCAAAGTAGTTCCGGTTGGTCAGGTTTTCCGCATTGAGCTGGAGACTGGTTCTCGTCTTGCCCGTGCGCCAGGCGTAGCTCGCCATCGCGTTCATGATCGCGAATCCCGGAATCCGGTCGGAGACGTAGTAGCCGTTGGGGGCCTCGAGCCCGATCTCGCCGCCCCTCGCGATGGTGCCGACCCCAATCTTCAATCCCTTCAGCGTACCGGTCTGGAACTCATAGGTTGTCCAGACACTGCCGCTATTGAAGGGAACGTTCGGGAAGCGAAGCCCCTGCTCGCTGGGAACATTGGCGTCGTTCGTGATGATGCAGTCGATGTAGGAGTAGCCCCCGATGATCTTCCAGCCCGGGGCGATTTGACCCGAGACATCCAGCTCGGCTCCCCGGCTCCTGGCCTCCCCGATCGCTATCGAGTAGTTCGGGTTGTTGGGATCAGTGGCCGGTATATTCTCCTTCGTCACTTGGTAGACTCCGGTGGTGACCGTGAGGCGCTTGTCGAACCATTCCGACTTGATGCCCGCCTCGTACTGCTGGGCGCTTTCGGGCGGCAGGAATGCTCCGGTCGCTGTCAGGTTGCCGAGCGGCGTGTCCCCGTAGTTTCCCGTGTAGGAGGCGTACAGGCTCGCGGACGAATGGAACTGCCAGAGGATGCCAAGGCGCGGGGTGGGCGAGGGATGGTCGTGGACCGATTGCGCAACCCCGTAACCCGTGTCGTAGGTCGTCGCCGAATCATAGCGAAGCCCCGCGAGCAGGAACACGCCGTGCGGAAGCTCGGCAAAGTCCTGGACGTAGGCGCCGAACGCCTTCTCACCGTTGAACACGACGAAATCGGTCGAAGGGTCCGGCGGGGCGAACGGTTGCCCGTAAACCGGGTTGAAGATGTTGATGTCGGGCGGAAAGACGGTGTTCGCGTCGTACCGGCCGTCGTCGTGGTAGTAGTCAACGCCCGCGATCACGGTGTTCTTTACGAACCCGGTCTGGAACTTGCCGGTGAGGTCGACGACGCCCTGGTCCGTCCAGTGCTTGAAGAAATTCTCGACGAATCCGATCCGGGGAAGGTCCCCGGTCGGGGAGGGGTCCCCAGCATAGTACACGGCGTACCCCGGGTTCGAGATGTAGCCGGACTTCGCCGCGATCTTCAGGGTCCAACTGTCCGACAGGTGGTGGGTCAACACGAGCTTGGCCGAGTCGTCTTTGGTCGGCGACGCGTGGTATCCCGGCTCTGCGAAATTGGAGTTGAGCGGGACCGGGGCCACCTCCTCGTTGATGAAGGGGATGCCGGGATCGAAGATCTCGTAGCCGCTGCCGGTCTTGGCCTCGAGCACCAGCTTGGTTCGCCAGCTGGGCTTCCACTCGAGCGTGGGATACACGATCAACCGGTGTGAGCGTACGAATTCCCGGAACGAGCCGTCATCCTCAAACGCGACGTTCAGCCTGTACAGGAATGTCTTGTTCGCGTTCAGGGGGCCGGTGGCGTCGAGTGTCATGCGATAGAGGTCGAAGGAGCCGAACGTCTGATCCAGGGACAGGCTCGCCCTTTCCTGGGGCTGCTTGGTGACAATGTTCACGACGCCGCCGGGCTCCGACTGCCCGTAGAGCACGGACGCAGGGCCCTTGGACACCTCGACCTGCTCGACGTTGGCCATGTCGATGGAAAAGCCGCTGTTCATGTACTCGTCCAAGCGGAGGCCGTCCTCATAGGTCATCTCGTTCGCGTCGAACCCCCGGATCGTGAACGTGTCGCCCGTGCTTCCGCTGTCGTTGTTGGGCAGCACGCCGCTGACATTCTGCAGCGCGTCCTGGAGCCGGAGCGTTTGCTGGTCCCTGAGCACCTGCTGGGGCACCACCACGACCGACACGGGGGTGTCGACGATGGGGATGTCCAGCTTCGTTGCGGTCGTGGCATCGGATGCGGTGTAGTCCGAGGCGCTGTTCGCGGACACGGAGAATGGATCGAGCGTGGTCACCTGCTGATCCGACGGGGGGACCTCACCCGAGCCTTGTGCCTGTGCTTCCACCCGAGGGCAGAAGCACAACGCTGAGGTGAGGGCGCACAGGAGGGCGTTGTAAGAGCGTTTCATGATGTTGGGTGATTGACGGTGCGTTGCAGTGCCGGCGGATCAGAGCTTGGAAAGTTCAGCCCACGTCCACGGACCCGGGTGCGCCGCCGTTGCCGCCCGGATTTCCGCGACATCCTTCGCTGTGACTTCCGGCGCCTCGTTGCCCCATGAGCTGCGGACGTAGCTGAGGACGTCGGCGATGTCCTTGTCGGCCAGAACGGCGCCCTGGGGCGTCATGATGTTGTTGTAGGTCTTTCCCGAGACCTCGACGGCGCCCTGGAACCCATTGAGCACAATCCGGATGATCCGCTTCGGGTCCTTTTCGGTCGCGATCTGAGAGCCAGCCAGCGGGGGGAAGACGCCTGCGACGCCCTGGCCGTTCGGCTGGTGGCAGAGCGAGCAGATCCGGGTGAAGACGGCTCGGCCATTGGAAAGGTCCGCGGACGCTGCCTCGACGGCCGCCGCGGCTGCGGAGGATGCGCTGGCTCCGTCGCCGGACTTGCCGCATCCTGTTAGACCGCACGTGAGGGCGGTGATGGAAATGAGTGAGAAGGTTTTAAAATGATTCATGTTGGATTTCGGGTGTTCCGGAGGCTCATGCACGGCTCGATGGAGCACGGAAGGCTGCCGGAGGCTCTGGCGGTCAGGGGACGGAGCGTAACTCGGTCGGAGGCATGCCTATAACGGCAAGGCCTCCCGCCCGCGCTCTGCGCGGACGCCATCCATTACCGGATCCGCAGGCGCGGACGGTAATCTCGGCTAGAGTCAGGCGACCCGCGGCGGCGGAGTCGGGGGAAGCGCGCGCTGCGCGCTGATCGGAAACCGGTCGCTAAGCGACCAAGCTTCCTGTGACGGAGCCGCCAGAATCACATTCTGGACAGGCTGAAATACCAAGAGGAGCTTGGTGTCCGCCTTGCCGCCGGGCACCGCGGGGGTGCTCTCTTGCTGCTTGGCCTCATTAACGGCCTTACAGATAGAGCACATGTTCCCTGGGGTGAACGTCAACTTGACCGCCCTAAGGAGCGGCATCTCCCGGGAATAGGTCGCCACCATGCGTCCCCAAGCAAAAGTCTGAACCAAATCCCACTGTGCTCCGCTCGCCATGAACCAGGCGAGAAGCACAACGATAATTTGGAACCGACGTTTCATTTCGCGTATGCGACACAGACCTCAGGTTGTAGGCAAGCTCCTCTTTGTTTGAAACGTCGGGGGACGCTCCGCTAAAACCGGGTATGACTCCCGAAATGGAGATTGTACGTCTTGCGCAAAGTCCAATGTACCAATTTGCCTGGATCCTTCGCGTCACGAAAGCAGGAGGGGTAACGGTGGAGCAGAGGACCTAACCAATAACGCCTTCGAATTTCCGCTTGCCGACCCTTTTGAAATGTCCGTATTAAGTACCCTCCATTTAACGAGACAGGCTCGATCGTTGTTGGGCGCCAGTATCACCGTCTTACCCAAAATTTTGGAATCGTGGGTATAACGGGTGGATACTTCGCTCACGAATGTTCGATCGCAAGTCGCGTTAAAACAATAAGTTGGCAAGATAGCTCAGTTGGTAGAGCAGAGGACTGAAAATCCTCGTGTCCTCGGTTCGATTCCGAGTCTTGCCACCACTTTCCCATGAACCCTTTACGTAAGGGTACCATAGGCACCGGTGAACAGATAATCGACGGTTTTTCGCCGAAAGCCTAGCGCCGGGATGACTCAATCCTGGCCTCGAGCAGTCGGGCCTTCTCGTTGTCCGGCTGCAGCCGGATCGCCTCCCTGAGATGGGCATCTGCCTCGTCGAACCGGCCCGGGGTCCGGAGCAACGCAACAGCTAGATCCAGATGCAGCGTTGGATCCATCGGGCTCAGGCGAAGCGCTTCCTCATAATGAGTGATTGCTTCCGGGGTTCGGCCCAGCGACTCGAGGACAATCCCCAGATTGCAGTGCGCTCCAACATAGTTGGGCCTAAGCCGGAGGGCCTCTTGGTATTGGGCTATCGCCTCTGGCTTCCTCCCCATAGAGGAGAATGCATTGCCCAGGTTGTAGCGGGCTTCCGGGTAGTCGGGCCTGAGGCGGAGGGCCTCTTCGTACTGGTTGATCGCATCTTGGATCCGGCCGCGCTTGCTTTGGAGGGCGCTGCCGAGGTTGTAGTGGGCCTCGACGTGGCCGGGATTGAGGCGGAGCGCCTCCTCATACTGTGCGATCGCCTCGTCCAGATGGCCGGGCTCTTTCTGCAGGTCGCATCCAAGGTTGTTATGGGCATCAGCAAAATCCGGCCTGAGGCGGAGGGCCTCTTCAAATTCGGCGACTGCCTCCTCGGTGCGGCCCGCGGAGTCCAGGATGTTACCGATGTTGAAATGGGAGTCGGCAGACGCGGGCTTGATGCGGATCACCTCCTTGTATTCCGCAACCGCCTCGGAGGTCCTCCCGAGCAGGTTCAGCGCGTTTCCCACGTTGTAATGCGCGTCGGCATAGTCGGGCCTTAGCCGGAGCGCCTCCCTGTATTGCCCGATGGCCTCCGATGCCCTGCCTATGGAGACCAGTGCGTTGCCCAGGTTGTAGTGAGCCTCGACGTAGCCGGAATCCAGCCGAAGTGCCTCCTGATACTGCTCGATCGCGTCGGGAGCCTTCCCGAGCGAAATCAAGGCGTTCCCGAGATTGTTGTGCGCCCTCGCGTCATCCGGACTGAGGCGAAGCGCCTCCCGGTAGTGCCCGACCGCCTCGGATATCCTCCCGAGAGAGCTCAGCGCGTTTGCCAATCCGTAGTGGGCCTCCGCGTAATCGGGCCTGAGTCGTAGCGCCTCCTCGTACTGGGCGACCCCCTCCGCGTTCCGGCCCAGGGCACTGAGCGTATTCCCGAGATTGTTGCGCGCCTCGAAATTATTCGGCTCGAGACGCAACACCTGGTCGAACTGCTCGGCGGCGTCCCTCAATCGACCGGGCACCTTCTCAAGGGCGCAGCCGAGGTTGTTGCGAGCGTCCGCATAGTCGGGCCTAAGCCGGATGGCCTCGTCGTACTGGGCGATCGCCTCGCTCAGGCGGCCGGGCGCCTTCTCAATCTCGAATCCCAGGTTGTTGTGTGCCCGCTCGTTGCCGGGAGCCTTGGCGGCCGTGTCACCCCAGAGCCGCTCTGCGCTCTGGTACACCTCGTTTCGCTTCCATGTGGTACCCAGGAGGGCTGCGGCCAGGACCAGGCAAAAGGGCAGGGTTGCGCGGCCAAGCCGGCGCTGCAGCGCCACCACGGCCATCGTGACCACAGGAATGAGGGGCAGGTACATCCGGTGCTCCGCCACCGATTCCGTGGCGACGGGTACGATGCTCGAGCTCGGCGCGAGTATCGCAAAGAAGGTTGCGCCAAGGAAACCCGCTGCGGGTCGCTTTGCCAGAGCCCAGGCCGTGGCGGCAAGCAGGGCGCCCACGACGAGCGCGGACAGCGCAACGACACCGTCATGCGGCGAAAAGGCGCTGCCGTAATCAAATACGAGCGGAATCGGCCAGAAGCAGAGGCGCAGGTAATGGACCACTGCCGGCAGCTGGGTCAGAAGGTAGACCCACCAGGAGATCCCGCTGCCAAAACCTGCGGTGTCTCCACGGCCGTGCGTCGAATAGACGAGAAGAGCCAGCACGATCCAGGTGGCTGCGAGCCCGGCGTAAACCCATCGCCGGCGCCGCAACGCGGCCCGGAACCCGCCCGATATAAACGTCCGGTCGTAGAGAAGCACGATCAGCGGCGCTGAAACCATCACCTCCTTGGTCGCCATCCCGAGGATACACGAAAACACGCAGAGGCCATACCATAGCGTGGGGCGTGAGCCCGACCCTCCGGCGCCGCGAATGAAGCAATACAGGGTCAGCAGGTAGTAGAGTCCCATGAGGGACTCGGCCCTCTGTATCACGTAGGTGACCGACTCGGTGAGAAGGGGATGGAGGATCCACAGCAGCGCCGCGCAGAATGCCACCCCCGTGGCCCCTGTGCCCAGCCGCGGGATGGGCGTGCGCCGAAGGATCCCGTAGAGCGTGAGGCCCGAAAGGGCCAGGATGGCCAGGTTTAGGGCGTGGTAGCTTCCAACCGATGTCCCGCCAATCAGGAAATTCAGGGCCAGCGAAGCGTTCAGGATCGGGCGACCCCCCACGGTCAGGTGGGACGGGGGCAGGAACGCGGTGCCCAGGTGCCGAAGGGTCGTGTTGTCCGTTATGGAAGGCCCGTCATCGAAGACAAAGGGGACGGCGAAGGTGTTCGAGTAAGCCGCCGCCGCTGCGGCCACAAGAAACACCCCGCCGGCCAAGGCCCGCAAATCCGTGCGCCGGGTTGACGGGAGTGTTGGCATGGATGACCCGTTGGTTGCGCTTTGCGCTGGCATGGCCGCGAATCGGCGCCGACCTTTCTGCAAGCAGGAGCATACTGCAAGCGATTCGTGCCTCGACCGTACAGATAAAGGGATCGGCGCGAATCGACTCCCTCCACCCGCCCGCGGCGCCAAGTCCATGAGCCACGGACCGGGGTTTCCCCTGGTTCCTCCCCTGCGCATTCTTTGGCAACGAATGCGCAGGCCAATGGCTAGACAAAGCGGCACATTTTTGGGAGATTCCGGGGGACCTGCGCCACTGCAGGGATCCTTCCACCATGAGCCATCCCAACCCTCCGAAGAAGGTCGCCCTTTTGACAGCCGGCGGCCTCGCCCCCTGCCTGAGCTCCGCCATCGGCGGGCTCATCGAGCGCTACTCCGAGATCGCACCGGAAATCGAGATCATCGCCTACCGGAGCGGCTACAAGGGACTGCTTCTGGGCGACAGCTACACGATTACGCCGGAAGTCCGCGAGAAGGCCCACCTCCTCCACCGCTACGGGGGAAGCCCGATCGGCAACAGCCGGGTAAAGCTGACGAATGTGAAGGACTGCGTGAAGCGGGGGCTCGTGAAGGAGGGGGACGACCCCCAGAAGGTGGCCGCCGACCAGCTCGTCAGGGACGGCGTCGACATCCTCCACACGATTGGCGGAGACGACACGAACACGGCGGCGGCGGAGCTTGCTGCGTTTCTGGCCAGGCACCAGTACGGGCTCACGGTGATCGGCCTGCCGAAGACAATAGACAACGACGTCTTCCCGATACGCCAATCCCTCGGTGCGTGGACCGCCGCCGAGCAGGGTGCGCGGTATTTCTCGAATGTCGTGGCCGAGCACGGGGCCAACCCGAGGATGCTCATTGTCCACGAGGTCATGGGCCGCAGCTGTGGCTGGCTGACCGCCGCGACCGCGCGCTTCTACCGCGGCATGCTCGACCGGCAGGACTACGTCCCCGGAATTGGCCTCTCCCGCGAGAGGCTCGAGGTGCACGGGGTCTACATCCCCGAGCTGAACTTCGACATCGCAGCCGAGGCGGAGCGGCTGAAGGCCGTCATGAAGCGGGTCGACAACGTGAACCTCTTTGTATCCGAGGGCGCCGGCGTCGAGAGCATCGTGGCCGAGATGAAGGCCAAGGGGCAGGACATCCCTCGCGACGCCTTCGGCCACGTGAAGCTGGACGCCATCAACCCCGGCAAGTGGTTCGGCGAGCAGTTTGGCAAGATGATCGGCGCCGAGAAGGTCCTGGTCCAGAAGAGCGGGTACTTTGCCCGGGCGGCCGCCGCAAACGCGGACGACCTGCGGCTCATCAAGGGCTGCTGCGACCTCGCCGTCGAATGCGCGCTTAGGCGCGAGAGCGGCGTCATCGGGCATGACGAGGACCGCGGCGGCGTCCTGAGGGCGATCGAGTTTGACCGGATCAAGGGCGGAAAGCCCTTCGCCACGCACACTCCCTGGTTTCGGCAGCTCCTTTCGGAGATCGGGCAGACCCCGTCCTGAGCCGTCCCCCGTCTTTTTCGCTGATTTTCCGTGGCCCACGGCGACAAGAGGTAGACAACGGGCCGCGGAAGCATCATCCAAGACATTCTGGGGTACAAGAGCCCCAAAACCCTTAGCCCGCGATGAGCCCATCCGTCACGACCGACTACCTCCACCGGATAGAGGACGATCTCCGCCAGAACGTCCTTCCGTTCTGGATCGACCGGGTCGTGAACCCCGAGGGCGGCACGTTCTTTGGCTCGATCTCGAACGACCTGACGGTGGACCCCGCCGCCGAGCGCGGCGCGCTCCTGACGTCACGCATCCTCTGGACCTATGCTGCGGCCTACGCGATGTACGGTGACCCCGACTACCTCACCATGGCCGATCACGCCTACGGCGACCTCATGTCCCGGTTCCACGACGGGGTGAACGGGGGATTCTACTGGTCCATCGCGGCCGATGGCACCGTCCTTCGCGACCGCAAGCAGGTCTACGGCCAGGCTTTCGCGCTCTACGCCCTCGCGGAGTACCATGGCGCCACCGTCAAGCGCGATCCCCTGGACCAGGCGATCGCCGTCTACCGCCTGATCGAAGAGCACGCCCGGGCCCGCCATGGCGGCTACCTGGAGGCGTTCGGCCGGGGCTGGGAGCCGATTGCCGACATGCGCCTTTCCGCAGTCGACCTGAACGAGCCCAAGTCGCAGAACACGCACCTCCACGTCATGGAGGCCTATACGCGCCTCCTGGCCCTCTGGCCGGACCCGGGCCTGAAGGCCGCGCTCCTGGAAATCGTGGACACCATGCTCCTGCGCATCGTCGATCCGGCGACCGGCCACCTGGGTCTCTTCTTTGCCGAGGACTGGGCTCCCCGGAGCGACCGGGTCTCGTACGGCCACGACATCGAGGCCGCGTGGCTCCTCGTGAGGGCCGCGGAGGCCCTTGGTGACCCGGGGCTCCTGTCACGGATCAAGGCCCTCGCCCTAAAGATCGCGGACGTGACACTCAGGGAGGGCGTCGACTCCGACGGCGGCGTCTATAATCAGGGCGGACCGAAGGGTCTCACCGATACGAACAAGGAGTGGTGGCCCCAGGCCGAGGCGGTCGTCGGGTTCATGGATGCCTTCCGGCTCTCCGGCAATGACCGGTACCTCGACGCGGCGTTCCGGACCTGGGATTTCATCGAGCTCAGGCTCATCGACCGACTGCGCGGCGAGTGGTTCAGGGGGGTCACCCGCGACGGCCGGGTGCTCGACAACGAGCTCAAGGTGAGCTTTTGGAAATGCCCCTACCACAACGGGCGCGCGGGCCTGGAGGCGGTGCGCCGGCTTGGAGACATCTTAAAACACCCACCCACCCATTGAAACACCCGATGAAAAAGAAGTCCAAGATCCCGGCCCCGGAAAAGACGGCACCCGCCCCGTCGAAGAAGACTGCGGGCATCCCCGTGGGCGCGTCCCGCGAGTGGGCGAAGCGCCTCACCAAGCTCCGCAAGAAGCACGAGAAGTTCCTCTCGAAGAAGAACCCCGTGGATCGCAAGTGGGACAACGGGGTCTTCGAGCGCTTCGAGAACCCCGCGATCACGTACCGCCACGCCCCGATCGAGTGGCGCTTCGACCTGAACCCGAAGACGAACCCCTACCTGATGGAGCGCCTGGGCGTCAACGCGACGCTCAACCCCGGCGCGTTCTTCTGGAAGGGCAAGGTCCACATGGTCGTCCGCTTCGAGGGCTACGACCGCAAGAGCATCTTCGCCATCGCCGAGAGCCCCAACGGCATCGACAACTGGCGCTTCTGGGACGAGCCGGTCGACCTTCCCGAGGTCAAGCCCGAGACGAACGTCTACGACATGCGTGTCACCTTCCACGAGGACGGCTGGATCTACGGCGTCTTCTGCTCGGAGGCGAAGGACCCCGACGCGAAGCCCGGCGACCTCTCGAGTGCCGTCGCGGTCGCCGGGATGGTGCGCACGCGTGACTTCAAGCTGTGGGACAGGCTTCCCAACCTGAAGACGCCCGCCTCGCAGCAGCGGAATGTGGTGCTCCACCCGGAATTCGTCGGCGGAAAGTACGCCTTCTACACGCGCCCCATGGACGGGTTCATCGATGTCGGCTCCGGGGGTGGCATCGGCTGGACGCTCTGCGATGACATCACGGTCGGGGTCACCGGCCCCGAGCAGATCATCGACGGGCGGGCCTACCACACGATCAAGGAGGTGAAGAACGGCCAGGGACCCGTTCCGATCAAGACGGACAAGGGCTGGCTGCACCTGGCGCACGGGGTCCGCAACTGCGCGGCAGGGCTCCGCTACGTGCTCTATATGTTCATGACCTCCCTGGAGGACCCGACCCAGGTGATCGCGCGTCCCGGCGGCCACTTCCTAGCGCCCTACGGCGGCGAGGGCTTTGGCGACGTCTCAAACGTCACCTTCTCGAACGGATGGGTGCAATTGCCCGACAAGCAGAAGACCGTCCTCATCTACTACGGCGGCTCGGACACGCGCTGCTACGTCGCACGCTCGACCGTCGGCCGGCTTGTCGACTGGTGCCTGCACACGCCCGAGGACGCGCTCACGACGCGGCGCGCCGTGGACCAGAGGCTTGCCCTGATCCTCGCGAACAGGGCGCTCGTCTACCGCTAGACCCGCGGGCGCGGGCCCCGGCCGCCGCAGCGGCAGTCAGGGCCGCACGGCGGGAGGTTCGAGGGTGAGCGAAATGGCCTGTGCGGGCACCGCGTGCTCGGACGTGGACCCCGAGGGCCACGTGACCCGAATCTTCCTCGGCAGGTTGGATTCGGGGTGGCCAAAGTAGCAGGCGGGCGAGGACTGGCTGTAGTAGCCCGAGCCGGCGTAGACCTCGGAGGTCTCCGTCGACCCGTCCGCGAACTCCACGCTGATCTTGGCCCCGACAGCCGTGGGGTTGCCGGCGGGCCCATGGAGCAGGATCTTGAGGGGCTTGTGCCCGGCCACGCCGCGGTTTCGGAAGACTAGGGTGGTGTCGTTGTTGCGTGTCACGACGAAGCCCGGCCATCCGTCCTGGCCCACGTCGGCCACGGCCAGTCCCTTGGCGTCACCGGGCACGACCAGGCCGGTTTCAAGCGGGGTCGCTGCGGCAAAGTGCCCGTGACCGTCGCCGCGAAGCAATTGGCTTAGTCCCCCGTCAAAGCGCCCCACCGCGGGGATCGGGGCGAAGGAGTTCTGGACCGCGTAGACGCCGGAATGGCCGCTCCCGTCAAAATCCCCGGCCACCATGCCCTGAAGCGGCGAAATCTGCGCGATCCGGGGGAGCGGCTCAAACCTGTAGGTGCCGTCGGGCTGTGAGAGGAAGACGCCGCTCCGAAGCTCGGTGGCCGCGAACCTCTGGGCCTTGGCGAGCTTCTCCTGCCCCAGGATCTCGGGGAGCGTCGCCCGGCTGTAGGCGTCATAGGTGGGGTAGCGCTTCAGGACCGACGGGACCGAGGCCCCCATGTCCTTGCGCGTGCGCCACGGGAAGAGCTTGTCCCCCTCGTAATAGGCCTCGATCAGCTGGGCCTGGCCTCCCCCTCCCTTGAAGTCCCCGTAGTAGAGAAGGGCAGGGTGCACCGGGTCCGCGCGGTACTGCGTGTTTAGCCCCACGTTGCCGACCACGTAGTCCATGCGGCCGTCCCCGTTGAAGTCCGCCGCCGCGATCGAGGTCCACCATCCGGTCCCGGCCGACGCGAATCCCGCCTTCTCCGTCCAGTCCTCAAACCCCTTGCCCTGGCTGTTGTGGAAATACCTCACGGTGCCCCACTCAAGCGCAAGGAGCAGGTCCGGCCACCCGTCCCCGTCGACATCTGTCCAGAGAGCGGAGGTCACCATCCCCACGTTCCTTAAGCCCGGAGCGAGCGTGTCGGTCACGTCCTCGAATTTGCCCCCGCGGTTTGCGAGGAGCGCGCTCTGGGGGGGAAGCGGGTACTGGCCCGTGGATACCCTGCCGCCGATGAAGAGCCCGAGGCGTCCGCTGTGGTCAAAGTCCGCCGCCGCGACGGCCCCGGCGTTGATGGGCAGCGCGGGCAGGGAATCGTCCGGCGCCGGCCTGAAGCCGCCATGGCCGTCGTTTAGGAAGAGCTTCGGCTGGTATTCCGGCGCCCCGGCAGGAGAGGAGTTGCCGCCCTTGGTGACCAGGAGGTCCGCCGCGCCCGTGCCCGAGGAGTCGAAGAGGAGGACGGGGCCGTCGTCCAACCCAGGGGTCGTCGCGGGAGCCGGTGCGTCGCCCGCAGCGTAGGCGCCCGACTTTGAGCGGACCAGGACGCGCAGCGGATCCAGGGTTGTTCCGCCGAGCACGATGTCGTCGCCGCCGGCTCCGGAGACGGCACCGACCGCGAGCGCGGGCCCGCGCGGGTTCAGCCGGTGGGGCAGGAGCTTTTGTACGTAGAGCTCGTCGACGGCGTCCTCCCTCGACTTGAGCGCCAGTCCGAGTGAGCTCCCGACCTCCTCGAATTGTCCCAGCGGTTTCGGGGGGTCGGGCGGGATCGGGATCACCTGGGAGGGCTCGGTGACCGTGTAGCGCCGGTCCGCGGGCAGGTTCTCGAAGACCTGGACGTGGCCGCTCGGCCAGGTGACGGTCATCCGCCTGATCACGGTCTCCCGCCCCAGTCCGAAATGGAGCATGGGCTCGTTGGTCGACATGTAGCCGCGCGCCAGGACGAGCTGCTGCGCCAGGACACCTGTGCCGCTCTCGACCCTGACGACGGCGCCCACGCCGTAGCGGTTTGAGACCGTCCCGCGCAGGTCGATGTTCACCTTGTGCCCGGTGTCGCAGTCGTTGCGCAGGAGGGTCATGCCACCGTGGAAGTTGGTGTAGACGATGTCCAGGTTGCCGTCCCCGCTCAGGTCACCGACAGCGGTCCCGAAGCTTATCGCGCGCTTGTCGACGCCCCAGGCCTCGCTCACGTCCTCAAAGCGCAGGTCGCCCAGATTTTTCAGCCCGAGGTGCCTCTCTATCCTGGGGGGGCTGGCGTACATGATCTTCACCCGGTCGACCGCGCTCTCGGCGCTCATCAGGCGGTGCTGGACATCGATCCCAGGGTCGCGCGGAAACCCGTTGGTGATGAAGAGGTCCAGGCGGCCGTCGTTGTCATAGTCCTCGAAGAGGGGGGACCATGTCCATTCCGTCGCGGCGATGCCTGCAAGGAACGCGGCCTCGGCGAGGCGGGGCGTCCCCGTGTTCAACAGGAGCGCGTTGTGGTTGTACTTCGGCGCCGTGGCGGGGTCCTTCGGGTCCTCCTGTTTCGAGCGGGCGGTGGCCAGGTCGTGCTGGTCCTTCTCGTGGCTCGGGACGGCCATGTCCGCCGAAAGGAAATCAATCCGGCCGTCGTTGTTCACATCCCCCAGGTCCGCGCCCATGGAGGAGAACGAGGTGTGCGGCGCCACGCGGTCCAGGACGTCGGTGAACGTCCCGTCGCGGTTGTTGTGGTAGAGCTTGTCGGGGAACCCGTAGTCGTTGGCGACATACAGGTCGGGCCAGCCGTCGTTGTCGTAGTCCCACCAGGTGGCGGAGTGGCTCTGTGAGGGGCCGCCTATCCCCGCCAGGTCGGTCACGTTCGTGAAGGTTCCATTGCGGTTGTTGTGGAACATGTAGCCCCGCTGGCCGTCGGGGTTCGTCTTTGCGTTCAGGACGTTCGTGGCGATGTAGAGGTCCAGGTAGCCGTCGCGGTCGTAGTCGCAGAACGCCGCCATGACGCTCGAGTCCTTGACGTCCAGCCCGTAGGCGTGGGCCATCTCCTTGAAGGTCCCGTCGCCCTGGTTCACGTAGAGCAGGTTCGGGGCGTTCGTGCGGCAGACGTAGATGTCGAGCCGCCCGTTGTTGTCGATGTCGACGAACGCCGCCCCCTGGTTCCAGACGCCCTTCTCCGCGCCGACGCCGGCCTTCTCGGTCACATCCTCAAACTTGTAGCCCCCCAAGTTGCGGAAGAGGCGGCAGCCTTCGGTCTTGCTGACGACAAAGATGTCGGGTCTCCCGTCCCCGTCGTAGTCGCCGATCGCCACCCCCGTCCCAATGGAGGAGGTCTCGAATTCCTGGTAGAGCTCGCTCCTCATCCTCGGGTCCTCGTAGCGGTTCTCGGTCACAAGCCCCGAGTCCGAGGGCGCTAGCTCGACAAACATGGTCTTTCCGCGCGGGTAGGGGTTGGGAGAAAGGGGCTTGCTCGTTATGGACCCCCCCGAGTCGTCGGCCCGGGCGGCGGTGCATGCCAATAGGAGCGCGGCCCACGCCCAGCTGAGGAGGGCCCGGGAGGCTGCTGCCTGCTCCACGGGTCGCCTGCAACCCGCCCCTGCGACCATAGTCATGCGCTCATGGGACAAACCCCGAGCGGGGGAGTCAAGGTGGGTTTTGCTGCGGGCGCTAGCGGGCCGGGCCTTCGAGCGTGAGCGTCACCGAGCCGGGCGGAAACGCGTGCCCGGTCGTTTCGCCGGAGGGCCACCGCACGAGAATCTTCCTCGGGGGCGAGCCCTCCGGGTATCCAAAAAAGCATGCCGCGGTCGACTGGCTGTAGGTGCCGGACCCCGCGGCGACCTCCGCGGTCTCAAGCGAGCCATCGGAGAGTTCGACGGTGACGCGCGCCCCGACGGCGGTCGGGTTTCCGGGGGCGCCCCGGAGCACGATCCGGAGCGGCCTGTGGCGCGCGGACCCGGTGTTATGGAAGGCAAGCGCGGACGAATTGTTCCGGGTCACGAGGAAGCCCGGCCAGCCGTCCCCGCCCAGGTCAATGACCGCGAGCGCCTTTGCGTCCCCGGGCACGACGAGGCCGCTCTCGGCCGGCGGCACCGCTGCAAAATGGCCGCGGCCATCCCCGCGCAGGAGCTGGCTAAGGCCGCCGTCGAAGCGCCCGACCGAGGGGATCGGGGCGAAGGAATTCTGGACGGCGTAGATGTCCGCATGGCCGTCGCCCTCGAAGTACCCGGCCGCCACGCTCTGCAGGGGCGAGATCTGCGCGATGCGGGGCAGCGGCTCGAAGCGGTAGGTTCCATCGGGCTGGGAAAGGAATACGCCGCTCCTTAATTCCGTGGCCGCGTAGCGCCGGGCCTTTGCGAGCCTGTCCTCGCCGAGGATCTCGCCCAGGGTTGCCCGGGCGTAGGGCTCCGTCCGGGTGAAGCGCTTAAGGACCGAGGGTATCGACGCCCCGAGGACCTTGCGGCTACGCCAGGGATAGAGCCTGTCTCCCTCGTAGTAGGCCTCGACAAGCTCCGTCCCGTGGTCGCCTCGGAAGTCGCCCGAGAACAGGAGCGCGGGATGTGACGGGTCGGCGCGGTACTGCGTGTTTAGCCCCACGTTGCCGACCACGAAGTCGGGCCTGCCGTCACCGTTAAAGTCGGCCGCGGCGATCGAGGTCCACCACCCGGAACCCGCGGACGCGAACCCCGCCTTCTCGGTCCAGTCCTCAAAGCCCCGGCCCTTGTTGTTGTGGAAATATCTCACGTTGCCCCATTCTAGGGTCACAAGGAGGTCGGGCCAGCCGTCGCCGTCCACGTCGCTCCAGAGGGCGCCGGTGACCATGCCGACCTCCCGGAGTCCCGGGGCAACGGTGTCGGTCACGTCCTCAAACGTGCCGCCCCGGTTTGCAAGGAGCGCGCTCCGCGGCGACGCCGGGTAATTGCCGGGAAGGAAGCGGCCGCCGATGAAGAGCCCGAGGCGGCCGCTGTGGTCAAAGTCCGCAGCGGCGACGGCCCCCGCATTGATGGGCAACGCGGGAAGCGTCCCCTCCGGCGCCTCGCGGTAGCCGCCCTTGCCGTCGTTCAGGTAGAGTTTCGGCTGGTACTCCTGCGCCCCGGCGGGAAGCGCGTTTCCGCCTTTCGTCACAATGAGGTCGGCGCGGCCCAGGCCGGCCGCGTCAAAGAGGAGCACGGGCCCGTCGTCGGCCGCCGCTTTTTCCGGGGCAGGAGGGGCGTCGGCCGCCCTGTAGCTGCCCGGTCCCGATGCGCCTAGAACGCGCAGCGGGTCAAGCGTTGTCCCTCCAATGACGACGTCGTCGCGCCCATTTCCAAGGACATCGCCCACCGCGAGCGCCGGTCCGCGACGGTTCATGCGGACCGGGATCAGGCGCTGGAGGTAGGTCTCGTCGAGGTCCTCCTCGCGTGTTTTTAGGGCGAGCCCGCTTTGCTCTGATGCCTCCCGGAACAGCGTGGTGGGCTTGGGCGGGTCG
>Ga0302202_10000046_pt1 | contig 123389 bp, 96 predicted proteins | sample II_Bog_N3_3_FD_194579 | JGI IMG/M metagenome (GOLD analysis project Ga0302202, IMG submission 194579) | Peat permafrost microbial communities from Stordalen Mire near Abisko, Sweden - II_Bog_N3_3 | ecosystem: Environmental > Terrestrial > Soil > Wetlands > Peat | place: Sweden: Abisko... | reverse complement strand
CGGGAACATCTGCGACCTCTACACCCCTCAAGAGTGTTGGAACTATCTCAAGGATGCCGGATATGCGTCCGATTAAAGGCACGACGCTCTAGATCCTCCCCGAACCGGGGAGGGGGACCACGCGGAGCGTGGTGGAGGGGTTGCGCCTTGGGCACACCTTCGCCCCCGGGTGGTGTCACGAGGATAGCCCCCTCCACCACCCTGCGGGCGGTCCCCCTCCCCCGGCACGGGGAGGAATGGATCAGCCCGCGATCCCTGCGGCCGCGAGCACGGCAAGCGTCAGGATGTCGGGCGCGATCGAGGTCATCGGGGCGATCTGGACCGGCTTTTCCATGCCGATCAGCATCGGGCCGATCACGGCATTGCCGCCCAGTTCGCGCAACAGCTTGGCCGAGATGTTGGCCGATTGCAGACCCGGCATGATCAGTACGTTGGCGCGGCCCGACAGGCGGCTGAACGGGTAATTGGCCATGACTTTGGGGTTGAGCGCGACGTCGGGGGCCATTTCGCCTTCGTATTCGAAGCCGGGCTTGCGTTCGTCGAGGATCGTCACCGCGTCGCGGATATTGTCGTTCCATTTGCCGAACGGATTGCCGAAGGTCGAAAACGACATGAACGCGACGCGCGGTTCATGCCCCATGCGGCGCGCGACGGCGGCCGTCTCGGTCGCGATCTGCGCCAGATCGGCGGCCGAGGGGCGTTCGTTGACCGTGGTGTCGGCCAGAAACACGGTGTCGTTCTTGCCGACCATCAGGTGAATGCCAAAGGGGATATGCCCCGGCTTGGGATCGAGCACGCGGCGCACTTCGGCCAGAGTTTGCGAAAACGTGCGCGTCATGCCCGAAATCATCGCGTCGCCATGGCCCAGCGCGACGAGCAGCGAGGCAAACACGTTGCGGTCCTGATTGACCATCCGCTTGACGTCGCGTTCGAGAAAGCCCCGGCGCTGCAGACGCGGATAGAGATAGGCGACCATTTCGGGGACCAGCGGCGAAATCGACGAATTGTGGATTTCATAGCTGTCGGGGTTCGACACGCCCAGTTCGAGCAGCTTGTCGACCACCGCCTGGGTGCGGCCGACGAGGACCGGGGTGCCATAGCCGAAATCGCGGTACTGAATCGCCGCGCGCAGCATGACTTCGTTTTCCGCCTCGGCAAAGACCACCCGCTTCGGGTTCTGCTTCACCTGGGCATAGACGTTGGTCAGCACCGACGTCGTCGGGTTGAGCCGCGCCTTGAGCGTGTTGCGATAGACTTCGAAATCCTCGATCGGCAGCCGCGCCACGCCCGATTCCATCGCCGCCTTGGCCACGGCGGACGAAACGACTTCCATCAGGCGCGGGTCGAACGGGGCGGGGATGATATAGTCGAGCCCGAACTGGTGGTTCTTGCCATAGGCGGCGGCGACTTCTTCGGGCACCGGTTCGCGCGCCAGCTCGGCAATCGCCTTGGCTGCGGCGATTTTCATCTCTTCGTTGATCGTCGTCGCCCGCACGTCGAGCGCGCCGCGAAAGATGAACGGAAAGCCGAGCACGTTGTTGACCTGATTGGGATAGTCCGACCGGCCCGTGGCGACGATGCAATCGGGGCGCGCCGCCTTGGCTTCGGGCGGGGTGATTTCCGGATCGGGATTGGCCATGGCAAAGATGATCGGCTGCGGCGCCATGTCCATGACCCATTCGGGCTTCAGCGCCTTGGCCGCCGACAGGCCGAGGAAGATGTCCGCGCCTTTCAGCGCGTCTTCGAGCGAGCGGGCCTCGGTGGGCACGGCATGCGCGCTCTTCCACTGATCCATGCTGTCCTGACGGCCCTGATAGATCACGCCCGAGCGATCGCACATGATCACATTGTTGTGCTGCACGCCCATCGCCTTCATCAGCGCGGTGCAGGCGATCGCCGCCGCCCCCGCGCCGTTGACCACGACTTTGACGTCGGCAAGGCTGCGCCCGGTCAGGAAACAGGCGTTGAGCAGGCCGGCGGCCGAGATGATCGCGGTGCCGTGCTGGTCATCGTGCATCACCGGGATTTTCATCCGGTCGCGCAGCGCCTGTTCGATGATGAAGCATTCGGGCGCCTTGATGTCTTCGAGATTGATCCCGCCAAAGCTGGGTTCGAGCAGCGCGACAGCCTCGATGAACTTGTCGGGGTCTTCGGTGTCGACTTCGATGTCGATCGCATCGACGTCGGCAAAGCGCTTGAACAGCACCGCCTTGCCCTCCATCACCGGCTTTGACGCCAGCGCGCCGAGATTGCCCATGCCCAGGATCGCGGTCCCGTTGGAAATCACCGCGACGAGATTGCCCTTGGCGGTATAGTCATAGGCACAGGCCGGATCGTCGGCGATCGCCTGGACCGGCACGGCGACGCCGGGCGAATAGGCAAGGCTGAGGTCGCGCTGCGTGGCGACCGGCTTTGAGGCGATGATCTCGATTTTGCCGGGGCGGATCGTCTTGTGATAGAACAGCGCTTCGCGTTCGGTGAAACGGACGTTGCTTTCATCAGACATCGTTTATCCCCAACTCGATCGCGCCATGGCGGCGCTGGTGGCGGCATGGCGCCTTTGGTGTGCCGTGGCACTGTATCCTCTTTTCCGCTGCGTCAAGGCGGGAGGAATTCGGTTTTTCGCTCGGACGGTTCCGTTTTCCGGAACTGTCGCAGCCCCTTACAATCCGCGCGGCTGCCAATTGGGGATCGCCAGCGGGCGCACGGCGAACAACAGGCTGCGCCCGTCCTGCCAGACGAGCTGCAGGCGCGGGTCGGGACGTTTGGGCAGGCCGGTATCGATCAGCCAGACATAGTCGACCCGTTCGATCGGCGCATATTTGAGCGCGCTGTCGACGCTGCGCAGCCGTCCCCCGGCACAGCGTTCGGACCACACGAATTCCGACGGATCGGCGGTGAAATTGCGGCCCGGGCGAAAACGCGGGACGACCATGTGCAGCCCCGGCACGGCCCAGTTGTCGTTGACCCAGGCCTGCCGATAGAGGCTGGCCAGGCTGGCGAGATGGTCGCGCCGGGTGTTGCGCCAGGATTCCTCAAGGCACGAATGTTCGACAAAGGCGAGCACGCGGCTGCCCGGTTCGATATGCTGCAAGGCGACCAGTTGCTTGCGAAAATCCTCGGCATAATCGGCAAAGCTTGCCGCCGTGACGACCAGCCGCAGCGCGAGCAGAACGAGGCCGCCATAAGCGACGATCTGCGCAATGCGCGGCCGCGCCCGGCTCCAGTCCATCAGCCCGAGCAGCAGCATGCAGGCCACCGGCAAGAGCCGCACATCGACGAAATTGCTGCCGTTGATGTCGCTCGGGATCGCGACGAATTCGGCCAGGACGAGAAATCCGGGCAGGAATTGCGACCATTTCCAGCGCCCGCCGATCAGCCAGCCCAACGTGATCAGCGCATAGCAGGCGATCGTCGTCGCCGCATCGAGGATCATCGACTGGTCGCGCAGCGTCAGGATCAGATACCATTCCTTTTCGTCCCAGCGCCAGCGGTTGAAGCTGCGCGCAGGGGCGGGCGACAGGAATTTCCACAGCAGGATGGTGATCACCGTGGCCGCGAGCGGCCAGAGCAGCACGATCAGCCGCCGCATCGCCGCGCGCCAGTCGTGCGTCGCGATCACTTCGCGAAACCGCGAAGGCCGCCACCAGCCTGCGGGCAGCGCGTCCATTTCGCGCCCGACCGCATTGGCCCCGATCAACAGCGCGAGCAGCAGCCCGCCGATCGCATGGCACAGCATGGCCACCGGCTGAATCACGATCAGCATCGCCGCGCGCCGGTTCGGCTGTTTTTCCAGCCAGATCGAGGCGGCAAACGCGCTCAGCGAGAGCCCGGTCGCGAGAATGAAGTTGAGAAACCCGGTGAGCAGCGGAAAACTGAACACATATATGAGCGCCCAGCCTGCCCCATGACCGCCGCGCGCATTGAGCATGCGGATCGTGGCAAGGCACCCGCCGGCATAAAGCCCCGTGGCCAGCACCGTCGACCACCACCCGGCGGCCAGCACGCCGAATTGCGCGCCGATCAGCTTCATCAGCACGCCGTCGCCGATATTGAGCGTAAACACCCATTTCCACGCGAAATATTTTTCCAGCGGGCTGTTCGGCCCGGCGGCCTCGATCGCGGCGGCGCCCATGTGTCCGGGAATGTCGATCAGCGGCGGCACTTCGACCAGTACGAACGGCAGGCACACGAGCAGCACGATCAGCGCCATGCCCGGGCCGCTCAGCCAGGGTAGCCCGTTCTTTGTGATGGTAAATGGCCAGAAGCGGAATCGCCGCACTTTCAACCCAACCTGCATGGACGGATGGATTCGCGCTGCCCTGTGGGGCCCGAAATCCTGTTTGCCCGGTTTTTTGCCGTTTGCGCTGCCAGACGCTGTCCCGGATGCCTCGGTAATGTCATCCAGGGTCGCGGAATTGTCGATATCCTCGAGGCAGCGGTTTGAGATATGCCGGTTTCTGGTCTAGCCCCGGCGACGTGACCTCTCATGCCCCAACTCCGATGATGGCGCAATATCTTGCGCTCAAGGCACAAGCAGACGGCTGCCTGTTGTTCTATCGCATGGGCGATTTCTTCGAGCTGTTTTTCGATGATGCCCGCCGCGCCAGCCAGGTGCTCGACATTGCGCTGACCAGCCGGGGCGAACATGGCGGCGCGCCGGTGCCGATGTGCGGCGTGCCGGTCCATGCCGCCGAAGGCTACCTCGCGCGGTTGATCCGCGCCGGATGCCGCGTGGCCATCGCCGAGCAGGTCGAAACCCCCGAACAGGCCAAAAAGCGCGGCGGGGCGAAGGCGCTGGTCGCGCGCGACATCGTCCGTTTCGTTACGGCGGGCACGTTGACCGAGGAAGCGCTGCTCGAACCGCGCCGGGCCAATGTGCTGGCAGCGGTGTGCTTCGTCTCGGGCGCGGTCGGCCTGGCCGCCTGCGACATTTCGACCGGGCGCATGGAGCTTGAAGAATGCGCGCCCGACGCGCTGGGCGCGGCGCTGGCCAGGATCGGCGCGAGCGAAGTGATCGTCTCCGAATCCGCCGCCGCGCAAGGTCTGGCCGTGCCGCCCGAGGCTGCGGCGCGCCCGGTGCGCGGGTTTGACGCGGGCCGCGGCGAAGCGGTGTTGCGCGATATTCACGGGGTCACCACACTTGACGGCTTTGGCGGATTTTCGCGCGCGATGCTGGCAGCCGCAGGCGGGTTGATCGACTATCTCGACCATGTCGGGCGCGGGCGCCTGCCGTTCCTTTTGCCCCCGCAGGCGCGCACGTCGGACCAGACCATGGCGATGGACGAAGCGACGCGGACCAGCCTCGAAGTGACGCAGGCCACGGGCGGCGGGCGGCGCGGCAGTCTGATCGAAGCGGTCGACCGCTGTGTCACCGGGGCGGGCGCGCGGATGCTGGCCGAAGACTTGTCGGCGCCCCTGACCGACATCGGCGCGATCCGCCAACGGCTCGAACTGGTAAGCTGGCTTTACGATGATCCCTTGTTGCGCGGCGATGTCCGGGCACTGCTGCGCGCCGCGCCCGACATTGGCCGCGCAATCGGTCGCGTGGTGGCCGGGCGGGGCAGCCCGCGCGATCTCGGCCAGTTGCGCGACGGTCTTGCCGAAGCGGCGCGGCTGGCAGACCTGATCGGCCAGATGGCCGATTTGCCGCAGCTTGCCGCCGGGCTCCTGCCGCATTTGCGCGGGCATGGCGCGCTGGTCGACTTGTTCGCGCGCGCGCTGGTTCCCGCGCCGCCGACCGAGCGCACCAGCGGCGGGTTTATTGCCGAAGGCTATGACGCCGCGCTTGACGAATTGCGCAGCATGGCCAGCCATTCGCGCCGCGCCATCGCCGCGCTGGAGGCGAAATACCGCGATGACACCGGCGTCGCGGCGCTGAAAATCCGCCACAACGGCGTGCTCGGCTATTTCATCGAAGTGCCTGCGCGTCATGCCGACCGGCTGATGGCGCCGGATTCCGGCTTTACCCATCGCCAGACGATGGCCGGCGCGGTGCGCTTCAACGCCTTGGCGCTGCACGAAGAGGCCGGCCGGATTGCCGAGGCCGGGGGCCATGCGCTTGCCGCCGAGGAAGCCCATTTCGAGGATCTTTCGGCCCGCGCCGTTGCCGCGCGCGAGGCGATTGCCCGCACCGCCGCCGCGCTCGCCCGCTTCGATGTGGCCGCAGGGCTTGCCGAGCGCGCGGCGGAAGGCGGCTGGTCCCTGCCGCGCGTGGTCGAAGAGCCGGTGCTCGACATCGTTGGAGGGCGCCATCCGGTGGTCGAGGCGGCGTTGGGCGTGCGCGGCGAACGCTTTGTCGCCAACGACTGCCGACTGGTTCCCGAAGACCGGCTGTGGCTCGTTGGCGGGCCCAACATGGGCGGTAAATCGACGTTTCTGCGGCAAAACGCGCTGATCGTGCTGCTGGCCCAGGCCGGGGGTTTCGTCCCCGCCGAGGCGGCGACGATCGGTGTGGTCGATCGGCTGTTCAGCCGCGTCGGCGCGAGCGACAATCTGGCGCGCGGGCGTTCGACATTCATGGTCGAAATGGTCGAGACCGCCGCAATTCTGGCGCAGGCGGGCCCGCGCAGCTTTGTCATTCTCGACGAAGTCGGGCGCGGGACATCGACGTATGACGGGCTGGCGCTGGCCTGGGCGGTGGTCGAGGCGGTGCATGAGGTCAATGCCTGCCGCTGCCTGTTTGCGACGCATTACCACGAACTGGCGCGGCTGGCCGAAAGCTGCGCCGCGCTGTCGCTGCACCATGTCCGCGCGCGTGAATGGAAAGGCGATCTCGTCTTGCTGCACGAACTCGCGCCGGGGCCTGCGGACAAGAGCTATGGCCTCGCGGTCGCCAAATTGGCGGGCGTGCCGCAGCCGGTGATCCGCCGCGCGCGTTCGGTGCTCGATCGGCTCGAAAAAGGGCGCTCGGCGACCGGGGGCCTTGCCGCCGGGCTCGACGATCTGCCGCTCTTTGCCGCCGCGATCGAGGCAGCGGAAGAAAAAGTCGATGCCTTGCGGGACAAGCTGAACACGCTCGACATCGACGCGCTGTCTCCGCGTGCCGCGCTCGACCTTCTTTATGAGCTCAAGCGCGAGGCCAACAGCTAGGCAAAAGCTTCCTTTTCGGGCATTCTTGCGCCGGGCAATTGGGACAAGACCGCGATGATCGGGCTAACCGCATACGCGCCATGGCGCGCTGCACTGCTGGCGCTTGCGCTGGCGGGGCCGGTTGCGGCCGAAACGGTGGCGCCGCGTATCGCATCTGCCGAACGGCAGCCTGAAATCGCGGTGGGCGCGGCGCGCGTGAAGGGGCTGGCGCTGGCCGGCGGGGTCAGCGCGTTTCTTGGCATTCCTTATGCCACGCCGCCGGTCGGCGATCGGCGCTGGCATGTTTCGACGCTGGCGCGCCTTCGTGGGCCGATCGATGCGACCCGCTTCGGGGCGGCCTGTCCGCAGGGCGAGGGGACCACTCTGTGGTATCGCAAGCTGGCCGTGGCCATGGGCAGCGATTCCGATGTCGTGCCGCCGCCGCCCCCCGGCGCGGAAAACTGCCTGTTTCTCAATATTTGGTCCCCCGCTGCGCCGCGCGCCAAGGCCGCAAAGGGCCTGCCGGTGATGGTCTGGGTCCATGGCGGATCGAACATCAGCGGCTATGGGCACGAGCCCGATTATCGCGGCGCGCGGCTGGCGGGCAAGGGCGTGATCGTCGTCACGCTCAACTATCGCCTCGGCGCGCTGGGCTTTTTTGCGCATCCGGCGATTGCCGATGTCAGCGCCGGGCGACAGGGGCTTTCCGATCAGATCACCGCGCTGCGCTGGGTTCAGGCCAACATTGCCGCGTTTGGCGGCGATCCCGCGCGTGTCACGCTGTTTGGCGAATCCGCCGGGGGCACAGACATCGTCGCGCTGATGCATATACCCGTGGCGCGCGGCCTGTTTGCCCGCGCGATCATCGAAAGCGGCTATTTGTCCGATGGTGCGCTGGCCACGCCTGCCGCCGCGACCCGCGCCGCGCTCGATCTCTATGGCCGCGATGTCAGCGCGGCCGCTCTCGCGCAACATTCGGCCCAGGAACTCGTGCGGGCAGAAGCCGAACGGCGCAAGGGACTGTTCGCTGCGCCGCTGGTCCCGGCAAAGCAGGCGTTTCGCGTGCCGCTGCTGATCGGCAGCAATGCCGACGAATTCCGCATGGATCTGCCCGCCGATCCGGCAACGCGCGGCGCGGGCGAAGCCTCGACGCTGCTCGGCATGGCCCATGCGGGGGATGCCGCGCATCTGTTGCAGCGCCTGTCAAACGACCCGGCGACCCGCGCCGATCTTTTGGCCAGCGCGCCGGTGTTCCATTGCCCGGCGGTGACGCTGGCCGGGGAAACCAGCGCCGCCGGACAGCCGACCTTCGTCTATCGCTTTGAGCGGGTTCGACCGGGGCACCATGGCTTTGGCGCCTATCACGGCGCGGAAATCCCCTATGTCTTCGGCACCGGGGCTGCCTGGCTGCCGAGCGAGCCGGTCGATCGCGCGCTGTCGGACGCGATCATGCGCTATTGGGTCAATTTCGCGAAGACCGGCGATCCCAACGGCGCCGGGCTGCCGGTCTGGCCGCGCTGGCCCGCCGCGACTGCCGATCCGGCGCAGATTCCAGTCATGCATCTTGGCGCCACGGTGCATGCCGCGCCGATCGCCGATCTTGCGCTTTGCCCCCTGATCAACGCGCCGCATTCGTGATACGGGGCCCCCATGCCACACGACCATCGCCCTGATCTGGTGCCGATGGCGGGCAGGAATGTCCTGTTCGTCATGGCCGCCGACGCCGAATATGGCCCGCATTTGCGCGCCCGTTTCAATCCGCTGTTTACCGGCGTCGGCCCGATCGAGGCGGCGATGAAGGGCGCCTTGGCCATGGGGACTTTGGCGCGCGCAGGACAACGCCCCGATCTGGTTGTCAGCCTCGGCTCGGCGGGATCGCAAGTCTGCCCGCTGGGGGACGTGTTTCAGGTCAAGAGCGTGTCATGGCGCGACATCGATGCCTCACCGTTCGGGTTCGCCAAGGGCGTGACGCCGTTCCTCGACCATCCGGTCGACATTCCGCTGGCAACCCCGCTGCCGATCGCTGCGGCACGGCTGTCGACCGGCGGCGATGTCCTGTCGGGCGATCGCTATGCGGCGATCGATGCCGACATGGTCGATATGGAAACTTTCGCGCTGGCGCGAGTCTGCGCGCTGTTCGACGTGCCGCTGATGGGCCTGCGCGGGATTTCCGACGGGCCCGAGCCGCCGACCGGGCTGCACGACTGGACCAATCTGCTGGGCCATCTCGACGAGGAACTGGCGAAGGCGGTGGACATGCTGCCGGACGCCCTGGCCCAATAAGCCCTCCCCCTGAAGGGCTGTGTCGTCCACACATCGGGTGATTTAACCTGTATCGCCCCCCGCGCGCGGCATTCAGGTTGCCGCCGAAGATCGACCTGAGTGAATAGGCAGGGCTTGGCGCAAGCCCGTCCATGCATTACGACATGGCATTGTTTTTTCAGAAATATCCGCTCGTCCTGAGCCTGTCGAAGGACTCGCACCGAGGCTTGCGCTGTGCACTGACCTGATCACCTGACGAACCGTTGCGCGCGTCCTTCGACAGGCTCAGGACGAGCGGACCTATTTGATTACCATGCATAAAATATGCGCAGTTGAGATATGGGGATCGGGTTGCCGCCCGGCGGAGGGGCTTTGTCAGGCGGTTGTCAGGTCTTGCGAATGCATCGGCGGAACGACCGGAATTGGCGGAACGCTGACATAGCCCTTACATCGTTCGTCATTCCCGCGAAGGCGGGAATCCAGAGTGAAGGCTCCACGGCATTGATTTTCGAATACCTTGTGTCCAGCCGGGCGGTTGCAACTGGATTCCAGCCTTCGCTGGAATGACGAAGGGTATGTCCGCAATTGGGGCGAAATTTGCCATTTGTCCTGCGGTGCATTCGCGAAAGACCTGTTCACCCCCTTTTGAGGGGGCGCCGCCTAAACCGTCAGAAACAACCCCGCCAGCGCCGCGCTCATCAGGTTGCTCAGGGCCCCGGCGATCAGCGCGCGCAGGCCGAGGCGGGCGATGGTCGGGCGCTGGTTGGGGGCGAGGCCGCCGGCGACGGCCATCTGGATCGCGATCGAGCTGAAATTGGCAAAGCCGCATAGCGCAAAGGTCACGATCGCCACGGTCTGCGCGCTCAGGCCCTTGATCGCGCCGAGGTCGATGAAGGCGACGAATTCGTTGAGCACGATCTTGGTGCCGAACATGCCGCCCGCGATTTCCGCCTCGTGCCAGTCGGGCGCGCCGAGCAGGCGGAAAACCGGGGCGAACACCGCGCCGATGATCTGTTGAAAGGCGAGGCCCGGATGCCCGATCAGCCCGCCCAGCCAGCCGAGCAGCCCGTTGGCCAGCGCCACCAATGCGACAAACGCCAGCACCATCGCGCCGACCGCAACCGCCAGCCGGACGCCGGTCTGCGCGCCTTGCGCTGCGGCCATGATCAGATTGGCCGGGCGCTCCTCGCCATGATCGGCTTCGGCGATGACCGGCTCATGCGGGTCTGGCAGTGGCGCGTCGCCTGCGATCCCGGGCGGGGCGGGCGGCTCGTCGGGATAGATCAGCTTTGCCATCAACACACCGCCCGGCGCCGACATGAATGCGGCGGCGACCAGATAGTCGATGCGAATGCCCATCGCCGCATAGGCCGCGAGGATGGTCCCCGCGACGCCCGCCATGCCCACGGTCATCACGGTAAACACCTGCGCCGGGGCAAGCGCGGCAAGATAAGGCCGGATCACCAGGGGCGATTCGCTTTGCCCGACAAAGATATTGGCCGCCGCGCACAAGGCTTCGACCCGGCTGATCCCGGTGATCGCTTCGAGCGCGCCGCCGATCCAGCGGATCACTTGCTGCATCACGCCAAGGTAATAGAGAATCGAGATCAGCGATGCGAAAAACACGATCGTCGGCAGCGCGGAAATGACGAAGCTGTGCCCCCCGATCTCCGGCGCGGCGAGCGGCCCGAACAGGAACGTGACCCCGGCGCGGGCATAGCCGAGCAGGCTTTCGACGCCATGCGCGGCGCCTTCGAGCGCGACTTTGCCCGGCGGAAAGCGCAGGACCAGCGCGGCGAACCCGGCCTGAAGCGCAAACGCGGGCAGCACGATGCGCAGCCGAATGGCGCGCCGATCATGCGACAGCGCCACCGCGAGCATGAGGATCAGCGCCATTCCGGCAAGACTGGAGGCGATGTGCATGGACGCGGGTGTGCTCCGGCGGCTGAACGGGGATCAAGGAACCAAACGGGTAAAGGCAATTTGGCACGCGGTCAAAATCCGCTATCGGCTTGTCATGCAAACCGTTCATTCGCCCGCTCCATCGCCCGCTATCGCCGTGCCGCGCTCGCTGTTTCTCTATGCGCTCGTCTATGGCGGGATGGCCGTGCTGGCGGGGGTGCTGGGGGCAAAGCTGGCCGATGTCGGGGTCTGGCCGGTGATCGGGCGGATGACCGTCGAAAGCGGGATATTCGCCTTTCTGTTGCTGATCGTGCTGTCGAGCGTGGTCAGCGAGCTGCACGGGGTGGCTGTGGCGCAGCGCATGGTGCGCTATGGCTTTGTCCCGTTGATCCTGTCGATGATCCTGATCCGCTCGGTGATCGATCTCGTGCCGCCCGCGCCGGTCTGGGCCTATCAGAAGGAATTCGCGCTGATTCTGGGGCAGGGCGCGCGGATGCAGTTTGCGGGCCTGTGTTCCTATGGCCTGTCGCAAACGCTCAATGTCCTGGTCTTTGCGCGGCTGGCGGGGCGCCTGCTGATGGTGCGCGCCTGGTTTGCCAGCCTGTTGAGCCAGATCGTCGATACGGTGATCTTCATCAGCCTGTCGTTCTGGGGCGTGGTGGGCGCTGATGGGCATCCGCTGCCGCTGGGCGTGATGATGGGCAGCCAGATCATTGCCAAGGTCGTTTTGTCGACGATCCTGGTTCCGGTGCTGGTGTGGCTTGGCGTGCGGCTCGGTCGCGTGCTCGATCGCGCCTGATTCGGTGAATCTGCGGCGCGAATTCATTTCCATTTCATCCGCAGTCGCGTAATGCCCGCGTCCATCATGGCTACGAATATCGACACCAGCGACGTCTATCGCCAGGCAATGCTCGACAAGGCGGAAACCCTGATCGAGGCATTGCCTTACCTGCAGCGCTATGCGGGCAAGACGTTCGTCGTGAAATACGGCGGACACGCGATGGGCGACCCCGCCGCGCAACAGGATTTCGCGCAGGACGTCGTGCTGATGAAAGCGATCGGGATCAACCCGGTGGTGGTTCACGGCGGCGGCCCGCAGATCGGCGCGATGCTGAAGAAACTCGGCATCGAATCGCGCTTTGTCGACGGGCTGCGCGTGACCGACGCGGTAACGGCGGAAATTGCCGAAATGGTCCTGTCGGGCCGGATCAACAAGGAACTGGTCAGCTGGATCGCCGCCGCCGGTGGCAAGGCGCTGGGCATTTCGGGCAAGGATGCGGGCCTGATCACGGCCACCAAAGTCGAAAAGGTGATCATCGATCCCGACAGCGGCGATGAATTGTCGGTCGATCTGGGCTTTGTCGGCGAACCGTCGGCGATCGACCCGACGATCATTCACACCGCCTGCGCTGCCGGGATGATCCCGGTGATCGCGCCGATCGGCGTGGGCGATGACGGGCATACCTATAACATCAATGCCGACACGATGGCCGGCGCGATCGCGGCAGAGCTGGGCGCGGCGCGGCTGTTCCTGCTGACCGATGTGCCGGGCGTGCTCGACAAGAACAAGTCGCTGCTGACCGATCTGACACCTGCGGACATCGCCCGACTGGCCGAAGACGGCACGATCAGCGGCGGAATGATTCCCAAGCTCGAAACGTGCGTCCACGCGGTCGAGGCCGGGTGCGAGGCGGCGGTTGTGCTTGATGGCCGCGTGCCGCATGCCATGTTGCTCGAAGTCTTTACTGCACGCGGCGCCGGAACGCTGATCCGCGCCTGATACGCCGCACCTGATTCGCCGCACCTGATTCGCCGCACCTGATTCGCCGCACCTGATTCGAAGGATTGCCCCCGTGCTGCTCTACACCCTTGTTCAGATGCTCGATTACCTGATCAGCGTGGTCAGCACGATCGTCATCGTCCAGTTCGTGCTGGGTCTGTTGATGGCGTTCAACGTCGTCAGCCCGCGCAATGAAGTCGTCCTGACGATCTATCGCGCGCTCAATGCGTTGCTCGAACCGGTTCTCGGGCCGATCCGGCGCGCGATGCCGCAGACCGGGGCGGTCGATTTTTCACCGCTGGTGCTGATTGTCGGGTTGCAACTGCTGTCGCTGCTGCTGCGCGGCCTGGCCATGTCGGGGTATTGAGCGCATGACTGCAGACGTGATTGACGGCAAGCTGTTTGCCGAAGGCCTGCGCGGTCGCATTGCCACGCTTGCCGCCGAATTTACCGCGCAAAGCGGGCGCAAGGCGGGGCTTGCCGTGGTTTTGGTCGGCGAAGATCCGGCCAGCCAGGTCTATGTCCGGTCCAAGGGCAAGGCGACGTTGGCCGCCGGCATGGCGAGCTTTGAACACCGCCTGCCTGCCGATACGCCCGAGGCGGAGCTGATCGCGCTGGTCGAGGCGCTCAATGCCGATCCGGCGGTCGACGGCATTCTCGTGCAATTGCCGCTGCCCGCGCATTGCGACGAACAGAAAGTCATCGCCACGATCAATCCCGACAAGGATGTCGACGGCTTTCACGTGACCAACGCCGGGCGGCTCGCAGTGGGGCAGCCGGGCTTTGTCCCCTGCACGCCGCTGGGCTGCCTGATGCTGCTCAAGGACCGGCTGGGCAGCCTGTCGGGCCTCGATGCGGTGGTGATCGGGCGGTCGAACATCGTCGGCAAGCCGATGGCGCAATTGCTGCTGGCGGCAAGCTGCACGGTAACCGTGGCGCATAGCCGCACGCGCAATCTGCCCGAAGTGGTCCGCCGCGCCGACATCGTCGTCGCCGCCGTCGGACGGCCCGAAATGGTCAAGGGCGACTGGATCAAGCCCGGCGCGACCGTGATCGATGTCGGCATCAACCGCGTCGCGGCGGCAGAGCCGGGCAAGACGCGGCTGGTCGGCGATGTCGATTTTGCCGGGGCGAGCGAAGTCGCGGGCGCGATCACCCCGGTTCCTGGCGGAGTCGGGCCGATGACGATTGCCGTGCTTTTGCGCAATGCGCTGGTCGCCGCGTTCCGCAATGCCGGGATCGCGCTGCCCGAGGGAACGATCTGATCCGCCGCATCCCTCCTTCGGTACTGGCGCTGGCCCTCGGGCTGGCGCCGACGCTGCTTGCCGCGCAATCCTCGCGCGGCGGACTGACCCCACGGGGCAATCCCAGCGCGCTGGTCGAAGCGGAAAGCACGCTGGCGCATCTGGCGCGCGACAAGGGGCCCAATGCCGCGCTGGCCGCCACGGCCGACGATAATGCCGAATTCGTCGCCCCGGCGCGCAGCCCGGCCAAGATATGGCTGAAAGCGCACGATGCGGCGCCATGGTTTGCCGGTCGCCAGACGGGCACGGTCTGGGCGTCGTGCGACGGGACTGCCGGGGTCAGCGCGGGGCTGTGGAACGGCGGCTGGTTCGCCGTGGTGTGGAAACGGCAGAAAAAGCTCGATTACAAGTGGTTGCTTGCCGATGCAGGGCCGCTGACGGTCATGCCCCCGGCGCCCGACTGGATTACCGGCAAGACGGCCGATTGCCCGGCGCGTATTCCCCGCGAAGAAGGTGCGCCTGATCGCAAGGCCGGCCCGCCGCCGCTGCGCCCGTTGCCCGCTGCCGTACCGCCGCCGGAAGCAGACAGCCGCGACGGTCGCTCCGACGATGGCTCGCTGGTCTGGCGCAGCACGGTTCTGCCCGATGGTTCGCACCGGCTTCATGCCTGGATCTATCAGGACGGCGCGATGCACGAAGTCATTGCGCGCTGAACTTTATTGCAGCGTCACGCGGCCATCGTCGCGGTCGCGGCGGCCGAAGAATTGCATGAGCTGGATCAGCAATTCGCAGCGCACGGCGAGCGAGTTGGCTTCGAGCAGGGCCTGTTTGGCGGCGATGTCGAACGGGGCGATTTGCGAGACGCCGTTGATCAGCGCGGCATCGTCAAGCTTGCTGACCGATTCCCAGTCGACCGCGTAGCCCTGCCTTGCGGCAAACTTGCGTGCCTCCTGCTCGAAACCGGCGCGCTCGATCGCGCTCAGCGCGGCCTCGCCATCGTCAGGGATCAGCTCTGCCTCGACCTGACGAAACGGCGTCGTCACATCGAGTTCGCGCAGCACGCGAAACCGGGCAATGCCTTGCAGCACCAGATTATAGCGCCCGTCGTCGTTCGTTTCGACATCGACGATCTTGCCGACACAGCCGATGCGATAGAGCGGCGCGCCTTCCTCGATGGTCTGCGGCTGGATCATCGCAATGCGCTGATCGCGCGCGAGGGCGTCGGAGACCATCGCGCGATAGCGCGGCTCGAAGATGTGCAACGGCAATTGCAGTCCGGGGAACAGCAGCGCCCCGGGCAGGGGAAAGATCGACAGCCGTTCCGTGGTCATCGCGCCGCCCATCCCGATTATCCGAACAGAACCGTCGACAGCTTGCGCCGTGTGGCGGCGACCCAGGGGTCTTCCAGCCCGATCGCTTCGAAGATCTGCAACAGGCGCGTGCGCGCCGCGCCTTCGTTCCAGGCGCGGTCCCTGGCCACCATGGCCAGCAGCACGCCCGCTGCGCCGTCGCGGTCGCCGCCGGCATAGAGCCCGTTGGCAAGCGCAAGCTGCGCATCGAAGTCTTCGGGATCGGCGGCGACGGCTGCGCGCAGGGCGATCAGCTCGCCCGCCTCCGGCGCATCCTCGGCCAGCGCGAGCGCGGCGCGGGGCTGGGCAAAGACCGGGTCTTCGGCAAGCTTGGGGTCGAGCGCGTCGAGCAGGGCAGCGGCCTCGTCCTTGTGCCCGGCGGCAAGCATCGCGCGAATCAGCCCGGCATGGGCATGCGCGTTGTCGGGCGCCAGTTCGATGATCTGGGCAAACACGTCGATCGCCTGTTCGGCATCACCCTGCGTCAACAAGTCTTCGCCCATCGTCAGGAGCGGGGCGATGTCCTGCGCGGGCGCATCGCCCGCTTCGACCGGGACTTGCGCCAGAATCTGGTCGAGAACCTGTTTCAGTTGCGATTCGGTGCGCGCGTTGGTCAGGTCGGCGACCGGCTGGCCGCGAAACATGGCATAGACCGTGGGGATCGAGCGCACCTGAAACTGCGCGGCGATGAACTGGTCTTCGTCGACATTGATCTTGGCCAGCACCACGCCCTTGTCGGCATATTCGGCGGCGACCTTTTCGAGCAAGGGAGTCAGGGCCTTGCACGGGCCGCACCATTCCGCCCAGAAATCGAGAATCACCAGCTTGGTCATCGAGGGTTCGACTACCGCCTGGCGGAATCGGTCGACCGCTTTCTGTTCTTCGAGATTGAGGCCAAGGCTTGCCACGCGCATGTCTCCGCAACGGGGGTGATCGGAAATAAGGTTTGATCCACCATGTGGGATCGCCGGCCCATTCGGCAAGGGCAAATGGCGCGAACGCGGGCTCGGCGCATGATTGTGCAAAGAAAGTGCATTTGGGGGGTTGCGCACCTGCGGGATCACCGTTATTGGCCCGCCTCACCCCAGCCGAACGGCGCATTTCCTAGGGAAAAGCAACGGTTCGGCGCAACGCACGAGCGGGCGTAGCTCAGGGGTAGAGCACAACCTTGCCAAGGTTGGGGTCGAGGGTTCGAATCCCTTCGCCCGCTCCAGTTGCCTTCAGTGTTGGGTCGTTGACGTAGTGTCCGACCCAACCTCACGGAACCCTCTGAGTCTTTTGTTGCGCTGCGCGGCAAGCCGCTTCGCTGTGCGGTTCGAATCCCTTCGCCCGCTCCAGTTGCCTTCGGTGTTGGGTCGTTGACGAGAAGTCCGACCCAGCCTTTCGGAACCCTCTGAGTCCTTTGTTGCGCTACGCGGCAAGCCGCTTCGCTGTGCGGTTCGAATCCCGAGCGCGTTCGCGCAGTGTTCGGTATTTCCCGGAGTTCGTGATCGCGCACTTTGTTCGGTGGTGTGGCCGGTTTATCTGGTGGGCCGCCGTGAGCGGGTCGCGAGTAATCATGTCCAAAGCCTGTCTCGTGTCGCTGTAAACGGCGTGTCACGACGGGCGTCGGTGCAGCGTGAGGTGCGGCGACAATTGGTCCATTTCTGCAATATTGGTGATTCATGAAGCGTGCAGAAACCGTGGGTTGGATTGGCATGTCGTTGTAACTAGCGCGAATTGCGACCCATTTGCGGCGGCGGGTTGCTTGACTTGGGCCGCTGTCGAGCGCCCTTTCCCGTTACGGAACAACGGGACGGTTGTCTGAAAAATATTGTTTTTCAACATCCTGGTGTGTCGTTTGGGATCACGCGAGCCGTCTGTGCAGGGCGCAGGCGGTCGGCAAGGCGACAGGTGCTGCCATCACACGGTATTTCGATTTCGACAGGGCCGATTGTCCGCCCGACGTGCTGACCGATCATGATGTCCTGATCATCGGCGGCGGGGCGGCCGGAATCGTCATGACTCGCGAATTGTCCGCGCGCGGTTTGCGCGTGTGTCTGGTCGAGAGCGGCGGCTTTGAGGAAACCGCTGCGCATGAGGCGCTCAACGCGGTTGAGGCGACGGGGACGCTCGGCGATCAGGCGGTGCGCCGCGCAAGGCAGGACTGGCATGCGCCGCAGATGCGCTTCTGGTCTGCCGAAGGGCAGCAGTTTGGCGTGCGCAACCGGGTGCTGGGCGGATCGACTGTGGCCTGGGCGGGCAAAGTTGCGCCGTTTGCGCCTGCGGATTTCGCGCGCCGGGCCTGGCTGGCGGAAACCGGCTGGCCGATTGCGCACGGGGATCTGGCGCCTTTCGTCGATCGCGCCGCGCAGCATCTCGAACTCGGGCCCTTGTTGAACGAAGCGGCCTGCGAGGCGGACCGCAACGCCGTGCGCCCCGAAGGCGTGGCGCGGATGGCGGCATTCGATTCGCATTTCTGGCAATTTGCGCGGTCGCGCCGCAAAGTGACCGACGTGACGCGCATGGGCGATGATTTGCGTCATGACGACCTTGCCGGGGTGACCGTGGTGACGAACGCCACGGCGGCGCGGGTGCGGGTTGCACAGGGGCGGCTGGATGGCGTGGAATGCCTGTCGTCGCTCGGCAGCGGACGGCGCGCGGTCTTGTCTGCCAGGCGCGTGGTGCTGGCCGCCGGGGCGATCGAGAATGCGCGCTTGCTGCTGCTGTCGGAACTGGACCGACCGGGGGCGGCCGGGGGGCAAGGCCTGCCCGCGATCGGCCGATACCTGATGGACCATCCGACAGTCCGGATCGGCACGATCGAGGGGGCGGGCTGCGCGGCGGCGGCGCGGTTGATGGGCTTTTTCCCGCTGCGGCGGGGGCATCGCATCTATATGTATTCGCATGGTCTGGCGCTGCGCCCGGATTGCCAGGAGCGCGAGCGCCTGCCGAACATGGCGGCCTTTGCCGCAGTCGAACTGTCGCGCGACGATCCGGTCGCCGCGTTCGGGCGTCTTTTGCGCGGTCGCAGCGGGCAGGTTTGGGCCGACTTGCGCGTCGTGCTGGGCAATGGCGCGACGATCGCTTCGGCGCTGGGGCGCAAGCTGCTCGAAAGCCCGCGCGTGCCCGATGCGTTCAAGCGTGTCGTGGTCGATGCGGCGGTGTGGATCAACGCCGATTTTGTCGCGCGCGACTATCTCGCGCAAGGCGGCAGTCGTAAGCTCGATCGCCTGCATCTCGAACTGATTGCCGAGCAGGGTGCCGACCCGGCCAACCGGGTTACGCTTGCGCGTGAGTGCGATCCGCTCGGCCTGCCCCGCGCCAGCATCCGGTGGGAGCCGGGCGCGGCGAGCGCAGAGGCCATGATGAAGGGCGCCCACCTCCTGATCGCGGATTTGCGCCGCGCCGGGATTACCGGATTCGTTCCGATCGACGCCGTCGCGCAACGGGCGAGCAATCGGCTGGTGCTGCGCGATATGGCGCATACCGCGGGAACCACGCGGATGGGCTGCGATCCGGCGCTGAGCGTGGTCGATCCCGATTGCCAGGTCCATGGCATCGCCGGGCTTCACATTGCCGGCGCATCGGTCTTTCCAACCATCGGCCATGCCAATCCGACGCTGATGATCCTGGCCATGGCGATCCGCCTGGCCGATCACATCGCGGCGCACCCTGAGCCGGTCGCGGCCTCGCTGTCGGGCGATGTCCTGGCGTCCGATACGGAGCCGGTTGCCGGACCGATCGCGCCGAATGCGGGCTTTATGCTGACCGAAAAGGAGGCGGTTTCTGCATCGCAAGAGGGTGTAATCGATCCGGCCGGGCGGGTCTTGGCAAAAGAGGAAAAGTCGTTTATTGATGCAACGTAACGAAATCAGGATGAATGCAATTGATTTATTTGTTTGCAATGAATTGTAATTCACCTGAAATTGCGTTTACCAGTCATATAGAATTGTTAAAAACGGTTATGACCTATGGTGGCGGTCATGACCAAAGCAACCGTCGCCAGCGCAGCCAGCTTCGTCGCCTCGATCGGTATCGATGCCGAGATCGATTATACCGACGGCAAATATGCCAATATCCAGAACGTCCTGGCTGACCTGAAATATATAGGGGTCAGCCTCATCCGCACGGCAGCCTATTGGACAGGAATGCAGGGGCAGGCGGCCTATAATCTCGCCGCCAGCAGCGGCATCCGCTTTGACATGCTGCTTTATACCAACAACACCCCGGCCAACAGCGTGACACAGATGGCCAATTTCGCCGCCGCGCATCCCGGCGCGCTGGCCGCGATCGAGGGGCCCAACGAAATCAACAATTTCGGGGCGAGCTACAACGGCCTGACCGGGGCCCCGGCGGCGATCGCGTTTCAAAATGCTCTTTATGCCGATGTCGGGGCCAGTTCGGTGCTGCACGGCACCACGGTCTACAGCTACACGATGAATGCGGGCGCCTCGTCGACCACGGGCTACGATTATGCCGCGATCCATCCTTATGCGAACAATGGCGCCGCGCCGCTGGCCTATCTGAAAAGCAATCTGGCCTCGATCCCGTCGGGCAAGCCTTTCGTGGCGACCGAATCCGGCTATTCGACTTTGCCCGGCGTATCGGGCGGCGTCGATGCCCATGTTCAGGCAATCTATGATCTCGACATGATTTTCGATGCCAAGTCGGCGGGCGCGGCGACGGTGATCCTTTATGAATTGCTCGATGCCTATCCCGACGCGACGAATACGAACACCGGCAATCACTATGGCCTGTTCAATTACAGCAATGCGGCCAAACCGGCTGCCGTCGCGCTGCACGATCTGACGACAATCCTGGGCGGCGGGCCATCGTCCTTTACGCCGGGGTCCGTGTCCTACACGATCGGCGGCGCGGACAAGACGACCAATTCGCTGGCGCTGCAAAAGGCGACCAACGTTTTCGACGTGGTGATCTGGGACGAACAGACCATCTGGAACAACACCACGCACAGCGAAATCGCGCCGGTTACCCACTCCGACACCATTCGCTTTGCCAATGTGCAGGCAACGATCGCGGTCTATGATCCGATTTCGGGCACGACGCCGATCGCGGTCTATCACAATGTTGCGTCGATCACGCTGGCGGTCGGCGCCGATCCGTTGATCGTCGAGGCCACGCACTTGGCGACGACGGCCTCTGCGGCCAAGGCAAGCGCTTCGAAAACGATCGAGGCTGTCGCGTCAGGCATGGTGATCGTCGGCGCGAAGGGCGATGTGATCAAGGCCGGCGGCAATGACGATACCTTTGTCTTTCACAAGGGGTTTGGAAACGAAACGATCGACGGTTTCCTGCCCAGCCCGGCCTCGGGCGACGTGATCCAGTTCGACAAGAGCCTGTTTGCCAATTTTGCTGCGCTCGAAGGCGCGATGCAGCAATCGGGCAGCAATGTGGTGATCACCTATGACGCGCATGATCATCTGGTGCTCGACCATGTCAGCATGAGCCAGCTTTCCTCTGCCAATTTCATGTTCGTGTAACGCTTTTCCCGACTGTCATCATTCCGACACGCAAGCGCGCCCTTGATGGGGCGCAGGGTTTGCCTGGGATGAAAGGGGGCGCAGGCGTGGCGGCGGTTTCGGATTTGGGGCCCGATGGAACGATCGGGCAGGACCGGGGGTGGGGCGCGGATGCCGACCTGCCGGCGATTCCGCTGCGCTGGCTGGCCCTGATGGTCGCCGCCGTGGCCATTCTGGCGACGTATTACGAAACTGACGTGATCGGCGAAATCGCCGATCTGCTCATCCGCCAGCGCGGATTTACGCAAGGCCATATCGGCAGCCTGAATGCCGCGATCTATTGGCCCAATGTCGTGCTGGCGCTGGTCGGCGGGGTTTTGATCGACCGCCATGGTGCGGCGCGGATTGCGCTGTGGACCGCCGCGATCGGGGTGGTCGGCGCCTGTCTGACCGCGATCGGTACGCCCTATTGGGTGATGTGGCTGGGGCGGCTGATTTTCGGGATAGCCGAAGGGGCGATTTTCATGGCGCTGGTTGCAGGGCTGGCCTTGTGGTTTCCGCGCAGCGGGATTGCGTTGGCCACGGGGCTGTTCCTGTCGCTGGCGCGGGTCGGATCGTTTTTGTGCAACACGTCGTCGACCTGGGCGCGGCCGCTTTATGATGCCGGATGGCAGCCGCCCTTGTGGCTGGGGGCGGGGATTACCGGGCTGGGCCTGGCGGCGGCGCTGGTGTTTTACGCGCTCGAACCGGGCCGCCCGGCTCTGCCGGTGTCGGCACGGGCTGCGCCGGCGACGCCGCGCGGGTTGGCGCGGCTGCGGTTCGACGCGGCGTTCTGGTACATCCTGGGTCTCCATGTCCTTTATGCGGCGGTGTTCTTTCCCTTTCGCCAGACCTATGCGGTCGAATATTTTCAGCATGCCAAGCACTTGTCGCTACAGGCGGCAGGCCAGGTCAATTCGGGGGTGTTTGCCGCCGCGATTTTTGCCACGCCGCTGTTCGGCGTGATGGCCGACCGTTTTGGCAACCGGGCGATGATGCTGGTGTTCGGCACGCTGCTCTTGCCGGTCACGCTGGCGGTGCTGGGGCTGACCAATATCAATCCGTGGATTTCGACCGTGCTGATGGGGATCAGCTGGGGTCTGGTGCCGGCGGTGATCTGGCCGGCGACGACGATGATCGTGCCGCGCGAACGACTGGGCACGGCGCTTGGCCTGATCACCTTGATTCAATCGCTGGGGATCGCCGCGTCGAATCTTGTTGCCGGGGCGCTGGCCGATCGCGCGGGGGCGGGGCCTGCGCATCCGCAAGGCTATGACGTGATCCTCCTGTTCTTTGGCGCGATCAGCCTCGCTGCACTGGCGTCGGTGTTTATGCTCTGGCGGCACGAGACCGGGCCCTGTGGCCATGGCCTGGAAACGCCCGGCGGCTGACGTCGCCCGCCGCCGATCCCGATTTTACATCGTTTTAAGGAGTCGATGATAAGAATACGGCCTGTGAAATCCGGGTGAACAGGCAGATGCAATTGGGGCGGCACAATCGAGGGCAAGGACGGTGGGCCCGTCAATGCATTGCCGCGCTTCGATGCGATCGCAGCGGCGCTGCGGCGATCGAATTTGCCCTGATCATGCCCGCGTTCATCGCGCTTCTCGTCGCCATCCTGCAAACGGCGTTGACCTATATGGCGCAAGAGGGGCTGGAAACGGCGGCTGAGGCCGCTGCGCGCATGTTGCTGACCGGGCAGGCGCAAAGCTTTCAGTCCACCAGTGTGTCCAACCCGGGCATGACCGGCGCGCAGTTTCAGCAGGCGATCTGCGGCACATTGACTTATACGCCGTCCGGTTCCAGCTCGGCTGTGGCGTTCGGGAATGGCAGCCTTCTGCCGCCGTTTCTCAGTTGCAATCAGTTGACTGCGGTCGTTACCACGGCGGGAAGCTTCGGCAGCACGTCGGCCAGCAGTTTCAGCACGACGGCCAACACGGCGCCGACGTTCACGTTCGACACCACCGGCACTTTGACCAACAACGGCAGCGGCACTGCCAACGGCACGGTTTACGGCACCGGCGTTACCAGCACGGTGGGCGGGCAGGGCAATATCATCGTGGTGCAACTGGTGTATCTGTGGCCCACGCTGACCAGCCTGCTCGGCTTTAACATCAGCAGCAATATCGCCAACGATCCCAACAGTTACCGCGAACTCGTGGCGACCCAGGTGATCGTGACGGAAAGCTACTCGTGTCCGACCGGGACGACGATATGCTGAAAAGACTGCTGCGCGACAAGGGTGGCTATGCGCTGGTGGAATTTGCCATCGTCCTGCCGTTCATGCTGGTGCTCTATCTCGGCGGCTATGTCATGTCCGACATGATTGCCTGCAATCGCAAAGTCACGCTGGCCACGCGCGCGCTGGCCGACATGACCAGTCGCGCCTTTTCGCCGACGCTGGTTGCCGCATCACCGTCGACCACTTCGGCCACGGCCTTCCTCAATGCCGCTGCCGTGGTAATGACGCCGTACGGTGTGGCCAATGCCACAGAGCAGATTTCGTTGCTGCGGATTTGCGACCAGAACAACGCTTATGTCGTGTGGACACAGGCGCAGACCCAGACGCCCGCGCAAATCGCTTCGAACACGGCGACGGCCGCCACATCGACTTTGACGGCGGGGACGTTGCCCTCGGTTGCCACGCAATCGGCGAACAGCGTGGTGGCATTGCCCAGCGGATTTGTCGCGGCGGGGTCGCCGCTGATTCCGGCGTCTCCCGATGGTTCGGATGTTTGTACCAACTATGCGCCAGGCACATCGACCGTCACGCAAGTCGGCACTGCCGGTGCCTATGTGTGGGTTGCGACGATCAATTACACCTACACACCTGCTGTGGCCTACAGTTCTTTTTCTGCCACGAAATTTACAGATACCATTTACATGAGCCCAAGGCTCAACTAGGTCTTGTCATGATACAAAACCCATTCTGCCCAGGTATTATTGCACGGATCGATGGATTCGTCCGTCGCCTATGGGCGGATCCGCAGGGCAATGTTGTGGTCATCCTGATCGTTGGCTTGATTCCGATCATGATCGCGATCGGATTCGGGGTCGACTATGCGCGCGCGGAAATGATCCAGACCCAGCTCAATGCAGCGGCGGATGCCGCCGCGCTGGCCACGGTCGACCCCACCATGCTGTGCCAGACAAGCGCCAACGCGCAGGCGGCGGCTACGGCGCTGTTCAATTCGCAGGCATCCAGTTGGCAGGGCACGGTGACGTTTGCGTCTGGCTATCCTCAGGTCTCGATCACGCCTGTCAGCACGAGCGCAAACTGTTCCGGCACACTGCGCACGACCACGGTTACCTACAATGCCTCGGTCAACACGGTGTTCAGCTCTCTCATCGGAATCAACACGCTGGCGATCACGGGGTCTTCGACCGCCAACGCGTCGCAGCCGCCGAACATCAATTTCTTCATCGCGGTCGATACCTCGCCCTCGATGCTGATCCCCTCGACCACGGCCGGGATCAGCCTGCTGCAAGGTGCGACCAGCAACTGCGCCTTTGCTTGCCACGTGCAAACCCCGCCCAACACGACCAACACGCCGAGGGTGAAGGTGGGCAGTACCACGTATTATATCTACGTTCCCAGCGCACCCTATAGCTCGGCTGCCGGAAGCAATCAGACTTATATGCTTTGTACCGCTATCGCTAGCGGGAATAAAACCTGCAGTGGCAAATATTATGATAAGGCCGGAAATGTTGTTACAGCCCCGTCATCAGGGTATGTTGCGGACGGATATTGGATAACGCAGAACTACGGCCTGGTATATGGTGGAACGACATCAACCATCGATTTGCGTATCAACGATGCATCTTCCGCAGTGCAGGATTTGATCCCATACGCCTATAACATGTCACAACAATACAAGACGACTTATGGCTTTCAGATGTTCCGGTTTGGCTATCAGGGGCTGGGCAGCAGCACATCGGTCATTCCTGTTTCGCCGTTGAGCACGATGACCACGTTGACGTCTTCGAACTACAACACAATCAGCGTGCCGAATCTTGGCGATAGTTCCAATGTGGATTTCTGGGTCGCGAACTCGCAGCCGACCTCGTCAGTCACCTTGACCTATGACTGGGCCTCCGATTTTACCCACATGTTCAACACGCTGTACAACACCATGCCGGCAGGGGGATCGGGCGCGGTCGGGGCCAATCCGCAAGAAGTCCTGTTGCTGATCACCGACGGGATGGTGGATGAATACAATTCCGGCAGCAACGCCGAAGGCATTTCCACCCTGGCTCGCGGTCCGCTGACGGCGGCAGACATTGCCTTGTGCGCGAAAATCAAGGCCCAGAACATTCAGATCGCGGTGCTCTATACCCAATATCTCCCGTCGGCGATCTCTTCGGGATATTCCTATGAATATAACCAAATCTCTCCCACCGACACGCTGGTGCCCGCATTGAAGCAATGCGCTTCGACCAATTCGGCCGGACAGGCCCTGTTCTATCAGGTATCGACCGACCAAAGCATCACGGCGGCCTTGCAGGCGCTGTTTACCATCACCGTGCAAAGCGCGCGTCTGGTGCAATAATACCAGGTGCATTGATCAGAACGTATCAAGCCCCTCCCCTGAAGGGGAGGGGGGAAGAGTCGCCATCACCGCACCTTCGTATAAGGGGGCTCTTGCGGATGGGCTTGACCTGACGCAAACGCAAAGGCGGTGCAGGCTGCTATCGCGACAGGCACTCTATTTCCCTGTCTGTCGCGAGATCCCCCCCAATGCCCCAGACGCCGGACATGATCGAAAACCGCACATTCGACGAGATCGCCACAGGCGACAGCGCCAGTGTGTCGCGCACGTTGACCGCCGCCGACATCACGCTGTTTGCAACGGTTTCGGGCGACGTCAATCCGGCGCACCTCGATGCCGAATTTGCCTCGCATGACATGTTTCACCGGGTCATCGCGCATGGCATGTGGGGGGCGGGGCTGATTTCGGCTGTGCTCGGCACAAAGCTGCCCGGGCCGGGCACGATCTACCTTTCGCAAAGCCTGAAATTCACCGCGCCCGTCGGAATCGGCGACACGGTGACCGCCAGCGTGACGGTGACCGCGCGCGATGTGGCGCGTCGCCGCCTGACGCTCGATTGCCGCTGCACCAATCAGCAGGGGCGCGACGTGATCACGGGCGTGGCCGAAGTGATCGCGCCCGATGAAAAAGTGCGCCGCCCGCGCATCGCGCTGCCCGATGTGCATATCGCCGCCAATCCCTGCCACGAACGCCTGCTGGCGGCGGCCAGGGGCGGCGCGGCAGTGCCCACGGCGGTCGTCCATCCGTGCAGCGCGGCGGCGATCGAAGCCGCGGTCGAAGCGGCGGAGGCGGGCATGATCGTGCCGCTGCTGGTCGGGCCCGAAGCGAAAATCCGCGCCGCAGCGGTCGAAGCCGGGTGCGACATCACCCCCTATCGCCTGGTCGCCACCGCGCACAGCCACGATTCGGCAGCCAGGGCCGTGGCGCTGGTGCGCGAAGGGCAGGCGGCGATGCTGATGAAGGGATCGCTGCATACTGACGAGCTGATGGCCGCGGTCGTCGCGCATGACAGCGGTCTGCGCACCGGTCGGCGGATCAGCCATGTCTTTGTCATGCAGCTTGACGGGCGCGAACAGCCGCTGCTGATTACCGATGCCGCAATCAATATCGAGCCGACGATCGAGGAAAAGGCGGACATCGTCGCCAATGCCATCGATCTGGCGCACGTGCTGGGCCTGCCCGAGCCGAAAGTGGCAATCCTGGCGGCGGTGGAGACGATCAACCCGGCGATGCGCGCGACGATGGATGCCGCCGCCTTGTGCAAGATGGCCGACCGGGGGCAGATCAGCGGCGGCATTCTCGATGGCCCGCTGGCCTTTGACAATGCGATCAGCGAGGCGGCGGCCCGCGAAAAGGGCATTGTCTCGCCCGTTGCGGGGCATGCCGACATTCTGGTCGTGCCCAATCTCGAAGCGGGCAACATGCTGGCCAAACAGCTTACGTTTCTGGGTGATGCCGATGCCGCCGGGGTCGTGCTCGGTGCGCGGGTTCCGATCATCCTGACCAGCCGGGCCGACAGCCAGCGCACCCGTGCGGCTTCGGTAGCGGTGGCGATCATGCTGGTGCGCGCCTGGGGCGTGCCGGGGCAGGCGCCGGGGCCATTGCTGCCCGGCCAGATTTCGCCTGAATCCGCTTCGCCCGATCAGCCTTTCGGGGCCGGGCAGTGACCCGCGCGCTGGTCAGCCTCAACGCCGGATCGTCGAGCATCAAGTTCGGGCTCTATCGGCTCGATGACGCAGGTCATCCGCATCACGCCGCCGGGGGCAAGATCGAGGGCATTGGCACGGCGCCGCATTTGGCCGCGCGCGCAGATGACGGTTCGCTCGCGGTCGACCGGCGCTGGGCCGACGGCGCGGCGATGACTCACGAAGACTTGCTGGGCGAACTGATCGCCTGGGCGCAAGGGCATCTTGGCGATAACCGGATCGTCGGTGTTGGTCACCGTGTCGTCCATGGCGGTACGGATTTTGCGAGCCCGGTGCGGATCCAGGGCACCGTGATGGACCGCCTCGGTGCGCTGTCGGAACTGGCTCCGCTGCATCAGCCGCACAACCTTGCCGCGATCCGCGCCATGACGAAACTCATGCCCGATGTGCCGCAAGTGGCCTGTTTCGACACCGCATTTCATCGCGGGCGCGCCGACGAGACCACGCGCTTTGCCCTGCCGCGCGCATATCATGATCGCGGGCTGGTGCGTTATGGGTTTCACGGGCTGTCTTATGCCTTCATCGCGCGCGAACTGGCGCGCACGGCGCCCGAACTGGCCGCCGGGCGCCTCGTCGTCGGCCATCTGGGCAACGGGGCCAGCCTGTGCGCGATGCGCGGCGGCAAGAGCGTCGATACGACGATGGGCTTTACCGCGCTCGACGGGCTGGTGATGGGCACGCGTTGCGGCACGCTCGATGCCGGATTGGTGCTGCACCTGATCATGCACGAGGGGATGAGTGCCGAGGCGGTCGAAACCTTGCTCTATCAGCAATCGGGGCTGCTCGGCGTATCGGGGCTGTCGAGCGACATGCGCGCGCTCCATGCCAGTGATGGCGAAGCGGCGCGCCAGGCGGTCACCTTGTTTGTCGCGCGGGCTGCGCGCGAAATTGCGGCGCTTTGTACCAGCATGGGCGGGATCGATGCCCTGGTGTTTACCGCCGGGATCGGGGAAAACGATCCGGTGATCCGCAGCCTGATCTGCGAACGGCTGGGCTTCCTCGGCCTGACGCTCGATCCGGCGGCCAACGCGGCGAACGCGCGCACGATCAGCGCGGGCGACAGCCGCATAGCGATCATGGTCGTGCCCACCGACGAAGAACGGATGATCGCGCTCGATACGGTGGCCTGTCTCGGGCTTTAGGGAGCCTCTGATTCAGTCCCTTTCGCAAGAATCACGTTTTGCTCTGGCTTGCCAAGCTCCCCACCTCGTCATTCCCGCCTTCTCGGGAATGACGAGGTGGGGTGGGTCTGATGCTGATTGGACCTAATCAGAGGTTCCCTAACCCTTGCGCGCGGCGTCGACGGCTTCCTGCAGCTTGTCCTTGCCGACTGCGCCGGGAATGATCTGCCCGCCGATGGCAAAGGCCGGGGTGCCGTTGATCCCCAATTGATGCGCATAAGCGAGGTTGTGCTCGATTTCCTGCTGCACGTCCGGGCGATCGGCAAAGGTGCGCGCGGCATCGAGATTGAGCCCGGCCCTGGTCGCGGCGGCGGCAATGCTCGCTGTATCGGGGCGCGCACCGGCAAACATCGCCGCATGATAGGCGGCATATTTGCCCTGCGCGGCGGCGGCGAGCGCCATCTTGGCTGCGGGCAGGCTTTCGGGCGCGATGATCGGCAATTCGCGCAGCACGACTTTGAGATCGGGATTGGCGGCGATCAGCGCATTGATGTCGGCGACGCTGCCCCGGCAATAGGTGCAGGCGAAATCGCTGAATTCGACCAGCGTCACTTTGCCTGCCGGATTGCCCAGAACAGCGCCGGGAAACGGGGTTTCGAGCGCGGCGCGCACGGGCTTCAGCCGGTCGGCATTCTCGCGCGCCTGCAGCCGGTCCATCGCTTCGGGCAGAATTTCGGGGTGTTCGAGAATGGTGGCGCGCACCAGCGCCTCGATCGCGGCACGCTTGGCCGGGCCGATCCCGGCGTGCGCCAACTGGGCGGAAACCGCATCGTCGCCCGCGCGTTCGCGAGAGGCGCGATACCAGCCGAACGAACCGGCGGCGAGGGCGGCAAGGGCGAGCGCCATGGCCACAAGGCGAGAGCGGGGTGAAAGCTGCATGGGGGGGCTCTACTTCTTCTTGCGCTTGCGCTCAATCATCGCGCGCGAACTCATTGCGATGTCTTGCGCGCGCAGCCAGTCGGGCGATCCTTTGGGCAGCGCGGCTTCGGCGGCTTCGGCATTGCGCATGGCCTCGGCAAAGTGCAGCTCCATCTGCTGCTGCTCGGCGCTGGCGAGGCGTGCGCGCGGCGTATCGCCTTCGGCTTCATAGACCACGCCCAGTTCGTACCAGGCAAAGGGGTTGTCATGATCCCTGGCCACGGCTGCCTTGAGCACGCGCAATGCCTCGGCGAAATTGGCGCGGTCTTCGGTTGCAAGCAAGGCGTGGCCAAACGTCGTGGCGATCAGCGGTTGATTGCGCGTCAGCGCGACCGCGCGGCGCAGCGGGGGAATCGCATCGAGCGGGCGGCCGGATTCGAGCAGAACCTGGCCCTTGAGCTCCAGCGCATAAGGATCGTCGGGTTCCTGATCGAGAATGGCGTCGGTTTCGGCCAGCGCTTTGTCCATGAACGCCTGCTTGTGATAGGCATAGGCGCGAGCATAATGCGCGGGCACATCGTTCAGATATTCGGGATAGGCGGTCAGCGTCTGCTCCGGCTCGGCCAGATAGCCATAGAGCTTGGCCTTCACGCGCAGAAAGCGGCGCTGCAGATCGGGGTTTTCGGGCCGGGGCCAGGCCGGATCATGCTCGAACGAATCCTTGAGCGTGGCCAGCCGGTCGGCGGTCATCGGGTGCGTGCTGTAAAACTCGGAATCGGCCGTGCGGTGAAAGCCATAGCGGAATTCCATGTTCTGCAGCTTTTCGAAAAAGCTGACCGAGCCGCGCCCGGAAATCCCGGCGCCGGACAGGAATTTGACGCTGGCGGCGTCTGCGGTCGCTTCCTGCGCGCGGCTGAAGGCAAGGTATTTGCCCATCGCGGCCTGTTCGCCGGCCATGAAGATGCCCATGCCCGCTTCGGGGGCGCCCGCCGCCGCCGCCGCCGCGCCGAGCAGCAACGACAGAAGCGTGATGCCCATCGCCGGGCGGGTGCCTTCGCCGCTGCGGATGACATGGCCGCCGACGATATGGCCCAATTCGTGCGCAAACACGCCCTGGACTTCCTCGGCATGTTCTGCCGCGCCGATCAGGCCCGAATTCATGTAGACGGTCTGCCCGCCGGCCACGAAGGCATTGATTTCGCCGTCATTGAGCAGGACGACATCGACATTTTTCGGATCGAGCCCGGCGGCTGTGATGATCGGCGCCGACATGTCGCGGAAAAACGCTTCGGTTTCGGCATCGCGCAGCACTTCCTGCGCATGGGCATCGCCCCCGCCGAGCAAGCCCCCCCCGAGCACGGTTGTTGCCAGCGCGATCGCCGTCGCGGCGTTGGAAATGAGCTTGCGGACCACGCCCCGTACTATGGCCCGACAGCCTGAACGGGCGGTGAAGCGTGCGCGGTGACGCGCGCGAGAAAACCCAGAACATGGGCAAGCGGGCGTCGATCGCGGGCAAAGGGGCGGGCAAAACGCATGATCAGCCCTTCATGGCCGACGCCTTCGATGAGGTGGGTTTCGCTGGTCGCGCCGCAACTGGCCAGCGCGCGGGCGAGCGCGATCGAATGGCGTGGGCGGACCCGCACGTCATCGGCACCGTGGAGCAACAGCAGCGGGGGCGCATCGCCGCGCACATGGGTCAGCGGCTGCGTCTCGGCGAGCGGCTCGTGATGGCCAAATGTGGCGATCGTGGCGTTATCGTCGAGCGGCAGAAAATCATACGGCCCGGCAAGCCCGACGATACCGCGCAGCGCATGCGGGGGCAGCCCGCTGGCGACATGCCAGCGCGGATCGAGCGCGAGCATGACCGCGTTGTAGGCGCCGGCGGAATGGCCCATCAGCACGACCCGCGCGGCATCGCCGCCGTGCGCTGCGGCATGCGCGGCGATCCAGGCCATCGCCGCCGCGCCGTCTTCGAGCATGGCGGGATAGCGCCCTTCGGGATGAAGCCGGTATCCGGCAAGCACGACGGCATGGCCATGAGGCGCCAGCCTGCGCGCGATAAAGCGATAATCGTGGGGGGCGCCGCTCGTCCAGCCACCGCCATGAATGAACATCACGATCGGCAAGGCGCGGCCGGTCACCGCCGGATCGAGCGTCGGATCGGTCGGGACGAACATCTGCAACCGCTGTGCCGGATCGGGCCCGAATTGTGTCGCACCGGCCAGCCTGATCGCACCATCGCCCCCCGCCAGCAGGCGATCGGTCGAATCGAGCAGGCCGACGCCGCCGCGCGACGTTGCCGCGCCGATCCCGACAAGGCCGACCCCGCCGAGCAACAGGAACCCGAGGCCGGTCAGACCCTGCGGGCTCACGACGCGTCACGATGCGGCTTGGCCGTCAGGCGGCGTGGTCGAACGTGGGGCGGTTGAACGTGGGGCGGCATTGCCGCCAGGCTAGCCCACAAGGCGGGCATTGTCGACGTGTCCGGCGAAGCGCGATGGAACTGATGCAGCTGAGGCCTTCCGCACGTCAAAAGGTCCGTTCAGTCGGTGCGCTCATCCGAAAAGTGGCGCGTCACGCGGGCGAGCAGCGCGGCGTCGTCGCTGATCTCGCCGATCATCGTCGGATCGCCGCCGGGCTGGCGGCGGACCATGACCAGCGCGAATTCGGCGCCGTCGCGCGGCAATTCGGCCAGCGGTCGGACGGGCAGGGCGCGCGCTGTCGCCTGCCATGCCTTGCGCCCAACGGCGGCGCGATCCTCGCCCCGGCGCGCGGCGCGTTCGCGTGCGATGATCGCCTTGATCCCGCCCGGTGCCCGCGTCAGAAATTCGGTGAGTTCGCCTTTGCCAAGGCCGATGCGGCGGGCATGGCCGAGCACGGTCGCGTATTCGGTCAGCCGTGTCTTGTCGTAATCGGCGCCGAATACCAGCTTGACCAGCGGGATCAGCGGTGCGCGTTCCTGCAGGCGCAGACCGGCTTCGGCCACCAGTCGCGCATAGTCTCCGGGCGCGCTGTCGGCCTCCAGCGCGAAATCCCACGCGCGGCTGATCGCGCCATAAAGCGACTGACGCGTGCGGTCTTCGCTGGCCAGCGCGCGCAAGGCGCAGGCGCGCGCCTTTTCAAGCCATTCGGCCAGAGTGTGCGGCTCGGCATTTGCCGGGGCATGCGCCTCGGCGGAGATGAACGGTGACAGATCGAGCGGGGTATCGGGTTCGTCGGTCCACGCCGTGTCCGCCGTAGTCGCGGTAGGGCCGTCGGCCCAGGTTCCCGAAGTCCACTGATCGCGGTCCGGCTCGTCGCTGGACCAGACCGTGCGCGGCTTTGCCGGCGATGACAGGGCGGCTGAAACGGGCGCGTGTGCCCCTGGCGTGCGTCGCGGCACCACCGGCGTATCGCCGAGCGCCTGACCGATTTCGAGCATCAGTTCGTCGGTGGTGCGCTGGTCGGCGAGTTCCTTCCAGTTGATCACCCCATAGATATAGTCGATCGTCGCATCGTCGGTCGAAAAGGGCAGCAGGATGCCGCGATAGAGAATCGTCGCCCCGCGCTGGTTGACGAATTCCGCTTCAAATCCGATCGGCGCCTCGTTGGCGATGATCTGCAGGTAATGGTCGGTAATCCGCGACAGAACCGAGCGGCCGGGGACATCGCCGAGCCGTTCGATCGGCCCGTCGCTGCCGCATTCGGCGGCCAATGCCGGCCCGAGCGCCAGCACGGCGGGATCTTCCAGCCCTTCGGCGAAATGCAGCAGGACGGCATTGGCGGAAAACTCGGGCAAATCGCCCGCGATCAGCCGGTCGGGCGTGGGAAAGCGCCGCTTGCCCAGCAGGCCTGCCCAGTAATTGTAGGCGCGGACCTGCATCCGCCGTTCGTCCTGCCCGATTGCCGGGGGCGGCGAATCGATCACGTCGTCCTCATCATCGGGACCAAAATCCGAACCGCGCAGCACATCCATAGGATAATCGCACCTTCCCGCGAACAGGCCGGGCAGGCATGGTTTGCCCTCAATCCGCGCCTTGAACGGGTCGGTTGTGGCGCAACATGGTAAAAATAAGACTAAGTTGCGCGACGGTTTCCTTGGGGGATTTGCGGATCAGCGACCGGTATTGGCCATGGGCGGAAACACCCCGCTCATCGACACGAAGCCGGGCAGAAAGCGCACGCGGTCGCACCAGCGGCGCAGCGCGGGCCGATCGCGCAGCGACAGGCCGCCATCTTCGCACGGGGCGATGAACACGAAACAGGCAAGATCGGCAATGCTCGGGTGCGGCCCCTCGATCAGCCAGTCCTGCCCGATCCTTTCGCCGAACCCCCTTTCGCTGAACCCCCTTTCGCTGAACCACAGCCGCCGTTCGACTTCGTCGAGCAGGGCGTTTGCCTGCGCGCGCGCCGCAGCGGCATCGCCGGGCGCGCCGAACGTGTCGATCAGCCGCGCGGCGCCCGCGCTGGCGCCAAGGTCGCGCGCCATGCCGAGCCAGCCGATCAGCGCGGCATGCTCTGCCGGAAACCACGCGCGATCATGCGTCAGCGCCAGATGGGCGAGCGCTTCGAGCCAATCGGTGATGATGCACGGCCCGTCGACCAGCACCGGCAGCGTGCCGAGCGGATTGAGCGCGAGAAACGCTTCGGTCTGATTTGCGTGCCCGGGATAGACATCGAGCGGCTCCAGCTCGAGCGTCACCCCGAGGCATCCGGCGAGCAGCCGCACGGCATAACAGGGCGCCAGATGATGCGCGTCGTAAAGGATCATGCCGCCTGCTCCAGCCGGCGCCGCAGCGCGAGAAGCGCATGGTCGGCACGCACGAGGTCATCATCAAGGGCGATCCCGCGCACGATCGTCGCGGTCTCGTCGAGCGGTTGCAGCACCAGCGCCAGCCCCGAAAGCGGCTCTTTGACAAGCGCATGCGCCACGCTTGCTGCCGCGCGCGCGATCGGGATCGCGCGCAGGACGGCGCCGGGGGGCAATTCCGGGGGGGCGCCGGTCGGCTCGATTCCGCTCCAGACCAGCCCGGCGGACAGAGCGACGGGCCAGACGGCGGCATGGATGGTACGCGGCACTTTCAGGTCCGGCTGCGCGGGGATGAACGTGCAGGCGCCGGTCTTGCCAAAGCGCCAGGCATGATATTGGCAGCGCAGTTCGTCGCCGACCACTTCGCCCAGCGAAAAGCGCACGCCGCGATGCGGGCAGCGGTCTTCCCAGACATGGACGGCGCCATCGGTGCTGCGCCATGCGGCCAGTTCATGCCCGCCCAGCATCGTGCGATAGACGTGATCCTTGGGCAGGTCATGCTCGGCGGCGATTGCGTACCAGACGCCCGGTTGCAGCCCGCTCATGCCGCGCGCGCCTTTTCGTCGGCGCGGATCACGCCCCAGGTCAGCCCGATCGCGCTCAGCCAGCGGCGATAGGCGACCGACGATTTGTCCGCCGCGATCGGCAGTTCCGCGCCATCGGCCAGCGGCAGCCGCTTGGGCACCTGATTTTCGAGAATCGGTTTGTCCTGCATGAAAATGGTCTGCTGAAAGGCGCGCAGCGCCGCGGGTGTGGTGCCATCGGGCAGGCACAGCAACAACGGGTGCGCGATGCTGGTTTCCTCGGTCACCGGCTGCACGATCAGGAAAATGATGTCGAATCGATCGCGCTGGACCGGGTTCGCCTTGTAGAGGCAGGTCGCCAGCGGGCGTTCCACTTTATAGATATAGTCGACCATGAAGCCTTCGGTCGCGGCGGGGGAGGCCTGCGGCTGAAACATCTTGCATTGCGTCGCGATGATCCCGCCTTCGGGCAGGGGCTCGACTGTGTAGGGCAGCACGCGGGTATGCGGATCGTCGCCGAGATAGCGCGCGTGAACATAGCCGAGATGGCCAAGATCGAGGAAATTTTCGATCACCCGAGGCCCCGAGGCGCGCACGCCGACAGAGCCCACCACCACGATCGGGCGATCGGGCTCATCGGCTTCGGGAATGGGCAGAATTTCGCGCGTCGGTGTGCCGAGGCAGACCCAGACGAGGCCGTAGCGTTCATCCTGGTGCGGCGCAGCATGATCGACCCGCTGCACCGCGATCGTGCCGTCCGCATTGATCGTCACGACAAGCGGCACGCCCAGCAACATGGTTTCATGCGCGCGCGCCGGATCGAGCATGCAGCGCGCCGCCACCGGGTGCCAATCGTTCCACAGGATCGGGTCTACAGGTGTCATCGGCCCCACTGTCGTTATCGCGGTTCATGCATTCGCGCCGGTTGGCTAGGCCGCGCGGCGACAAAGTCCAGCGCGTTTTTTCGCATCCGCCGTTGCGCTCTTTTGCTGGGGGATATGGGCGCGGCGCGCTTTGGCCTGCATCAAATTGCCACAAAGGGCGTGTGCGCAAATTTGTGACACTGCTCTTAAAAAGCGACGCTGTGCGTTTTTTTCGTTTCGCAAACGCGAAAAATGGCATTGGCGAGAGGCGTGCCCCGCAGCTAGGGTCGGGGGCTGAGGGAATGTGTACGGGTTGGGGCCAAGGGGGGCGCCGCCCGGCGAGCCGGTCGATCGGTCCAGATCAGAACAGGGAGAAATCATGAGGAATTGGGATCGCATCAGCGGGGCGGATTCGCGTTCGTGCGCGCTTGGATTGCGCGGGCTGTGCCAGGTTTCGGCGATGGCCCTGATGTTCGGGGCCCTGATGCCCGGCGTGGCCGTAGCGCCCGCATTCGCCGCCGAAGCGAGCGCCCCGGCTGACAGCGCCGCGCCGATCACCGACATCGTGGTCACCGCACAAAAGCGCGAAAGCAATGTGCAAAAGACGCCGCTGGCGATTACCGCGCTGCCGGCGGAACTGCTCAAACAGAACGCGGTGGCCGATGCGGTCGATCTCAACGGGCTGGTTCCCGGCCTTGTCGTGTCGACGTCCGAAGGTTTCGAACGCAATCTCGCCATTCGCGGGATCGGCTTCAACGTGCCGCAAAATGACAGCGCGCAGCCGTCGATCTCGTACCATGTCGATGGCGTCTACATCGCCAATCCGGTCGCGCTGAATACCAATTTCCTCGATGTCGATCATCTCGAAGTCGTGCGCGGGCCGCAGGGCACCGTCTATGGCCAGAATTCGACCGGCGGCACGGTCAATCTGGTCACTGTCCAGCCCAAGCTCGGCCAGACTACCGGCTTTCTCAAGGTCGATGCCGGGATGTATGCGCTGGGCCAGTTCGAAGGCGCGCTCAACCTGCCGATCGGCGATACTTTGGCGGTGCGCATCGCGGCGCAAGGCACGCATCATGACGGCTATGCCCGCGCGACCAATGTGCCGGGCACCAACGGCAATTACGCGCTGTCGAACGAAAACAGCCTGCACGGGCGGATCACGCTGCTGTTCCAGCCCGACGACAAGTTCAGCCTCGAACTGCGCGCCGAATATGCCCGCGCGCGCAATCACGAGACCGAAGGCAAGAACATCTTCGACCCCAATCCCAATCCCTGGCAGCAGACTTCGGACTGGCCGGGCCGGATCGACTATGACAACGACTTGTTCAGCGCCACGGCCAGCTACGATTTCGGCTTTGCCAAGCTGAAGGCGCTGGGTAGCTGGCAGATGGTCCGCCAGAACGGCTCGGTCAACGAAGACGGTCTCGACGTGGCCAACGCGGTCGCGATCTATGGCTATACCGACCCGACCAACCCGGCCAATGTCTACAACGACGTCCACGATATCCAGTATTTCTTCCACCGCTCGACGGCGCGCACGGCGGAAATCGATCTGGCCTCGCCCGGCGGGCAGACGATCGACTGGATCGTTGGGGGGTTCTATCTCAGCTCGGACTATCGCGTCGGTTATGACCAGTACGCGATCAATTCGTTTCCAACCACGGGTGATCCCGGTTCGCTGCTCAATCAGCTCTATCCGATCGTCACCGACCCCAATGCGCTGGGATTTGGCGGGAACAACGGCTTTTATTATCCTTATTTCTATTCCTATTCCTACCTGACGCGCCATTCCTGGTCGCTTTATGGGCAGGCCACGGCGCACCTCTCGTCAAGCCTGCGGCTGACCGGCGGCGTGCGCTATACGCACGATTCCAATACCACCAGCATTTGCGACTATGCCTGCGGCGCGCCGGTCAATGTTGCGCTGAGCAATACGGCATGGACAGGCAAAGTCGGCGTCGAATACGACGTTGCCGCGCGCACGATGGCCTATGGCAGCTGGTCGACCGGGTTCAAGCCGGGCGGCGGCAATATCTCGGCCACGCCGATCGTGCTGGGCTATACCTACAACCCCGAAACCATCAAGGCGTGGGAACTGGGGATCAAGACGACGCAGGCGGGCGGCAAGCTGCGGCTCAACCTCGCCGGGTTCTACTACTTCTACAACAACCTGCAATTCGAAGGCGAAGACGCCATCGCCTATCAGGGCGGGGTGGCCAATATCCCGGCGATGCATGTCTATGGGATCGAGGCGGAAATGAACGCGGTGCTGCCCGCCGGTTTCCGCTTTGACGGCAATCTGACTGTCGAAGGCAGCAAGATGACCGGGCATTACCAGCTGCTCGACAACATCACCGGTTATAACATCGACAAGAAGATCTTTGCCCAATACCCCTCCCTTGGCGACACCTGCGTGTTCGCCAGCCTTACCTGTGCGGCGCAGGACGTGGCGGCGCGGTCTTCGGCCTATTACGATGTCTATGGGAATCCGGCGCCCAACCTGCCGTCGGTGACCGCGACCGGTACGCTCAGCCATACGCTCGATCTCGGCAACGGCTCGTCGTTCCTGACGGCTGTGCAGGGCGAATATCGCCACAGCTATGTCAACGCGCCCTATGGCGATGTCGTGATCGACGGCGTGCACGTCTATCGCACGCCGGGCTATGTGTTGTGGAACCTGTCGCTGCGCTACAAGCCGAGCGATCCGCGCCTGACGTTCTCGGCCTCGGTCAAGAATGTGTTCAACACCGGCGCGGTGCTGGGGCAGTTCACCAACCAGTTCGGCGGCGAAGTCACGCGCCAGTACGAACCGCCCCGGCGCCTGATCGTGTCCGCCGAATACAAGTTCTGAGCATTCCCTCTTTCGTCACTCCCGCGAAAGCGGGAGTCCGGTCTGCCGTCTCGACCGGATGCCCGCGTGCGCGGGCATGACGAAAAGGGCGGGGCGTGCGTGATGCCCGGCCTTTGCCAAATCCCGCCCACACCCTAATGGTTGAGCCCATGACCAGCGCCGCATCGCCCGCCTTTGAACCTGCCGCATCCACATGGCTCGACCGTCGCTTTGCGTTCCGCGCGCGCGGCAGCGACGTGCGCACCGAAGTGCTGGCGGGGTTCACCACGTTTTTCACCATGGCCTATGTCGTGGTGGTCAATCCGGCGATCCTGGGCATGGCGGGGATGCCGATCGCAGGCGTGGCGACGGCGACCTGCATCGGCTCGCTGATCGCCTGCCTGATCATGGGGTTTCTGGCCGACGTGCCGGTGGCGATGGCGCCGGGCATGGGGCTCAATGCCTATTTCAGCTTTACGGTGGTGCAGCAGATGCACTTGCCCTGGCAGGTCGGGCTGGTCTGCGTGTTTTTGTCGGGGCTGTTCTTTCTGGTGCTGACCCGGCTGGGCGTGCGGCAGATGGTCATGTCGGTGATCCCGCATCACTTGCTTGCGGCGGTCGCGGCGGGGATCGGCATGTTCATCGCGCTGATCGGGCTGAAAAATGCCGGGATCGTGGTCGCCAATCCGGAAACGATCGTCGCGCTGGGCAAAATGACCGCGCCGGGACCGCTGCTCAGCCTGGTAGGCCTTGCGCTGATCATGGCCTTGACGCTGCTGGGCGTGCGCGGCGCCATTCTCATCTCGATCCTCGTCACCACAGTGATCGGCATCGCCACCGGCATGGCCCCGGTCGCGGCTGCGCATCAGGGCTGGGCGGACATGGGCTCGACCATCCTTGCGCTCGATCCGGCCTGGGCCTGGCGCTTGTTCGGCCATGGCTGGGGCGTGCTCGAAGTCGTGTTCGTGTTCCTGTTCGTCGACTTGTTCGAAAACATCGGGACACTGGTCGCCGTGACGCGCAAGGCCGGTCTCGTGCGTCCGGACGGCTCGATCCCCGGGCTCAATCGCATGCTCTATGCCGATTCGATTTCGTCGATGATCGGCGCCTTGCTCGGCACGACGACGGTGACCAGCTATGTCGAAAGCGCGACCGGAGTCGAAGTCGGCGGGCGCAGCGGCCTGACCGCAGTGATCACCGGCCTCTTGTTCCTCGTCGCGCTGCCGTTTGCGCCTTATGCGCAACTCGTGCCGCTGGCGGCGACCGCGCCCGCGCTGATCGTGGTCGGCGCGCTGATGATGGCGCCGCTCATCGAAATCGACTGGAACAAGAGCGAAGAGGCGATTCCCGCGTTCCTCGCGCTGGTGATGATCCCGCTGACGTTTTCGATCGCCAACGGGCTCGCTTTCGGGATTACCGCCCATGCGCTGATCAAGGCGCTGCGCCGCGAATTCACCCGCGAAAACGCGCTGCTGTTTGTGCTCGCGGTGCTGTTCGTGTTTCGCTTCGCCTATATCGCCGGGGTGTGATTTCGGCAGGGTACTTGCCGTAAATCAAACATCTGTCGGCTTCACCGTTGCAATCTGCGGGGCAAGGATCATCACGGTGATCCACCAACGCGGATGGGACGGGAGAGCGGGCATGGCTTTGAATCTCACGCTGCATGGCGCGGGCCGCACGGTTGCCGGATCGACACTTGAATTTGCGCACGGGGCCACGCGGATTCTGGTCGATCACGGCATGTTTCAGGGCTCGCGCTCGCTGGAAGAGCTCAACCGCGCTTCGATGCTGGACGATCCGGGCGCCATTGCCGCAGTAATCCTGACCCATGCCCATATCGACCATTGCGTCGGCCTGCACGAATGGTTCGAGCCCGCGCCCGAAGGGCTGCAGGGCCTTGACCATGTGATATGCGATCGGCCGTGACTGGCGGAACGAATATGCCGACCTTGCCAGCGGGCTCAAGCACCGGCTCGAAGCGATCAAGGATGCCGAGCGCCGCCAACAGGCGATCGCCGAAATGCGCAAGGTTCTCGACAGCTACACCGCGTTTCGCGAAGCGAAGAAGGACCGATCAGGCGCATCGTGACCACCATGGCGGCAATGGGAATTGAAATATCGCCCTGTTCCGACACTGTCGCGGTCTCTGCGCCGGGGTGTCCGGTCTGAAACCTTGCTGTATCCGTTTGCGGCCCGGATTTCCCCATGACCATTCTTCTCCAGCCGACAACCGTGCCAACGCTGGTTTTTCTCGGCCGCAATGACCGGACGAGGAAATCCGATCTCATCGCGGGGATTGCCCGGCGGTTGGGCGATCAGGGTTGCACGCTGCACTGGTTCCGATCCGATCCGCCCGAGCCCTATCGAACCAGACCTCTCGCGAGGGTGCCGCGGCCGCTGCTCGTGCTGCAGGGATCGCGCGACATCTATGGCTCCGATCCGTCGTCGATCATTCGGCTGTTACCCGCATCCGGCAAGCTCGTGATGCTGGCCTGCGATCACGATTATGACCGGGTTGCCCCGGCTGAGTTCGACAAGGTCTGGTGCGCCGTGTGCGATTTCCTGAGCGAAACGCGCTGACTTATTGCGCGCGCGCCGCGATCGCTTCGGCCCTGGCGATCAGGCGCGCGGCGATGTCGCGGTGGAGCAGCTCGGCCATCTTGCCCTGAACCTTGAGCGCGCCTTTGCCCGCATTGGCCGGGTCGGCAAAGGCGGCAACGATCGCGCGCGCTTCGTCGAGTTCGGCGGGATCGGGCGCGAACACGCGGTTGGCGGTGTCGATCTGCGCGGGGTGGATCAGCGTCTTGCCGTCGAAGCCGAGATCGCGCGCCTGGGTACATTCGCCTTCCAGCCGGGCGACATCGTCGATCGCGTTGCACACCCCGTCGAGCAGGATCAGGCCGTTGGCGCGCGCGGCCAGCACGACTTGCACCAGCACCGGCAGAAACACCGCGCGCCCCGGCGCCTGCACCATGCCTGTATCCTTGGCGAGATCGTTGAGCCCGAGCACGAAACCGGCGAGCCGGGTCGATCCGGCCATTGCGGCAATCCGCTCGATCGCCAGCACTGCGCGCGGCGTCTCGATCATCACCCACAACGGCACATTCGCGGCATAGCCCGCCGCATCCATCGTTTCCGACAGCGCGGCGATGTCGAATTCGCTGTCGACTTTGGGCACGAGCAACGCGTCGATCGGCGCTGTGGCCAGCGCGGTGATGTCTTCGCCGCCCCATGGCGTGCCGATGGCATTGACCCGCGCGATCAGCCGGCGATGGCCAAATCCGCCCGCGCAGGCTTCCTCGATCAGCGCCGCGCGCGCCTGTGCCTTGGCCTCGGGCGCGACGGCGTCTTCAAGATCGAGCGCAACCGCATCGCAAGGCAGGGTGCGCGCCTTGGCCATCGCGCGGGGGTTCGATGCGGGCATATAGAGCACCGAGCGGAGCGGGGCCGAAAATTCCGATGCGTCAGGCAGGCTCATGCGCTTTCTCCCCATCTTCGATACGTCCTTCTTCGCGTGACGGCATCGGCGCGATCAACCGCAGGATCAGCGTCAGCGCCAGCCAGGCCGCCGCCAGCCGCAGCGACGCGACCAGCCCGACATGATCGGCCAGCGCGCCCCACACCCATGCGCCCAGCGCCATGCCGCCAAACGCCACCGCCTGATAGATCGACAGGCATCGTGCCAGAATGACCTCGGGCGATCGCAGCTGAATCGCGACATTGAGACTGGTCATCACCGCGACCCAGCCCGATCCGGCCACCAGCGCGGCGATCATCGCCGGCACCAGCGCATGAGTCGACGACAGCATGACTTGCGCGCCAAGATAGACCACCGTGTTGGCCCCGACCACGGCTTCGCTGCCAAAGCGGCGGCGCAGTTTGCTGACAAACAGAGCGCTCAGCACCGAGCCGAGCCCGAATGCGCCGACCACGAGGCCATAGCTGACCTGATCGCCGCGCAGTTGCAGGCGCACGACCACCGGCAACAGCGCCTGAAACCCTGCTGCGCCAAAGCCGAACACCAGCCCGCGCAGCAGCACGCGAAACACCGGCCCCGATCCGAAGCAATAGCGCATCCCGTCAAGAATCGCCTCGCCCATCGGCAGGCGCACGGGTACCGGCATGTCCGGGCGCCAGCGCGCCAGCACCACGATCATCGCCAGATAGCTCAAGGCATTGAGCGCAAAGGCCATGTTGACGCTCCACAGCGAAATCACCAGCCCGCCAAGCGCCGGACCGAGGCTGCGCGCCAGATTGAACGCGATGGCATTGAGCGAGATCGCCTGGGGCAAGTCCGGGCGATCGACCTGCAGCCGCACCGAGGCCTGCCAGGCCGGGCCATTGAGCGCGGTGCCCATGCCGACCATCAGCGTCAGCAGCAAGAGGCTCCACGGCGTGATCGCCCCGGCATAGCCCATGACCGCCAGCACCGCCGAGACGAACAGCATGAACGCCTGCGCCCAGAGCATGACCAGCCGCCGGTCATAGGCATCGGCAATCGCCCCTGCAAAAATGCCCAGCACAAGGATCGGGATCGTGCTCGATGCCTGCACCAGCGCGACCAGCAAGTGGCGACTGGTCAATTCGGTCATCAACCAGGCGGCGGCCACCGCCTGCATCACCGAGCCGACGCTGGAAAACAGGTTTGCGCCCCAGATCGCGCGGAACACCGGGTATCCAAACGGGGCCAGCGCCCCGCCGGGGCCATGGCGCACCTGGTCCGTTGCCGCCGTCACAGGATGTAGCGGAGCTTGATCGCCAGAGTCATGTCGCTGCTGCCGATGGAAACTTTCGCGGCGTCGAATTTCGGCGGGCCGAAATGCACCGGCGCGTCGCGCGAAAAGCCATAGCCTTCGGACGGAATGCCCATCGTCTTGTCGAGCCGGCCATTGCCGTTTTCATCGTGAAACAGCGAAACGGCATAGCTTCCCGGCGCGACGTGGCGAAACACCAGCACCGGGCCGTTTTGCGCGGGCACGCTCAGCCGCAGCGATTGCGGATCCTTGTCACATTCGGGGAACGTAGCGGGCTTTGTCGTCAGGCAGGCGCGGATCAGGCCTTTGGTGTTGCGCAGGCCCGATACCGCGACCGTGACAGTTACTCCGTCATCGCCGGGGACAGCCAGCGCGATTTGCGGGATCAGCAGGCATGTGGCCATGGCGAGATGGCGGAAAGGAATAGTCATGGATTCGAAACGCCGCGATCGGTGTGGCACAGATGATCCCAGATGCGGAAATAGAGGCCATAGTTGCATCGGTACTGCTCGTGATGGCGCTGATGGTGGCTCGCGGTGATCAGCCAGGCGCCGATCGGCGAATGCACCAGCCAGCGCGGAAACATTTCCCACCCCATGTGATTGGTCACGCCCATCACGGTCATGATCATCAGCACGCCCGCGAGCACACCCGCCTGTATGGGCACGACAAACACCAGCGCGGGGATGAACAGCCCGACGATCGCGGCCTCGACCGGGTGAAAATTCATCGCCGCCCAGGCCGTCGGCGGACGGCTCGCATGATGGATCGCATGGACGGCGCGAAACACCGCCGGGCGATGCATCCAGCGGTGAGTCCAGTAAAACCAGCTATCGTGCAGCACGAGATAGAGCAGCAGTGAGACCGGCATCCACCAGATCGGATAGGCATGCGGATCGCTGTAGATCCGCGTCCAGCCGCGCTGTTGCCAGCCCCAGGCAATGATTCCGGCAGGCAGGCCGTAAATGACGCTGGCGATCAGGCTCCAGCCCACTTCCATGCGGATCTGGCGGCCAAGCCCGGCATAATGGCCCGGACGGACCCGCGCCGTGACCCAGGCAAAGGCGCCGCTGACGATGACATAGCGAACGGCCACGATCACCGTCATCACCAGCGCGGAAAGGATTATGGGCATCATGGCGCGCCTTATGCCTTGGCGCTGCCATGATGCCCAGATGCTTTGACCCGTTTATTCCAATCAGTTGACTCGCGTCACCTTGTTGCGGTGCTGGCCGACGCCGGGGGCGCCGCGCGGGCGGAACCGGCGCTTGGCCTGACCATCGGCACCGGCATCGCCGACGCCGCCTGCGCGCGGGGCGCCATCGCGGCGCGGTTGGCCGCCGCGGCGATCCTGTCCGTTGCGGTTATGCCCGTGCGAGCGATCGCCTTCGCCTTCGGGGCGGCGCGGCGGCTGCGGCAGGCGCGATGCTTCGGCCAGGAAATCGGCGGGCAGCGAGATCGCTTCGAGCTTTACGCCGGTCAGGCGCTCGATGTCGCGCAGATAGGCCTTTTCGTCCGGCGCGCACAGGCTGATCGCCGCGCCATCGGCCCCGGCGCGCGCGGTGCGACCGATGCGGTGAACATATTGTTCGGGCACATTGGGCAGTTCGAAATTGAACACGTGGCTGACACCCGCCACGTCGATACCGCGTGCGGCGATGTCGGTCGCGACCAGAACGCGGCAGGCGCCCTGGCGGAACGCTTCGAGCGCGGCGGTGCGCTGCGCCTGCGACTTGTTGCCGTGGATGGCGCGGGCATCGATCCCCGCTGCGCCCAGATGGCGGGCGACACGGTCGGCGCCGTGCTTGGTGCGGGTGAACACGAGGCTGCGATCGAGCGTCTTGTCGGCCAGCATCGCGCGGATGCGCAAGCTGAGCAGCGCCTGCTTTTCGGCCTGGTTGACGAACGTGACGTATTGTTCGACGCGTTCGGCAGTGGTCGCCTGGGGCGCGACTTCGACGCGGGCCGGGTCCTTGATGAACTGACGGCCAAGGTCTTCGATCGATTTGGGCATCGTTGCCGAAAAGAACAGACTCTGGCGCTTGGCGGGCAGCATCGCGGCAACCCGCTTGAGCGCGTGGATAAAGCCGAGGTCCATCATCTGGTCGGCTTCGTCGAGCACAAAGATTTCAACCCGGCCGAGCGTCAGCGCGCGATTGTCGATCAGATCGAGCAGCCGCCCGGGCGTTGCGACCAGCACGTCGGTGCCGGGAACCAGGCGTCGCGCCTGCTTGTTGATCGGCACGCCGCCAAACACGCAATCGACCTGAAGATTGAGATGCTTGGCATAGCCGCGCATGTTTTCGGCGATCTGCGCCGCCAGTTCGCGCGTCGGCGACAGTACCAGCATGCGGCACGAAGCGGGCTTTTTCACGATCGGATCGGCGGCCAGCCGGTGCAGCGAGGGGAGGGCGAATGCGGCGGTCTTGCCGGTGCCGGTCTGTGCAATGCCGAGCAAGTCGCGCCCTTCCATCAGGGCGGGGATCGCCTGACGCTGAATCGGGGTGGGGTCGGTATAACCCTTGGCTTCAAGCGCGCGCAGAATGGGCTCGGCAAGGCCGAGTTCGGAAAAATAGGACATGGATAAAGCCTTCGCATCAATAAGGCCGTTCGTCGGGCGCAGTGGCCCAAACGCGGCACAAGGGGGTCGAACCACAAGGGGAATAGCCCCAAGGTTCATGGAGCGACCCGTGCGTGAAAGGGAAGCGGCGGACGTCAAGATCGTTCAGCCGGGGCGGATCACAACCGATGTTTGCCGGTGGATCTCACGCTGCCCGGGCCTGCGGCAAATGGTATTGCCGCCGTCCTTGCATTGCGTGCCCTACGCGTAAATGCTTTCGCAAGCAACAAAAATTGTGCAGGGCAGCAAATGGCCGGGCCTGTCCGCCCGGCGCGGACGAGAATGCCCCTCCATGATGTTCACCGCTTTCTTCACTTCTGCCACGGTCGTCGCGTTCGCCGAAATCGGCGACAAGACGCAATTGCTCGCCGTGGTGCTGGCGACCCGGTTTCATCGGCCCTGGCCGGTGATCGGCGGGATTCTGGTGGCGACGCTGGTCAATCATCTGCTCTCTGCGCTGGTCGGATCGGAAGCGGCCTCGCTGCTCGACAGCCTGTGGTTTCGCGCGGCCGTCGCGGCGGGGTTTGTCGGCATGGGGCTATGGACGCTGGTGCCCGACAAGCTCGATGCGGACGAGGCGGAGGCGGCCGAAGGCAGGGGCGCGTTCGTGACGACGCTGATCGCCTTTTTCCTCGTCGAAATGGGCGACAAGACGCAGATCGCGACGATCGCGCTCGGCGCCCGGTTTCATGATACGCTGGCGGTCGCGGCAGGCACGACGCTGGGCATGATGGCGGCCAATGTGCCGGCGGTGTTCCTTGGGCGCGAAGCGATCCGCCGGGTGCCGCTTGCGCGCATCCGCCTGATCGCCGCGCTTTTGTTCATCGGGCTTGGCCTGTGGCTCAGCGCGCAACTTGCCGGTCTGGTTTAGCCAGTCTGGTTTAGTCGGTCTGGTTTAAAAACCGCCCCCGCGCGGCATGCAGCGTGGATCGCCCGCGATCGTCAATCGGCGCAAGGCGGCGCGCGCCAGCCGTTCCACTTCGACTTTGCGCCTTGCGGCGGCGAGCGGCAGCAGGGGGGCGGGGCGCAGGATTTCGGCATCATAGCCATCGGCGACGATGATCCCGCACGTCTCTGGCCGAAACGCCTCGGTCTCCATCACCGCGCGATCGAGATGCGCCGCCAGGCCCCAGTAGAACCGGTCGCAATGGTCGAGATAATCGGGCCATTTTGCATCGCCCAGCAGATCGGCCCGGCTCACCTTGATCTCGACAATGATCACGCTCCCGCGCGCATCGATCCCCATCAGATCCGCCCGCCGCCCGCCTTTGAGCGGCATTTCGGCCACGCACCAGATGTCATTGCGCGCAAACAGCCGCGCAATCCCCCGCGCCACTCCCAAAGCCTCGCGCTCTTGCGCATTTCCCGAAACCGGGCCCGCGTCCGATGAATCGACCATGCCGCTTCATAAGAACAAATAGAAAACATGCCAACCCCGTGCCGCACAAACCCGAACAAATCTGCGGCGCATCCGGGGCGACGTCAAAAAGGCTGGCACGACCCAATCTTTGCTGCTAACTGCCCCGCTTCATCGGGCACCCGTAGCTCAGCTGGATAGAGTACTGCCCTCCGAAGGCAGGGGTCACTGGTTCGAATCCAGTCGGGTGCACCATTTTCCAATGTCCTGACGCATTTTGCGCGGCCTTGGCGCATTTTGCGCGGCATTGTTTCCCCCATCGGGCTTTTTCAAATTGTGTCGGGCATTGGCCGGCTGCTCGCCGCGTTGCGCGTCCTTGTTGTCCCATGCAAAAGGCGGCCGGTCTGGTGACCGGCCGCCTCGTGCGTGTGGGTAAAGTTCGACCGATCAGAAGGCGAAGTTCAGCGCGGTGTGGACGCTGAACGAGCCGTCGGTGCCTGCGCCTGCGTCGGCGCTGAACGTCAGCCCCTTGGCGAGAGCGGTCCGCGCACCCAGCGAGGCGGTGCCGCGCGTGGGGTTGAGGCCCGGGTTCTGAATGGTGAAGTTTACGCTTTCGGTGCTGACATTGCCGGTCAGGTCGTGCTTGGCATAGGACAGATCCTGGATCAGCCCGAGCTTGGCGTAAATCCCGACCGACTTGCTGACCGAATAGTCGACATTCACGCCCGCCTTGATCAGCGAGGTGGTGTTGTGCTGTTCATGGACGCTCATCGCATCGAGCGGCGACAGGAACCCGCCCGATTCGGTAAAGCCGTCGACCGTCTGGTGCAGGCCCAGCCATTCGACCGTGCTGTCGATCGCCACATTGCCCGACACATGGCGATATTCAAAGCCCGCGCCGTAGAACTGGCTCTGCGCCTTGACCCCGGCGATGCTGGCCTTGCCGCCGTTGGTGGTGCGGTCGCCCTTCACCGAATAGTCGCCGTAGACATAGCGCACGGTCGCCCGCAGCGCGCCGTTCAGCGCGATCGGCGCCGATGCACCCGCCGCGAACATGTTGCCGCTCAATGTGTCGCTGAGGTATTGCCCGTTCAGCCCGTCATCGGTGTGGCCGAAAGTGGCCTGGACCTGCAGCGCAGCGAACTGGTGCGCAAATCCGGTGGTGAAGCTGTTGGCGCTGAAGCGGTTGTCGGCATAGCTGTCGATATGGCGCGATTTCGACGTCGAGTGGTTATACCCGCCGATCATCACGGTCTGCCCGTTGGACAGGCTGTCATACCCGCCCAGTTCGGTCAGATTGGCCAGCATGCTGTCGCGCATGTCGTCGAGAATGCCGCTGTAGGCTTCCGGCGACCACCGGGCAAAGGCCGCATTCGACCCTGCCGTGCCCTGGTTGAGGCCGGTGGTGACATAGTCCATCAGGCGACCGCCGTAGTACTGGTTCACGCCGCCGTTGCCGTTGACCATCAGCTGGTTCATCAAGGCTGCCTGATTGGCGCCGGTCGATACGGCCTGGACAAAGCCGGCGGTGGTGTAATCGCCAAGGCCGATCACTTCACCGGTCGGGATGTTGTAGATCACCTGCTTGGCAAAGCCCGTGCTGGTGACCGAGCCGAACGATCCCGATACCGCGCCCGGCGCAAAGGCAAAGATCGGCACGGCCTGCCCCAGGGTCAGTTCAAAACCGTTGTCGTTCTGGATGTTCAACACCGAACCGGGCAGCAGCTTGATCTTGCCGGTCACGACTGCCTGGTCATAGCCGCCGTTGGCCATCGACAGGCCCGCGCCGTTGGCGCCTTCGACCTGCATCTGTGCCACGCCGCCGTTGTCGAAGGTCAGGTCGCCGTTGAAGGTGATCACGCCCGGCGAGTTGCCCGGTGCGAGAGTGCCCGCGCTGGCGCCGCCGATCACCGTGCCGCCCGAGACCGTGCCGACACCCGTCAGCGAGCCGCCGCCGGTTACCGTCATGGTGGTGCCGTTCAGCGTGCCGCCTTGCGAGCCGTCGGCATTGCCAAGGTGCAGCGTGCCGCCCGAGGTGACATTGGTATTGGTGGTGTTGACCGTACCCAGCACATCCATGACCCCGCCGACATTGACCGTGGGGGCATTGAGCGTGCCGGTGTTGGCAATGGTGACCAGCGCGGCGGGCTGGACCACGAAATTGCCCGCTGTCGAGTTGATCGTGTTGGCCAGCGTGAACGCGCCGGTCGATACCTGCACATTGCCGCTGCCGGTGACGGTGCCGTTGAACGTGCCGCCGTTGGCGAGGTAGAGGTTGTTGCCATTGAGCGCCAGCGTACCCGTGCCGGTCAGGTCGTGGACCGTCTGATCCCCGCTGAGCAGGCTGATCGTCGCGCCGCTGTCGACTTCGACATGCAGGGCCTGATCAAGGATGCTCGCATGCGCCAGCGCCAGCGTGCCCTGTGCGATGTCGAGCGCAACGGGGCTGAAGGTGTCGACCCCGCCTGCCAGCGTCAGCGTGGCGGCGCCCGCCTTGATGACCGCGCCCGTGCCGGTGATCGTGCCGCTGTAAGTGCCGTTCGCGGTCTGGTTGATCGTGAACAGCGCGCCGTTGTTGAGCGTGATGATGCCGCCCGTGCCCGACAGGCTGCCGGTGTTGAGCGCCGCCGAAGTGGTCAGGGTGCCGCCGTTCTGGGTATAGGCGCCCGTCACGTTGACAATGCCCGATGCGGTGACGGTCCCGGCATTGGTCAAGGCGCCAAAGCTGTTGGCGGTGTTGGCGCCGATCGTCACGGTGCCCGCGTTGGTCAGCGCGCCGAAGAAGTTCGACGAGCCGTCGCCCAGCGCCAGGACGCCGCTTTGCGCGTTGTTGACCGTGCCCTGCACCAGCAGGGAGGCGCCGTCGTTGTTCACCGTACCGGCATTGATCAGGTCGCCCGAAATCGCCGTGGTAGTGCCCGAAGCCAGGTTCAGCGTGCCGCCCTGGAGATTGCCGACGCCGCCGTTGACGAGCAGGCTGGCGGTGTTCGCCGGTGCGACATAGTTGACATTGAAGGTGCCGCCGTTGGTCAGCCCGGTGCTCAGCCCGATCGCCGCGTTGGCATTGACCGTGCCATAGCTGGTGATCGCGCCGATCGTGTCATCGGTGCCCAGCGTCAGCGTCGATCCGGCATCGACATTGACTGCCAGGGTGTCGGCCAGAGTGCCGCCGCCGGTGGTATCGAGCGTCGAATTGCCGGTGACATCGAGGCCGCCGGTAAAGGTGCTGGCCCCGGTCAGGCCCAGCGTGCCGCCGCCGGTCAGGGTCAGCGAGCCCGCTTGGGCAAAGGCGCCGGCATAGGTGCTGGTGCCCGACTGGTTGATGATCAGCTGATTGGCGAGCGCGCCGGTGGCCCCGCCCAGATTGACGATCCCGCTTGCGCCGCCGCCAAATCCGGTGGTGGTGATGGTGCGTGTGGCGGCTCCGGTTTCGGTCAGAGCCGAGCCCAGCTGGCCCAGAACCGTCAGAGTGCCGTCGTTCGTCACGGTCGAGCTGACCGACAGATCGCCGGCAAGTGCGAGCGAGGCGTTTGCGCTGTTTGTGACCGTGCCGGTGACCGTGGTATTGCCCAGCAGCGCCATCAAGCCGGTGTTGCCGATGGACAGGGTATTGGCGTCGGTGGAAAACAGCATGAGGCCGCTGTTCTGCACAGTGCCGGTCTGCGTCACGCCGCCAAAGCTCGCGGCGCCGGCATTGACGACCGCGCCGACCGTGGTCGCCCCGGTGATCGTGGTGGTGCCTGCCGCAGCAACGGTAAGCGTCAGCCCGTTTTCAATGGTGTTGTCGCCATTGACCGTGAGCAGCCCGGCATTGACCGTCAGCGCCGAGGGGGCGAAGCTGTTGGCGCCCGACAGGCCGCTGAGAGTCAGCGCGGCGGTGCCGTTCTTGACCACCGAGCCGGTGCCGGTGACGACGCCGTCATACGTGCCGTCAGCGGTCTGGTCGATGGTGAACGTCGCATCGCCGTTCAGCGCGACCGTGCCCCCGGTGCCCGAGAAGCTGCCGGTGTTGAGCGCTGCCGTGGTGGTCAGCGAGCCGGCGTTCTGGGCATAGGCGCCATCGACGGTGATGGCCGAAGCCGCGTCGATCGTGCCGGTGTTGGTCAGCGTGCCGAATTCATTGGTCGTGCCCGATGCAATCGTCACCTGGCCCGCATTGACCAACGCGCCGAGCAGCGTGTTGGCCCCCGATTGCAGCGCGATGGCGCCGGTTTCGGTGTTGGTGGCCGTCCCGATGACGGTCAGGCTGCCGGCGCTGTTGATCTGGCCGGCATTGGACAGATTTCCGGCAACGGCGGTGACAGAGCCGCCGACCGTATTGATCGTGCCGCCCAGCAGGTTGCTGCCATCGCCTGCCACCAGCAGGCTGGCCGTCTGGGCCGGCGCAACATAGTTGACATTGAACGTGCCACCGTTGGTGAACCCGGCGGTCAGCGCGATCGAGGCATTCACATTGACCGTGCCGTTGCTGACAATCGAGCCGATCGTGTCGTTGGTGCCCAGTGTCAGCGTCGATCCGGCATCGACATTTGTGGCCAGCGTGTCGGCCAGAGTGCCGCCGCCGGTCGTGTCGAGCGTCGAATTGCCGGTGACGTCGAGCCCGCCGGTGAACGTGCTGGCCCCGGTCAGGCCGAGCGTGCCGCCGCCGGTCAAGGTCAGTGCGCCCGCGCCGGTAAAGGCCCCCGCATAGCTGCTGGTGCCCGACTGATCGATGATCAGCTGATTGGCCAGCGTGCCGCTGTTGCCGCCCAGATTGACAGTGCCATTGGCCCCGCCGCCAAAGCCGGTGGTGGTGATGGTGCGTGTGGTGGCGCCGATTTCCGCGCCGGTGTCGTCGAGCTGGCCCAGCACGAACATCGTGCCGTTGTTGGTCACCGTGCTGCTGGCGGCAAGGTCGCCGCCCAGGTTATAGATACCTGCGTTGGTCACCGTGCCCGTGGCCGTCAACGAGCCCACTTGCATCACCGCGCCGCCGGAAAGGTTGGCGATGCTGCCCGAAGTGCTGGCGCCCGACAGGAACAGTTCGCCGCTGTTGGTGATCGCGCCGGTGGCATTGGTGCCCGACAGGCTGATTACGCCGGTGGCGGCGTTGGAAATGGCGCCGGTCGAATTCTGGCTCTGCATGGTGATCAGGCCGGCATTCTGGATGTCGCCGGTGGTATTGGTCCCGGTCATCGCAATCTGGCCGGTGGCTGCGTTGGTGATCGCGCCGGTGCTCGCATTGTCCAGAAACGCGATATTGCCCGCATTGGTAATCGCGCCGGTGGTGACCGGGGCAAAGGCATAGAGCGTGCCGAGCGCGGCGACATTCACCGCGGTGAGCTTTTCCGCGCCGTAAAGATCGACTTCGGCCGCGCCGGTAATGGTCAGAAAACCGCCGTTGGTCGCATCCATCAGGCGGCCGATCTGCGAAACCGCGCCATTGGGGGCGATGCCGGTGCTGACGACGCCGTTGTTGACGGTCAGGCCCGACAGGCTGTTCTGGCCGTTGAAATAGATCGTGCCCGAATAGCCGTTGTCGTTGAGCGTGAGCTGACCGTTGCTGAACTGGCCGGCCATGACCGCATAGGCAGTGTTGTTGGCCTGAACATTCGATGTCTGGGTCGCCAGAGCGGAATTCATGACCGAGGTGTTGTTGTAGACCGCGATGTCGCCGTTCAGCCCGTTGAGGTTGACGTTGTTGAGCAAGGTCACAACGCCCGTGCCGGTATCCGAACCGAATACCAGCGTCGAACCATTGGGCACGAACCCGCCGGAATTCCATGTCAGGGTCTGGCCGGGAGCGTTGCTGATCGCGCCGAAATTCAGTGTAAGCCCGGCGCTGCCCGCCGCGAAACCGCCGCTGCCGTCCCACGACAATTGCGTGGGCAGATCGCCGACGCGGCGTGTGATGACGCCCGTGGTCTGCCACACACCGGCATTGAGGCTCGAAAGACCGTTGCCGATCGTGCCGAGCCCGGCAAAATCGACATGGCTGTTGGCATTGATGCCCACGCCGTCATCGGCCTGAAGCGTCGCGCCTTCGATGAACGTCGTGCCCGAATAGGTATTGGCGCCGAGGAACTGCACTACGCCGCCGCCGGTGATGTGAATGTCGGCGCCATAGCCCGACGCCCACGATGCGTTGGAAATGCTTGCCGCGCTGTCGTCGCCAATCGTGCCCTGGAACGTGATCGTGTTGCCGACGCCGGGGGCGAGCACGACATCGCTGCCCTTCATGATGAACAAGTCGGAGCCCGCTGCGGCCCCTGCGGCGCCGCCATTGTTGCTCGACCCGCCAAGCACGGCGTTGTTTTCGAAAATCGAATTGCCGCTGATCGTCAGCCCGCCGCCGGCGCGCACGAAGACCGCGCCGCCATAGCCCGAGCCGCCGCCGCCGCCCGAACCGTTGGACGAGCCCGTGCCCGCGCCAAAGCCTGCCGTACCGCCGGAACCATCCGAACCGGGCGTGCTTTGCCCGTTGGCGCCGCCTGCGCCGCCCGCTCCGCCCGAGCCGCCGCCCGAGCCAAAGCCGCCCGCGCCGCCCGAACCGCCGCTGCCGCCTGCGCCGCCGTCGGTGATCGACAGCGCGCCTGCGCCGCCGCTACCGCCCGAGCCGCCCGCGCCGCCGCCAAAGAAATCGGACCCGTTGCCGCCATTGCCGCCCGAGCCGCCGTCGCCGCCGTGCCCGACCTGACCATTGGCCAGATCGATGCCCCATTTCACGAGGTCGGCGGTGGCCTGCGCCAGCGAGACCCAGTCCATCGCCACCGAAGCCGCCTTGGCCGCTGCCGCCGCGCCGTCGGGCGGGAAATCGAGCAGCAGCGCGCCGTCTTCGGCGGTGTCCTTCACCGTTGCCGCCAGCGCCGAGACGATGCCTGCGGTCAGGTCAAAGTTGAACGGGATGCCGTTCGACCCGCTGCCGCCATTGCCGCCGCTGCCGCCCGCCGCATTGGTGCCGTTGCCCGCGTTATAGCCGTTGTTGCCGGCTTCGCCTTCGCCGTCGTGGAAATAGGTGTTGTACCAGCCGCCGTTGGGGCCATTGCTGCCGCCGCTGCCCGTCGATCCGGTGGCGACCAGCCCGTTCATCGTGCCGCCCGTGGTAACCCCGGCGGCGGCGTTGATGCGATAGGAGACGATTCCGGTCGTGGCGTTGATGCCGGTGATCACGGCGTTGGCCGGAATGCCGCTGTTGCCCGTCAGGATCGCGCCGACTTTCAGCCCGGCCACCGACGACAGGCTTACCGTGCCGGTCGAACCGCTTTGCGTGATCGACACGACTTTGTCGAAGGACATGGTCATCGTGCCCGCCGAGATGGCATCGAGCGTGGCCTGCCCCAGCGCGCTGCTGAGTGTGACGGTATTGCCGTTGATCGCGGTGATGGTGGTGCCGGCGGGGATGCCCGTGCCAGTCACGGCAACGCCGACCGCCAGGCCGCTGACCGAACCGAGATTGATCACCGCGCCGGAGCCGCCGTTCGAGGCCACTGCGGGCTGCGAGGCGGTGAACGAGGTCATGTTGGAAATGGTGTTCGAGAACGTGACGGTGCCGTCCGAACCGATCGCGGTGATCGTTGTTCCGCTGGGCACGCCGGTGCCTGTCACGATCATGCCCACGGCAAGGCCGGTGGTGGAGGCGGGCTTGACGGTCGTGCTCGACAGCGTCTGGAATTTCGACACATCAAGCGAAGAGATCCCGACGACATCGAGATTGACCTGATTGTTGGTCAACTGCGCCGGATCGACCGCCGCGCTCAGCGTCATCGTGGTGATGTTGCCGCTGTTGTCATACGTCAGCGATTGCACGGTCGTGCCTGCCGGAATGCCCGACCCGGTCAGCGCCATGCCCGCCTGGATCTGGCTCGACGTATACGTCGGCGTCGCAAACGTGATCGTGCGGTCGTTGCTCGACAGCGCGCTGCTCGCAGCCGTTACGGTCAGTTGCGAAGATGGCGCAACCGCCACGGCCGATGCGAACGTCAGCGTGCGTCCGTCGGTGGAAATGTTCGAAATGGTCGAGGCGACCGACGAACCGTCCAGGCTGATGTCCGAATTCTGGGCAATCAGCGGGTTCGAATTCGACAGGGTCATGCCGGTGATCACCAACTGACCATTCTGGGTGGCCAGAATCGGCGTGGCGTTCAACACCTGGATCGACGTGGCATCGACCGTCTGGTTCTGCAACGCGATGGAAATCGGCGAAAGCGCGATCGAGGCGGCGCTGCCGCCTTCGCCGCCTTTGGCGACGTTGCTCGAAAAGGACACGTTGTGCAGTGTCAGCGTCGAGCCGCTGTCGATAAAGAAGACGCCGCCCAGACCAGCGCCGCCGCCGCTGCCGGTGCCGCCTTGCGTGTAATAGCCGGTGAACACCGTCTGACTGTTGGCATTGCCGACAGTCACGTTGCTGCCGGTCGAGACGGCGGCCGCGCCGCTGAGCGAAATTGCGCCGCTGTCGGAATTGATGACGTTGGGATTGGCAGACGATGTCTGGATCTGGTCCGTAATGACAAAGCCGCTGCCGCCGTTTCCGTCGATGACAGTGGCCGCCTGACTGGCCATGGCGATGCCTGGAACAAGCAGGGCCCCCATGGAAATGGCAGATGTCGCGCAAAGAAGCTTGTATATGTTCATTTCACTAGGCCCCACGATCTGAAAAGCCCTGTCAATTCGCACAAGATCATCGCAATTTATGCTTGTGCATCACTCGGCAAAGGCTTTTATGCTGAACGGATCGTGTAAATGGATCTGGGTAATTTTTTGCATTGATGAATTGTTAATTATACTTATCCGGCAGGGCGCATTTTTCAGAAAATTTTTACGTCAGGAGCGCGCGCGGGCTATCCGCGTTCTGGTGGCGTCCCGTTTGGCGAAAGCGAGGACGCAAGCTATCGCAGATTGATGCCCGAAAGGCGCCGGGCAGGCTCAAGTTTCCGGATTTCACTTGAACGCGCAGGGTTATACCAAGGTGCGGTGATGGCGACTCTTCCCCCCTCTCCTTCAGGGGAGGGGCCGGGGGTGGGGCCTATCCGGATTGCTCCGAGCATGGGGATAGTCCCCACCCCAACCCCTCCCCTGAAGGAGAGGGGCTTGATACGTTCTGATCAAATTGAAGTGATGGACGGCGCGTTTATCCGTTGCGCAGGGCCGATGGCGGCATGCCGAAACGTTGGCGCATGCGCCGGGAAAAATGGGCCGCGCTGACAAATCCGCAATCGAGCGCAATTTGCGTGATCGCGGCATCGGTGGTGCGCAGGCGATGCGCGGCGCTGTCGAGCCGGATGGCAAGCGCGGTTTCGGACAGGCTCTGGCCGAGATGATCCTGAAACAGGCGTTCGATCTGCCGCAGCGAGCGCCCGCAGGCGGTCGCGATGGCTTCGCGCGAGGGCGGGCGATCGAGCGAGGCCTCGATGATTTCCAGCGCCTTGAGGACGACGCGGTTGGTCGTGCCGTGGCGCTCTGCCGGGCTTGGCCGTTGCGGCCCGGCGGCGTCGCGCGGGCTCGTGCGGATGAACCATTCGCCCACGCGCCGGGCCAGATCCTCGCCATGATCGCGCGCGATCAGCGCCAGCGCGAGATCGAGCCCCGCCGTGCCCCCCGCGCAAGTGATGACCATCCCGTCGATGACATAGAGCCCGCTTTCGAGCTCGACATCGAGAAATTCTTCGGCAAACACGAGGCGGTGTTCCCAATGGATCGTCGCCCGCCGCCCGGACAGCAGCCCGGCTCGCGCCATGATAAAGGGCCCGCCCGATACCCCGGCAATCGCGCAGCCGCCGCGCGCCATCTGACGCAGCCAGGCAGACGTGGCAGGATCGTGAAAGCGGCGCGGATCGCCCCCGGCAAAGACGAGCAAAAGCCGGCAATCGAGCTTTTGTCCGACTTGCGCATCGACCATGATGCGCGCGCCGTTGGTCGCTTCGACCGCCGCGCCGTCGGGCGAGACATGCAGCCATTCATAAAGCGGCCGCCCCGAAAGGGTGTTGGCCGCCCGAAACGCCTCGACCAGTGCGGCATAGCCCATCAGCGCAAAGCCGGGGATCAGCAGAAGCCCGAGCCGGGTCGGTGGAGGAAAATCGGCATGGATGTCGCTATCAGACATGAAATTACCCTAAAGGGACAAGCGCGGGCTATGCAATCGGTATATTTTTCCCTTCAAGAACATTTCTTGGCCAGCGCGAAAGGCCTCTGATGCGTTATTCGATCCTGCAACTGGCCACCCAGGCGCTGCGCCGACATCGGGACTGGACCCCGGCCTGGCGCGACGCGGCCCCGCGCGAAGGCTATGACATCGTCATCGTCGGTGGCGGCGGGCATGGGCTGGCGGCGGCCTATTACCTGGCCAAAGTCCATGGCATCACCCGTGTCGCGGTGGTCGAGCGCGGGTGGATCGGCGGCGGCAATGCCGGGCGCAACACCACGATCATCCGCTCGAACTATGGCCTGCCCGGCAACGAACCGTTCTACGAATGGGCGATGAAGCTGTGGGAAGGGCTGGAGCAGGACTTGAACTACAACGCGATGGTCAGCCAGCGCGGCGTGCTCAACCTCTATCATTCCGATGCGCAGCGCGACGCCTATGCCCGGCGCGGCAATGCCATGCGCCTGCACGGGGTCGATGCCGAATTGCTCGACGCCGATGCCGTGCGGCAGATGGCGCCGTTCCTCGATTTCGACAATGCGCGCTTTCCGATTCAGGGCGGCCTGTTGCAGGCGCGCGGCGGCACGGCGCGCCACGATGCGGTCAACTGGGGCTATGCGCGCGCGGCTTCGGCGCTGGGCGTCGACATTATCCAGAATTGCGAAGTGACCGGCTTTTTGCGCGACACGAGCGGCGCGGTGGTCGGCGTGGAAACCAGTCGCGGGGCCATTCGTGCGGGTAAAGTCGGGCTGGCGGTCGCGGGCATGACCGGCCCTGTCGCGGCCAAGGCGGGCTTGCGCCTGCCGATCGAAAGCCATGCCCTGCAGGCGTTCGTTTCCGAAGGGTTGAAGCCGCTGATCCCCGGCGTGATCACGTTTGGCGCCGGGCATTTCTATGTCAGCCAGTCGGACAAGGGCGGGCTGGTATTCGGCGGAGACATCGACGGATACAATTCCTATGCCCAGCGCGGCAATCTGCCGGTGGTCGAAGACGTGTGCGAGGGCGGCATGGCGGTCATGCCGATGATCGGGCGGGTACGCCTGCTGCGCAGTTGGGGCGGGATCATGGACATGAGCATGGATGGCTCGCCGATCATCGATCATACCCCGATCGCCGGGCTCTATCTCAACGCCGGCTGGTGCTACGGCGGTTTCAAGGCGACCCCGGCCTCTGGCTGGTGTTTTGCCCATCTGCTGGCCACCGATACCGCGCACGAAACCGCGACCGCCTATCGGCTCGACCGGTTTCGCACCGGCCATCTGATCGATGAAAAGGGCGTTGGCGCCCAACCAAATCTGCACTGAGGAGCCGCGACCATGCGCATCCCATGCCCTTTTTGCGGCAGCCGCGATTCCCGCGAATTCGTCCATCGCGGTGATGCCGCGCCGATCCGTCCCGCCGGCGACGATGCCGACGCGATGTTCGATTACCTCTATCTGCGCGACAATCCGGCGGGTCAGTTCGAAGAGCTGTGGTATCATGCGCAAGGATGCCGAAACTGGCTGCGCGTGCGGCGCCATACGGTGAGCCACGCGATCGAAAGCGCCGAGTTTGCCCGGATCGGGCACGCGGCATGAGCGCGCAGCCTTTTCGCCTGCGCAGCGGCGGCCTGATCGATCGCGCAAGGACGCTGTCCTTCACGTTCGACGGCAAGACTTATCATGGTCATCCCGGCGATACGCTGGCCTCGGCGCTGCTGGCCAATGGCGTGCGGCTGTTTGGCCGCAGCTTCAAGTATCACCGCCCGCGCGGGGTGCTGACGGCGGGCAGCGAAGAGCCCAATGCCCTCGTCACTTTGCGCAGCGGCGCGCGGGCCGAGCCCAATACGCGCGCCACCACGATCGAGCTCTACGACGGGCTGGAGGCGACCAGCCAGAACCGCTGGCCCAGCCTCGGCTTCGATCTGATGGCGGTAAACCAGTTGGCCGCGCCGCTGTTCGTTGCCGGGTTCTACTACAAGACGTTCATGTGGCCCGCCAAGGCCTGGGAAAAGCTCTATGAGCCGCTGATCCGCCGCGCGGCCGGGCTCGGCGCGCTGTCGGGGCAGGAAGACCCCGACCACTATGAGCATGATCACGCGTTCTGCGATCTGCTGGTCGTCGGCGCGGGCCCTGTCGGGCTGATTGCGGCGCTCGATGCGGGGCGTGCGGGGCTGCGCGTGGTGATCGCCGATGAAAGCGCGGTGCCCGGCGGTCGGCTGCTGTCCGAACGGACCAGTCTGGGCGGGGCAGACGGGGCGCAATGGGCTGCGGCAGCGGTTGCCGAGCTTGCCGCGATGCCGCATGTGCGGGTGCTGACGCGGACGACGGTGTTTGGCCGGTTCGACGATGGCGAACATGGCGCAATCGAGCAAGTCGCCGACCATCTGCCGGTGCCTCTGCCCGGCCAACCGCGCCAAAGGCTTTGGAAAATCGTTGCGCAGCGCACGATCCTCGCCACCGGCGCGACCGAGCGCCCGATCGTGTTCGAAGGCAACGACCGGCCCGGCGTCATGCTGGCGTCTGCCGTTTCGACCTATTGCAACCGCTTTGGCGTGGCGCCGGGGCGGCGCGCGGTGGTGCTGACAGCGGGTGACAGCGGCTGGCAGACGGCGGCCGATCTGCTGGCGGCGGGCGTGACGCTGCTGGCGGTGATCGACACGCGCGCCGCTGTGCTCGATGCGCTCGTCGCGCCGATCCGCGCAGCGGGCGTGCCGGTGCTGGCCGGCGGGCAAGTGATTGCCGCCAAAGGCAGCCCGTTGTCGCGTGTCGAGGCGCTCGACGGTGCCGGGCGCAGGCACAGCTTTGCCGCCGATCTTCTCGCCGTGGCGGGTGGCTGGAATCCGCAAGTGGCGCTTGCGGCGCATCTTGGTCACAAGCCTGTCTGGCGCGAGGATATTGCCGCTTATGCGCTGGGCGAGGTGCCCGCAGGTCTTGCCGCCGCCGGTGCCGCCGATGGCGTCTATGGGCTTGCCGGGGCGCTCGCTTCGGCGCGGCGCGCTGCGGGCGAAGTCGTCGCAGCGCTGGGCAAGACGGCCGTTGCCGCGCCGCTGCCGCAGGCAGAAGACATGCCCCACGGCGTGAGCGCGGTCTGGGCCAGCGGGCCGTGCAAGGCCAAGGCCTTTGTCGATTTTCAGCACGATGTCACGGCCGGCGACGTCACTCTGGCCGTGCGCGAGGGCTTTACCAGCGTCGAACATCTCAAGCGCTATACCACGCTCGGCATGGCCACCGATCAGGGCCGCGTCAGTCAGGTCAACGGCCATGGGCTGCTCGCCGCCGCAACCGGGCGGGCTCTCGCCGAAACCGGCACGATCCGCGCGCGACCGCCGGTGGTGCCGGTGGCGATCGGCGCGTTTGGCGGGCATCATCGCGGGCGCCAGTTCCGCCCCGAACGCCATACCGCCAGCCACGAATGGGCCGCAGCGCGCGGCGCGGTGTTTGTCGATGCCGGGCAATGGAAGCGTGCGCAATGGTATCCGCTTCCGGGCGAGACCCATTGGCGCCAGTCGGTCGATCGCGAAGTGCTGGCGACACGGGGCGGCGTCGGGCTGTGCGATGTATCGACCCTGGGCAAGATCGAGCTGATCGGTGCCGATGTCGGCGCGCTGCTCGACCGGCTTTATATCAACGGCTTTTCGGCGCTGCCGGTGGGCAAGGCGCGCTATGGGTTGATGCTGCGCGAAGACGGCCTTGCTCTCGATGACGGCACGGTCACGCGGTTTGCGCCCGACCGCTGGTTCATGACCACGACCACCGCGAATGCGGCGCGGGTGATGCAGCATCTCGATTTCGCGCGGCAGGTCTTGTGGCCCGACAGCGATGTGCAGGCGGTTTCGGTGACCGAGCAATGGGCGACCTATTCGATCGCCGGGCCGCGCTCGCGCGATTTGCTCGCTGCGGCCCTGTCCGATGTCGATGTGCCGGATGTGGACCTGTCCGACGCGGCATTGCCCTATATGGGCGCGGTGGAGCTGCGCTGGCGCGGTTTCAGGGCGCGTCTTTTCCGGTTGTCGTTCTCGGGCGAACTGGCCTTTGAACTCAGCGTGCCCGCCGGGCTTGGCGCGGCCCTGGTCGAGCATCTGTTCGCCGTGGGCGCAGCGTTTGGCCTGACGCCTTACGGCACCGAGGCGCTGGGCGTGATGCGCATTGAAAAGGGCCATCCGGCGGGCAACGAGCTGAACGGCTGGACCACGGCGACCGACCTTGGTCTTGGCCGGATGATGTCGAAAAAGAAGGACTTCATCGGGCGGATCATGGCCGAACGGCCCGCGCTGACCGATCCGGCAAGGCCGCGTCTGGTCGGGCTGAAGCCGGTGGATGGCGTTTCGACGATCCGTGCGGGCGGTCATCTGTTGCGGCCGGGTGCCGCGCAGGTGGCGGCGAACGACGAAGGCTTTGTGACCTCGGCCTGTTTTGCGACGACTTTGGGCCATCCCGTCGCGCTGGCGCTGCTGGCGCACGGCGCGGAGCGGCATGGCGAGGAAGTCGTGGTGCATGATCCGGTGCGCGGGGCGGATGTGCGGGCGCTGGTGTGCGATCCGGTGTTCTTCGATCCGGCGGGGGAGAGACTGCGTGGTTGATGTTTCGGTACGCGAACTGGCCGGTTTCGGCCTTGCCAACGTGCTGCCGCGCGCCGGTATCGGCCCCGATGCGATGGGTGCTGCGATGGGTGCTGCGATGGGTGCTGCGATGGGTGCTGCGCTTGGGTTTGACGTGGTCTCGGCGCCGGTCGCCAGCGAGGGGGCGGGGCTGGCGCTGTGGGGCACCGGGCCGGGGCAATGGCTGGCCTTTGCCGATGCTGCCGCGCCCGATTGGGCTGATGCGCTGGGCGACAGGCTGGCAGGGGGCGCTGCCGTGGTCGATCAATCGAGCGCCTATAGTCTGTTGCAGATCACCGGGGCCGATGCGCGGCGCCTGTTGCAAAAAGGGGTGCCGGTCGACTTGTCGGCGCTCGCGCCGGGCGCGGTCGTGGTCAGCGTCATCGCCCATGTCGGCGTGATTGTGCACCAGATCGGTCCCGAAAGCTTTCACCTTGCCATTTTCCGCAGCTTCGCCGGCGGTTTCCGCGATTGGCTGGATGCCTCCATCGCGGCGCTGTGATCCTTTGAGGAACAATCCCATGACCGAGTATCTGCTTACCCTTTCGTGCGGCAATCTTCCGGGCATCGTTGCAGCGATTGCCACCGCGATTTTCAACCATGGCGGCAATATCACCGAAGCCTCGCAGTTCGACGACATCGAAGCCAATCGCTTTTTCATGCGGCTGGTGTTTACCGTCGATGACGGCGCCGACGAGGCGGCGATCGGGCGCGATCTCGGCGCGATTGCCGAAAAATTCGCCATGGACTGGACCTGGCGGCGGCGCGATCACCTGCAAAAGGTGCTGCTGCTGGTCAGCAAGTTCGACCATTGCCTGGTCGATCTGCTCTATCGCCTGAAAATGGGCGAAATCGCGATGGATGTGGTCGGCGTCATCTCGAATCACCCGCGTTCGGCGCTGAGCGACATCAATCTGGGCAGCATCCCCTTTCACCATCTGCCCGTCACCCGCGAAACCAAGGCCGAACAGGAAGCGCAAATTCGCGCGATCGCGACCGAAACCGGCGCCGATCTGGTCGTGCTGGCGCGCTATATGCAGATCCTGTCGGATGAAATGGCGGCCTGGCTGTCGGGGCGCTGCATCAACATCCACCATTCTTTCCTGCCCGGCTTCAAGGGGGCCAAGCCCTATCACCAGGCGCACGAACGCGGGGTAAAGCTGATCGGGGCAACCGCGCATTACGTGACCGGCGATCTCGACGAAGGCCCGATCATCGAACAGGATGTCGAGCGTATCACCCACGCCGATCGCGCCGACGATCTGGTGCGCAAGGGGCGGGACATCGAACGGCGCGTGCTCGCCCGCGCGGTGCAACTGCATCTTGATGGCCGCAGTCTGTTGCATGGGAACAAGACCGTGGTATTCCGCGACTGATGGCACAAATTATCGATGGTCGCGCGATTGCGCGCGAAGTTCTGGCACGCACCGCCGACGAGGTCGCGGCGATGGTTGCTGCGACAGGGCAGGCGCCCGGTCTGGCCGTGATTCTGGTCGGGCATGATCCCGCCAGCGAAGTCTATGTCGGTCGCAAAGTCGGGCAATGTCGCAAGGCGGGCATCCGCTCGATCGAGCATCGCCTGCCCGAAACGACGCCAGAGGCGGACTTGCTGGCGCTGATCGACACGCTCAACGCCGATCCGGCGGTGCACGGCATTCTCGTCCAATTGCCGTTGCCGCGCGCGATCGACGCCGGGCGCGTGCTCGACCGCATTGCGCCGGGCAAGGATGTCGACGGCTTTCACCCGGTCAATGTCGGGCGGCTGTCGACCGGCACCGGGGGGCTGGTGCCATGCACGCCGCTGGGCATCATGATGCTGATCGACACGGTGATCGACGATTATCGCGGGCTCAATGTCTGCGTGATCGGCAAATCGAACATCGTGGGCAAACCGGTCTCGATGCTGCTGCTCGAACGCGAGGCGACTGTCACCGTCACCCATATCGAAACGCGCGATTTGCCCGACATTGCGCGCAAGGCGGATATCATCGTGGCTGCCGCCGGCGCGCCGCATCTGGTGCGTGGCTATTGGGTCAAGCCCGGCGCGGTGGTGATCGATGTCGGCATCAATCGCGTGACGGACCCGGACGGCACGACCCGGATCATCGGCGATTGCGCCACGCATGAGCTTGACCATGCCCGCGCGGTGACCCCGGTTCCGGGCGGGGTCGGCCCGATGACGATCGCCTGCCTGCTGGCCAACACGGTCAAGGCCGCCAAGACCGCCGTGGGCGTGTGACAATCCCCCCTTTATATTCCTATTGGGAAATTCTGTTTCTTCTTGATTGACATGATCCCGGTCTGCGGACTATCCCGGTCGACAGGCGTTCGGGAGAATTGTGATCATGTGTGGAATTGTCGGCCTGTTCCTGAAGGACCCGGCGCTGGAGCCCGATCTGGGTCGGCTGCTGGCGGACATGTTGGTGGTCATGACCGACCGGGGGCCCGATAGCGCGGGCTTTGCCGTCTATGGCGGCGGCGATGCCGGTCATCTGAAAGTGACCGTGCGCGGGCCCCGGCTCGACGAAGTGGAAGACGCGCTGGCCGGGATTGCCCGGGCCGTGCGCCGCGACACCCATCTCGTGCTGTCCTTTGCGGTTTCGTTTGAGGAACAAGTGCGCGGCTGGCTGGCGCTGCATCGCCCCGATCTGGTGGTGACGGGTTCGGGCCAGCGCATCGAATTGTACAAGGAAGTGGGCCTGCCCCGCCAGGTTGCCGATCGTTTCGCGCTTCCCGCGATGGCCGGCACGCATGGCATCGGCCACACCCGCATGGCGACCGAAAGCGCGGTGACCACCGATGGCGCGCATCCCTTTTCGACCGGGCGCGATCAGTGTCTGGTGCACAATGGCTCGCTGTCGAATCACCGTTCGCTGCGCCGCCGGCTGGAGCGCGAAGGGTTGAGCTTTGTCACCGACAACGACAGCGAAGTCGCTGCCGGGTATATCAGCTGGCGCCTGCGCGAAGGCGACAGCCTGACCACCGCACTCGAAGCCGGGCTGGAAGATCTCGACGGGTTTTACACGTTCGTCATCGGCACTGAAAACGGCTTTGCGGTGATGCGCGATCCCATTTCGTGCAAGCCCGCCGTGATGGCCGAAACCGATCGTTATGTCGCCTTTGGCTCGGAATACCGCGCTTTGGTCGGCCTGCCCGGAATCGAGCAGGCCCGCATTTTCGAGCCCGAACCCGCTCATGCCTATGTCTGGGAGCGCAACTGATGCCCGCTTTCGACCTTGCCGTAACCACCAGGCGCGAACTCAACGCTGCGCTGCACGCGTTGCCCGCCAATACCAACGAAACCCACTGGCACGTCGCCAATCCCGAAGGCGCCCATGCGCTGGCCGCCGGGGTCAATGCCCCGGTCACGATCGAGATCGACGGCCACGCGGGCTATTACTGCGCGGGTATGAACCAGCTCGCGACCGTGATCGTCAACGGCAATGTCGGGGTCGGCGTCGCCGAAAACATGATGTCGGGCCGGGTCCATGTCAAAGGCGATGCCAGCCAGGCGGCGGGCGCGACGGCGCATGGCGGCCTGCTGGTGATCGACGGCAATGCCTCGGCGCGCTGCGGCATTTCGATGAAAGGCGTCGATATCGTCGTCAAAGGCTCGATCGGCCCGATGAGCGCGTTCATGGCGCAGGCGGGCAATCTGGTCGTGCTGGGCGATGCCGGCGAAGCGCTGGGCGATTCCCTGTACGAAACGCGCATTTTCGTGCGCGGCGCGGTCAAGAGCCTGGGCGCCGATTGCATCGAAAAGGAGCTGCGCCCCGAACACGAGGAAATCCTGACGAAACTGCTTTTGGATGCAGGGGTCGAAGGGGTCAGTCCGCAGGAATTCCGTCGCTATGGCTCGGCACGCGGGCTTTACAATTTCCACGTCGACAACGCCTCGGCCTACTGAGGAACGCCCAGATGGACAATTCCCACATTCCGCAGACTCTGCCGCGTTATTCCGCGACGTTCGATCCGCATACGCTGTCCGAAATCCGCCGCGCGGCGGCGACCGGCATCTATGACATTCGCGGCGGCGGCACCAAGCGTTCGCTGCCCCATTTCGACGACTTGCTGTTTCTCGGCGCTTCGGTGTCGCGCTATCCGCTGGAAGGCTATCGCGAAAAGTGCGCCACCGACGTGTGGCTCGGCACCCGCTTTGCGAAAAAGCCGATCCATCTCAAGACGCCGGTCACGATCGCGGGAATGAGCTTTGGCGCGCTGTCGGCACAGGCCAAGGAAGCGCTGGGGCGCGGCGCGACCCTTGCCGGGACCAGCACGACGACCGGCGACGGCGGCATGACGCCCGAAGAGCGCGGCCAGTCGCAGACGCTGATCTATCAGTACCTGCCCAGCCGCTATGGCATGAACCCCGATGACATCCGCAAGGCCGATGCCATCGAAGTGGTGATCGGGCAGGGCGCCAAGCCGGGCGGCGGCGGGATGCTGCTGGGGCAGAAGATTTCCGACCGCGTGGCGGCGATGCGCACTTTGCCCAAGGGCATCGATCAGCGATCGGCCTGCCGTCACCCCGACTGGACCGGGCCCGACGATCTGGAAATCAAGATCGAGGAACTGCGCGAAATCACCGATTGGGAAAAGCCGATCTACGTCAAGGTCGGCGCGACGCGGCCTTATTACGATGTCGCGCTGGCCGTGAAATCGGGCGCCGATGTCGTCGTGCTCGACGGCATGCAGGGCGGTACGGCGGCAACGCAGGAAGTGTTCATCGAACACGTCGGCATTCCGATCCTCGCCGCGATCCGCCCGGCGGTGCAGGCGCTGCAGGATCTGGGCATGCATCGCAAGGTGCAGCTGATCGTGTCGGGCGGTATCCGCAATGGTGCCGATGTGGCCAAGGCACTGGCGCTGGGCGCCGACGCGGTGGCGATCGGCACGGCGGCGCTGATCGCGCTGGGCGACAACGATCCGCACCACGAGCCCGAATATCAGGCACTTGGCACCACGGCAGGCGCCTATGACGACTGGCACGAAGGCAAAGACCCCGCCGGGATCACCACGCAGGATCCGATCCTGTCGGCGCGGCTCGATCCGGTGGCGGCGGGGCGGCGTCTGGCCAACTATCTCGCGGTGCTGACTCTCGAAGCGCAGACGATCGCGCGGGCCTGCGGCAAGAGCCACCTGCACAATCTGGAACCGGAAGACCTGGTGGCGCTGACCATCGAGGCCGCCGCGATGGCCCGGGTGCCGCTGGCGGGAACCAACTGGATCCCCGGTCAGCAGTTTTGATCCCTTTTCGAAAGATGCCGCGATGACCACCGATCTTGCCGAAATCGCCCGGGACAAGGGCATCAAATACTTCCTCGTATCCTATACCGACTTGTTCGGCGAACAGCGTGCCAAGCTGGTGCCCGCATCGGCGATCGGCGAGATGCAGAAGAACGGCGCGGGCTTTGCCGGTTTTGCGACATGGCTCGACATGTCGCCCGCCGATCCCGATCTGTTTGCCATTCCCGATCCGGCCAGCCTGATCCAGTTGCCGTGGAAACCGCAAGTGGGCTGGCTGGCGTCGGACTTGTGGATGGCGGGCAAGCCGGTTGCCGCATCCCCGCGCAACGCGCTCAAGGCGCAGATCGCGCGCGCGGCGGCGCTGGGCTATCAGCTCAAGACCGGGGTGGAATGCGAATTCTTTCTGATCAGCCCCGACGGCAGCACGCTGTCGGATGCCGCCGATACCCATGGCAAGCCGTGTTACGACGAACAGGCCCTGATGCGCCGCTATGACGTGATCACCGAGATCTGCGACGCGATGCTCGAACTGGGGTGGAAGCCCTATCAAAACGACCACGAAGACGCCAATGGCCAGTTCGAGATGAACTGGCACTATGACGATGCGCTGGTGACGGCCGATCGCATGGCGTTTTTCAAGTTCATGGCCAAATCGGTGGCCGAAAAGCACGGCATGCGCGCCACCTTCATGCCCAAGCCGTTTATCAACCTGACCGGCAACGGCTGTCACATCCATCTTTCGCTGTGGAAAGGGGCGGACAACGCCTTTGCCGGGGCGGACGACATTACCGACGTGGCGCGCCATTTCATCGGCGGCCTGCTGCACAGCGCCCCGGCGATGGCGGCGATCACCAACCCCACGGTCAACAGCTACAAGCGGATCAATGCCCCGCGCACCAATTCGGGCGCGACCTGGTCGCCCAATTCGGTGACATGGACCGGCAACAACCGCACGCACATGATCCGTGTGCCCGAGCCCAACCGGCTCGAACTGCGGCTCGCCGATGGGGCGGTCAATCCCTATCTGCTGCCCGCTGTCGCGCTGGCTGCGGGGCTCGACGGGCTGATCAACGCGCGCGATCCGGGGCCGCGTCTCGACATCAACATGTATACCGAGGGCGAAAAGGTCACCAACGTACCCAAGCTGCCGCTCAACTTGCTCGACGCCATTCGCGCGCTCGAAGCGAGCGATGTGCTGACACAGGCGCTGCCCGAACTGGTGCCGTCCTATACCAAGCTCAAGCATTCCGAATGGAACGACTATGCGCGCCACCTGACCGATTGGGAACGCGCGAACACGCTCGATTGCTGAGTCCGCTCAATACCACGACAGGAAAAAGGCTGCGGTGATCGGAAAGATCGCCGCAGCCTTTTTCCTGTGTGGCCGTCGCGCTTACTGCAGGCGATAGTGGAAATCGTAGCCCGTCGCCTTGGCATCGCGCGCGTGGATCAGCATTTCGCCGCGCGCACCGCGATAGGCCCCGGTGCCGCCCGTCACCGCCAGCACCGTGTCGCCGCCGTCATCGACCGGCCCGTCGACCATGATCTGGCCCTTGGTGAGCATCATGGTCCAATGGCATTCCCACGATTTGCCCACGATCATGCGCACGCAATAGCCGTGATCGACGCCCAGCTTCTTGACATTGGCGGCATCGTAGATCGGGTTGGTAAAGGTCATGACATCGCCGACATTGTCCGCCGCCGTGCCGCCCTTGATGCTGACGGTGTCGGTATCGGCGCGCTCGACGACATCGAGCTTCGCGGTGTGCGCGGGCGCGGCATAAGCCGGGCCTGCAAGGGTGAGCGCGGCAAGAGCGCCCCATACGGTGATTTTGTGTGACATCCTCGTTCGCTCCTCATTCGGGCGCCAAAGCGGGCGCCGGGTTCGTTCAGGCTTTTGCAACCGGGCGCTTGCGCAGCCAGGCATCGCCCGCGGGCGCGTCGCTGCGGTCATGGGGGCGACCGGCCAGCATGTAGAACAGCCCGGTGACGATCACGCCGCCAAAAGTCAGCGCCATGCCATAGCTGGTATACCACGGCATATCGCCATCGGCGGGGCGCAGCATGATCAGGATCGAGCCGACGCCCCAGACAATCCCGGCGAGATTGATCGGCAGGCCCCAGGCGCCGAGATGGAATTTTCCGTGCGGCTGCCAGCCGCGCAGGCGGGCGAACGTCGCGCCGAGCACCACCATCTGGAACCCGGCATAGATGCCCACCACCGCAAAGCTGACGATCGTCGCCACGGCATCGGCAAAGAACATGCCGAGCACGAGGATCGCGCAAGCGATCAGCCCCGAAACGACCAGCGCATTCATCGGTACGTGGTGCGTTTTCGACACTTTGCCGAGCCAGTCGCTCGCCACGACCATTTCGTCGCGGGCATAGGCATAGAGCAGGCGGCTCGCGGCGGCCTGCATGCTGAGCGCGCACGACAGGAACGAGACGAGCACGATCAGCACCACGCCTTTCGCCCCGATCGGCCCGAACGCGACAATCAGCGCGTCCTCGATCGGATTGGCAATGCGCCCGCTGATCACGCCCATGACATCGGGCAGCGACAGGATCAGCGCCAGCGCCACGAAAATCGATGCCGCCATGCCCACATAGATGGTCGATTTCATCGCCTTGGGAATGGCCACGCCGGGATTGGGCGTTTCTTCGGCGACATCGCCGCAGGCTTCAAAGCCATAGCAGGTAAACAGGCCGACAATCGCCGCCCCCAGGAACGCGGGGCCGTAAGACCCGTTCTTGACCAGACCATAAGTATGGAAAATCGCCCCGATCGGCTGGTGGCGGTGAAACAGCAGGAGAAACGCCCCGACCACGATCGCGCCGAGGATTTCGCAGATAAAGCCGAACATCGCGACCCGCGCCAGCGTGCGCGTGCCCGCAAGGTTGGTCAGTGTCGAAATCGCGACGATGGCGATGGCGATCAGCCCCGCCGACACCGGCGTCGTCTGGAATCCGAGCAAGGGGCCGACAAACGGTGCCGCGCCCGCCGAAACCGCCGCGATCGAGGTAAACAGCGCCCAGCCATAGACCCAGCCAGCCATCCATGCCCATTTCTTGCCGACCAGACGGCGGCACCAGGGATAGAGCCCGCCCGAAATCGGGAACTGCGAGACGACTTCGCAAAACGTCAGGCAGACGATCATCTGCCCGACAGCGGCGATCAGATACCACCAGATCATCGGCGGGCCACCGGCGGCCATGCCGATGGCAAACACCGAATAGACCCCGACCACCGGCGACAGATACGTAAAGCCGAGCGCAAAATTTTCCCACAGGGACATCGAGCGCTCGAATTGCGCCGAATAGCCAAGGGCCTTCAGTTCGTCGTCGTCGGTGTTCGTCAAGTCGGTCATTGACACTGGTTTCCCCCCGGAAAGGTCAGAGCTTGATCATGATGTGGCGCGGGCAGGTATAGTCTTCGAGCGCATAGAGGCTCATGTCCTTGCCATAACCCGACTGCTTGAAACCGCCATGCGGCATCTCGCTGGTCAGCATGAAATGGGTGTTCACCCAGGTGCAGCCATAGCGCAGCGCCGCAGCGACGCGCATCGCCTGGCCAACATCCTTCGACCAGACCGAGGATGCAAGCCCGTAATCGGAATCATTGGCCCAGCCGATCACCTGATCGACATCGTCAAAGCGCGTGACCGATACCACCGGCCCGAACACTTCGCGGCGCACGATCTCGTCGCTCTGCTGCGCATGGGCGATGACCGTCGGTTGGAAATAGAACCCCGGCCCGTCGCCCGGCGCGCCGCCGGTGGCGATTTCGATATGGGGTTGTTCGGCAGCGCGCGCCACGAAGGCGGCCACGCGCGAACGCTGCCGTTCGGAAATCAGCGGGCCCAGTTCGTTGTCATCGTCGTTGCTCTGGTCAAAGCGCAAGGTGCCGACCGCGTTCGCCAGTTCGGCGACGAGCCGGTCATAGACCGCATCGGCGCAATAGATGCGGCAGGCGGCGGTGCAGTCCTGCCCGGCGTTGTAGAACCCGAACGTGCGCAGCGCAGACACCACTTCGTCGATATCGGCATCGGCGAGCACGATCACCGGCGCCTTGCCGCCCAGTTCGAGGTGCGTGCGCTTGATCGTCTTGGTCGCGGCGGCAAGCACTTTGCGCCCGGTCGAAATGTCGCCGGTAACCGAAACCATGCCGACTGCGGGATGGTTGATCAGATGGCTGCCGACGCTTTCGCCCCGGCCATGGACAACGTTGATGACCCCGGCGGGGAACAGCGCGGCGGCATCTTCGGCCAGCTTGAACGTGGTCAGCGGGGTCAGTTCCGACGGCTTGAGCACGACCGTGTTGCCGACCGCAACCGGCGCCGCGATTTTCCAGATCGCCATCATCAGCGGATAGTTCCACGGCGCGATCGCGCCCACCACGCCGATCGGATCGCGGCGGATCATCGAGGTATGGCCGGGCAGGTATTCGCCCGCCAGCGGCCCGTGCAGCGTCCGCGCCGCGCCTGCAAAAAAGCGCACGCAATCGACAATTGCCGGGATCTCGTCATTGAGCACGAGGTGATAGGGCTTGCCGCAATTGAGCGCTTCGAGCCGGGCGTAATCCTCGGCCTGCGCCTCGATCCGGTCGGCCAGCTTGAGCAGGAGCGCGCTGCGTTCGCCCGGCGTGGTGCGCGACCATGAGGCAAAGGCGGCAGTGGCGGCGGCAACGGCGGCGTCGACTTGCGCCAGCGAGGCTTCGGCAATGTCGACAATCGCGGCGCCGGTGCGCGGATTGATCAGGCGCTCGGCCGGTTCCTGCCCGGTTTCAAAGCTGTCGCCGATGCACATCTGCAAATTCATGTCAGGCCCCCGATTACGGATAGTGGTGTGCGAAGATTTGGCGGAGCAAGGCGCCGCCCGCGCGGAAAAGCTATCCAAGCCATCGAGTCTTCACCATTTCAAATAGGGCAATCACGTTTTCGCCATTGGCGAAGGCAGGTCGGCTGCCTGCGGATTGCGCACCGCCGACAGAAAGCCCTTGAGCACCGGCGATTGTTCGGCGCCGCGCCGCCAGACGATGCTGACCCGCGCCGGACGGGGCGGATCGGCCAGCGCGCGCGCCTCGACCCGGTCGCCTTCGAGCGACCAGCGGCGAAAGGCCAGATCGGGCATGGCCGCCACGCCCGCGCCGGTGGCAACGAGGCTGCGCACCGCCTCGACCGATCCGGTGCGGACCAGCACGTTGAGCCGCGCGCCCGCCTTGCGCCAATGCTTTTCGGCAGTTTCGGCAATCTCGTCGGTGGCGAGGAAAATCATCGGCATGCCTTCGAGCGCGGCAATCTCCACCATGCTGTGGCGCGCCAGCGGATGATCGGCGGCCATCCACAGGCGATAGGGCGATGACTGGATATGCATCGCCTGCAAGCCCTGTCCCGGCTCGTCTTCGGGCAGGATCACCGCCGCCGCATCGAGCTCGCCGCCGATCAGAAGATGCTCCAGATCCTCGCGCGTGTCCTCGAGTATCGAGACGTGCGGATTGGGGAAGGACTGGCGAAACCGCGCAAGCAGGTCGGCCAGGACGTATCCGGCCAGCAAGGGCGTCACGCCCAGATTGAGCCGCCCCGCAACGAGCGAGGGATCGGTCTCCAGGCTGCGCCGCGCTTGCGCCACGGATTCGAGAATCGTGCGGGCGTGGCGCAGGAACTGTTGCCCCTTGATGGTCAGCTCCATGCCCCGCGCGCGCCGTTCGAACAGCCGGCAGGCAAGGCTTTCTTCCAGATCCTGGATCGCCACGGTGATCGAGGATGGCGTGACATTGAGCGTCTTGGCCGCGTTCGACAGCGAACCCAACTCGGCAATCGCGACGAAATATTGAATCTGACGAAAGGAGAAGGCCATTGTTCGAATTTACCAACAGGTCGCGCGCCGTCAATCGCGCGACCTGCTGCCGCTTTACAAAGGTGGCGCTCAGCCGACGGCGGTGCGCTTGGTCTTTTGCGGATCGTCAAACGGCAGGGGCTGCGCCTTGGCCGCCACGCTGCCTTGCGCGCCGACCAGCGTCAGGTCGGTGCCGGCCACGGCAAACGCCGGTTCCAGCCGGGCAATGCCGAGCGAACGGCCGGTCAGTTTCGAGACCATGCCGATCGTGATCACGCCGACTTCGCGCCCGTCGACGGTCAGCTTGTCGCCGGTTTCGGGCGCCTTGTCCGAAGTCAGTTCGACGCCGTAGATCTTGAAGCGTTCCTTGCCCTTGAGGCGGGCATGCGCGTCGGCGCCGCGAAACCCGGTCTTGTCCTTGCTGACCGTGAAATCGAGCCCCAGTTCCCACAGACTGTCGCCGACAGAGCCATCGGCAAACGGGAAGTATTCCGACATGTCATAGGGATAGAACAGCAGGTAGCTCTCGACACGCAGCAGGTCGAGCGCGGTGAACGCGGCGGGACCGATGCCCAGCGCCTTGCCGTTTTCAAGGATCGTGTCCCAGATCAGCGGGGCATCGACCGAGCGGCAAAAGATTTCATAGCCGCGTTCGCCGGTATAGCCGGTGCGCGAAATCAGCACCGGCGCGCCAAACAGCTTTGCGCCCATGTGGCTGAAATATTTGAGATCGCGGATGCCGGGGACATGATCGGCAAGGAAATCGACCGCCGCCGGGCCCTGCAGCGACAAGTCGTGCAAGTCATCGTCGAACAGCAGTGCGACATTGCGCCCCTGGCTCGCCGCGACGAGCGCTTCATGCCCGGCCCCTGCGCCATGGACCACCATCCAGCTGTCGGGGCCCATGCGATAGAGAATGCAATCGTCGATGAAATGGCCGTCGTCGTTGAGCATCGTGGCATAGGCCGAACGGCCCGGCGCGATCTTGCCCACGCTGCGCGTGGTGACCATGTCGAGCACGCCATTGGCATGGGGGCCGACCAGATGCATCTTTTTAAGCCCGGACACGTCCATCAGTCCCGCTCGCGTGCGGATCATGGTATGATCGTCCTGCACATCGTGCGCATAAGTCCAGGCGGTGCCCATGCCGTTCCAGTCCTCAAGGGCGGAACCGAGCGCGCGGTGACGGCTGGAAAGGGCGGAATGACGCCAGGAATCGGGCATGAACAACCTCTTGTGCAGCAGGCGGCGCGCCCGGTCGAAAAGACCAGTGGCCGGCCTGAAATTGGTTTCCTCTACGGAAAATCCGTTTATCAAGGGGGGTGTCTTCTGTCGAGGCGCCATTTGCCTCATTGACAATTATATTTCCTCTTGAGAAAGTTTCGTCTCATTCACGCTTGGAGTCCGTCATGTCTCCCGCTTTGTTTTTCCCCTGTCAAAGGGTGTTTTTCCCGTTTCAGAGGGGCTTGGCCGCATGAGTACCGGAACCGCCAGCAACCGGCCGCGCTATGCCCCGCTTGCGCCCGATCCGCGGGCGCGGGCGCATCTTCTGGTGACGGATCATCAGGACATCGCCGAGGCCGCCTTTGCGCCCGGTATCGGCCTGGCCGATTTTCCCGAACGCTGGGATGTGGTGGCCCATGCGCGTGTCCTGCCCGAACCGTTTGGCGGGCCCGGCGTGCAGCATTTCCGGTCGGCAAGCCATTTGCTGGCTCTGTTGCGCCATCGCCTGGCCGCCGAGACGATGGGGCTGCGGCTTTATGTCACGGGCAGCGAGCCGTTTGTCTGGGATGCCGCGCGGGTGGCGATCGAGGCGGGCATGGGGCGCGAGGAAATGCGCCTGTTTGCGACCGGAAAGCCGGTGCGCCGGGTCAGTTGCGTGCATTGCCGCACGATCAATCCGGGCGTGACCACGACTTTGGTGACATGCGCCGGTTGCGGCGTCGTGCTGACCGTGCGCGACCATTTTTCCCGCGTGCACAATGCCTGGATGGGCGTGCAGTGCGATGCCGAAGTGCCGGGCGAAGTGCCGGCGATCGAGGATCTTTCCGCATGACGAATGCCCGAACGCTCCATCTGAAAGTCGCGCGCGCCGATGGGATCGCGCCGACCTTGCGCCGCGTGCATCTGGTCGCGGCGGACGGCGCGCGGCTGCCCCCTGCCGCGCCGGGCGCGCATATCACGCTGACGCTGCCTGCGCCTGCGGGCGGACGGCCCTTCCACAATTCCTATACGCTGGTCTCGGCCGATCCCGAGGCGGGGTACGAAGTGATCGTGCGCCTGTCCGATCGCTCGCGCGGCGGATCGCGCCATGTTCACGAGAGCCTCGCGCCCGGCGACATGATCGAGGCGACGGCGCCGCACAATCTGTTTGCGCTGCACAGTCAGGCCAAAAAGCATCTGTTGATCGGCGGCGGCATCGGCGTGACTCCGATGATCGCCTTTGTCACCTATTTGCGCGAACAGGGCGCGTCGTTCGAACTGCACCAGATCGCGGCCCCTGCCGAAGTCGGCGTCTTCGAAGCGTTGCTCGCCCTGCGTACCGGAGAGCGCATCCATATCCACGCCGGTCGCGACGCGTTCGGCCTGACTGCGCTGCTCGCCGCGCAGCCGTTGGGGACGCATGTCTATACCTGTGGCCCCGCCGGGCTGATGGACGGGGTCGAAGCCTCCGCTGCCGCGCTCGGCTGGCCCGAAACCCATGTGCATCGCGAGGATTTCGGCGCGGCAGGCGGTGAACCTTTCGTGCTGCGCCTCGCCGCGTCGGGGATCGACATCGCGGTGGCGGGCGATCAGACGATGCTCGAAGCGATCGAGGCGGCGGGTGTGGACACGCCGTCGCTGTGCCGGGGCGGGGCCTGCGGCGTGTGTATGCTGCCGGTCAGCGAGGGCACACCCGAACATCGCGACCATTATCTGAGCGAAGCCGAACGCGGGGCAGGCTGCCTCGTCATGCCCTGCGTTTCGCGCAGCCGCAGCGCGACGCTCGTACTCGACATCTAGTTTTGACCTGAGGATTTTTTGAACGATGGCGACCCGGTTCAAGTCCGACGAGACGTTTCGCGACGATTATCGCTATGGCAACAGCGATGAAGGCGTGCTGCGCTTTCCGTTTCCCTTCGTCGAAGACAGCTATATGTATTCGGTCAACATGGAGCCGCATACCCGCTCCGCAGCGCCGGGGGTGTTTGCCGCCGCGTTCGATGTCGACGAGCACTATGTCACCGAATGCGCCGAACGCGCCAGGGCGCTGGCGCTCGAACCGGGGCGGTGCATGGTGCTGCCGCACATGCGCGATGCGGAATGGGACACGCTCGAGCTGATCATGGAAAGCCTGGCGCTCGATTATCCCGATCAGTTTGCGCTCGAACGCCACGGGCTGGACTGGACCTGGACCAATCGTCCGCTGGGGATTCACCAGAGCTTTCGCTTTGGCGATGCCACGACTTTGCCGCATCCGCCGTTCGAATATATCGTGCGTCAGGCGCAGGGCGATTTCACCTTGCAGGATCAGCGCGACGGCACGCTTTATATCGACGGCGGCGTTGCCACGACTCCGGCCGACTGGAGCCTGGCGTTCGATGTCGGGATGACGTTTCACGAATGGCATGGGCCGGTGCCGCTGGCGCATCAGGCCGGGGTATTCGACCGGGCGCTGCAATATCTCATGCGCATCCGCTATGGCGAGCCCGCGCGGCGGCTCAACTGGACGATGACGGTCCATCCCCGGCTTGACACGTCGCCCGAAAACTATCCGCTGTGGGGCCCCGATCGCGCCGGTCTGACGGCGGAGAACATCGGGTCGCAACTGTTTCTGCGTGTTGAATTGCAAAGCCTGTTTCGCTTGCCGCGTTCGAATGCGCTGCTGTTCGGGATTCGCACGTATCTGGCCAGCCTCGATGATCTGACGCGCGTGCCCAAGTGGGGGCGGCGCCTGCACCGGGTGATGCGCGATCTGCATCCCGACATCGCCGGGTACAAGGGCCTGACTCGCTATCACGACGTGCTGGTCGCGCATCTGGCCCAATTCGACGACGGTGAGCCGACGACGCCGGGCATCGCTTCGGACATTGCGGTGTTGCCCGCCTGATTGCATGGCAATGCTTGTCTTTCCGGGCTTTGCGCTTCTATGCTGAACGCCTTGGAGGACATGATGGCACGACGCGCGCGCGGGACCGAAGATCAAAACCGGACAGGGCCGGATGCACCGCCGTCGGCGGAGCATTTCCCGACCGGCTCGGGCGCGCCGCGCAACGATCCGCGCGCGCTGGAAAAGGCGCTCGGGCTGCGCGTGCGGCAATTGCGCCGTCAGCAGGATCTGTCGGTCGCCGATCTCAGCGCGGCGGCGGGGCTGTCGACCGGCATGCTGTCGAAAATCGAAAACGGGCAGATTTCGCCTTCGCTGACCTCGGTCCATTCGCTGGCGCAGGCGCTCAATGTGCCGATTTCGGCCTTGTTCGCGCTTGCCGAAGACCGGCAGGATTGTTCCTATGTCGCCGCCGGGCAAGGGGTGAAGATCGAGCGGCGCGGCACCAAGGCGGGCCATATCTATCAATTGCTGGGCCATTTGCTCAGCGGCGATCTGGCGATCGAGCCCTACATGATCACGCTGTCGGCCGATGCCTTGCCCTATACCAGCTTTTCGCACAGCGGGACCGAACTGATCTACATGCTCGAAGGCGAGCTTTGCTATCGTCACGGTGATCGCAGCTATGATCTCAAGCCGGGCGATACGCTGTTGTTCGACAGCCAGGCCCAGCATGGCCCCGAAACGATGGGGCAGGGCGTGATTCGCTATCTTTCGATCATCGTCTACCCGCGTGCGGGCATTACCGGCGGCTGAACGCCCGATTGCGCGCCATCGGCGTGCGCTGGACATTCTTTTTAAGAAATTATTTTTCTCCATAGTTGACCCATGCGGACCTGCCGGTTATCCCATGATCACCGGGCGGGAGAAGTTTGGATGTGCGCAAACGTCGCGCTTCACAGTGGGGTTATGGGTTTTGCCCAAGTCCTGCCGCGAGTGCGGGGCGGGATCGCCATTCAAATTGCGGCGTTTTCCCAGTCGTCATGCCCAATCAGCGATTTTGTTGTGGCGGACAGTCGTTCGCCCTTTTGTGATCATCTCGGGTTTTCGTGGCGACGGTTCTGTAGCGGCGCGAAAACCTTGCCTGGAGACGGGAGGCATTCATGGCCAAGCGAATTGCAGTGATTGGTGCCGGCGCGAGCGGACTTGCCGTGTTGCGGGCGTTTCAAAGTGCCAAGGCCAAGGGGATCGACGTTCCCGAAGTGGTCTGCTTTGAAAAGCAGGAAGATTGGGGCGGCCTGTGGAAATATACCTGGCGCACCGGGCTCGATCAGTTTGGCGAGCCGGTCCATGGCTCGATGTATCGCTATCTGTGGTCCAACGGGCCCAAGGAATGCCTCGAATTCGCCGACTATTCCTTTGAGGAACATTTCGGTCGCCCGATCCCGTCGTATCCGCCGCGCGCCGTGTTGCATGACTATATCATGGGCCGGGTCGAAAAGGCCGGGGTGCGCCCGTTCGTGCGTTTCAACAGCCCGGTCCGCTGGGTGTCGTGGGATCCGCAGACCAGCCTGTTCACGGTGCGGGTCAAGGATCAGATCGCCGATGAAACCTATGAGGAAACGTTCGATCACGTGATCGTCTCGTCGGGCCATTTCTCCACGCCCAACGTGCCCGAATTCGAAGGAATCGAGACGTTTCCCGGCCGGGTCATGCATGCGCACGATTTCCGTTCGGCCGATGAATTCGCCGGCAAGGACGTGTTGATGGTCGGCAGCTCCTATTCCGCCGAAGATATCGGGACGCAGTGCATCAAGTACGGTGCCAACTCGGTGACTTTCAGCTATCGCACCAATCCGCTGCCGTTCGACTGGCCGGAACAGTTCGAACAGCGCCCGCTGCTGACCAAAGTCGAAGGCGATATTGCGCACTTCATCGACGGCACATCCAAGAAAGTCGACGGCATCGTCTTGTGCACGGGCTATATCCATCACTTCCCGTTCCTGCCCGACGAACTGCGCCTGATCACCCACAACCGCCTCTATCCGGGCAACTTGTGGCAGGGCGTGGTCTGGCAGGACAATCCGAACCTGTTCTATGTCGGCATGCAGGACCAGTATTTCACGTTCAACATGTTCGATGCGCAGGCCTGGTTCGTGCGCGACCTGATCCTGGGCAAGCTCGACCTGCCCGATGCCGAGACCCGCGCCGCCAGCATCGCCGATTGGCAGGGCCGCGAGGAAGCTGCGGGCACTCCGGAAGAGCAGATCGATTTTCAGGCGGCCTATGTCAGCCAGCTGATCGCCGCGACCGACTATCCCACGCTCGATACCGCCGCCGTGGCCGCGCTGTTCAAGCAGTGGGAGCACGACAAGGAAGCCGACATCATGGGCTATCGCGATCATTCCTATCGCTCGGTCCTGACCGGCACGGTCAGCCCGCGCCATCACACCCGCTGGATGGAAGCGCTCGACGATTCGCTCGAAGCGTTTCTCGCCACCAGCGACGCCACGGTCTGATCGCGAAGGAGCGGTAGGCGATTCCATGACAAGCGCCGCTCTCGCTGAAGTGCCTTTCCCGACCCCCGGAGACGTCCTTATCGTCGTTTCCGGGGGCGGCGAGGCCAGGTTCGATCTTGCTCCGGGCGACCGGGTGCGGATCATCGATCCCGGAGGGCTTCAGCCGGGCCTGCTCGTGCTGCGCGGGCCCGAAGGTGAAGACCGCATCGCGCTGTTTGGCGATGCATCGCCCGCCGGGGCCGACCATGGCTTTACCGCGCAGACGGCGCTGTCGTGCACGCTGTCGGCCCCCGGCGCGGCGATGGCGCCCGATGCGCAGGACGCGGCCACCGATCTGCATGTGCGCATCGCGCGCGCCGATCCGGCCAGCGACTTGCCCCCGCCCTTGGCCGAGCCGCTGCTCGATCTGCGCGTGCCGGCGGCGAGCGCGCGCGCCTATCGCGTGCGGGCGGGCGATTACATCCAGATCATCGATGTCGCCGGGCGGCAATGTTCGGACTTTGTCGCATTCGATGCCGCCGCGCTCGATCAGGGGCGCGAACTCGGGATCGATGCGACAGTCACGCGCACGCTGATGGGGCGCAGCTTTTCCAGCCCCGGGCTGCATGCGCGCTATTTCGACGCGGGGCTGCGTCCGCTGGTCGAAGTGGTGCAGGATACCGTCGGGCGCCACGATACCTTTCTGCTCGCTTGCGCGGCCAAGTATTACGACGATCAGGGCTATCCCGGGCATCCCAACTGCACCGAGAATTTCAACCGCGCGCTCGAACCGCATGGCGTTGCGCCGCGCGCGGGTTGGCCGGCGATCAATTTCTTTTACAACACGTTCGTCGGCGCCGATGAAACGATCGCGATGGACGAACCGTGGTCGCGGCCGGGCGATTATGTGCTGTTGCGCGCGCTGACCGATCTGGTCTGCGCTTCATCGGCCTGCCCCGACGACATCGATCCGGCCAATGGCTGGAATCCGACCGATATTCACGTCCGCCTCTATGACAGGAGTGCCGCGCCCGCCGCCGGCAATGCCCATCGCATGACACCAGACGCACCCGCCCGGCTCACCCGCGAGACCGGATTTCACCCGCGCACCGCAGCTCTCACCCGCCAGATGGTCGATTATCGCGGGTTTTGGCTGCCCACGGCTTATACCAATCATGGCGCGATCGCCGAATACTGGGCCTGTCGCCAGCGTGCCGCGCTGATCGACCTGTCGCCTTTGCGCAAGTTCGAAGTGACCGGCCCCGATGCCGAGGCGCTGATGGATCTGGCCGTGACGCGCGACATGACCAAGCTCGCCGTCGGGCAGATCGTCTATACCGCGATGTGCCACGAAACCGGCGGGATGATCGATGACGGCACGGTGTTCCGGCTGGGGCCGACCAATTTCCGCTGGGTCTGCGGCGATGACTGGTGCGGGGTCTGGCTGCGGCAACTGGCCGCCGAACGGGGGCTGAAGGCGTGGGTCCGTTCGTCGACCGATCAGCTCTCCAATGTCGCGCTGCAAGGGCCGCTGTCGCGCGCAATCCTGTCTCCGCTGGTGACGACCCCGGCGCATCGTCCGACGGTTGCCGAACTGGGCTGGTTCCGCTTTACCACCGGGCGCATCGGCGACATTCCGGTGGTCGTTTCGCGCACCGGCTATAGCGGCGAACTCGGCTATGAAATCTGGTGCCATCCCGACCGCGCGCCGGACCTGTGGGATGCGCTGATCGCGGCGGGCGCGCCGCACGGGATCCTGCCCTGCGGGCTCGATGCGCTCGACATGTTGCGGATCGAGGCGGGGCTGGTGTTTGCCGGTTATGACTTCTGCGATCAGACCGATCCGTTCGAAGCCGGGATCGGCTTTGCTGCGCCCAAGTCGAAGCGCAGCGCATTTATCGGATCCGAAGCGCTCGCGCGCCGTCGGGAACATCCGCAGCGCGTGCTCGCCGGGCTGGCCATCGAAGGCGCAGAGCATGTCGGCCATGGCGATCCGGTCTATGCCGGTCGCGTGCAGGTCGGCGTGATCACCAGTGCCACGCGCTCGCCCATTCTGGGGCAGACGATCGCGCTGGCGCGGCTCGATGTCAGCCAAGGCGCGCTCGGCACTGCGCTGACCATCGGCAAGCTCGACGGTCAGCAAAAGCGCATCGGCGCCGAAGTCGTGCGCTTTCCCCATTACGATCCGGACAAGACGCGCGTCCGTTCCTAATCCCCCGTTATTGCCCAACGGCAAGAAGGACAAATGATGGCAAGTGTGGCGCAGGCCGAAAGTTCCGGCATCCCGGCAGAGACGGCTGGCCTGCAACGCGGGATCGACTGGACCGGCGCGTTCTGGATCGCCAGCGGCGTGCCTGCGCTGGTGCTGTTTTCGATCGGCACGATTGCCGCCTCGGTCGGCATGGCCTCGTGGCTGGTGTGGATGGTCTCGATCCTGTTCGGGTTTGTCCAGGCGTTCAGCTATGCCGAAATCGCCGGGCTGTTTCCCAACAAGTCGGGCGGGGCCTCGGTCTATGGCGCAGTCGCCTGGGCGCGCTATTCAAAGCTGTTTGCGCCGGTTTCGGTGTGGTGCAACTGGCTCGCCTGGTCGCCGGTGCTGACGATCGGATCGGGACTGGCGGCAGGCTTTTCGCTGTCGATCCTGTTCGGCCCGGATGCCGCGATCAACACCTGGCATCTGACTTTGCTCGATCTGTCGTTCCTCAAGGCGGGGCTGTCCTTGCGGATCAATGCCACGGCGATCATCGGTGCGGCGTTTTTGCTGATTGCCTTTGCGATCCAGCATCGCGGGATCAGCTCGACCGCGCGCACGCAAGTCGTGCTGGGGGTGATCGCGCTGTTGCCGCTTTTGCTGATTGGTCTGGTCCCGCTGATCACCGGGGACATGCCGCGCCACAATCTTTGGCCGATCGTGCCGCTGGCGCACGATGCCGCAGGGCATCCGGTCAATGGTCATTGGAACGCGGCGGGGATCTCGATTTTCCTCGGCGGGCTGTTTGTCGCGGCCTGGTCGACCTATGGCTTCGAGACGGCGGTTTGCTACACGCGCGAATTCCGCGATCCCAGCAAGGACACGTTCAAGGCGATCCTCTATTCGGGTCTGTTGTGCATTGTCGTGTTCACGCTTGTCCCGATCAGCTTTCAGGGCGTGCTCGGGCTGAACGGCATGCTCTCGCCCGAAATTGCCAACAACATGGGCGTGGCCAAGGCGATGGCCGGGATGATCAAGGTCGGCCCGGTGATCGGCCCGGTGATCGGAAATGTCATCGTGGTGATGATGATTCTGGCGCTGCTGCTGGCGATCATCATGTCGATGGCCGGGTCATCGCGCACGCTCTATCAGGCTTCGGCGGACGGCTGGTTGCCCAAATACCTCAGCCGGGTGAACCATGCCGGTGCGCCGACGGCGGCGATGTGGACCGATCTCGGCTTCAACCTCCTGCTGCTGTCGATGTCGGACTATGTCTTCGTGCTCGGCGTGTCGAACGTCTGCTATATCCTGTTCAACTTTCTCAATCTCAATTCGGCGTGGATTCACCGGCTCGATCGGCCCGGCTGGGAACGGCCCTATCGCGCGCCGACGCTCTTGCTGGCGGCGGGCACGATCCTGTCGTTCGTCAATCTCGCCCTGATGGGCGTGGGCGCCGACATGCTGGGCAAGGGCACGCTCTATACCGGCCTGGCTTGCGTCGCGCTGATCGTGCCGGTCTTCGCCTGGCGCCACTATGTCGTCGACAAGGGCCGCTTCCCCGAAGACATGCTCGAAGACCTGCACTTGCGCCCCGAACCCGGCGTCAAGACCGGTGCGGGATACCTGCCGCATCTGACCGTGGTGGCGGGCATCGCCGTCATCGCGGTCAGTCACTGGCTGGCGGTGCTCCCCTAGGCAGGATCGCGAAAGGCTTCGTCGATTTCGACTTGCCAGCCGATGGCGAGGCGGTTGGTTTCGTTGGCGAGCCCGACGATCGCCAGCAATTCGCCCAATTGTTCGTCGGTCATGCCCTTTTCGCGCGCGGCGGCGGTGTGCGAGGCGATGCAATAGGCGCAATTGTTGGTGGCGCTGACTGCGACATAGATCATTTCCTTGGTCAGCGGGTCGATCGCCGAAGGGCGCCCCATGACCTCCTTGATCGCGCTCCAGATCCGGCGCAGCGTTGCCGGGTGATGCGCGATCACCAGCCAGAAATTGTTGATCCAGTCGCGCTTTCGCGTGGCGCGGATGTCATCATAGACCGCGCGGACTTCGTCGCTGGCATCGGCATAGGCAATCGGTTTGGGCATGGCGGTTCCTGAATCGAGAGTGGGGGGCGATCAATCCTGAGGGACGATCGCGACGACGCGGGCGGGAAAGCCCGAACCCTTTTCCGGCTTGGGAAAGCTGACCATGACCAGCGCGCCGGCTTCGGGCACCTGATCGAGATTGGCGAGCAGCTCGATCTGGAAATGGTTGGTGCCCAGAACGTAGCTTTCGAGCGAATAGTCGTCGCGCGTCGTGGCCAGGCCGGGATCGGTGTCGGTCGTCTCGTGCCCGGAACTGGTGATGTGGCGCGTTTCATAGAGATAGGTCAGCACCGGGCGGCTCCATCCCGGATAATGCGCAACCCCTTTGGCATCGACATTCTGCAGCGCATCGTTGTCGGGCCAGCGATGCGACCAGTCGGTGCGCAGCGCGACAAAGGCGCCTTCGGGAATCGGCCCATGGCGGCTTTCCCACGCGCGCACGTCGTCCATCGTCACGACATAGTCGGGATCGCGCGCCACTTTGTCATGCACGTCGATGACCACCAGCCGCAGCAGGAATTCGCGCGGATCGATCTGGTCGACCGTATGCAGCCCTTCGTGGAAGTGCGCTGGCGGATCGACATGGGTGCCCCATTGTCCGGGGTGGGTGAAGATGTCGATGTTGAACTGATCATGCTTGATCGTGAAAGGGCGTTCGACGTGTTCATCGGGCATGCCCTTCCAGTGCGGCGTGCCCGGCGCAAAGCTGTGCGTGAGGTCGACGAACCGACCGGCGTGGAGCGTCCGGTACGCCTGATCAAAGGCTGCCGCGCCGGAATCGGGCGCGGCCTGCGCGCTTGCCGCCATGATGGACAGCGATGCGGCGATCGCCAGCGGCATGCGGAAGATGGTGCGCATGATGGGGGTCTCCTTTAAACCGGGAATGGATGCCGGGGGCCTGTTTCGCCCCGGCCGAACGTATAGGCAAGAGCCTGCATCCCTTTTCGCGGGAGGGCCTTTTCGCGGGAGGGCCTTTTTGCGGGAGGGCGCAGCAAGGGCGGCCCGGACGACGCGCTGCCATGCTATCGATGCAAGGGGTGTCTGCACGGGGCGTTTCAGATATTACAGATTTTGCGCGTGTTGACAGATTCTGTATCATTCAATACGCTTTGCGCACCTTACCGGAATTTGCAAGTACCCGGCGATGCAGGCGAGCCCGATGGATCTCAGCAACGACGACATTTCCGGCCCGCGCGCGGGCGAGCGGCTTGGCGGGCATCTCGGTCTGGCGGCGGTAATCGGCCTGTCGGTGTCGGTGATCGCGCCGTCGATGGCGGTCGCGTTCAATGCGACGCTGGCCGCAGGCGCGGCGGGCGATGCGGTGCCGCTGGTGTTCCTGCTCGGTGCGGTGATCATGGTGCCGATCGCGCTGGCCTTTGCCGGATTCAGCCGCGCGATTTCGTCCGCCGGGTCGGCGATGACGTTTGTCGGCGCCAGTCTGGGCGCACGTCCTGGCGCATTGGCGGGCTGGGTGCTGATGCTCGGCTATGCCGGATTTGCGGCGGGAAGCTGCGGGCTTGCCGGGAATTTCGTCGATGCGGCGATGGCGGGGCTGGGCTATCCGCCGGTGAGTTTCGGCGGGGTGCGGCTGTGGTTCATGCTGGGCATGGCGACGATGATCGGATCGACCGTGCTGGCCTATAGCAATGTCGATGTGGCGACACGGCTGATGCTCTGGCTCGAAGGGGTGTCGCTGCTCGCGGTTCTGGCGTTGGTCGTGGTGATCATGGTGACATGCCATCCGGGCGCGCGCGAATTGGCCCATGGCTTTGTGCCCGGCCGCGCGAGTGCGAGTGCGAGTGCGAGTGCGAGCGGGGGCGGGGGCGGGGGCGGGGGCGGGGGCGGCTGGTCGGGCGTGGGCTATGCGATCGTCTTTGCGTTCCTGTCGTTCGGAGGGTTCGAAGGGGCGGCGACGCTGGGCGAGGAAACCGCCAATCCACGCCGCGACATTCCGCGCGCGATGATTGGGACGATCGCGACGCTGGGCATGATTTTCGTGATCATCACGCTCGCGCAAGTGATCGGCTTTGCCCATATTCCGGGCGCTTCGCTGGCGGCGGCGGATGCGCCGCTTGACGTGCTGGCCACGCATTATGTCGCGCCATGGTTTGCCGTCGCGCTCGATCTGGCCAATGCGGTCTCGGCCTTTGCCTGCACGCTGGGCGCGGTGACGGCGGCGGCGCGGCTGGCCTTTGCGCTGGGTCGTGCGGGAATCCTGCCGGGGCTGGGGCGGGTCCATCCGGTTCACGGCACGCCTGCGCTGGCGGTGATTGCGGTCGGCACGGCCTGTCTTGCCGCGTTTTGCCTGTTTGCTCCGGCGGTCGGCGCGGGGCGGTTCTATGGCTATGCCAGCACGATCGGCGCGCTCGGCGTGATGGTGGTCTATGGCGCGGTGCTCGCGGCGTTTTGCGTCGGTGGGCAGGCCGTGCGCGCGGCGCTACCCGGCTCCGGCCCGGCCCGTCTGGCGATCGGGCTTGCCGGGGCGATCGGCGTGTGCTGGCCGCTTTACAATACGCTCTATCCCGTTCCGGCCTATCCCGACCGGCTGTGGCCTTATGTCGTGCTGGGCTGGATCGGGCTGGGCGCGGGATTGATCCTGCATCGTTTTCCGCGCGCGCGGCGCGCGCCTGCTTTGGAAGGAACTGTGTCCTGATGTCCGCGACTGCCCTCTTGCCCGAGCCGCTCGGCTTTATCGGAACGTGCGACTTGTCCGGCCATTTCCGGGGCAAGGGCTTTCCCATGGCCGATCTGGCCGGGCGGATGCGTTCGGGCTTTGGCCTGGCGCCGACCAACATCATGATGTCGGCATTCGGGCCGATCCATGGGACGCCGTTCGGCACGACCGGCGAGCTTGTGCTGAAGCCGGTGGCGGAGTGTGGCGCGCTGGTGCCGATGGGGATCGCGGGGACCGACGTGACGCTGTTTCCCGCCGATCTGGTGACGCAGGAGGGCACGCCCTGGGTCTGTTGCCCGCGCGGATTTCTGACACGCGGGCTCGCTGCGCTGGAAGCTGCGGCGGGGCTGCGCGCTTATGCGACGTTCGAGCAGGAATTCGTCCATACCGGCATCGCCGAGCGCCCCGGCATGCCCTATCGCTTCGATGCCTTTGTCGAAGCTGGCGGCTTTGGCGGGACACTGGTTGCCGCCTTGCGCCGCGCCGGATTGACGCCGGATTCGTTCCTTGCCGAAAACGGGCCGAGCCAGTTCGAAGTGACGATTGCCCCGACGATCGGCGCGCGCGCCGCCGACGAAGCGGTGATCGCGCGCGAATTGACCCGGGCGGTCGCCGCCGCGCAAGGCCATCGCGCGATCCATGCGCCCATGCTCTCGCCCGATGGCGCGACCAGCGGCACACATATTCACATCAGCCTGCTCGATGCTGACGGGCTGGCCGTGATGCACGATCCGGCGCGGCGCCTTGGCCTGTCGCACGTGGGCGAAGCGTTTGTTGCCGGGATCGTCGCGCATCTGCCCGCGCTGGTCGCGCTGACGGCGCCGTCGGTGGTGTCGTATTATCGCCTGCGCCCCGGCAAATGGGCGCCGACGCAGGCCGATGTCGGCGTGTTCGACCGGGGCCGGGCGATTCGCCTGTGCGCGAGCAAGGCCGATGATCCCGAGGCGGAGCGGCGGCGCTACAACATGGAATTTCGCGTCTGCGATGCGACGGCGAGCCCCTATCTCGCGCTCGGCGCGCTGATCCATGCCGGGGCCGACGGTATCGCGCGCGGTCTTTCGCTCGATCCCGCCGCGCCGTCGCCCGCCTTGCCCGCCAGTCTGGGCGAGGCGCTCGACCTGCTCGAGGCATCCGATGCCGTGCGCAGGTTTCTCGGCGCAGAGCTGGTGGGGGCCTATGCCATGCTCAAGCGCTCGGAAATCGCCGCGCTCGACGGACTGACCGATCAGGAGATTTGCGACCGCTATGCCGCAGCATACTGACAGGACGGGCGGGTTGCTCGGCCCCGGCGATCCGCCTCCGGTCGAGGCGCTGCGCCTCGACGGGCGCTCGCCTTTCGTGTTGACCGGGGATCATGCCGGGCGGGCGATACCCTGCGCGCTGGGCGATCTGGGCGTGGCGGCGGACGAGCTTGATCGCCATATCGCGTGCGACATCGGCATCGCCGGGGTCGGGCGGCGGCTGTCGGCGCTGCTCGATGCGCCCCTGGTGTTGCAGACCTATTCGCGGCTGGTGATCGACTGCAACCGCGATCCGGCGGTCGAAAGCTCGATCGTCACGCTGAGCGAGGCGACCGCGATCCCCGGCAACGAAGGGGTTTCACAGGCGCAGCGCACGGCGCGGCGTGCGGCGATATTCGCCCCCTATCACGCTGCCATCGCCGCCTGCCTCGACCGCCGCGCCGGGCGCGAGACGATCCTGGTTTCGCTGCATTCGATGACCGATGTCTATCACGGTGTCCGCCGACCGATGCACGCCGCCGTGCTCTATGATCGCGACGATCGTTTCGCCCGCGCGCTGGCCGCCGCGCTGCGCGAACCGGGCGATTGCCTGATCACTGAAAACGAGCCTTACGCGATGAGCGCGGACAGCGATTACACGGTGCCGGTGCATGCCGAAGGCCGCATGCCCTGTGTCCTTGTCGAATTGCGCCAGGATCTGATCGCCGAGCCGGCGATGCAGGATGCCTGGGCCCATCGCCTGTCCCAAGCGCTCATCCGCGCGCGAAGCCTTTTTGCAGGAGAATGTCTGTGACCACGATCACGAGCCGCGATGTCCCGGTCAAACCGTCCGAGGCGGCCTTGCTGTTTGTCGATGTGCAGAATTACGGCTGCGACCCGCGCGGGAGCGAATATGCCGGGCTTGATCCGGCCGAGCGCGAGGCAAAGCTGGGCTATTTCCTGCGCACGCTGCGCGAAACCGCACTGCCCAACATGGTGCGCCTGCGTGCCGCCGCGCGCGAGGCCGGGGTCGAAGTGATCTATACCGTGATCGAAAGCCTGACCCGGGACGGGCGTGATCGCGGGCTCGATTACAAGGTCACCGGATTCCATGTGCCTCCGGGATCGTGGGATGCAAAGATGGTCGATGATCTCTTGCCCGGACCGGACGAGATGGTCTTTCCCAAGACGTCGTCGTCGGTGTTCATTTCGACCAACCTTGACTATATCCTGCGCAATCTCGGCACGCGCTATCTGATCGTCGCCGGTTGTCTGACGGATCAATGCGTGGATTCGGCGGTGCGCGATGCGTGCGACATCGGCTATCTGGTGACTACGGTGACCGATGCCTGCGCGACGCACAGCGAGGAACGGCATGTCTCTTCGCTGCGCAATTCGCGCGGTTACAGCCGTCAGGTGACCACGGAGCAGATCGTCGCCGAACTGGCGGAGTACCGTGTGAATGCCGATAATCCAGTCTGACCCCCGTGCGGCCGCGCCGCAAAGTGTGGCCGCCGCGATTCGCGAAGGGATCGGCACGCTGACTCCGACCGAGCGCAAATGCGCCGGAGTCCTGCTTGCCAATTATCCGGTCGCCGGGCTTCAGACGGTCAGCGCACTGGCCCACGATGCCGGGGTCAGCGGGCCGACCGTGCTGCGGCTTGTCGCCAAGCTCGGCTTTGGCAGTTACGGCGAATTTCAGCAGCGGTTGCGCGACGAACTGGCCGCGCGAATGCGCATCGCGCCTGCCGATGCGATCGCGGCGGCTCCGGCGGCGGATTTTGAAGCGAGCACCGTGCCCGAGGGTGGGGACGATGTCGATGATTTGCTCGACCGGTTCCGGCGCTCGCTGGTGCGCACGGTGGACGAGACGCTGAAATCGATTCCGCGCGCGACGTATACGGCGATCGGCGCGGCGCTCGGCAATCCGCGCCGCCCGGTGACGATCATCGGCGGCCGGTTTACTTCATGCGCGGCGTCCCAGCTCGCGCTGCAATTGCGCGAAGTGCGCCGCGATGTGGAACAAGTGACGGGCCCGACGGCGCGCTGGCCGGAATACCTGATCGATGTGACGCGGCGCGATGTGTTCGTGGTGTTCGACATTCGCGGCTATCAGCCCGACGTCGTGCGCTTTGCCAAGGAAGCGGCGCGGCGCGGCGCCGAAATCATCCTGATCACCGATATTTACCTCTCGCCGGTGGCCACGGTCGCCGATCATGTCGTGTCGATCAGGACCGATGGCCTGTCGAGCTGGGAATCGATGACCTCGCTCAGCGCACTGGTCGAAACGATCATGACTTATCTCAGCATCGCGCGCTGGTCCGAGATCAAGGCGCGGATCGAAAGGATGGAATCGATCCGCAGCTATCTCGAAGGATCATCGGACCCGCTCTGAGCGGTCTGGCGGCGCAGCGTCTGCGCGCTGGAATATATGATACAGCTAAAAAAGAATTTCCGGTATGCTGTAACACCCCATACACTTTGGACAGCGATGGCGCCGCGCGCCGTCATCTGTTCATTCAACGGGGTCAGGCATCCGATGTTCATGCGTCCTTGTCACTCGCGCCGCCGGGCGCTGCTCGCCATAGCCATGTCCACCACGGCGCTGCTGGCCCATCCCGCCGCCGCGGCCGATGCCCCGGCCGATTCGACACCTGGGGCAAGCGGCGCCAATGCCGAAATCGTGGTGACTGCGGAAAAGCGCGCTTCGACCGTACAGAGCACGCCGATCAGCATGACCGCGATTTCGGGCGAACAGCTCGCCGCGCGCGGGATCACGCAGATGATGGCGGTGATCCAGTCGACGCCGGGCCTGTCGACGCGCAGCGCGGGGCCGGGCCAGACCGAGCTTGAGGCGCGCGGGCTCGCCTCGTCGGGCGGATCGTCGCCGACGGTGGGCTTCTATCTCGACGATACCCCGCTCAACCCGCCCGCCGCCGCGCAAGTCGGCAAAGTGGTGATCGATCCCGATTTGTTCGATCTCAAGCGCGTCGAAGTGCTGCGCGGGCCGCAGGGCACGCTCTATGGTTCGGGTTCGATGGGCGGCACGGTCAAACTGGTGACCAACGAACCCGATCCCAGCGGCATTCACGCCGCCGTCGACGGCAACATTTCGGCGACGCAAAGCGGCGGGATCAACGGCGGCGGCAGCGTGATGATCAACCTGCCGCTGGCCGACAATGCCGCCTTGCGCGTGGTGGCGACCGACAAGCATCGCAGCGGCTGGATCGACCGGGTCGTCCTGTCCGATTTCCCCGCCGAAACCAATCCGAACTGCGCTCCGTTCAACGGCTGCACACGCGGCGATGTGGCCAATGCGCCGGTTGCCAAGACCTATCACGATGTCAACGACGTCGATCTTCAGAACGTGCGCGCCTCGCTGCTGCTTCAGCCTACCGACCGGCTGAAGCTGGTCGGCACGTTCTTCTGGCAGTTGATCCGCCAGGGCGGTTATGACGAATTCGACATCCCGCCGGGCTCGACCCGCATGGCGCACTATTCGGCTGTCGATACCGCAGAACCCATTCGCGATGTCGTCACGATCGGCTCGCTCAGCGCGACGTATGCCTTTGACGGGGTCAGCCTGACCAGCGCGACATCGTATTGGAAGCGGAATCTCAGCCAGACGCAGGACGCCTCGGAATCGGTCTACAACTTGTTCGGGCTGAGCTCTTACGTGCCCGTACCCTATAGCGAGGTCGACCCGTCGCACCAGTTCAGCGAGGAAGTGCGCCTGGCGTCGACCGGCACCAGCCCGCTGCAATGGGTGGCCGGGCTGTTCTACAGCGATTTTCATTCGACCTGGATCGAGCTCAGCGCCAATCCGGCGCTGTCCGGCCTCTCCCCGGCGGGCACGAACCCTGACGGGATTCTGTTCGATTCCAACAATCCCTATCACATCATCCAATATGCGGCGTTTGGCGAGGCATCGTACAAGTTTTCGCCCCAAGTCAAGTTCACCGCCGGGGTGCGCTATTTCAACTACAAGTCGACGATGACCAACGATCAGTGGGGCATCGCGTCGCAGACCGGGACTGCCGACCATCTCGTCGAATATATCGAGGCGAAAGATCACGGCTTCAATCCGAAGTTCAACTTGTCCTATACCCCCAGCCGGGATCTCACTTTGTACGGCACGATCGCCAAGGGCTTTCGTCCGGGCGGGGTGAACCAGTCGGTGCCGGTATCGGGGCCGGGATCGTGCCTCGCCTCGCTGCAGGCGGTCGGGCTTAACCAGGTGCCGCATTCGTTTGGCCCGGATTCGATCTGGAACTACGAAGTCGGGGAAAAGGCGCGGCTGGCCGGCGGGCGGCTGACTGTCAACAGCAGCCTGTTCTATCTGTCCTGGCAGAACGTGCAGCAGAATGTCGCGCTGACCTGCGGCTATCTCTACACGGCCAACGCGGGCAAGGGGCACAGCTATGGCCCCGAAACCGAAATTACCGCGCAAGTGACCAAATCGCTGACTTTGACGCTCAGCGGGAATTACATTGCCGCCTCGATCGACAAGGTCAACGCGCAGACCGGGCTGGTGGCGCCGCTGCCGATCCTCAATGTGCCGAAATACACAGTCAACGGATCGGTGGTCTATGCGCACGAAGTGGGCAAGGATGCGACGCTGGTCACCCGCATCAGCGACGTGTTCGTCGGCCCGGTCAAGGATCAGGCCTATTTCTACTATGACATCCCGACCTACAATCTGGTCAATTTCCGCACGAGCCTTGAAAAGGGGCCGATGACGCTGGCATTGTTCGTCGACAATGTGACCAACAAACACGCGATCTATTCGATCAACAACACCAGTTTCCAGTTCAACATGCCGGCGCTGATGCGGGCCTCTACCAATCAGCCGCGCACGTTCGGGTTCGATGTCGGTTATCGCTTCTGATCGACCGTTCAGGCTGCCGTCGTGTGGTTCCATGGCGCGGCAGCGAGGCGGCGGGCAAGGAAATCGATCAGGACGCGCACGCGCGCGGGGCGTTCGCGACCGGGCGGGGTGACCAGGCTGAGCGCGATGTCGGGCGCGCGCCAGTCGGGCATGACTTCGACGAGCGCGCCGCTGGCCAGGTGATCCCAGGCCATGAAATCGGGCTGGATGGCAAGACCTTCGCCCGCAAGCAGCGCCGGGGTCAGCGCATCGGCGTTGTTGGCGGCAAGCTGGCCCTGCATGGTCACGACGTAATCTCCCTCGGTCGCATGGGTAAAGCGCCAGTGCGCCGGGCTATCGAGATTGGTGTAGAGCAGCGCGCTGTGCGCTGAAAGCTCGCGCGGGTGCCGGGGCACGCCGTGGCGCTCCAGATAGGCCGGCGCGGCAACGAGCGGGCGGCGCACGGTGCCCAGCCGCCGCGCGCGCAGCGATGAATCGGCAAGCCCTGCGATGCGCACGACGAGGTCATGCCCGCCGCCCACGACATCGACGCGCGCGTCGGACAAATCGAGATCGATCGACACTTCGCCATGGCGTGCGAGGAATTCGGGCAGGATCGGCACGACATGGCGCAACCCGAAACTCATCGGCAGGGCCAGCCGGACCAGCCCGCGCGGTATCTCGCCCTCCGCCCGCGCGCCAGCCTCGGCGGCTTCGCCATCGGCCAGAATGCGCCGCGCACGGTCGAGCGCGGCGCGCCCGCTTTCGGTCAGGACGATGCGGCGACTGGTGCGGTGAAGCAGCGGCACGCCGAGGCGCGCTTCAAGTCGGCTGATCGCCTTGGACACGGTCGGGCGCGACAGCCCCAGCGCGTCGGCAGTGGCGGCGAACGAACCGAGATCGACCGCTTTGCCGAAAATTGCCCAGGCTTCGAGATCAGGCAGGTTCATCGATAAAAATCCTTCACCAGTGAAGTTCCATCATTGCCATTTTATTACCAAAGCCAATCCCTAGATAGGGGGCAATCGCCGGGGGACAGATCCCCGGCATATCGGAGACATCGGATGATCGAACTGCGTCCCTTTGCCGCTATCGGCCATGCCAATCATGGCTGGCTCGACGCCCGCCATCACTTTTCCTTTGCCGACTATCACGACCCGGCGCGGATGAACTGGGGCAATCTGCGCGTGTGGAACGACGACACGATCGCGGCGCAAAGCGGCTTTCCGCCGCATCCGCATCGCGACATGGAAATCGTGACTTATGTCCGCACCGGCGCCATCACGCATCAGGACAGCCTGGGCAACAAGGGGCGCACGGCCGCCGGCGATGTGCAAGTGATGAGCGCGGGCACCGGCATCACGCACGCCGAATACAACATCGAGGATGAGGCGACCACGCTGTTCCAGATCTGGATCATGCCGACACGGCGGGGCGAACAGCCCGCCTGGGGGGCGCGTCAGTTTCCCAAGAGCGATCGCGCCGGGCAATTGGTCGTGCTCGCCTCGGGCTATTCCGATGACTTGCCCGGTGGCGGGGGGGATGCCCTGCCGATCCGCACCGAGGCGCGGCTGGTTGCGGGCACGATCCGCGCCGGGGAAAGCGTGACGTATCCATTGGGTGCCGAGCGCAAGGGCTATCTGGTCCCGGCGACCGGGCGGATCGTCGTCAACGGCGTCGAAGCCGGCGCGCGCGATGGTCTGGCCATAGCGGACGAAGAAACCATCACGATCACCGCGCTCGACGAGGCCGAAGTCGTGCTGGTCGACACGCTGTAAAGCCGGGAGGCCCGACCATGTCCGATGCCGCTGTCGAAGCCGTGATCGTTCCGCCGCTACGCGACCTCGGCGACGGGTTTACCGTGCGGCGCGCGCTGCCCGCGGTCCATCGGCGCATGGTCGGGCCGTTCATCTTTCTCGATGAGCTTGGCCCGATCGCCTTCACCGGGGATCGGGCGCTCGATGTCCGGCCCCATCCGCATATCGGGCTCGCCACGATCACCCATCTGATCGAGGGCGAAATCCTGCACCGCGATTCGCTGGGCCATGTCCAGCCGATCCGCCCCGGCGCCGTCAACTGGATGACCGCCGGGCGCGGCATCGTTCATTCCGAGCGCACCCCGCCCGCCGCGCGCGGGGTGGGGGCGCGGCTCCATGCGATTCAGCTGTGGGTCGCGCTGCCCGTTGCGCAAGAGGAAATCGCCCCGTCGTTCCGCCATTATCCTGCCCCGGCGCTGCCCGTGGCAGAGGATCGCGGGGTGCGTCTGGCCTTGCTGGCGGGCGCGGCGGACGGGATGACTGCGCCGGTCGAGACCGCCTCGGACATGATCCTGGCCGAGTTGGTGTTGGCGGCGGGCGGGCGCTATGCCTTTGGCGCGGCCCATGTCGAACGCGCGGTCTATGTGGTGTCGGGCGCGGTACGCGTCGAAGGGCAGGAGGGTGCATTTGCCGCCGGGCAATTGGTCGTGCTCAAACCCGGCGCGGAAGCGGTGCTCGCGGCCGATATGCCCAGCCGGCTGATGCTGGTTGGTGGCGAGCCATTTCCCGAACGACGCTATGTCTGGTGGAATTTTGTCTCGTCGCGGCCCGAGCGGATCGAGGCGGCCAAGGCAGATTGGCGCGCGGGGCGTTTTGACGGCGTTGCGGGGGATGACGAATTCATCCCCCTGCCGCCCGACGTGCCCGGAGCGCGGCTGGTTTAAGCCAGATTGTTGCGCGCCAGCGTGGTGCCTGCGCGCCAGGACAGGCCGACTTCGTGCCAGTATCCGGCGATCTTTTCGTGCGGCGCGATGTCGAGCAGTTCCTCGACCGGCGAATCGAAGTACGACAGGTCGAAATCGCCCTTGAAACAGCGGCCGCGTTCGACGTCAAAGCTTGCCATCGTGACGACTTCGTCGAGGCTTTGCGTGCCGTCGGTTTCGATCGTGGGGAGCCAGCGGTTGTGCGCCATGGGCAGGCCGTTGACGAAGCCGGGGGCATCGGCGGGGCCGGTGATGGTAAAGCGCCCTTCGGCGAGGCGACGGTCGCATGCGGCGAGCGTGACGCCGAAGGTGCCGCCTGCTTCGAGGCGCGGACCGGCCTTGCCGACGACGACGGGGCGGCTCATGTGGATGCTGCCGAGCTTTTTGGGATAGCCCTGATGCTGCCCGCGCAGCACGGCAAAGTCCTTGTCGACCCAGATATAGACGCAGCGCGACCAGGTCTTGCCCTGAAACTTGCAGCGCACGACGATGAACATTTCCTTGTACTGCACGCGCACCGGATCGAGGACTTGCGTCGGATCGTCGCTGGTCGATTGCCAGTCGGCCCAGATCGCGGCGACCGCGCCGGGGTCTTCGTCGGCCAGCGTAAAGCCTTCGGGCAGGAGCGCGGCCACTTTGGCCGGGTCGGTGCGATATTCGAGCGTGATCAGCTCGCCCGAATAGTGCCACGGCACCGGCGGTACGATGCTGGCCTTGCCGGTCGGAGTGCGCGGATAGAACAGGCCCTTCAGGTCACTCATGTTTGCCTCGTTGTGCTGGTGCGGCCTCACGGGGAAATCGGGATCGCGCGGCCATGGTCGCGGTGGTTCTATCGCATTGGCGCGCGCAAGCTTGGCCGCAACGGCCAAAGCCAATTGCCCTTGCGTCGGGTTATGAAGGGCGGGACGAATGGACACAAAGGGATCCCCGCCCATGACTACCGAATACCGCCGCATCCTGCTCGACGGCTATCCGATCCTGGCCACGCGCCATGGCGATGAACTGGTAACGCGCGACGGGCGCAGCGTCGGCGTCGATGAGGCGGTGCATCTGGCGCCGTGCAACCCGTCAAAGATCATCTGTGTCCATTTGAACTATCACAGCCGGGTGCAGGAATTCATCACGAAGCTGCCGGCCGCGCCGACCTATTTTCAAAAGCCCGTGACCGCGCTCAACACGCACAAGGGCGCGGTGGTTCGCCCCGAACGCTGCAAGTGGCTGAATTACGAAGGCGAAATCGCCATCGTCATCGGCAAGACCGCGCGCAATATTTCGCCGGACGAAGCGGGCGACTATATCCTCGGCTACAGCGTTTCCAACGATTACGGGCTGCACGATTTCCGCGATACCGATGCCGGCTCGATGCTGCGCGTCAAGGGCTCGGACACGCTCTGCCCGATCGGCCCCGGCCTCGTCACCGGCTGGGATTTCCGCGACAAGATGATCCGTACCTATGTCAACGGGGAACTCCGCCAGGAAGACACCACCGCCAACATGGAATGGGACATGCATTATCTGGTCGCCGACATCGCGCGGACGATCACGCTCGAACCGGGCGATGTGCTGTTGTCCGGCACGCCCGCCAACAGCCGCCCGGTCCAGCCCGGTGATGTGGTCGATGTCGAAGTCGAAGGGCTGGGCCGCCTGTCGAACACCATCGTCCATGGCCCGACGCCGATCCGCGACGATTGCGGCGCACAGCCGACCGAATCCGAAGAAGTGATCTCGACCGCGATGGGCGGCGACTGGGAACATCGCGGCAAGCGCGCGGCAGGCGGGCAAGGCGCCGCCTTTTACGAATCCGCGCTCGACAAGAAGTAAGGGAGCTCGTTCCGGTTGCCAGCCGGACGGACCCAAGACATGGTGCCGCGATGGGTCAACCGGTCATCGCGGCACAATTCCTGCGGCACGTTGCCAACTGCCTCGAACTGACCGGGCGGTCGGCGGCGGACCTGCTTGGCGAAGTGGGGCTCGATCGCGACGCCATCGAGGGCGCCGATACCGAAATCCCGCTCGAAACCTTCCTGATCTTTTTCGAACGCGCCTCGGCGCTGGCGCGCAATCCCGCCTTCGGGCTTCATGCCGGGCGGCTGGTCGGGTCGGACAGTATCGGCCCCTTGAGCTTTCTGTTCCTCAGCGCGCCCGATTTGCGCGGCGCCTTTGCCAGCTTTACCCGCTATCTCGACACCATGCAGCAAGCCTCGCGCAATCGCTTTGCCGTCGAGGGGCCGTTTGCGATGTTCGAATACAAAGTCATCGATCCCGCGCTGCCGTTTCGGCGGCAGGACGCGGAATATTCGATCAGCGCGATGTTCAGCCTGGCGCGGCAATATACCGGTGGCGCGATCGAATTGTCCGAAGTGCGCTTTGAGCACGAGCGCGCGGGGCCTTACGGTGTCTATCGCGACTATTTCGGCTGCGACGTGTTCTTCGAACAGGATACCAACCTGCTGGTTTTTCCGGAACGGCACCTCGCGCATCGCGGCCGCGTGCTCAGCCCCGTGCTGCATCCGATTCTGGAAGACCATTTGCGCCGTCGCGCCGGGGCGGGCCACGAAGGCAGCCTGACCGAGCGGGTCAAGGCGATGATCGCCCATGCCCCGCTCGACCGCCCGCCGCAAGTGACCGAAGTCGCGGCCCGTCTCGGCCTGTCGCAGCCCACGCTGCACCGCCGCCTGCGCGCTGCGGGGACAGGTTGGCGCGCGCTGCTCGATGAACACAGGATGGTCGCCGCCGAACGCATGCTGCGCGAAACCAGCCGCAGCGTGGCAGACGTTGCCCTGGCGGTGGGCTATGCCGAAAGCGCGAGCTTCAGCCGGGCGTTCTCGCGTCATTTCGGCCGCAGCCCAAGGGATTGCCGGGGGTAACTGCAAAAAAGAAGGGGCGCGCCGGGCGATCCGGCGCACCCCCAGGGTGGAATGCGTTGGTGTTCGCGCTCAGTAGCGCAGCGTTACGCTCGCGCCCCAGGTGCGGGGCTTGGCATAAGTCTGGTTGGTGGAGCCGAGCAGGCCTGCCAGATCGAGATTGTAGACGCGATACCATTTGTCGGTGACGTTGTTGACGAAGCCGGCGACTTCGACTTTGCCGTCGAGGATCGCATAGCTCACGCGCACGTTGCCGATGGTGCGGCCCGGTTCGTAGTCGTCAGGGGCGTTGTTGGTTTCGAAGAAGCTGCCCGATTCGTGCTTCCAGTCGGTGCCGAGGGTCAATTGGCCGGGGCCGACCGGGAACTGGTAATGCACCTGCCAGCCGAGCGAGAAGTCGGGCGCCTGCGGCAGGACGCGGTCGGCGACGAAGCCGTCGGGCAGGGTGATGTTCTTCACCTTCGACGACAGGAACGTCATGAACGTGCCGAGGTAGAGCCCCTTGACCGGGCGCGTGTTGAATTCGAATTCGGCGCCGTGTTCATAGGCCTGATGGTTCGAGATGTACTGGTTTACCCCGACATTCTGAAACGCCTGATAGCCCTGATAATTGTAGAAGAATACCGAGCCGTTGAAATGGGTCGTGCGATTGAGCAGGGTCAGCTTGAACCCGCCCTCCCAGTTGGTCAACACTTCCTGCCCGAACGGGATTGCCTGAACCAGCGGTGCGCCGGTCGCGGTCGAAACCGCCGCGCTGTCGGTATAGGGCGCAGCCGAGGACACCGTGCCGAACCCGCCCGCCTTGGTGCCGCGATTGACCGAGGCATAGATCAGCGTGTTGCCGTCGGGCTTGTAATCGACTTCGGCCTTGCCCGACCAGTTGTTGAACGTGGCAAAGCGCAAGTTTGCGACATCGGGGATCGTCGTCGCCCAGTCGAACACCAACGCGCCGTTGGCATAGTCCTGAAATTCGATGTGCTTGCGGTCGTGCGAATAGCGCAGGCCCCCGATCACCGAGACCGTCGGCGTGACCGCATATTCGCCTTGTGCAAAAGCGGCGAGCGAATCGGTGTTCTGCGTGCCGCCATAGTTGAGCGTGCCGAAGCCGGGAACGGTGCCCGCCGGGCTGACCACCTGATACTGGTTCGAGGTGTGGATGTTCATGGCGTAAAGCCCGGTCACCCAGTTCAGCGCGTCGGTCTTGCCCGACAGGCGCAGTTCCTGCGACATCTGGTACATGCGCTGATGCGTGTCATAGTTGAACGCGGCATTGGGCGACATGTCGGAATCTTCGCCGTAGTCCTTGGTCATGTGCTGGTAATCGGAAATCGATGCCAGCTCGCCCCACCCGAAATCGTGGGTATAGCGCGCGCTGATGTCCCAATACGTGCGGTTGAAATAGGGCACGCGGTCTTCGCTCTGGACGAAGGGGCTGCCCGATGTGTTGGTATAGCCGTTGGCGTCGGCACCCTGCGCCGCACCGCCCGGATTGCCGCCCGGAACATTGGCGGCATAGTTGCCGAGGCCATGGTCGTTGGGGTCTGGATAGGCTGCGGCCCAGCTGTAGAGACCGCCGCTGCGCTCGTGCGCATTGCGCAAGGTCTGGACTTTGACGATCAGCTTGTCAGCCGGGCTGAGATCGGCGGCGATCTGCCCGCGCAGGCCATAGAACTTGGTATTGCCAAGGCTCGGGCCCATCGTGTTGGTGATATAGCCGCCCGCGTCGTTGGTGGTGAACGACAGGCGCGCCCGCACGGCATTCGAAAGCGCACCGCTGAGCGCACCTTCGGTCGCGACCTGGCCATAAGAGCCGGTGGTCAGCGTCACGAAAGCTTCGTTCTTTGCGGTCGGCTTGGCCGAAACGAACTGGACCAGCCCGCCGGTGGCGTTGCGGCCAAACAGCGTGCCCTGGGGCCCGCGCAGGACTTCGGCGCGCTCGAGGTCGAAATTCATGCCGGTGATCGCGCCCAGCGAGGCGATGTAGACTTCATCGTCGTAGAACGCGATCGGCGCTTCCTGCGCGTCGGTAAAGTCGTTTTGCGAGACGCCGCGAATGTTGAACACGGTGATCGTCGGCGAATACTGGTTGACCTCGAGGTCGGGCACCTGGCCCGCCAGCGCGGTCACATCCTGCCGCCCGATCGCGGCGATGGCGTCCTTGCCGAGCGCGGTCACGGCGATGCCGATCTTCTGCGCGCTCTGTTCGCGCTTTTGCGCGGTGACGACGATTTCGCCCGGTTGGGCGGCGGCGTCCGCTGCATGTGCGGCCTGCGGAATCAGCGCTGCGGCCAGCGCAAAAAGCGCGACCTGCGCGGAAAAAGTCCCTCTGATGCTCATGGTATGCAAAACTCCCCGCGATGGCGGCTGGCCATTGCGGCCACGACCGATCGGACGTTTTGACGCCCTGTGATTGCATCATGCTGCGGCTTTGCTGCGCGCACTTGTCAGATGCGGCCAATCAGCGCGCAGGCGGAAAGAAGGCGCGCTCAGGCCGCCGCGTGAAGCCGACGATGGACGCGGCTGGGGATGCGCAGCAGAACAAAACTGATCAGGAACAGCGCGATGCACACCAGCTCGACCAGTCGATAGCCCTTTCCGTCGATGAGCGGCGCAGCAATCAGCGGGCCGCCGCCCAGCCCGATCATCTGCATCGCGATGGCAAACGACATCATTCGCCCGCTCTCGTCGAAATCGCCGATCCGCCCGAGGATGAACGGCAGGACGAAGTTCCACAGCACATTGAATCCGCAGACGCCGAGCGTAAACAGAATTGGCCCCGGATGGCCGAGCAGCAGCGCGATGCTGGCCGCCCCGCCCAGAATGCCGCCCGCGATCGCCACGTCGCGCGGAATGCGCTCGGCCAGAAACACCGAGGCCAGCGCCCCGCCGACTGCGAGTATCTGCGACAGGAACAAGGCGTTGGCGACATCCTGTTCGCCGATCCCCGCGCCGGTGCCGACCAGGAACAGCACCGCCCACGCGATCCCTTGCGCAATGTTGTAGGCGAGCACGGCGGCCAGCGCGATCACCAGCATGGCGATCGGCAACTGGCGCACGCCGGGCCTCGCCGCTTGCGCCGCGCCATAGCCATGCGGCACCAGCGGCACGGTCACGAGCGCCAGCGCCGAAAGCGCGGCAAAGACCAGAAACATGCCGGAAATGCCCGCAAAATCGAGAAACACGGGCAAATACCACAGCCCGAACGCGCCATAAGTGAGCAAGAGCGCGAGATAGAGCGCGACATTGCGCTCTGCCTTGGCGGTGATCCCGACGAAGGTGAAGCTGATCGAGATGATCGTTCCTTCGCCAAATCCGGCGATCAGCCGCAGCCAGCCGAACGAAGGCGCGTGCGTCGCCATGGCCGAGGCGATGTCGCCAAATGCCGCAATCATCAGTCCGCCGCCGACGATCGCGCGCCAGTCGATCCGCGTGCCGATCAGCGCCATGAACACCGTCGCCAGGGCAACGCCCAGCATTTCAAAGCCGACCAGATCGACCGCGCGCGAATCCGACACGCCAAGATGGGTGACATAGCCCTGCACGATGCCGGGCTGGATGATGAACGACAGCACGCCGATCGTGCCCAGCGCGATCGCGCTGACGATCGCGGGCAAGCCGTTGACATTGATCTCCCTGGGTCGCCGTTGTGTCATGCGCGCCGCTTTTCCATTATGATTTCGCCCCGCCCGAGCCTGCCATGCTGCGCGAAGCCGGGCTTGGCCGATATGGCCAATGGTCGCGCTCGTCGGTCACGCGCAGCCCTTTCGTGAGAGCGATCGGAAATATCATGTTGTGACGATTATGATCAATTCGTGACCGCCCTCTTGCGATAGCCTCGCGCTCATAAAAGTTAGGGGAGATCTGTCATGCCAAAGGCGCCGGACGCTACGCCATTTCTGTGCTATTCCCAAATGGATCAACTGCATCGGCATCGCCACAGCGGGTTTCGGGATCAGCCGAATCGAGCCCGGTCCAGCCAGATTCACGCCAGCGCACTCAACGGCTGGGATGCCTTGGTCGAAGCCGCCGACGTCCCGGAAATCCATGCATTGCGCGATTTGCGGCCCTGCGACATCAGCCGCCCGTCGATTCCGCTCGCCGAATTCGTGCGGTTTTCGGAAAGCATCGTGGCGCGGCGGCGCGACGCGTCGATTCCCTGGGCTGCGGGCATGCGGTTCGATCTGGGGGCGCTCGGCGGGGCGCTTGGCGAACCCGTGCTTGGCGCAACGCGCGTGGGCACCGCGTTGAAGCGCCTGGTCGACTTGTTCGTCGTCCTGCAGGACTGCACCGAAATGACGCTCGATCGCGAAGAGACCATGGCCAGCGTCAGCTATCGTATTCTCGATCCCGACATCTGGCCGCGTCATTACGATGCGATGTTTACCCTCGGCATTGTCGCGCAGATCATCCGGCGCGGCGTGCGCGGTGTCAAAGGCGGGGGGGAATGTGGCCGGGATGGCTGGGATGGCTGGGACAAGGTCGAATTCACGTTCGAGGCCGAAGCGCACGAAATGCGCGGTGACATCGGCAAAGTGGTGAATGCGCCGTGCAGCTTTGGCGCCGATACCAACCAGATCCGTTTTCCGGCGGCGATGCTCGATCTGGCGCTGCCGGCGGCGCGCCCCTCGAACGACATGTCGGTGGTCAATCGGGCGATCGTCGAACACCGCCGCCGGACCCCGCTGGTCGAACGGTTGGCGCAAGTGGTGTGGCGCGACATGAATTGCCGCCCGATCGAGCAGGAACGCATCGCGCGCGAAATCGGCATGTCGAGCCGGACCATGCGGCGCAAGCTGGCCGAGGAGGGCAGCTCGTTTCAGGAAGTGCTCGACGAATGCCGCATGCGTCAGGCCCTGTTTGAATTCCGCACCCGGCCCGATCTGTCGATCGCGGAAATCGCGCTGCGTCTCGGCTATGCCGAACACAGCAATTTCACCCGCGCGTTTCACCGCTGGAGCGGGGTTTCGCCCCAGGCATACCGCGCGCAGATGATGCAACAGGCGCATTGATGACCCGCCTGTTGCTGCTCGAAGGCAATCCCGCTGATCGCCGGGCCGTCGCTCGCGAGCGCGGTGTCCGCTGGTCGAGCGAAATCTATGCCGAAACGATCGCGGCGCATTTCCCCGATCTGGCGCTCGATGTGGCGTTTGGCGCCGACCCCGGCGAAGGTCTGCCCGATGGGCGCGACTGGACGGACTATGCCGGGCTGGTCGTGACCGGTTCTGCGCTCCATGCCTATGACAGCGACGAGGCGGTCACCGGCCAGATCGCGCTGATGGTCGCGGCGGCAGAGCGCGGCCTGCCGGTGTTCGGGTCGTGCTGGGGCCTGCAGATCGCGGTCGTGGCCGCCGGTGGGGAGGTCGCGCGCTCCGCTCGGGGGCGAGAAGTCGGCCTCGCGCGCAAGATTACCCTGACCGAGGCCGGCCGCGCGCATCCGATGTTTGCGCAAAAAGGTGCGGTGTTCGACGCGCCTTGTATCCACTACGACGAAGTGACGCGCCTGCCCGAAAATGCGACGCTGCTCGCCGGCAATGGTCACAGCGCGGTGCAGGCGGCGCTGATCCCGCTGGGGCGCAGCACGGTCTGGGCTGTGCAGTACCATCCCGAATTCGATCTGGCCCAGATCGCGCAGCTCAACCGGCTCGATCAGGATGACATGGTGGCGCAGGGCTTTTTCGCCGACCGCGCCGCGATCGCGGCACACAATGCCAGGCTCGAAGCCCTCCATGCCGATCGCACGCGCGCGGATCTCGCCTGGCAATTGGGTGTCGATGCCGATGTGCTCGACGATCGGCGCCGTGCGGCGGAGATCATTGCGTGGATCGAATGCGAAGTGCTTTAGGCTGCGCTGACAAATTCCGCCACTAAGGGAAGCGATGTCCAGTGACTGGAAACGCCCCAGTTGCGGACATACCCTTCGTCATTCCAGCGAAGGCTGGAATCCAGTTGCGACCGCCCGGCTGGACACAAGGTATTCGAAAATCAATGCCGTGGAGCCTTCACTCTGGATTCCCGCCTTCGCGGGAATGACGAGCGATGTAAGGGCTATGTCAGCGTTCCTCCAATAGTAGACTCTCCAAGGAAACACGGAAGTGCAAGCCTTCTTCGTCACCCCGGACTTGATCCGGGGGCCAGCTTGGATCCGGGTGCGCAGACAAGGATGCAGCACGATTGGCGAAGACGATGCCGCTCAGGCGGTGTCTCCACAGTCAAAAGCGGGATGCCGGATCAAGTCCGGCACGACGATGGGGAAGCAGGTCCGCGCGAATTGACCTATTCTCCGTGCTCACCCTTTTTCGGCGAAGCGAGGTCGAGGTCGAGACCGGCGAAGCGGATAAGGTAACGTCCGCTTCCACCAGAACCCGCCGTTCCGTCGTGCAGAGAATTTGTCCACGCCAGCTTGGCGCACTTGCCGGATACACGCTCAAACAGGCGGGATCCGGTTCAGCTCCAGCCGTCTTGCGGCTTGTCGAACCAGACGTGGACCTGGCTGGTGCCGGTGGCATTTTCGTAATCGGAGAACTGTCGGCCTTTGGCTTTCCAGTCGCGTCCGCCGCAGGCCGCGGCCATCATCAGGTAATGGCCAAAGCGCGCTTCGGGGGCGTGGCGCAAATAGTCGGGCATCGTGTCGATCACGGCGGCGTGGTTGCCTTCGGCGAACCAGCGCAGGCGTTCATAATCGGCCTCGCGCGCGGCGGGGCTGGAAATGTGAATCGGGTCCGACGTTTCGTGCAGCGGGATGTCGCGGAACGACCAGAAACGGTGGCTCATCGATCCGCTGGCGATCAGCACCACGCGCTTGTCGGATTGCGCGATGGCCTGGCCGATGCCTTCGCCCACGCGCAGAAAATCCTCCGGGTCGGCGGAATAGGCATGGCTGACCGAAACCCATTCCTCTTCGCCCTGCAGGAATGTCGACAGATTGACCGTGGGATAATGGATCGGCAGGCACGGATCGTCGATCGCGGTGGTGCGGATGCCGTTGGCCGTGGCCTTTTCCGCCATGGCAAAGGCGAGCTCGGGGCTGCCTTTCAGGTCATAGGGGATCTGGCGCATGCCGCGCGGCAATTCGTCGGAGGTATAGAGCCCCGACCGGCGGCCCTGCGCCGCGATGCAGAATTCGACGATGGTGAACCAGTGCGAATCGAACAGCACGATCGTGTCGGGCTTCAACACGTCGAGCACTTCGGATTTCAGCCGATGGAGCCCGGGGACAAGGCTGATTTCCTTGCCGTCGTTCAATTCGTAGCGATCCTCCTTCGACATCATGATGGTCGGGGCGTGAGCAACAATTCCGGCACCGATGATTTCGCCCATGGCGAAGGCTCCCTGATTGGCTGAAATGGCGTTGAACGAGTCTTTAGGCACTGGGCGCGCCCTTCGGAACGGGCGGGGCCAAGTCTGTCCGTTTCTGCCAAGTGCATCACGGGTGGGTCGGTTTAGCTGGTGGGCATCAAGGGAGTGATCCGATGCCATTTGCCTTTTCGCGTTCGACCGACCCGCATGTCGACCTTTCGTCGCAAGATGCGTTCAATGACGGGGCGCCGTTTGCGACCCTTGACCGCATGCGCCGCGAAGATCCGATGGCCTGGTCGGACATGAGCAATGGCGACCGGGGCTTCTGGTCGGTGACCCGCCATGCCGACTTGCTCGAACTGAACCGGCAGGCCGATCTGCTGTCTTCGGCCAAGGGCATCCGCATGGAGGACCAGTCCGAAGAGGAATACGAAGCGCGCAAGACCTTTCAGGAAACCGACGCGCCGGTGCACCGCGCCTTTCGCGCGCTGGTATCGAAAGCCTTTGCCAAGCACACCGTCGCCGGGTTTGAAGATCAGATCCGCACGATCGTCACCGACTTGCTCGATGTCGCGTTGGGCGAGGGCGAATTCGACGCGGTCGATCGCATTGCCCGGCGCCTGCCGATGCAGATGCTGGCGCAGATCATGGGCGTGCCGGTCGAAGACGGGCCGATGCTGGTCGAATTGGGCGATGCGCTGATCTCCAATTCCGACCCGGACTATACCGACTTCGTCATCGACAAAGTCGATACCGAGGCATACCGGCTCTTGCCGTTCCGCTCGCCTGCGGCGGTCAAGCTGTTCGATTATGCCAATGATTTGCTCGACCGCATGGACGCGGGCGAACAGATCGGCGTGCTCAATCTCGTGCGGCAGACCACCAGCCACGGCACGCAGATGTCGCGCGATGAATTCCGCAATTTCTTCTGCCTGCTGGTTGCGGCGGGCAATGACACCACGCGCTACAGCCTTTCGGCGACGATCCATGCGCTGGCCAACAATCCGCATCTCTTGCGCCAGTTGCAGGCCGGGAATTTCGAAAACTGGGAAGCGGCGGCGGACGAAATGATCCGCTGGGCCTCGCCAACCACGCATTTCCGGCGCACCGCAACGCGCGATTTCACCTTTCACGACAAATCCGTGCGTGCCGGCGACAAAGTCCTGCTGTGGTTTCTTTCGGGCAACCGCGATGAAACCGCGATTGCCGATCCCTATACGCTGCGGCTCGATCGTCCGCGCAATCCGTTCCTGTCGTTCGGGCAGGGCGGCCCGCATATCTGCCTCGGCATGTGGCTGGCCAAGCTCGAAGTCGCGATCGTCATGCAGGAACTGGCCAAGCGGCTCGATACGATCGAGCAAGTCGCCGAACACAGCTATCTGCGGTCGAATTTCATCCACGGGATCAAATATTTGCCGGTTCGCGTCAAAGCACGCTGAAAACAGCGCCGCGCAAACCACCAAAAGGCCGATTGGGGAGTATCAATGCACAAGCTTTCGCCGGTTTCGGCCGATCAGACGCGCTCGGTCGCGTTCGAGCGCTGCCGCCTGCTGTTCGCCGACCAGCTCAATCTCGCGCGCGGCAAATATGTCCCGATGACCGAGGCAGGCAAAGGTCATGCCCGGTTTTGCGTTGGCACATATGCGGTCACGTATGACAAGGCGCTTGTCGCAGCGCCCGGCGGCGGGATGCTCGACGGGCTGCCCGATATGGAAATGGTGTTCGATCCCGATACCTTGCGTCCGTCATGGGAAGCGGGCACGAAAATCGCGCTGGGCGCCTTGTACTTCAAGGGCGAACCCTTTGCGCTGTGCGGACGCGGCGCGCTGATCCGCGCGATTGCCGCCTGGCGCGCGCGCGGGCTCGAACCGATGGTCGGGATCGAGATGGAAGCCTATGTCTTTCAGCGCGATGCAGACGGGCAATGGGTGCCTTATGATACGCCGGGCGCTTTCGTCTATGGCACCGGGCCGTTCACCGATCCGGCGGGACTGGTCGATGCGATCTGGGAAACCGCGCATGCCTGCGGCATTCCCATCGAATCGATCAACGCCGAATACGACGCGCCGCAATTCGAATTGACGCTGCGCTTTGCCGACGCGCTCAAGGCTGCCGACGATGCCTTCCTGTTTCGCCAGATGGCGCGCGAAGTCCTGCTGCGCAAAGGCTATCTGCTGTCATTCCTGCCCAAGCCGTTTGCCGACAAGAGCGGCAGCGGGCTTCATTTCAACATCAGTTTCCGCGATGCGCAGGGGCACAACGTCTTTGCCGACGATGTGGCGACCGGCGCGCTGTCGGACACGATGCGCGGGGCGATTGCCGGGATGCTGCACCATCACGAGGCGCTGGCCGGGATTCTGGCTCCGCTGACCAACAGCTATGCCCGGCTGCAACCGGCCAGCCTGTCGGGATACTGGGCCAACTGGGGCATCGACCATCGCAGCGTCACAGTGCGCGTTTCGGCGGAAACGGGCGCGGCAGCGCGGATCGAACACCGCATGGCCGATTGCGCGGCGAGCCCCTATTTCGCCGTCGCCGCGTTGCTTCAGGCGGCGCTGATGGGGGTCGAACAAGGGCTCGAACTGGCGGCGCCCGAAACCGACGACGGGTTGGAGACGATCAACACCGATCGCCACACGCCGCATGACCTTGGCGCCGCGCTCGATGCGCTGGAGGCCGATACCGTGCTGACAGAGGCGATCGGGGCCGAGCTTGTCGCCAATTACCTCGCGATCAAGCGCGAAGAGCTGCGCATTGTCGGCGACTGCGACGAAGCGGGCCAGATCGCTTATTACCTGCCCTATATCTGAAAGATTCCCCATGGACACGCGCATCGACATCGCCGGCCATTCGGTATCGCCCGATCACTATATCGGCGGGCGCCGGGTATCATCGCCTTATACGTTCGAAACCCGCTGCCCGTTTGACTGGTCGTGGAAACTGGCCGACATCGCGCGCGGCACGATCGCCACGGCTGCGCAGGCGGCAGAGGCGGCCACGCAGGCCTTTCCGGCCTGGGCGGCGCTGAGCGCGACGGAACGCGGCGTCTATCTGCATCGGCTGGCCGATCTGATCGAGGCCAACGTCGAAAAGCTGGCGATGATCGAATGCCTTGACATGGGCATGCTGCTTGAAAGCCTGCGGCTGCGCGTGATCTTGCGCGGGGCGACCAATTTCCGCAACTACGCCGATCTGGCGAGCGCGCATGAAGAGCGCGTGTGGTCCTCGCGCGGGACGGCAAACCGGGTGATTCGCCAGCCTGCGGGGCCGTCGCTGATCATCACGCCGTGGAATGCGCCGTTCATGCTGTCGACATGGAAATGCGCGCCTGCGCTCGCGGCGGGCAATACCGTGATCCTGAAGCCCGCCGACTGGTCGCCGCTGTCGGCCTCGGTGCTGGCCGACCTGATCGACGAGGCAGGCTTTCCGGCAGGCGTGTTCAACATTGTCCAGGGGCTCGGCGCGGAGCTTGGCAATGCACTGACCGGCGATCCCCGGATCAAGCGGATCAGCTTTACCGGCAGCGTGCCGACCGCGCGGATCATCGGCAAGGCAGCGGCGGAAAACATCGTGCCGTTTACCGCCGAACTTGGCGGCAAATCGCCCTTGCTGGTGTTTGCCGATGCGGACATCGATGCGGCGGCGAAAAAGGCCGCCGGGCAATATGACGACAGCGGCCAGGTCTGCATGGCGGGCACGCGGATCATCGTCGAAGACAGCGTGAAGGACGCCTTTCTCGAAAAATTCCATGCCTATGCCGATGCGCATGTCATGGGCGACAGCCGCGATCCTGCCACGACGATGTCGGCGCTGATCCATCCGCGCCATGTCGAACGCGTGCTCGGCTTCATCGATCGCGCCCGCGCGGCGGGCGATACGATCGCGCGCGGCGGCAAGCTGTGGAAAGAGGGCGGCAACTGGATCGAGCCGACGCTGATCGTGCCCCGGGACAACGATGCGGAAGTTGTCCAGAACGAAGTGTTCGGCCCGGTTTTGACATTCCAGACGTTCCGCGACGAGGCAGAAGGCGTCGCGCTGGCCAATTCGACCGCTTATGGCCTGTCGGGCATCGTCTATACCGGCAGTGCCGCGCGCGCCGAACGCGTCGGGCGGCAGGTTCGCGGCGGCACGGTCTGGGTGAACACGTTCCTCGTGCGCGATCTGACCGCGCCGTTTGGCGGGATCGGTATTTCGGGCATCGGCCGCGAAGGCGGCGACTATGCGCTCGATTTCCATTCCGACCTGAAAACGCTGCAAATCCTCGAAGGCAGCGTCGCCTGAAACAGGCCTGAACCGCCCCGGGCCGGGGCGGTTCAGGGTTTGCCCGTATCAGGCGAGCGCTTTGGCCATGACGCGCGCCAGGCGATCGGCGAAGGCGCGGGCATCGTCGGGCAGTTCGCCATCGGCAATGCGCGCTTCGTCGAGCAGCAAGTGCGCGCCGTCGGCTTTCAGCTCCGCATCGTCGGGCAAGGCGGCCAGCCCGCTCACCAGATCATGGCGCGGGTTCAGTTCGAGCACCGGCCTGGCCCCGTGCGGCGTCTGGCCATTGGCGCTGAGCAGGCGTTCGAGCTGACGATCGATGCCGTGTTCGCTGGCCACGAGGCAGGCCGCGCTGGTGGTCAGCCGTTCGGACGTGCGCACGTCGGACACCGCTTCGCCCAGCCGTTCCTTGACATAGGCGATAAAGGCCTCGGGCGCGGCGGGTTCGGGCGGCTGTTCGCCTTCGAGCGGTTCGATCAGGCCGAGATCGGCCTGGCCTTGCGTGACCGACTTGAACGGCTTGCCATCGTAATCCACGCCCGATGCCGCCCAGAAGCTGTCGACCGGATCGGTCAGCAGCAGCACTTCGATCCCGCGTGCGCGGAACCCTTCGATCTGGGGCGAGGCGGCCAGCCGGTCGCGATCGGTGCCGGTCGCGTAATAGATCGCGGTCTGATTGTCGCGCATCGTGGCGACATAGTCCTTGAGCGAGCGCCAGCCATTGCCACCATCCTTGTCCGCGGCCGTGCTGCGGAAGCGGGCGAGGCCGAGCAGCGTTTCGCGCCGACCGTAATCTTCGTAGATCCCTTCCTTGAGCACCGCGCCGAATGCGTCCCAGAAGGCGGCATATTTGTCGGCGTCGCTGTTCGACAGCTTGTCGAGCTCGCTCAGAATCTTGTTGGCCACGCCCTTTTGAATCGCGGCGAGCAGCGGGCTTTCCTGAATCATCTCGCGCGACATGTTGAGCGGCAGATCGGCAGAATCGACCAGCCCGCGCACAAAGCGCAGATAACGCGGCAGCAGCTCTGCCTCATCGGTGATGAACACGCGGCGGACATAGAGCTTCATCCGCCCCTTGCGATTGGGATCGAACAAGTCGAACGGGCGGCTTTCGGGAACGAAAGCCAGCACATTGTATTCGTGCTTGCCCTCGGCGCGGTAATGCAGCGTCAGCGCGGGCTGATCGAACTGACCGGCCAGACTGCGATAGAAATCGGTATAGTCCTCGGCGCTGATGTCCGATTTGGGCCGGGTCCACAGCGCGCTGCCATCGGTGATGTCACCGGCTTGCGCATCGGGTTTTTCGATCAGCGCGATCGGCACGGGGACATGGCCCGACTGCGCGCGCACGATGCGCTCAACCGTGTGGCGCTCGGTGTATTGGGTCGCATCGTCCTTGAGATGCAAGACGACGCGCGTGCCGGGCGCCGGGGCTTCGTCGAGATCGGCGGGCTCGATGCTGTAGGTGCCGAGCCCGTCGGAGGTCCACCGAAAGGTCAACTCGGTCCCGGCGCGGCGCGAAAAGACCTCGACCTGATCGGCAACCATGAAGGCCGAATAGAATCCGACGCCGAACTGGCCGATCAATTGCGCCTTTTCGCCGTCCCTCGCCGCCGCCAGACCTTCCATGAAGGCGCGCGTGCCCGAACGGGCGATCGTGCCCAGCGCCTCGATCATGTCCGCCTCGGTCATGCCGATACCGTTGTCGGTAACGGTCAGCCGCTTTGCCTCGGGATCGAGCGCGATGGTGATGCGCGGGGTTTCGCTGCCTGCCAGATCGGGGCGGGCAATTGCCTCATAGCGCAGCTTTTCGCAGGCGTCGGCGGCATTGGCGATCAGTTCGCGCAAGAAGACGTCGCGGTCGGAATAGACCGCATGCACCATCAGGTGCAGCAAACGGGCGACATCGGCTTCGAACGAGCGCGTCTCGGGCGCAGTGGTTTCGCTGGTGCTCATGGCGTTTGTCTGAAAATCCCCTCTGGGTGGTCCGATGGCTTGAAAATGGCGAGCGCAGGGGCCGCTTTCAAGACCGGCGGCACCTGAGCGGACCCACCTGACTTGTCGCGCACAAGATCAGGCCGGTTGCACGTCTTTCACCAGCCGCAGGATGTCCGCCGGGTAGGCGAGGCCGGTGCCGGGATGGAGCACGGCGGCGGTGCCGGCGGCCAAACCCATGCGGAACGCGGCCTCATCGCTCTGCCCGGCGCACAGCGCAAAGACCATCGCGGCGAGAAAGCTGTCGCCCGCGCCGACCGTGCTTTTGGCTTCGACCGGGATCGCCGGGTAATCGATCACGCCGCCTTGGCGGGCGAGGATCGCGCCTTCGTGGCCCAGCGTGACGGCGACCATCTGCGCCTGGCGCGCCTCGACGATCGCCATCGCCGCTTCGGCCACCGCCGCACGGGTCGGCAGGCTTGTCCCGGCCAGCGCTTCGAGTTCGCCCCGGCTCGGCTTGACGAGGGTAATGCCGCCACCGGCAAGCCCTGCGCGCAGCGCTTCGCCCGATGTATCGAGCACCACGCGCACGCCGCGCGACGCCATCACACGGGCGGCTTCGGCATAGAAATCCTTGGGCACCCCGCGCGGCAGCGATCCGCTCATGACCAGATGGCTGCATTCGATCGCTTCGAGCCAGGCGAGCGCCGCGCGCCATTCCGCTTCGCGCACTTCGGGGCCTTCGGGGGTGATGCGGTATTCGAGGCCTGACGATTTTTCCAGTGTGGTGACCGCGATGCGGGTGTGGCCCGCAATCGGGACGCGCGTGCGCACCAATTGGTGCAGGTCGAGCAAGCCGTCGAGCGCGACCCCGGTCGGCCCGCCCGACAGATAGACGCAGCGCACATTGCCGCCCAGCCGCACAAACACCCGCGCGACATTGATCCCCCCGCCGCCGGGGTTGGAATATTCGCGCGCCGTGCGGATCTTGTGCGTGGGAAAGACCTTGTCGACTTCAAAGGCGACGTCGATCGTCGGGTTCATCGTCAGCGTGGCGATCGCCGTGTCGGGAATGGCGCGATCGCCCAGGCTGTCAGACGGCGAAGCGGAGGGCATAAGCGGATCGGGCCTCTTGCGCAGATGATGGGGCAATGCTTTCGCACGCGAGTGTTACAGAGCGATTGACGCGCGTCAAAGCGCTCGGGGAGCAAAGAGCGGCGGGTGGTCTTGTTCGCACAAGGGGGCACCGGTATGCCGCAACGGGTGTTCGGCGGGGATCATGACATCAGTATGACCAGAGCATGTTGACGGGGCGTTCATCGACGCATCGGGGGATCGTCCTGATCCTGGGCGCCATCGCGGTGCTGACCGTATGGCTGCGGCTGCGCCATGCCGCCGCGTCGATGGTTTTTGACGAAATGGCCTCGATGTATTTTTCGGGCCAGTCGTGGAGCCGGCTGTGGGGCTGGTGGATGGCGCGCGAGACCAATCCGCCGCTGTTCTATTCGCTGTTGAAGGCGTGGCGCATGGTGGTGCCGATGGGGCACTGGTGGATGCGCGCGCTGCCGCTGACGATCGCGCTGGCGCATCTTGTGGTGTTTGCGCGGTTTGTCCGGGGGCGGCTGGGCTGGCCGGCGGCGTTGCTCGGTCTCCTGTTGTTCGCGGTGTCGTGGTCCGACATCTATCAGGCGGCCTATCTGCGCGGTTATGGGCTGGCCAAGCTGATGGTGCTGGTCTCGTTCATCGGGCTGGTCGATGCTCTTTCGGGCGAACGGGCGCGGCGCGGTTGGGCGCTCTATGTCGCGGGCGCGGTGGTGGCGATTTATTGCCATACGACGATGCTGCTCTGGCCGGTGATCGCGACATTCGCGGCGCTGGCCGATGCGATGGTGCGGCGCGACGGGCGCTGGCGCCCGCTTGCGATGCTGATCGCGGCGAATGTCGCGATCGCGGCGCTGTCGGGCTGGGTGCTGGCGATGGCCGTGGTGCAATTGCAGAGCCGGGCGGCGGCCAATCTGAGCTGGCTGCAACCGCTCGACTGGGCCGATTTTTGGACCACCTGCAATTTGCAATTGCTGACCGGCGGCACGGTCGGCGCTGCATTGATGGCAGCCTTGATCCTGATCGGGGCCTGGCGCTGTCGAGGGCGGCGCGAGGTGCGGCTGGCCGTGTGGGTGACGATCGGGGCGCTGGTCCTGTTCAAGGCGACCGACAGGGTTCATCCGACCATTTCCGATTTCACGCTGCACTGGTGCTACAGCTTTACCGCGCTGATCGCCGCCGCCGCGCTGCCGGGCGCCGTCGCGGGCGAAGACCCGGCCTGGCGCGTGATGCGGCGCATTTCGGCGCTGGCGGTGCTGGCCTCGGTCGCGTTGGCCGGGCTGATCGACTTGCTGGTGGTCGACTATATCCAGCAGCCGCAGGATTGGCGCTATGCCGTCCACCAGGTGGCCGACGATCCCGGCGCGGTCCTGCTGGCATCACACGAATCCATCGGGGTGGTGATCGAACAGACCTGTCTGGTCGAATTCGGCACGGCGACCTGCCCGTTTCCGCTGGTGGTCATGGCCGATCCGAAACAGACCGACAACTGGGCGTTCGGCGGCTATCGCGGGCATCTCGTCGCGCCCGCAGGCGTGCGCGCCGCACTGGGCCGAAACCGCGTCGTGTTTGCCTTCAGCCGCTATTACTACACCCCGTTGCAGCACCTCGGCCTCAAGCCGCGCGACTGGTTCGAAGTGATGTGGGACGATGGCGAACTGATCGGCCCGATCCCGGTCACGGCGTTCGATCCGCCCCGCCCGGGCGACCCGCCACGCTTGCCCGATCCCGATGCGCAATATACCGGCGCGCCCGAATAGAAGTGATGGCGAAACGGCGTGATGGGCAGCTCAGTGCCCCGACTGATTGCGCTTCATGCTTTCGGCCATCCGCGCCAGCTGTTCGGGCGTGGCTTCGGTCTGGAACCGCGCTTTCCATGTCGCGGCGGGCATGCCGTGGATGGCCTCGCGCGCGGCGGCTTTGTCCAGCGGGGCGCCTGCCTCGATGATCCAGTCGGCCAGGCAATTGCGGCAAAATCCGGCCAGCCCCATCAGATCGATGTTCTGCGCATCGTGGCGCAGGCGCAAGTGGCGGACCAGTCTCCGAAAGGCCTCTGCCGCCACGGAATCGGGCAGAGTGTCGATCGGATCGGGCGCTGCGCCGGTTGGGAAATTCGTATCCATGGGAATGGTCCTGAGGGGATTGGGCCTTGGGTTTTAACGCGCCTTGGGCCATAGCGCCGACGACGTCCGGTGGCCAGTTGTTCTCATGCAGCGGGGCCGCAAAGGGCACACCCAGGCAAAACGAGGCTGACACTGTGGCGAACACGGATCCGACGATAGAGGGCCCGCGCGGGCGCAAGGTCAAGATCCTGGCAACGGTCGGCCCGACCAGCCGGTCCCCCGAAATGCTGGAAAAGCTCTATCGCGCCGGTGTCGACGCGTTCCGCGTCAACATGAGCCATGGCGATCATGCAACGCACGCCGAAACGATTGCCGCGATCCGCGCGCTCGAAACGCGGGTGAACCATCCGATCACCATCCTGTGCGATCTGCAGGGGCCAAAGCTGCGCGTCGGGGTGTTCAAGGGCGACCGCGCGGTGATCCGCCATTCGGCCCATTTCACGCTCGATCGCAATCCCGAGCCGGGCGATGAAACGCGCGTTTGCCTGCCGCATCCCGAATTGTTCGGCGTTCTGCAAAAGGGGCAGCGGCTGCTGATCGACGATGGCAAGCTGCGGCTGCGGGTGATCCGTGCCGATGCCGATGCGATCTTGTGCTCCGCCGAAGTCGGCGGGGTGATTTCCAACCGCAAGGGCGTCAATGTGCCCGACGCGGTGGTGCCGGTGCCGGCGCTGACCGACAAGGATCGCCGCGATCTCGCCTTTGCCCTTGAGCAACAGGCCGACTGGATCGCGCTGTCGTTCGTGCAGCGGCCCGAAGACCTTGCCGAAGCGCGCAAGCTGATCAGCGGGCGCGCCGCGCTGATGGCCAAGATCGAAAAACCCGCCGCGATCGGCAGGCTCGACGAGATCATCGAACTGTCCGACGGGATCATGGTCGCGCGCGGGGATCTGGGTGTCGAGCTCAATCCCGAGGAAGTGCCGCCGCTGCAAAAGCGCATCGTCGCGATGGCGCGGCGCCAGGGCAAGCCGGTGGTCGTTGCCACGCAAATGCTCGAATCGATGATCGAGGCGCCGACGCCGACCCGCGCCGAAGTGTCCGACGTTGCCAACGCGGTCTATGACGGCGCCGACGCGGTCATGCTGTCGGCCGAAACCGCCTCGGGCGCCTGGCCCGAAGAAGCGGTGACGATCATGAACCGCATCGCCGTGCAGGTCGAACGCGATGGCGGCTATCAGGCGCGCGTCCATTTTACCCAGACCCCGCCCGATCCGACCACTGCCGACGCGCTCGCCGGGGCCTGCGCCTCGATCGTGGCGACTTTGCCGATTTCGGGGATCATCGTGTTTACCGGATCGGGCTCGACCGCCCGGCGCGTCGCGCGCGAACGCCCCGGCGTGCCGATGCTGGTGCTGACGCCTGCCTTGCGCATCGCGCGGCGGCTCGGCCTGTTGTGGGGCGCGCACGCGGTCACCACCAAGGACATCGGCAGCTTTGAGGAAATGATCGCCAAGGGCAAGCGCATGGCGCTGCGCCACGGGTTTGGCGTCGCCGGGTCAAAGCTGATCGCGCTGGCCGGTGTCCCGTTCGGCACGCCGGGGTCGACCAATCTCCTGCACGTGGTCACGCTCGTCGGCGACGAACTCGCGCGCCATGGCGAAGGCAACAGCGACGGCTGATCAACGTAACTTCTGATTAGGTCCTTTGCGCAGGAATCAAGTCGTTCCTGTGGTTCGCCAAGCCCCCCATCGTCATTCCCGCGAAGGCGGGAATCCAGCTTTTCCGGGGGGAAAGGGCAAAAAGAAGCTGGATTCCCGCCTTCGCGGGAATGACGAGGTAGGGTGGTGGCAATGCTGTTTGGACTTAATCAGAGGTTTCCTAACGTAGCGCCAGCCTGACGCCAAAGCCGATGAACAGCGCGCCGCAGGCCCGGTCGATCCGGCGGGCAAAGGCGGGGCGGGCCATGATCGGGGCGAGGCTGCGCGCAAAGGCGATCAGCGCGGCAAACCAGGCCAGCGTCAAGCCGACATGGATGCCCGCGAGCAAGAGCCCGTCGCGCGCATTCGTGCCCTGCGGCAGGAACTGCGGCAGCAGGGTCAGATAGAATACCCCGACTTTGGGATTGAGCAGATTGGTCAACAGCCCGCGCCGGAAGGCTGTCCGCGCCGGCGCGCTGCCCGGCTCGGCGGGGCGATGCGGGCGAAGGATCAGGCCGATCCCGATCCAGCCGAGATAGGCCGCGCCCGCCATGCGCAGCCAGGCAAAGGCAAGCGGGCTGGCCACGAGCAAGGCGCCGAGCCCCATCGCCACGGCAAAGCCCCAGATCAGGCAGCCCAGCGCAATCCCCAGCGCGGCGAGCCAGGCTGCCCGCGCCCCGCCAAGCCCGGCGGTGCGCAGGACCAGCATGGTATCGGTGCCGGGGGTTATCGTCAGCAGCGCGGCGACGGGCACGAATGCGCCAAGTGTCGCCGCCGCGATCATCCCGCGATTATCCCGCGCGCGAGCCGAACAGGGCGCTGCCGATACGCACATGCGTCGCGCCGAGCATGATGGCGGTCTCGAAATCCTCGCTCATGCCCATCGACAGCCCGGACAGGCCATTGTCGGCGGCGATCTTGCCCAGCAGCGCAAAGAACGGGGCGGCCTCGATCCCCGCCGGGGGGACGCACATCAGCCCTTCGACCGGCAGGTCGGCGGCGCGTGCCTCGGCCAGCAGGCCGGGAACATCACCAATCGCGCAGCCGCCTTTCTGATCTTCCGCGCCGATATTGACTTGCACGAACAGCGGCACGCGGCGCCCGGCCTTGTCCATCGCGCGGGCCAGAGCATGAAGCAGCGAGGGGCGGTCAAGCGAGTGAATCGCGTCGAACAGTCGGACCGCGTCTTCGGCCTTGTTCGATTGCAACTGCCCGACGAGATGGAGGCGGATGTCGGGATGGGCCTCGATCAGCGCGGGCCATTTGGCTTGCGCCTCCTGCACGCGGTTTTCGCCGAACACGCGCTGGCCTTCGCCGATCAGCGGCATGATCGCTTCGGCAGGCCTGGTCTTGGAAATCGCGACGAGCGTGACATCTTCGGCCTTGCGCCCGGCCAGCGCGGCGGCGCGGGCGATCCGCGCGCGGATCGCGGCGAGGGGGGGAAGAGCGAGGTCATTGAGGTGGCTGGCGGCAGTCATGCGCGGTGCTATAGCGCGCACATGGCAAATCGCCAGCCTGTCGCGACATCCGTGCGCCCGAGATCCATACCTCGCCTTGTCCTGTTGAGCGATGCGCGCAACGACGCCTGGCTCGAACGCGCCTTGCGCCGCCTGCCGCCGGGATCGGCACTGGTGTTTCGCCATTATCATCTCGATCGCGCGGCGCGCGCGGCGCGGCTGCGGCGGCTGGCGCGGGTGGCGGCCCTGCGCGGGATCGCGGTCGTGCAGGCGGGGGTGGGCTATGGCCCGGCGCCCATTCTGTCGCGCAGTCGGTCGCGTATGGGCGCCTTGCGGCTGGCCGCGGCGCATGATTTGCGCGAAATCGGCGCGGCGGCGCGGGCCGGGGCCGATGCCGTGCTGCTGTCGCCGGTCTTTCCGACGCGATCGCACCCCGGCGCGCGCGTGCTGGGTGCCTTGCGCTTCAATCTGCTCGCGCGGCTGTCACCTTTGCCGGTACTGGCCTTGGGGGGCATGACGCGGCGGCGGTTTCGGCAGGTTCGCGCGCATGGATTTGCGGCGATTGACGGGTTGACCTGAAAACCGGCGGAATTCCTCGACTCGTGGAAAATCCCGGGATTCTTGACGTTTCATACCCCTTTGGCGCATGATGCGCGTGAGTACAGGAAGGGTTCTGCAGGTATGGCATCGCGGGCATTCACTCCGGCGCGCAAGGGCGCCGGGTCCGGTTCGGGGGGGCGTGCGGCTCGTTCGGACTGGCGTGCGATCCTGCGCCGCAGCTTGCGCCGCAGTGCCGAACTGATCGGTGGCGCGCTGCTGTTTGCCATGCTGGTGTTTCTGGCGCTCGCGCTGGCCAGTTATACCCAGACCGATCCTTCGGGCTCGACCGCGTCGGGCAGCCCGGTCGAAAACTGGATGGGGCTGGCCGGGGCCTGGGCGGCGGAACGCGTGCTGATGCTGTTTGGCTGGTCGGGCGGGCTGATTTTGCCGTTGTTGTTCATTTTTGCACGGCGGCTGTGGGATGGCACCGGCGATCTGATCGAAGAAGTCGAAGACGATGCCGATGTGCCCGCACTGGTCGCAGGCTGGCGGCTGGCGCTGATGCTCGCACTGGCGGCTGTGCTGATCGATGCGACGCTGGCGCTGGCGTTTCCCCGCGCGGGCGGCACTCTGCCGGCGGGCGTCGGCGGCGTTGCCGGGTTGATCGGGGCAGGGGTCGTGCACTGGTGCGCGCATTTCGCGGGCGCCGCTTCGGGCTGGGTGGTGATCGCGCTGGCGGTGATCCTTGGCGGGGTGGGGCTGATTGCAGGCGGGCGCGTGTTCGTGCTCGAAGGCTGGGCATTCAATCCGCTGGCGCTGCTGCCGCGCCGTCGTGAGGTCGATGGCGATTTTGACGATGAGGACGCCAACGCGCCCGCGCCGCGTGCCCGCGCCAAAAGCGGCGATACCCAAGTCGTGCCGCAAGTCGAAGAGCCGCGCGGTGCCTCCGGGGGCGCGGGCGAAGAGCACGCCTCGCCGCGCCGCCCGACCGAAATCACCGATCCGAGCCGCAGCCCGGCCCCGGCGCCGCTGCAAAAGGCGCGGCAGGGCGATCTGTTCGACAAGTTCGAATTGCCGCCGATCGATCTGCTGGACGAACCGCAAGTCAGCACCGCGCCAAAGATCGACAAGCTGGCGCTCGAACGCAACGCGCGCCTGCTTGAAAACGTGCTCGACGATTTCAACGTCAAGGGCGAGATCATGGCCGTGCGCACCGGCCCGGTGGTCACGATGTACGAACTCGAACCCGCGCCGGGGATCAAGGCCAGCCGGGTGATCGGCCTTGCCGACGACATCGCCCGCAACATGAGCGCGGTTTCGGCGCGCGTTTCGGCGATTCCGGGGCGCACGGTGATGGGTATCGAATTGCCCAATGTGGTCCGCGACATGGTCTCGTTTCGCGAACTCGTCGGCTGCGACCGCTTCGTCAATGCCAAGGGGCTTTTGCCGATCATCCTGGGCAAGGACATCACCGGCGAACCGATTGTCGCCGATCTTGCCGCGATGCCGCACTTGCTGGTCGCCGGGACGACCGGCTCGGGCAAATCGGTGGGGCTGAACTGCATCCTCTTGTCGCTGCTCTATCGGTTGACCCCGCAACAGTGCCGCCTGATCCTCGTCGATCCCAAGGTGCTGGAACTGAAGAGCTATGACGACATTCCCCACTTGCTGTCGCCGGTGGTGACCGAGCCGGCCAAGGCTGTGCGCGCGCTCAAGTGGGCGGTTGAGGAAATGGAGCGCCGCTATCGGCAGATGAGCTCGATCAGCGTGCGCAATCTGACCGGGTTCAATGAAAAGGTCCGCGCCGCCGCCGCCAAGGGCAAGCCGCTCGGTCGGCGCATCCAGGTCGGCTTTGACCCCGACACGGGCGAGGAAATCTACGAGGAGCAGCAGCTCGACTACCAGACGCTGCCGCAGATCGTGGTGATCGTCGACGAACTGGCCGACCTGATGGTCACGGTGGGCAAGGAAATCGAAGTGCTGATCCAGCGGCTGTCGCAAAAGAGCCGCGCGGCGGGCATTCACCTGATCATGGCGACGCAGCGTCCCTCGGTCGACGTGATCACCGGGGTGATCAAGGCCAACCTGCCCACGCGGATCAGCTTTGCCGTGACCAGCCGGATCGATTCGCGCACGATTTTGGGCGAACAGGGCGCCGAACAGCTGCTCGGCAAGGGCGACATGCTCTACAAACCCAACACCGATCCGGTCAAACGTGTGCATGGTCCGTTTGTTTCGGACGAGGAAGTCGAGCGCATCGCGGACCATTGGCGCAAGCAGGGTTCGCCCGAATACGTCGATTCGGTCACCGAAGAGCCCGCCGAGGGCAGTTTCGGCTTCGACGATCTCGAAGCGACCGCGTCGGACAACCCGGAGGAACGCAAGTACCGCCAGGTCTGCCAACTGGTGTTCGAAAGCCAGAAGGCCTCGGCCAGCTGGATTCAGCGCCAGATGGGCGTCGGCTACAACACCGCGTCGAAATGGATCGAGCGGATGGAAGCCGACGGCCTGGTCGGCCCGCCCAACCATGTCGGCCGCCGCGACATCTATCGCGACAAGGATGGCAATCCGCTTTGAAATTGATCGGTGATGGCGGCAGGGTTCCCATGCGATCCGGCGTGACGTTCAGACGACTGCGATTTCGACGTGAGAGCGTGCTGCGATTGATCTGCACAGCCCTCTAGTGGTCCGATTCTGACATTTGCTACCGCTCTCGGCTAGGTGGTGCGCAAATGTCAGAATCTTTTCGGACCACTAGAAACTTTTGATTCTAGTGGATTTTCCGTTTTTGACATTTGCGGCCGTGCTATCCGGATGGCGGGATGCATATGTCAAAAACAATCCACTAGGGGGTGGTCGGGTCGCTGTCTGTAAGAACCCACCCGCCGTAGATTCGGCGCTTGATGTCTTTGCCGCAATAGCAGCACCGGCTCACGAAATTGAATCCATTCCACTTAACTTTGCGGTTTGTTGGCCTATGCCTATTTAAGATTGAGCACATCAGTAAATATTTTAATAGATTTATGGGATTTATCAAAGTCAAGCTTGATTTTGATATTGATTGCTTTGGTGGATGAGGTGCTATATCCATGTTGCGCTCTGACATATCCAGGATACCCATCTAATAATTTTGAGTTGAATAAATATTCATTATTTAATAATTTATTTTTTCATTTAATTTTATGGCGAGTTTTTTGTTCTAGAGAATCAATATGATCTCGAGACATTATTTTTTGCTGTGATTCGGAAGTATAGTAATCTTGGTAAATTTTCGCGCCCGTTACAGGTTAACGGTTCCTGGCATTATTTGCGCAAATTGCATGGTCAGGTCTTTGCTTGCACGGACAGGAGGATATCCAGCGCCATCTGGGCGTGCGCTGCGGCAGTCGAGGCGTGGCATTCGGCGTGAGGTAGTTCGTCCAGCAGCATGATGGCCTCAAGCATCAGTCGTGCGGCCTCCGACGTCGATGACGTGGCGTTTGCCGTCTTTGGTCCGTTCCTGCAGCAAGGCGCTGGGTCACACGCTGGCGCGGGAATGGTCCGGATGCTTCGCCAGGACCCGGGCGCATGGCGATAGATCGGAGTGTCGCAGCGGCGGCAGGCGGCGGCAAAGCCGTGGCCATCCCATGCTGCGCTGCTGTCGGGCCAGTGCCGTTCCAGCAACCTGCAGCCGATCGCGCGCAAGATTAGATTGGCGGTGCTGCGCGCGAAGTGCATTGCGGTGTGTGTCCGGGGCATTTTGTGCGGTGCGGAGATCCGGAACCGGGTTGGCTCAGGCTGACGCTGACTGCATGTCGACCTTGTAGAGGCGATAGCCGCCTTGATAGTTGGCCTCGATCCTGAATTGGGGTCTGATCTTGCGCCGGATGTTGGAAATGATGACCTTGACGGATCGTTTGAATTTGCCGTGGTCGACAGGGTCAATCTCGCGACAGAGGTGTCTGGTCGATACCGCGGCGCCTGCGCTGCGCGATAGAATGAACAAGACGTCAAATTCTCTGGTCGTAAGATCAGAAGGATTGCAGATATGTGCTACGAGAGTTTTCTTTTCGTGGAAGGAATTTAGCGCATTTCTGAATAATTCGTAGTGTCCGGATATGGAAATCATTCGAGCTCTTGCTTCGTTTGTGGACATTTTTGCGCTGTCAAGAACGTCGTCGAATCCATAATTTAATAATCTTGCTCGACGTGGCGGCGTTGAATTCTGCATTATCGCGATTTTAACAACGGTGTTGAGAAGGGGGCGGTTGGCACGCAGGAAGCGGCCCATTCGCGTCGGATCGTTGCCGCCTACGACTAGAATGTCATAGTCGTCAGTCGCGCGCGAAAGGAAGTGTGTCTCGTCATCCGAGAAAGTCTTGGTGAGCAATCGATCGAACAGAGATCTTAAAAATAGATCTCGGCTGCACCTAAATTGGTCGTTAGTCGACAAATACCTGACGCGGTACGGCAGGCATATCGGGTTATATTTGTCAATTAATAAATTTTCATCTTCGTTATCTGTTCTGAAATCGATAAGGTTGCTGACTTCACTCCCCACGATTTCGCTCCATATTTTGCAAGTTTCTCCGTGAATCGTCGTGAACGACGATTCTTAACGAGAGGATAACTTTGTGAATCCGCTTGGCCCGTAGGAGTGTGATATGGTGAAGCCTGTAAAATTGCTGCGCCGCGAGGAGTAAATGCGAAGGCGCTCATTTTTCCCAAAAAAATCATAAAAAACATATCGATAGTTTTTAAATGGTTGGGAATAACTCCATTTTGGTGATTTTGCGTCGCAAAAACGCGTTGCGAGGCTGGTCGGGTTTGGATTTTCGTTTCGATTCAGAACACGCGACAGTGTGCTTAAACGCAAAAGGGCCATGTCCATCTCCGAAATTATGCAGAACCATCTTGCTCAATCGTTTGTTCAAGATGCTTATGCAAGCGGAGGATGCATGACCATGC